>JAABUL010008273.1_pt1 | contig 10679 bp, 5 predicted proteins | sample 5559151 | NCBI WGS metagenome assembly JAABUL01 (sample SAMN10711876, study PRJNA513368) | rock metagenome | isolation source: Antarctica rocks | place: Antarctica: Victoria Land, Pudding Butte sud | reverse complement strand
CCCCATGGGGTCCTCCCTGGTTGTGTTCGTCGATGCTGGTACACCGACCATACTTGCCAGGGAGGTTTTGTGCAAGTCGCGGGTAGACTGTCAAGCGCAGTCGCCCTATTTTGAACCATGTCTTAGTTGATATGAGCTACGTTGCTCTGAACGGCGTTGATGTGAGCCACAGCCAGGGGATGCGCTACGCTATGCGCGCCTGAGAAAGCAGCGGCGGCGATACCTACGATGAAAGCGAGCGGGAAGATGATGCGCTTCATGGTTTCACGACTCCTTTGAGGCTAACCCCAAACTACCTACAACCTGATAACCCATAGTGGCGCCCCCATATGGGTTCGTCCCTATAGTACTTATTTCCTACTCGCCCGTCTACACGTAATTAACTCCCATAATTAACTCCCATAATTAACTCCCGTGGCTAACCCATGTCATTGGCAATAGCCCGCGTCGCCGTTCGGGCTCCCCCTATCCTCCCATAGCTTGCCGGCCCGGTTGCGCCGATACTCAGGTCACGACCATAGAGGCGTAGTGAGCGCGCGAAGGCAGGGATAGGGACGAATGGGCAAGCAACCAGTAGGCTTTTGGCTTTATGCCCTTGTGCTCGCGGGCCTAACCGCGCTGCTCGTAGCCCACGGGTTCCTACCGGCGCCACGGCTCACGCCGTTCCTCCTGGCGACGGCCCTGCTGTTCGCGGGGCTTACCTGGGCGGGTGAGCGTATCACCTTCTACTTCGCCCGCCTGCACCACTCCCTCGCGGCCAGCGTGCACATCGCCGCGATCATCCTGTTGCCGCCGCCGCTGCCCCTGCTCATTGCCCTTGTGACGGTCAGCGCGACGCAACTGGGGGTCCGCCGCGCCATCTGTAAAAAGTTGTTCAATATCGCTCATGCTGCTTTGACGGTCGGTATAATAAGTGCGGCCTATGCCACGTTGGCCCCGGCGGCGCCGACCGCCTCTCCAATGACGATCCCCACGCATCTGCCAGCGGTCGCCGTCCTCATCGTGGGATACATCGTAATCGGCAACACATTACTACAGGGCGGTTTGCTCCTACTCTCACCGCCTCCGCGCCGCTTTCACCCGCGTGACATGCTCCACGACGGTGTGCTCTTCGAGTTCGTGTCTTTGCCGCTGGGTGTTCTGGCGGCTGTGCTTTACCAGGTCCACCCCGTGCTGCTTGTGTTGTTCATCACCCCTATGGCTGCCCTGCACATAGCGTTTAGGGCCACGGCGCGTCATGCCGAGGCTCTGGAGCGGCGCAACGTGCAGTTGCGGGCGGTCGTCACGACGGGGCAGGCGCTGCGCGTACATCAGAGCGCGGCGGATACCCTGCGGCGCGTGGCGGAGGGCGCGCGCGCCCTCTCCGGCGCGGCGACGGCCGCCGCCTACCTGCGCGATCCGGAGGACCCCACCCGGCTCGAGCGCATCGTGCTGGAACCGGACGACGCTGACTGCGCGGGTCCGGCCTGGCTGGCGCTCCCGCCGGCTGGCCAGGGCCTATCCACGGAGACGGACGGCGCGGGGCGGATAGCGGCGCTCGTGCCGGTCGAGGTTGTGCGCGACGATGGCGGCGCGCTCGTCGTTGGGGCGCTGCGTCTGGCGGGACTGAACGGCCTCCCCACCGTGGACGACCGCGACGTGCTGGGGCTGCTCGCGACGCAGGCCGCCGCCGCTCTGGAGAACGCCCGCCGCCACGAGCGCGCGCTGGAGCAGGCGTCGGAGGATAGCCTGACGGGGCTGCTCAACCATCGCGCCTTCCAGCAACGCCTGGAGGGGGAGATCGCGCGCGCGCGGCGCGGCGGGCACCCTCTCAGCCTGGTGATGGTCGACCTCGACAGCTTTGGCGAGGTCAACAACACCTGGGGCCACCAGGCTGGCGACGCTATGCTGGAGGCAGTGGCAAACGCATTGAGCCAGGGCGCGCGGGCGGCGGACGTGGTCGCGCGCTACGGCGGCGACGAGTTCGCCGTCATCCTGATCGAGACGGACAGCGACGAGGCGGCTGTCGTCGCCGAGCGCCTGCGCGTCGCTATCGCGGGCGCGGCGCCGGGGGGCGGCCGGGCCTACCTGCGCGCCACGGGCAGCGTGGGCGTCGCCACCCTACGCCGGCATGGAATGATGCGAGAGGAACTGGTCAACGCGGCCGACAACGCCTCTTACGCGGCCAAGCGCTCCGGTGGGGATCGCGTCGCCTATCCCGAGGACATGACGCTCCCGCGTGACCCCGCGGCCATGGCCGCGCTGCTGGAGCACGCCAACATGGCCACGGTCGAGGCGCTCGCCGCCGCCGTGGACGCCAAGGACCAATACACGCGCGGCCACTCGGGGCGCGTCGCCGCCTACGCCGTGGCTATCGCGACGGCGCTCGACCTGCCGCCGTCCGACATCGCGCGCATCCGCCAGGCCGGTGTCCTGCACGACGTGGGCAAGATCGGCGTGCCTGACGCCATCTTGACCAAGGCCGGCCCGCTGACCGACGCGGAGTTCGCGGTCATCAAGGAGCATCCGGGCGCCGGTGAGCGCATGTTGGGGCCCGTGCCGTTCCTGCAGGAGATCCTGCCGGCGGTGCGCCACCACCACGAGCGCTGGGACGGCGCGGGCTACCCCGACGGGCTGGCCGGCGCGGCGATCCCGCTCGACGCGGCGATCCTGGCCGTGGCCGACAGCTTCGACGCCATGACCAGTTCGCGCACCTACCGGCCGGCGTTGCCCGTCTCGGAGGCGATCCGCCGCGTGCGCGAAGGCAGTGGCAAGCAGTTCGCCCCGCGCCTCGTCGTGGCGTTCGACCGCGCGCTGTCTACCGGCGCGCTGACCCCGCCGCGCGTCCACACGGGCGACCTGTCCGCGCGGACCGACGTAGCGTAGGGCGTCTTAAACAGTCTATAGTGCTAATTATGGGAGTTAATTAGGCATGGTTCATTTTGCGCCTGGAAATATGTTGACAGTTCGCGCGAGGCGGATCGGAAATTCGCGCGTAGCAGCCGCCCCAATCGCGCCTGAACTGTCAACACGTATCTGAACCATGCCGTTAATTATGGGACTTAATGACGTGTAGACAAGCGAACTGGCCCACCGGTACGATAGCCCTAGCCCTATGTGGGCTATTATAACGCTCGTACGCGAGGGGGACCCTGTTCATGACATTCCGTCCACGCGCCGGCCGGCTGCTGGCGCTGCTGCTCATCGTGATCGCCCAACTCGGCGCGACCCCCATCCTGGCCAGCACGACACCGACGCCCACGGGAACGGCCACCGCCTCTGGCACGCCGGCCCCGTCGCCCGGCGTCAGCGACACCGCGACGAGCAGCATCACCCCAACCACTGCGGTGAACGCGCCCGCCGCCTCGCCCACATCTACGAGCGACAACATCACGAATTCGACAGCGCTCACGGCGACAGCATCGCCCATGGCGACGACCGCCGCGGCAACCGCGATGGCGGTGACAGACACGGCGCCGATCATAGCGTCCGTGCCTCCATCCATAACAACGACGGTGACACCGTCCACGGATATCCTTGGCGACCCCGCCCATGCCGCGCACCTCAAGCAGCAACATCCGCTCCATGCCGCGTTAATGACGCAGTCCAGCAAAGATCCTCCCCCGGTGTCTATCGTCGATCCGTTCAACGCGCGCTTGGCTGTGCAAGTTGGCGCCAACGGGCGTTTCAACATCGGCGCCTTCCCTGACCCCGCCACGGGGGGAGCCACCGCCACTAGCTGGAACCTTATGTACGCGTGGCCGGGCGCGCCCGGCACGTCCTTCAGCACGCTCCGTGTCGACGGGGCCGACAGCATCTACGGTCAAGACGGGACGCAGGTCGAGGCGCCGACTGACATCGACGCGCGCACAAACGAGAGCGCGTGGCGGGTCGGCGACATCCTGGTGACGCAGACGCTGCAACTCGTGTTCAACGCCCAGACGGGACAAGGCGATGTCGCCCGCATCGCGTACACCGCTACGAACACAGGGTCGGTCGCGCACGACGCTGGCTTCCGTACCATGATCGACACAATGATCAACAACAACGACGGCGCGCCGTTCCGCGTGCCGGGCGTCGGCATCGTCACGCATGAGACCGATTTCACGGGCGACGCCGTCCTGGCCGCGTGGCCCCGCATCGACGGAACCGCCTACGATTTCACCCCCGACCCGAGCGTCGACTTCAGCCCGTCCGGGTACCACGACAGCGCCTATGCCGTCTACTGGAACCCGGCCGCTCTCGCGCCGGGCGCCTCGCGCACATTCGCCACGCTCTACGGCCTGGCGCAGGAGAACGTCGATCTGCAGCCGCCGTTGGCCCTCGGCGTGTCCGGACCGGCGGCGCTCTCAACGACCAACGGCCAGTATTCACCCAATCCGTTCAACGTCGTGGCGACGATCTACGACAATGGGACTGCGCCGGCCACAGGCGTGCAGTTGACTCTGAATCTGCCCACGGGCCTCTCGCTTGCGGGGGACGCGGCGACGCAGACGGTGGGGGACCTCGCCATGGGCCAGGAGCGCCAGGTCTCATGGAGCGTGCAGGCGGCTCCCGCGCGTAGTCCGACAACGCTCACCTACGGGGTCACCGCCTCGGCGACGAACACATCATCCAAGACCGTGCAGCGTCAGATCAGCGTGCCTGCTGGGGGGCAACCGGCTAGCGGGCTGACCCCCTGGCATCCGCATCAGAGCGTGCGCTTCGCCGCCGGCCTGGGCGCCAGTGTCGACCTCGCCGACGGCCATGTGGACGTCAGCGCTGCGGATATGAGTATCCCCGGACGCGGTCCCCAGTTGGCGCTCAACCGGACCTGGGATAGCCTGCTTGCGCAACGCGGCGTGACGACGACGGCCGGCGAGGGCTGGCAGAGCAGCCTGACCCCACAACTGGGTGGCGTCCTCACCGCGACCGTATCCTATACCGACGATTCCGGCGCCGCGTGGGACTTCATCTACAGTGGCGATCCGAGCGCCACCGGCCCCTACACGACCTATACGTCGCCGCCCGGCCTGCCCTGGCAGCTCACGACATCGAGCCAGGGCTATACCCTGACCAACTTTTTGACCGGCGCGACGCGGACCTTCGACCCCAGCGGGCGGCTGTCCGCGACCGCGGACAGCTACGGCAACAACGACGCCATGGTTGATGACGGCACGGATCAGGCCGGCGGGGCGCTCGTGGACAGCGGCGGCCGGACCATCGCCTACTCGTACACGAACGGCTTGGTCGGTGAGGAGGCCAGCCCACTGTGGCAGAGCAGCGGCGGGACGCAGGGCCAACACGTCACCGCCGCCTACAACGGCGTCGGCCAACTCACGACGCAGACGCTGGGCGCGGGGACGGCCGCCGCCGTCACGACGACCTTCGGCTACAGCGGGACGCAACTCGTGACCGTCACGACGGGGATGGGCCACCAATGGTTGCTCGGCTACGACGCGCAGGGGCGCGTGGCCGCCATCACCAATACCGATACGACGCCCGCCGACGTGACGCAATTCTCCTACAACCCCGACCAGACCGTCGCGATCGAGGGCTTCGGGCAGCCGCGCCAGCGCGCCACGATCTACGCCCTGGACGGCCAGGGGCAGGCCACCTCCGTGCAAGACGCGGTGGGCGACACGACCACCTACACCTACGACGCGCAGCACGACATCACCAGCCGCGCCGACGCCAACAACGCGCCCGGCCACGACACCACGACCCATTATGCCTACACCTACGCTGGCCCGAACGGCAACTACGGTCTGCTCACGACGCGGACGCAGCCGGCGATCGGCGCGTCAGGCCCGCTCGTTACACGCTATGCCTACGACGCTCACAACAACCTCACGCAGGTCATGAGCCCCAAGGGGAACGTCACCTACTACGGCTACGACGATGCTCACTCCGTCGTCACGACGACGCAAGAACTCGGCCGCGATGGCTGCGTTCCGACTGTACGACCAGCGGCGACCGCGACGCCAACGCCCCAGCCGCAGGTTGGGACCTACCGTAGTTTTGTCAAGCCGTACGCCGTCTGCGTCCCCGGCTACGCCTGGCGCGGGCGTCTCAACAGCTACGACGCCTACGGGCAACTCGTCGCGACGACGGACGGGCGCGGGCTCACCGTGACGGGCGATCCCTCGTCGATGCCGGCGGTCACGGTCGACCCGGCGCAAGCCGTCGCCCACACGCAGAGCTACGCCTACACTGCACAGGGCGACCTCATCCAAGAGACTACGCCGCCGATCACGACGATCAGCCATGGCGTCACGGCCACGGGCTCGGTGATCACGACGATCGGCTACGACGACGACGGCGACCCAATCGCGACGACCTCGCCGAATGGCAACCACGTCGTGTCCGCCTACGACCACCTGGGCCGTCTGGTGGGGACAACGCGGCGCGGCGTAGCGCTCGCGCTCGTCTTGCCCGCGACGACCGACATTACGACCGGGGTTGGCTACGACGGCGATGGCAACGTCATCACCACGACCGATGGCGCGGGTGATTTGACCCGGCACGACTACGACGCCCTGGGGCGTGTCGTCAAGACAACTAATCCCGTCGGGGCGACCACTCTCTACACCTATAGCGGTCCGGTCCTCACCGATGTTCAGGATACCACGGGCCAGACCACTCACTACGACGGCGCCGACCGGGTCACAGGCGTGACCGATCCCTTGCAGGCGCGGACGACGTACGGCTACGACCCCGTCGGGAACGTGACCTCCATCACCACCCCGCTCGATCACGGGGCCACGGTCGAGACGCGCACCTACGACGCGCTCAACCACCTCACGACTGACACCATGGCCGGGGCGGGCGAGATCTCGCAAACAACGCCGCAGGTCACGACCTACACCTACGACGGCGACGGCAACGTCGTGCAGGGCCAGGCGCCCAACGGCGACGCCACCTACCACTTCTACGACGCCGCCGACCGGCTCACCGGCCGCGCGCTCTACCCCGCGCCGCCCGCGACGCCGGACACCGTCCCTCCCGCGTCGTCGAGTGAGGCGTTCACCTACGATCCCGAGGGCAACCTCACCGACCGGGTCGACTACAACGAGCGCGACCACGCCCTGACCGTCGACGCCGACAACCGCCTGACGCGGCAGATCGACAGCTTCGCCAACGGGCCGACGGCGGCCCCGATCGCGACCGACCTGGGCTACGACCCCGACGGGAACGTCGTGTCCCTAACCCAGCAAGGCGGCGGGATCACGGCGACGAGCGCTATCGCCTATAACGCGGCCGGCTGGGTGCTGAGTCAAGACGACGCCGCGGGGCAGGGCGTGACCTACAACGCCTACGACCGCGCCGGGCGCATGGTCGGTCAGAGCTTGGGCGTGGGACCGGGCGGCTACACCGCCCTGGGCATCACGGCAGGCCAGGTCAACGTCTACGACCGCGAGGGGCGCGCCACGCGGGTCTACGAGGGCGCGCAGGGCGCCACGCCACAGGTCACCGCGAGCAATTTCACCTACACCGCCGCCGACCTGCCGGTCACCGCGACGCTGCCTGGCAACGTCCGGGAGACGCGTGGCTACGACCCCGACAACCGCCTGGGCTATCTCTACGCCGCGGGCCCCGCGTATTCCTCGCTCATCGCGCCGGCCACGCTGTCTCGCCGCTACGTCTACGGATACGCCCCCCAGGGACATACGACGGGGATCACGGCCAGCATCGCCGGCAGCAACGACACGGTCGACGGCGGCGTCTGGTACATCAACCACGACGCGCTCGGCCAGATGCGTACCCAGACCAGCCCCAACTATGGGTACTACACGACGACCTACGACGGCAACGGCAACATCACGGGGTGGAAGGCGCAGGACGCCCGCATCACGGTCGTTCGCGCCACCTACACCTACACGCCCACGGCGGCGCAGGCGTCCGCGTGGCTGCCCAACGAACTCGTCGACGCGCGCTACGACGGCCTCGCATCCGAGGATCTGTCCTTCGGCTACGACCAGAGCGGGAACACGACCTCGATCGCGGACACCACGTCCGCCCTCGGCGGCGCGACCACGGCGACCACGGCGCTGGGCTACGACGCGGCCGGTCGGGTCACGTCGGCGCGGCTCCCCGACGGCACGATCGTGGCGATGGCCTACAACGCGCGCGGACTGCGCAGCGCCGTCAGCGTCACCAAGCCGAACCAGACACAACCCGACTACACCGAGACCATCCTCTACCGGGGCGACCAGGTCGGCCAGGTGCGGGTCACGGGGGCGCGCCCCTTCGCCGAGACGTTCCTGTACCGGCAGGACGGGACGCCGCTGGAGCTGCTCTATCAGGCGGCGGGCCATCCGCTCGTCCGCTACTGGTACGAGGTGGACGGGCAGGGCAGCGTGGTCGCGCTGACCGACAGCGGCGGCAAGCAGGTGAGCTACTACGGCTACGACCGTTGGGGCGCGCCGGTGCAGGGGACCACCGCGCGCGTCGAGGCGGTGCCGCAGCCCTTGCGCTACCGGGGCTACTGGTACGACGGCTGGTACCACGGGGCCGACTACAACAGCGACGGCACATACAACGCGGCCGCCCGCAGCACGGACGGCTTTCATACGCAGGACGCGCCACTGCCGTGGTACTGGCTGCGCGTCCGTTATTACGACCCCTTCCTGGAACGTTTCCTGCAGCCCGACCCGTCGGCCAGGGAGGGCTTGCGCTCCTACGCCTACTGCCACAACGACCCGGTGGACTGCGCCGACCCCTCGGGCTTGGCCGGAGTCGAGCCGAACCCGGAGACGGGGCTGACGGAGGCGGCGGGGCTGGAGGTCCGCGTCGGCCAGACCCTCGACGTCAACGCTGAGAGCGGTACGACCGGGGACGCCTCCTCGCCCGACGCCGCGCTGACATCCGAGTCGTCCACCAGTGGGAATGATGCACCGACTGGCTCCGACCAGCTAATTCCCCCTCCCGCGCCGACTGGGCGAGAGCTTCCCGGCTACGCGACAGGCGGTTTCAACCTGCCCGACACTGACACGTTGCTTGGAGGGACAGGACGCAATGCGGGGAAGATTCCTCGCCGCATCGCTAATGTGCTTCGCGGTCGTTGGTTCAAAAACTTTGATGCCTTCAGGCATGATTTCTGGAAAGCGATTGCAGACGCCCCCGAAATTGCAAGAGACTTTGACCAAAGCAGCCGTACTTTGATGCAACAAGGTATGTCACCTTAGACATGGTTCACGCAGCGCTCGGTCAAGCTTGACAGTGTAAGCCTCCAGCAGGCGCAACACTGTCAAGTCCGTTTGAACCATGTCTTACGCGAATTTGGACCAGCAAATAGGAGGCAGTAGGAGTGAGCAAGTGTACAATCTACACCATGTGACACCGATCCACGAAGGCGGAGGCGTTTACGACTTGAATAACATATATGTAGTAACTCCTCGGTACCACCAGGAGATACTCGACCCAACCTATCACTATGACCGCTGACGGTTCTTGGAGGACAGCATGGAGTCAACTGTCGATCGTAGCCACCTCGTGCAATTAGTGAAACAGATAATGGCTGGCGAAGGGACGGAAGATGAAATCCACGAAAGGCTCATGTTCGTCAGGAAGAACGTACCCGACCCCTACGTTTCGAACTACATTTTCTGGCCGGATCGGCAGATGACTGCGGAGGAGATAATAGATCGCGCGTTCGCCTACAAGCCAATCCAGCTATAGCAAGAGTTTGTAGCGTTCTTCGTTTCAGACAGGATTTAGGCTGGGGACTCCATTGCTAACATCAGCAATGGAGTCCCCATATGTTGCCAGTCTATTAACCTTTGGTGCCAGTTAAAAAGGGCACTTTTATCGGGCCTTTGTTACTACTGGTCAACAAACGTTGCACAGACGGTTAACGAGTGGCTGATACGGACTATCGAATAGGCCGTGACAGCCTCGGATCACCCATGTGTCCGCCGTTTGGCGCAAAAAGGTGTAAGCGTTCGCCACATCGATCCATCCGACAATAGAGGAGCCGGATCATGCATCGGGCGCCAATGCCGCGGCTTGCAAAACGGTACTCGAATAGAGATTGTTGTTGCACCGTAGGGAGACTTAGGAGGTAAACTTGACTACATCTAAGGAGTCGGACAGCTTGAAGGCATTATTGTCAATAGCAAGTCCTCCACTTGGTCAACAGCTAGTAGAGCTGCCGAGAGAATTTGGACATGGCGGTGGTTCTATCGAGAAGGATCTGGCAGAATTGCTTGAACAGAGGAACGCCTTCCTAGCCTTCGAGGGCGCTCTGCATGTCTTTCCTCTAGGTCCAGGTGCAGAGGGATATGAACTCATGGCCTGGAATAGTCAGGAACTTTGGCGGTTTGCCTACGACGACATGGCTAGCGACCACCTGTTCTTTGCTGAAGACGTCTTTGGTGAGCAGTTCTCTATCCGAGCTGATCGGATATGGCGTTTTAATCCGGAGACGGGAGATAGCGAAGATGTAGCGGCTAGCCTGGAGCATTGGGCGCAGGGCATTCTCCAGAACTATGAGGTGGAAACAGGGCACAAGCTCGCTCATGCCTGGCAGGAACGTCACGGGCCGTTACCGATACGGGAACGCCTCGTGCCTAAGATACCATTTGTGGCTGGGGGGTAACTAGCTAGGTCCGCACGGCTAGGTCGTGACCGGCAAGGGCGGGGTGCCGGCGATAGCCTGACCGAGTGCGGAGAGGATGGGCATCTCCTGCTTGCGGAGCGTGGAGATGTAGCCGCGAATC
>JAABUL010008272.1_pt1 | contig 10681 bp, 10 predicted proteins | sample 5559151 | NCBI WGS metagenome assembly JAABUL01 (sample SAMN10711876, study PRJNA513368) | rock metagenome | isolation source: Antarctica rocks | place: Antarctica: Victoria Land, Pudding Butte sud | reverse complement strand
GCATATTAGAGTTGAGTTTCGTGTCTACCTTTGCGATCACTGTTGCATTGGTCACATTCTTGCTTCTTGTTGGTAGGTGGGTTTGTGGGACCGGACGCTCAAACGTGGTCTTTGTGATGGTCGGACTCGTCCGTGCCGCTAAGAAATCTGCAAATGGCTTTGAAGCTCGTGGCTTGATCGTTTCTGCTGGTGATTGACGGGTCGAGTCTTCACGGAGTTGCTTCTCTGCTTTGCGGTGTAAGGCTTTCGCGGTACTGACTTCTGCAAAAGTCATTCTCTTTCCTTGCTCTGTCTCGTCAACAGCAGGCTTTCGGTTTCCCACAATCTGCTTCTTTCTAGACTTTTTAGAATAGTTCTTGGTGTCCTCTTTCACGGTCTTAGCCCATGGACTCCAGACTTTGTGCCTTCCATGAGGTTCATATGAATCTGTCTGCGACATTAAGACCCTGTACCTAGTCTCCTCCTGGACTCTCTGAAGCCATTGCTTAGACACCTTTCCTGAGTAAACTTTCCAAAGGATCGGTAGATGAACGGTGTCTTGTACGCAATAGTCGATTATGTCTTGCAACATAGGCCGGACGTTGAACACTTCGTACGATCCACCATCCTGTTCAGAGAATAAGGCCATTCCCCTCTCTTTGGTAGCTTTCCATGTTCGTTGTACTTCTACCGAAAGCTGGGCGTCCTGTTTGATACAATTACCAAGCCCAGACACGAGATCCTTAGATCTCGACCGTGTCGCCACTTCCAATAACTGAATATCATGCACATTCTGCAACGAAACGTTGAAATGGGCAAACAGTGCATCAGAATCATTGCGTACGTCGAAAAAAACTTTGGGTATTGTTGGTGACTCGAGGATCGAGCGCAGAGTCGTGCCAGATGAATTAGCGGTATCAAATGCTGCTTCCCGGAGTATGAAGATGTCGATGAGAAAGACGCGGTTTTGAGGTGAGTGGAAGAGCTGTATAATGGATATGGAGCCGTGACGGGAGAGCTTGATACCCTCGATGTCTAGATAAAGCGATGGTGGACTTGTTGGCTGGTTTTCAAGATCGTTGAGAAGAGAAACCACCGAGGTCGAGGAGTCTACGAGTACGATGTTTATGGTCATGATGGGATTTGGATTCGAAAATTTTCCTTATTTATGGGTAAGAGGGAAGGAAGAGGTAGATTGGGAGAGATATCTGGATTGCGACTACATGTAGTCAAACTTGAAATTTAAGTTTTTCGATTTAATTACAGATTCCGATTCTCATAGAGAAGTCTACATGTAGTGAGAACGAGATTCTTCTTATCCAAAGTGTTTAGATAGTGAGAACATGGATTTATCGAGATTTCCCATAGCTAAAGTACCTATCGTAGTGGTGCTCTTCATGACCCTAATAGCATAACCCTAAATATCCCTGCTATCGCGATGCATTGATTGGTGGAATGAGTTAGGGGTCAGACTAAGTAGCCAGCCGAGGTTTAGCTCGAGCTTGCATGATCAACTGAATATACCTTATATTCAGCTCTATTTAACAACCTAATTATGTCTGGGCTCTCCAGTTGTACGATCACTCATGGATCTCATGCCTTGTAGACATATGGCGCTAGAAATACGAAAGTGGGGCTGCATAAGGAGCGGCGCTCTGCGTTGGCTCTTGGCTATTCGGCTACCGCATCCTTCGAATCCTTTGCATCACCAGCATCCGATCTCATGTCAGATTTGGTATAAAGTACGGAGCGACCGTGAGCGATTGACCGAGACCTCAGAGCCGCTTCTTCGGCCAGCGCAAGTCGTAGTCAAATCTCATTGTTTTGGCTTGTTCATGTGTGGAAGTTGATGCTCGGATACGCATAGCTGTGCAGACGAGAGAACCTCCTATGGCTAGCGATCTCACCTCGAAAATCGTCGCTACAGAAAACTTCCATGAAAAGTGTGAAGTAGGTGACAGCCATGCGTCGCCGTACGCCCAGGATCTCGACCAGGCATACTGGTATGTGCAAGATCATGCTGGTACCGGGGCTGCATCACCAGCTGAGATTCGCCGCATTCGGATGAAGGTCGACTTGTGGATCGTCCCAATAATGTTCCTTTGCTATACAATGCAATTCATTGACAAGGTTTTGCTCAATTACGCTGCCGTCATGGGACTGAGCAAGGACTTGAAGTTGAAGGGCAACAACTTCTCCAACACGGCCACCGCCTTTTTCATTGCCTACCTCATTGCTGAGATACCCAACGCCATGGTCCTGCAATATGTTCCAGTTGCCAAATGGCTGGGGGTGAACGTGGTTTTATGGGGTATCGCGGCCGCCTGCACAGCAGCGGCTAAGGACTACCACTCCCTGCTAGCTGCCAGGATCTTCCTGGGTATCTTTGAAGCTGCCATTGCGCCTTCGTTGATGCTGCTAAGCAGTCAATGGTACACGAAGTCGGAAGCCGCTCCCCGTTTCAGTATCTGGTATGCTGGACTCGGTCTTGGCCAAATTCTTGGTGGTGTCATTTCTTATGGATTTCAAGGTGTCCGGCATCCCTCATTAACCGGATGGAAAGTCATGTTTGTCGTTGTAGGTTGTGTCACCATTGTAATTGGCTTAATCACGCTATTGCTGCTACCAGACACTCCAATGACGGCCCGTTTCTTATCTGAGCCTGAGAAGGTCATATTGCTGAAGCATGTAGCCGTCAACCAGACCGGCATTCAGAACAAGAAGTTCAAGCCACGTCAGATAGTGGAAGTACTCATAGACCCCCAACTCTGGCTGATGACGTTACTAACAATCTTGGTACGCTCAATCTGTACTTGAATATCAGCTTGATGCTTATCACAAGCAGACCTCCATTTCCAGCGGTGTCGTCACAACTTACTCCGCCACCCTCATCAACCATTTCGGATATTCCCCACGTCTTGCGGCATTACTCAATGCTCCCTCAGGTGCCGTTTCGATCGCTAGCACCCTGATCGTTGCTTACGGCGTAAGGCATACCTCGAATCGCTGGGCATGGATTGTGGCATGCTGTGTTCCTGGTATTCTTGGTGGTGGCCTGATGTCTTTTGCTACTCATAACAAGGGCGCTGAACTTGCGGGGATTTATCTTGTTAATGCCATCACTGCTACCTTGGCCGTCATCTACCAATGGACTGCGTCCAATATCGCAGGACAGACGAAGCGTGTCATCGGTGTTGCCTTGATAGCAGGAAGCTTCAGCGTCGGCAATATCATTGGCCCGCAGACTTTCCAAGCCAAAGATGCGCCAGCGTACTCTCCAGCAAAAGTCACTGTACTCGCAACGCAAGCTGCTGGTGCCTTGACAGCTTTTATACTCTTTTTGTACTATGTCTGGGCCAACAAGAGAAAACAAGCCATTCACCCTTTGATTAATGATTCGAGTATCAGCCAAACCGAGGAGCACATGTGGGAGAATCAGACGGACATGCAGAACGGGACGTTCAGATACGTTTATTAAGGTCTAAGACTTGTGCTGCCTTCCAGACTTGCTGCGAAGGAGTCAAGTTACCTTTGAAAGGGGTTTGGATCTCTTCAAATGAATAACGAATTTTGCCGGAAACACCGAATATATATGATATAGAAGTTTTGAAGTTTATTCTTGCAAATGCAGCATACATTGATTCTTGACGCTTCTCGGAATTGTGTGACCAATACCGACTATTTCAGCGATTTCTACCCATTTGAAGCCCGTTGATGATTTCGCCATCAACCGACCCGCGCGACGAAAACCGCTTGTCAGCGTTGAAGAAAATCTATAGCTTTCGTATTTCCTCAGACGCTGAGTCATGCGTCTGCTCTACACGAACATGGAGAGAAGGATTCAGCGAGGGATTCGTCCGTCCAACATCGAGCAACATGACCCCTCGAGCCATCCCAGGTCACGGCTCCCCCGTCCCTCAGCAGCCCCAAATTCTCGTTATCGGCGCTGGCATCACCGGTCTTACTCTCGGACAGGCTCTGAAGAAGCACGGCATCCCGTTCACAATCTTCGAGCGAGACCCCACGGTCCTCTATCGCGGTCGAGGATGGGGCCGTAAGTCATACAATCCGTGAATTATCAATCCACTTGAGAATATCGAGGAGATCTTAGGTATGTCTAAACAGCATCCGCACCAAAGACAGGTCTCTTGACTGATGACAGTAGACTAGCTCATAGAAGGACTGCTAATTCCAAAACCATGTAGTTACCATCCACTGGGCCCTTCCAACCTTCCTCGCGCTGCTTCCTCAACACATCATTGACCGCTTACCGGAAGTCTACGTCGATCCGGTAGCCAGCAAGAGAGGGGAGAATGGAAACTTCATATTTTTCGATTTGCAGAGTGGAGAGGCGAGGTGGAAGGTCCCGCCAAGTCAAAGAATCAGGGTTTCGAGAGAACGGTTGCGGGCTCTGCTACTGGATGGGCTTGATATACAGGTATCGTTTTCCCATCCGCAAATCCCCGATTCTGGCATTGTAGGAGTTACTAACCTTGCTCACCTCTCAACAGTGGTCCAAGAGCCTGATCTCCATAACCCACCCCACATCCAACACCCTCACCGCCCACTTCTCCGACCTTACCTCCTGCACGGGTACCCTCCTCATCGGCGCCGATGGGGTGCACTCCATCACTCGATCCCTCCTCTCACCTTCGGCCTCCCCTACCCTAACAGCTAACATTCCCCTCCCCGTCCGTCTCCTCGGCGTCAGCGTCCTCCATCCCCCTTCCCTCGCACTCAAACTCCGCGCCCTAGACCCTTTCTTCTTCCAAGGCGGCGACCCTTCCACTAATGTGTTTATGTACTTCTCCTTCCTGGACACGCCCTCTAATAACACCCGCCTCGCTCCTCTAGACGATACCTACGAGTGCCAGATTATTTTCAGCTGGCCCTTTCGCGCGGGCTTCTTGGATGAGAAAGAGCCGACCGAGGTGCCAAAGACGGACCATGAGAGGGTGACGTTGATGAAGAGAATCGCAGCGGTGTGGGCAGAGCCGTTCAGAGAGTGTGTACTGAGCATCCCGGGGGATACGGAGGTGAAGACGATACGGTTGGAGGACTGGGTGCCGAGACGGGGGCTGTGGGATGGGGAGGGGAAGGCGACGCTGGTGGGGGATGCGGCGCATGCGATGACGATGTACAGAGGGGAAGCTGCTAATCATGGCATCTTGGATGTGGAGGTGCTGCTGGAGCATATCTACCCAGCCATCACTCGAGATGGCACCGATGGGCAAGCTCAAGGCTATGGGGAAGGGTTGGGAGCTGCCATTGCAGCGTATGAGGAGGAAATGATCAAACGTACCGCCCCCGCGGTGCTCACTAGTCGTCGCGCATGTCTGGATGCTCATGATTATAAGAGAATTGGAGAGGAGAGCCCGTTGGTAAACAAAAGGGCTAGGGCAACGGAGGAGTGAAACGTTCCCTTTCGTCTTTCGGAGGGATATCATAAGGATTTACATCAGGTTGAGCGCTTTCAGGTAAGTTTATGGACTCCCCTGTTCGAAGCATAGCGTGCCTGCATGAAGAATCAGAGGCAGAGGTCAATAGCCATGAGGGCTCATAAAGATTTCCGTCTCTCTTCTAGTATCGTTTCTGCGCCCGGAACCTGCTTCTATCGCACCCTTCGAGAGCCTGCAAAGCTCTAACCAAAATGATTTCCTACCTTTACCCATTTATTCGAGTTTGTTCCCTCATCAGGGGCTCGTAAGCTGTCGCCTGACGAGCTCGGTGGAGGTAGAGGCAAAATGGGCAATGGGTGCGGGCCTTCGCGTCTAGAGTATCAGCGTTGACTCTCTTCCCGTCATGTGTCTGCGCTCGACAGCACTTCTTAAGTCACTTCTCATTTCACCGATCACGCGCAACGCTCGGTGCGTCCGATCCATCTTCGTTACAAGCCGCCCTTGAGCTATCTGACAACCACAATCTAGGAATTCTAAAGTGGACGGGTCCGCACGAGCACCTCCATCCCGTTCAGCGAAAAGGTCATTCTAAGGTTCCCCTCCAAAAACCTATGATTTCGGCATCTCCTTCTTGGAACATCGAGGAGAGATTATACTAAACCATGCCTTCATACCTGCAGCTCTATGTGCACTTGAAAATATCGAACACACTCGCAATGACCAGTGGAAGCTCGTGACGTACTATGGATCTCCACTGAGCCCGGGCAACGCAGAAGCACTTGATATCCCCGTTGGCGGCCGCGAACAGACCTAATAAAGAAAAATTGATACTCGACCGGGATCGAATTCTTGACGGTGAGCGCCTGGCAAAGATCATATAATGAGCAGCTTTGGGGGTTTTCATGCCTGATATCAACTCTCAGCTACGGCTTTCAATCCAATGCCTCGCACTCAGCAGCGAGCAGGCGAATCCTCGTCAATTCTTCGATGCACGAAGTTGGCGATATGCGACACCATCACCTATGCGCGACGCGCACTTAAGACAGGTTGATCCTTTGCCTGCCCTTTATGCCATACCTCGAAAACCCACTATCACCTTCAAGCTATGCGGCGTCTCTCTGTATTGCGTCTATCAGTGATGCTTAGCATCATACTCCCAACAGTCGGTATGAAAATTTCCTTGCATGTGATATTCCTCACCCGATCCAGAACCTTCCATCCTAACATCCCCCCAAATATAGCGTGCCGCCCAGCAGCGCCTACATCAAGTTCCATCCAAAATCGCGCGACAGACTTCGACCCGAATACAGAGATCATCGCTCTGCCTCATGGATGGACCGCCATCCTCCAAACCGCAGAAATGCTTCCCGCGGGCCCCGTCTGCGCCGCTTTGGAAACCCTATATACGGTCCTCATCGAGCGTAGCATCCTGTGCAACAGATGTTGATGCCAGAAGGTTCCAGCCGACCTGCTACCTATCGCTTGGGCAACTTGCGCTTTGCGTTCAGCCTGGGAACTCGATTTGGATTGCTCGATTGGCGAGCTCTGGAGCAACTGTTACATATTATGCTTGAGAGGGCAAGGAGGGGGATGGGGCTCTCTTGGAATGGCGTCTTGGTGCATGGCAACGGAAACGTGTGGGTTGTTGCTCTTGGGGTGGGTGCAAATTGGCTAGGTTGGCGTTAGGGGGTTGGTGCAGAATATCTAGAGTGGTCGCTATGATTTTGACAAACCAGTTGCTAAGCAAGGAAGGGACACAAGAGCGAAGGTAGGGAGGCATGACTCTCCGGAGTCAAACGATCAAGTGAGTCCTTTCTTATGGTTAGTGCGTGTCTTGGTTCCTGTCTTAGGATTCAATTTAGCGATAGGAAACCAGTTCCCTCACCCCTTTTCGATAACATCCACCCTCCTTCTCGGTAATCACATCCCTTTGGGAAGCTACCTGATTTTTTGGTGCAAAGACAAGTATCTTTGAATAGTCTCTCAGGCCTCTAATGCGACGTCGATTAGAGGTCCTGTCTAAGCACTTGTTCGCATAAGTTATGGCTCGAGAATGCATCCGGTTTTGGCCCAAGAAACATGTATTCACCCTGGTTTCTCTCTCTGATCTATATCTACTAGATCGTCTGTTCAGAGGCCGGTTTCAACTTCCAAGTCGCATTCGATTAGAGATGTATAATCTCACCTCCCAGGACGCACGAGATACCGCCTGGGAATCGACCGGCTTCATTGATATCGATATCTCAGACCTGGAGAACTACCGGAAGATACCTGTTTTTATGCCAGAGAAGAGGTATTTTCCCGAGAGGGGTGTGAATAATGAAAGGAGGGGCGTGTAGACTGATTTCTTTATCCATGTTGCTCTTTACTCTGCCATCGAGTGCATATCTCGCAACAGCGCAACAGAAGCGTCAAGCAACCTACGAGATTCCCAATCCTTAGTCCAACAAGCCGCTCACCGACGTCTTTACGAAAAGAGTGGTCCGCGCGTATACACAAATGAAATACCATATGCCTAGGGAAGATGTAGTGCATCCTCTCTCTCGGCACTCCCGTATTGACGAAGTAGATAACGACGGGCTGATTGACCACGAGTAACCCATACCAACCAAAGAAACAGCTACTCGGCCCATGCCCCCAGACCTGAAGAAGAGTGTGTGCACGAAAAGGAATCCATGGTGTCACCGAACAGCAGGCAAAAGCCAAGGAGATGAAGAATCACGGAAAAGCCAAACCGCGTCTTACGAAATGGCAGCCCGATCTCCCCAGTTCTTGACCTGGAGGGTGAAGGGTTGGTGTGGGTGGGAGAGGACAGGTTGTCTGTTTTCACGAGATGAGATGTTTGTGATTTGGGTTTCGGAGGGTAGGGGGGCGCTGGGGCGTGTGTAGCGGATATTTTGGGAATTGGGGAGGGAAAGAGGCGAAGGGATACAGTAGGTCTGCTGGCTATCGATGGCGGAGCTTGGTGCGGGAGGTACGATTAGGTCGGAATTGTGCGCCGGCGTTGCTTTGCAGTTGGTAACCTGTCTGTCTTCCAGGGATTCATACGGAGCTGGTCAAAGTAGCTGAAGCTTGACCGGGTGACTGTTCGCTTGCTATCAGTTCGGACTACTTGCAAGCTCCCTAAACTCATCCCGACTCTTCCCTTCAAGAATTGCACTCAACAGCTGCCATCCCTAATACCTCTTCCCCTCCCTAAGCACATCCCCAAACTCCTCAAGCGGGCTCCGGTTCAGCTTCGTATCCTTCCACAAATTCGGCGTCAGGAATCCATATGTGTTGCCCACCGCCACGAACGTAGCTTTCAGCGTGTTCTCTAGCGTCTTTGTCGAGCCTGCGGAGGAGGTGTACACGTCTTGGACGCCGGCGAGTTGGAGGAGGCGCTTGACGGCGGGGGAGGCGACGAGTCCGGTGCCGCGGGGGGCGGGGATGAGCTGTTGATGTTTCTATCAGCCTGCGGATCTCAAGAATTCTAGGACTCTTTCCCTCTTTATCTTTCTTCCCCCTCTTTGTCTCTCGCTCTCGTGGTTGGTGAAAGAGTAACAAGGGTTAGACCTACGCGAACAGTCACACTTCCACACTTGCCACTCTCCTTCGTCGGCAAGCTATGCGGCTCTCCCAAGGCTGCACCCCAGTAGCCTCGGCGTATGGGAAGAACGCTCAGCTTCGCGATGATTATGGCGGCGCGGATCGCAGTTGCCACTTCTTTGGAGGTTTTAATCCCGAGGCCGACGTGCCCTTCGGAGTCACCAATGACGACGATAGCCTTAAAGCGAGTGCGTTGACCGGCGCGGGTCTGCTTCTGTACGGGCTTGATCTATTCCATCCGCACCAGCGTCAGCATACAGCCTCCCTCAGCCAGTCCTCCCCCCAATGCTCCATAGGCCTCCCATCCACACACAAGACGCCCAGCGGCAGTAGCAAATAGCTCTTCTCATACCTTCATAACCTCATCCTTCAGCTTCGGCAGGAACCAATCCACAATCTGGTATTCCTTGATCGGCAAGCTGTGCAGATATATCTCCTCCATGCTCTTGATCTTCCCTGCCTTCACGAGACGCCCCAATTTCGTCACAGGCTGCCATTCTTTCTCTTCGCTCTTGCCGGCGCCGCGGCGGGGTCCTCGACGACCGCGCCCACGACCTCCGCCTCGATCTCCGCCGCGGGAGCCGAAACCACCGCGGGTGGTGCCGGCGACGGGTTGTCCTTTGGGTGCGTCGGCCATTATGGATTTGGGAAGCGTGAATCAGGTGTAGAGAGACACAAAGTATTGCGTTGTGAGGGCGCTGGCGCGGAAGGGTAAAGTGTGGTTCAGCGGGCGGAAATGTGTGGTGGGGCGCTAGGAATTAAGCGAGGGTTTGGAGGCGCTAGTAGATATCCATGAAGTGGGCATACTTTAGAAATAGGACTACTTTTTCGAACGAAAGCTATGACTACCTACGCAGAAATCTGCAGCCTGTGTGGCTATTCTTCGCGCTCAGAACTTGACTCTGGCAGTATGCACACTCTAAACACAGGCAGATTGAGCTATTCACACATGGATCTAAGGCTCCTTGCAAGTTGTAGCAGATTCGATTTGGCAAACACCCATTACCCATAATAGAGTCGGGATTACTGCTACTCGTAACACTCATAGAGCGCCCCGGGGATATTAACTAGACTCAGAAATTCTCAAACCCCCATCACCAGCCCACAATCACCCTCTCGTGATGGCTACCGCACTGTGCGCCCAGCTATATAATCCTCATCATTGCTTTGAGCGTCCCCGTCACCTTCCTCCTGTTCAGCGACCAATCCTACCTTTCCAAGAATCCATAAGTGGCAGCGACTTCTTGTTCCCACTCCAAAATGTCCATCTTCAACTGCAACCCCCAACCTCCCACCCTCTTCCCTCGGATCAACTCTGATACGCCACTTACCACAGACAAGATCAACCACATGAAAAACTGCATCTGCGAGTATCCATGGTTCAAGCCCGTCCTTGTCGTGCTTATCATCATCGTCTTGCTGACGAGTTGCTTCTGCGTCAAATGTAAGGCCCGCCCTCAACGTCATTACTGATTGCCTTCTTCTATTACCATCCCCCAAAAATGAAAACCTATGATAATGGAAATTGGTAAGGGCTAACAGGCCTGATGTCCAGGCTTCTGCCGCTCCCCCGAAAACGGCGGCGGTCTCGCACGCTGGTGCAGCTGCTGTAAAGGTAAGCGCAAAGGCCCTAAACCGCCGACCAGAGTCCGCCCAACGGATATCGAGAAGGGTGGCCGAGAGTATGGGGGAGGGGTGCAGTCACATCAAGAGCC
>JAABUL010008270.1_pt1 | contig 10682 bp, 10 predicted proteins | sample 5559151 | NCBI WGS metagenome assembly JAABUL01 (sample SAMN10711876, study PRJNA513368) | rock metagenome | isolation source: Antarctica rocks | place: Antarctica: Victoria Land, Pudding Butte sud | reverse complement strand
GACTTTGATGAAGCAATTAGCGACAGCCGGGGCAAGCAGGAGGGGCGCCGAGACATAGCAATAGTAAATTGAATCAGCTGGCTCTGATTTACCTGAGATTGTTACATGATCGGAGACGATGGTAGAAATATTTGACAATCAAAGCCCACGCTTTTGCATGTTAGGGTTTTCAGTGCCTTGCAGCTAAAGCCAGATTTGTCCGGGACCAGTCACCGCTGGGGGGCTAGTCTGATACGACGACTGGTCGTACCGGTTCCGTCCGGATCACGATAAGCTGGCCTGTGACTGGTCGCCCCAAATTGGCCTAGTCTGACTTTCAAGACCAGTCAACAATGCCCTCATCATAACCCTACCAACATTTATAAGCGCCAGAATTTCTCATTTTACACGACTATCGATCGATAGGGGAAATTTTCGCTCTGGAAATTTTTAAAATGTATGTTTCATCAGATCATTCGAAGGGTCCATCATCGAAATGGACGGCGACGCGGATGGACCTTTCAACACAGGCATCTCGTTGAAGCAAGCGGAAGATATCTTGGGAGCAATTGGTGGAGGCTGACTGCTTGACGAGGAATTGTGCCACTGTCGTTCCCATGAAGCGGACTGGGCAGAGTGCAACCTTGTTGGAGAGTTAGGAGAGTCTAATATTCATTGGCATCCACAGGATCTTGATTTCAGATTGGTGTAGTGGATCTTGCCTCACTATGCTTGCAGGGATATCATCTCGGTGAAGGCACTACTACTGAAGAGAGAAGAGTCCTTGTAGCCCATGCTCTCTTCCTGGGTATGAGCAACAAGGACGGTCCTCATTTGGCTTATGCATTGTCCGTTCCCCTGTTTTGACCCTGTAACACAAAGTGACAGTGATAACTTTCACGCCTTGCGTTGCAAATTTATAAGAGAAGAGAATCACCTTAAGAAGGAAATCTCTGCCGCTGCTAGAATTGCGATCTGCCCCATAGCAGGAGGAGTTTCGAAATCAAAACATCGACGTTGCCTCCCACGGTACCCTTCATGTAGAAAGGATTCCACGGAGCTCCCCATTCTTATTGCGGCCTTCGAATCTTTGTATGCCTACATTTCTGCGCTCGACGAATTCTGCTGCTCCGTAAACGAGAGAAGATTGGGTCTATCGCTGATGAAATCGATTTCGTTCCACGGTAGATGCCATCTCTGTTCGGTCGGCACTTCATTCGCCTGAGACGCTTTGGCACTTCTGCTTTGGGCGACTTTGAGGTTTCGGGCGTCGCATAAGCATTTCGAGCTTGAAAAAATGTCGCTGTCGAGGGTTTCATGCATTGTGCGGAATAGTCTCGTTTGTCTGCATTCCCTGGTCGTCCGTTGATCGGACCTTCGAAGTTCGGGATCGTCCAGTCGTTAGGTTGACTTTGAGCGAGCGACCTAGCCTTCGCCTTGGCTCGATACGCGTTTTTGCTCTTGCGGCGCAGTCTATCGTTGCCCTCGCCCGTGTTCATGGTGCTCGCGACGGCCCTGCGAATACCGTTCGAACCCCTTCCACATCCGGTCACATTCGTGCTCGTGGCGTGTATGTCCACAGGGCCATGTTGCGTAGCCGTCGTCTTCGGCGTTGAGACAGTCCATGACTCAGGAGGCGTCGTTAGAAGATAAGAGAGGTCTTCGAATTGCCGCTTCGGCGGCATTTTTTTGAAAAGCGTGGTTTCCAGACCATCTCGAAACCATTTCCTGAGTCTGGATTCTTTCTCTCCTTCTTCTTCTCGTAGGTAGCCAGGGTCGTTGATCTATCGATCCTTGTATTCCTTATCAAGTCTGGCCCCTCATGCCGATAAAAAGTTTCCCGATGCAGCCAGTATTCGAAGTTCCCTTCATTCTCACCGGGATTTTCGGTCTCCAAAATGACTCGGTTCCTTCTCTGTCGGTCTTTCCGGAGCTCGAAAGCACCCCTCAGATCGGTCTTTCGTACCTGACGGGTGGCTTTGGAACCGTTCTAGGCGGATACGCAAATGGTAAGCTAATGGATATGAATTATAAGATTGTCGCCAAAAAGATAGGTCACACAATCGACCGGGTTGCTGGAGACGACCTCAAGGATTTCCCGATTGAGAGTGCAAGAGCGAGGGGCCCATGGTGCCTTCTGCTTTGCTACATAGGTGCTTTGGCTGGCTATGGATGGTCGGTCCATGCACGTGCTCATGAAAGCATACCACTGATCCTACAATCACTGCTTGTAGCACTTTGCACTTCTTTTCAGCAAACCTTCAATACTCTCCTGGTGGATATATCCCCTAGAAGTCCGAGTACGGCTGCTGCTTCCAGTACTATCACTCGTTGTCTTTTATCGGCTGTTGCTGTTGCTGCATTGCAGCCTCTCATAAACGTCATCGGCAGGAATTGGTTCTTTACAATGCTAGCAATCTGTAGTGGTGGCGGTGGTCTGGGGGCAGACTGGGCGACCAAGAAATACGGGATGCAGTGGAGACTTCGGAGACTCGCCAAAACGACAGAAAGCGTAAGGCCCATAAACAATTGCTTCATCTCGTCGCAGTACTCTGCCCAATATCGAGAGAGAGATTGGAGTTGCATCGAAAGGTGCGTCACGATTTCGTCGTTGGCTAGTCCAGCATCAGGCTAATTTATACGGCTTTCAGACAGGCTAATAACAACGTCTAAGCTACCGACGACATACAGCTGGAGTTCTATGTTGCACATAGAACATGATTTTCACCACTTCCAACCAGAAATTCTTTTACGACAGGTATGGTGATGGAGGCCTCGGGAAGTTGGCACTGCTTAGACATTGGACATTCTGCCGTCATTTGGTAACTGCCGGCTCGCCCCTCTGGCTCGCCCAACCTTCATATCCGTCCGGATATTTGGCGAGTAGGGTTTGCATGACATCGACGCACCTGCCAATAATATTAACTTCCAATTATTGACATTAACATGCCTCGACCTACATTTTCCTATATCTGAGGTTTCCAGGGTATAATGTGGAGCAGTTCAGGTCCCAACGCCTACGCTTTCAAGTCAGCCAAGCTCGCAATGCTTCCCAACCGCGGTATATCGGGGGCACCTACAGGCAATAAAGAGCATTCCGGTCGTCTTGATCCTCCTTAGGGTCAGAGATGGAAAAATGCTTGAAGTAGGCTTTCACATAAGATTTTCCCATCCTGTGTCGGGCCGGTCGCAGGGGGGCAAGCTCAACTGTGAGACTCAGCTTTGTTGGGGAAAGCCGGTGGTAAGGCACGTACTTTCGTTATGAGCATATATGCAAGTCGCGTCGTATATGACCGGCACGTTGGTACTCATGTCTGTTGAAACATTGCCGTCCCATATGTCTCCATGAACTAGACGAGGCTGTATGCTCCGGCCCCCTGTTTCAAGTGGTCGAAGCAACCGAGGAACTATCTTACTAAGTGTTTCTCCATAGAGCCTCTCTACCTTATCATCGGATCCCTGCGACTCTAATTCGTTGTCCATGACTTTTTTCAGCGACTTTGTGAAAAACTCCTCCCACGAATCGGTCCACTCGGTATATTGAGGTATCGTGCCTTGCAAAGTGGGGACAGAGAACCCATATTTCCCATTTGGCGATATACCTTTCTTATGCAGTTCCGCGAGTGACTTGGCCAGGCCTTGGACGTCAGGGAGATCATCCGTCATTTCGACAAACCCGCAGAGGAAGAAGTGGATATTCGGGTCGGCCGCATATGTGCCCCAAGCGACCGGTACAGGAGTGAGGTAAGGAAGAGTATCATGCAAGGCAGTCATAGAGACGAATTCGCCAGAAACCATGGCCTTTCCTGTCTCATGCTGAGTTACCTGTTGACGGGGACAACATCAGCCGATAGTACAGCCGATGTGAGAGACAGTGGAACCTTGAGAAAGAAGGACATTTGAGTCCCGTCCGCTTGTTCTGTCTGGATTTCCGCCGTTCGTGTCCAATAACTCACACCATAAGGGAACATTCCCTTGACCTGGGACCCTTGTGGCAGTTCTGCCCCCGTTAGACTGCCTATAGATCTCTCTTGAAGCAGAGCTTCATGGGGAACAACTAACTGGCTGCGACATTGTCGTCAAGAGATTGGATCCATTTTTTGGGAACATCGACCGGCTTATCCCAGACGGGCTCAGTATCATGGGTTTTCACCATCAGGAAGCGTGTTTGGGAAAGCTGGTACAGTGCTGCCTGGAAAACGTAGAGGACATTGGGCACATGCTCGAGAGGACCAAAGGGGTTCCTTAGGAGTGATAAAGTATTCGCCCTGCATGATGGTCTCAACTTGACGAGAGGACAATCTGACTATTTGCGTCCCGAATCCAGTGGCTCTCCTTGGCCATGCTGCATGGCTCACGAAACGGCGTGCTGTTGGCCCAAAACATCGACAATATCTGTACGGAGTTACCATGTCCTCACGGTTTCCGTCGCCGCACATGGGGCTATAGAGGATGTACTACGTAGTAGCACAACGATACTGGGAGACGGGCCAGTAGTGGGCCGAACTCTCCGCACGTCTAGACCGTGGCGACTTCTTGGGGGTCTGCCAATCAAAGCTGAGCGGCGTATCTACGGAGTAGAAGTACCCCAGAACACACCTGTTTTTCCAACAGATGAACTCGTGGATAGGAAGTACTTCTTCCGCAGGCCGATAGGAAGTATATTATCACTGTCATGGCAACCAATAAGGTAGAAGTATTATTATTAGCCACGTTGGCGGGGTTGTGCAGGCTCGAGACAGGGTCTGAGTGTACGGGGAGCAGAGCCGCTGGCTCCTACTTTGTACTTCTACAGTAGGCACCCACAGCGTGTGTGGAAAGTCCCCGCTAGCGCAAATCAAGGCTTGGCATCAGGAGTAATACTTCATTGGTCGGAGGCTCGCTACGCTGTCTTGATCAGGAAAGACTCGCCGCCAAAAGAATTGAAACTAAGAGAACGCTTTCCACCCGCTGTGGATGCCTACTGTACTTCGTATGCGGCATATTAATTGTTAGTACCGCACTAGGCAGGGGCCCCCGGGAAGTGGCGGAGAGGGGTGGTTTTCTATGCATTTTATCCACCTACGTATACTATACAGATCGGGGAGCTCTCAGATATCTCAATATCTTGTTTATTGCCCGTTTGCATCTATAACTGCCTGACATCTATCATGCATACTATCAAGCAATTCGTCAAGACATCTTTGTGGTATAGTCTCCCATGCAGCTTTTACTGCCTCGCGCAATCTATCATATAACATGCGTCCCTCTCCGTATCTCTCTTGTATCCAATTTTTCATGTCGTCTCATAGCATTTCTATAGGATTTAGATCCGGAGAATACGACGGCCAATGTATGAGATGGCCCCCTCTCTCCTCAAATTCTCTCAAAACGTCTGCCGCGGTATGTGCTCTAGCGCCATCTTGCATAAGAGAGAGCTAATGGTGAAGTTGTACTTGGACAAGGCTAGCGACCAGCGCATTTGCCTCTCCGTTAGCTTTCGTACGGACATGAAATACTCCAGATTCTTGGGATCCGTGCGAATCTCGAATTGCGACACGCTACGCAACTCGGCATCCCATTCTTCCGAACATCGTACGATGGCTAGCATCTCTTTATCGTAAATCTCGTAATTGCATTCTGCGGGATTATTCTTCTTAGAATAATATGCACATGGGTGCAACACTCCTCTCTCATCGTATTGCATTAGTGTACCGGCTATACACCATTCGGATGCGTCTGTCTCCAACACCGTCTCTCTCTCGTAGTTGAATTGTACCAGTATTGGAGCAGACACGAAAATCTCCTTCATCTCTCTGAAGGCTTGATTCGCATCATCTGTCCATATAAACAACGTGTTCTTTCGTACAAGACTTGTCAATGGCATGGCTAGTTTGGAGAAGTCTTTAATAAATTGTCGATAGAAATTGGCGAATCCCAGAAAGCTTTGCACGCCTTTTATCGTCTTTGGTGCTTCCCAGCTAGTAATGGCTTCGACCTTTGCTGGATCCATGCTTATACCCACTTCGGCCTCAATAATAAAGCCAAGATACTTCGTACGCTGTGTCTCGAACTCGCACTTCGAGATATCTAGCTGTAAGCCGGCCTCTTGCAGTCGCTGCAACACTTGTCATACGTGACCTCGATGTTGCTCCAAGGAGCCATCGTATAAATTAGAACATCGTCCACGTACGCGGAGCAGAACTCATCCAGATAGTCTCGCAATGCCCAGTTGATGTACTTTTGAAACGTGCTAGGCACATTGGCTAGTCCGAAGGGGGTCACCATCCATTCAAACAGTCCATATCTCGTACGAAAGGCTGTCATCCATTCATCTCCTTCGGCGATGCGAATCTTGTGAAAAGCGGATACTACGTCCAGCTTCGTAAACCATTTGGCTTTGCCGATGTTTCTTAGTGTTTCGTAGATTAGAGGCAAGGGATATTGATTCTTCTTGGTTAACTTGTTGAGACCTCGATAATCTACGCGAAAACGTAAACCTCCTCCCGGCTTTCGTACGAACAACACTGGGGCCGCTGCTGGTGAATTGCTAACTCGTATAAAGATCTTTTCCAACAACTCGGTTAGTGTACGACGAAGAACTAAAAGTTCGTCTTGAGACATGTTGTATAAGGGGCCCCACGGGACGATAGGCTTTTTCCCATCTGTGGAGATTAGTTCGATCTTATGATCTACCCCATCCCCTCGAAGAGAAGGCAGTTTATTAGCCTCTGTCGTCGAACAGTCTAAGATGTTCCCAATAGTGCTTTGGTAGCTTCGTACGAGGATCAATCTTCTTCTTCTTTGCCAAAGCCTTGTCGATGTCAGCCATGCTAGCTGTGAAGATTTGTAGTTTTGCATCCTTGGTTTGTCTTCTTATGTGTGTCGCGAACCCTGCTCCTGAGATAGGCTTGCAATCTAGTTTCTTCTCTTGTTTCTCGTACGAGTTCCACACGCATGTCTCTGTAGAACCAATGTATAGTCGTGCCCGCTTCGGACTATATCTCGCGTCGTTCATCTTCATCCACGGGTTTCCCAAAATTGCATCGTACGCAGCTAACCTGGGCGCTACGTAGAAGAAGGCGCGTTCGGTGTGACCATTAATGTCTAGTCGCGCCACCGCCACTTCGTCACACACATCCTTCGTCAAATTCTCAAAACCCACCATCCTACGAGGGGAGATCTTTAAACGCTCTAAGTCGCATTTAGAGGCAAATTTGGAGTCGATGAGCCCGTACGACAAGCAACCAGAATCAAGTAAGGTCTTTGCATAGTACAGTTGATCAATCAATGCTGGTACTAAAAACGGGGGTTGGTCCATCTTCTCAAATTTCTTCCACCCCCGCTAACGCCGACTTCGTACGTCGCTCCTGATCGCGATTTTGATTAGGAGCTACTCTTTTTCCGAATCAGAGTCTACTTTACTCTTGGATGATTCAGCTATCACTCGTTGCTGCTGATGAGCAGCCGTCTGCACGACTGGTCGTATCGCTGGGAGTAGGTCGCAGTCTCGTACGACGTGGTCATCCTTGCCACATCGATAACATTGACCCCTCCGTCTCCTCTCATCTATCGTACCTGGGGGCACCCACTTCGCCCGCTTCGTACGCATAGACGCCGCTGCAATGACCGGGGTTGGTTCCCAATCCATCGCTTCTCCCATCTGTCCCGTCTGAGGTGTTGAGACGGTCGTACGACTTGTATCCTTCTTTCTCTTGAATCTCAAAGCTTCCAGATTATTGCTAACCGTTTGTAACATCTGACAGTACCCATCGTACGTGGGTGGTATCGTTGTTGCAACCAGCGCCTCCTGTAAGGTCTCTGATATCCCATTCGAAAGGAAAGTCTTCTTGACTTGTTCGTCCCAATGTAATCCTCCGGCCTCCAATATCGTATGATCGAATTCTGCCAAGAAGATGTTGAAAGACGTTGTACCTTGTCATAGGACATTCAACTTCCTGGCAGCTCTTTCCGCCGATTCGTGATCTTCGTACGCATTCCGTAGCTGCTTGAACAAGCCTTCGACTGTAAGGCTGTTCCCCATCTTTTCTGTCGAGCTCACCCACGGTGTGACCTGCTCTAATGCTCGTCCTCTCAACCTACTATGCACGTACCAGAACCGTACAAGCTCCGATTCGTGTGCCTTGTCCACTATCAACTTCGCTTTCATCTGGCTAAGCCATGGTTTAAATTCTCGAGACTTCCCATCGAACTCTGGAGGTTTAGGTAGGCTTTCCTGTTTTCGTACGAATGATTCTGATGATCCGTTTTCGTACGAAGAGGAGGCAGAGCGTGGTGTCAATGTCTCAGGAGTAGGGACGAAGAGATTGGGCGGATTTTGACTTCTATGATCCGTTTGTCGATCTATCGCCTCCTGTAGCGTCTGTATTTGTGCGGCTTGACTGTTTATCAATTCCGCCATCTGTCGAGCCCTTTGAGGAGGTGAGGTCTCTGCCGTCGAGCCACTTCGGTTAACTTGATCTTGATCCATTTCGTACGAAGCAACGAAGCTCGCAGCCTAGATCAATAAGATGGACAAAGCTATTCTAATGTGAGGGATTGCGTGCGAGTCACTTGCAAAGTAATCTAATCCTATAATACAAGGAGAATAGCTTGACGAAGAAAGAAAGAGTCTCTTCCTTGAACGAAAAGAAGTCTTCGTACGCGACGAAATTAGCTCTTGGCATGCGAGCTAATTTCGCGTGTTGCCAATGCTGGTGCTCACACCAAATCCTTTACACGGGTCTAACCTGTCACAACATAACTCTCTAACTCTGAGATATACTGTTCCGATTCCTCTAGTGACTCTTGTGAGCTGATAATTTGATCCTCCACTAAGCTAGTGGATGAAGAACTAGTCAAGTACTGTTTCTTCTTTTTCGTCAAGTCTTTCAAATCGTGATCTTTTTTTTTTTTTTAATAATTGCCTCGTATTTCGGGTGGATTTCATTTTGGTCTTGGGCTCTGAGAATCATAATTTATTCGTTTACTCTTGTATAAAATTGGCGCCTAATTGCTTATTATTCAGCAATGAAAAGCTATGTGTAAATTTTCAGTAAGTCGATCATAAATATAAATTTGGAATCAGAGACATGTTACATAGACTTATGGCTTACTTTCTAGAAATGGAGTCTATGTACTTTTCACTATATGCAAGAGAAGATAAATACTGGTGGACAACTATCAATTCTACTGAACTATATGTGCAAAAATTCAAAATCGAAAACAAGAAAGTGCAAGATATTGCGTGTCGCTAGAGATCCACGAAGCAAGTTCCTCGAACGTGGAATTTCCAAGTTCAGCAAGCCCAACGACTCTCTAAGCTTTTCTTGGGAAACACTCGAGGAAGGGTTTCCAGATAGTCACTCTCTGAGATATGAGGTCCTTGACATATCTCAAGATTTTGGCTGGCTTCTGTGTATGACTTCAGAGTCAGATATCACGATACTCAATGGAGTTTACCCTTCTAAGAAACCTTGTCCGGAGCGTCAAGTGGGCAATGGTCTCGAGAACAACAGCTCAGCTCTTGGGTGTATAAGAAAGGCTACTAGTGACACCATAGCCGGAGTTCTCTCGTATTTCAAATACGCAGAATTTGGATTCTTCGAGCTGCATAGAACAGGTGAAATCGAAAAAGACTTAGGCGATAATGAGACTTCAAGTTCAACTAGTGAGGTCTATGTATCTGATAGTAGTTCTGAAGAAAATTGTTAACGAAGCGTCTTGAAAGCGCTGTCGCGCAGTAGACGAAGTATTATAATAAAAGACACAGGCCTAAGAGCTTTCAAGTAAGAGAATTGGTTTGCTTGCAACTAGGAATCTTAAGCAAAAGAGATCTAGCAAGAAAATGTCGCACAGGTTTGTAGAATCGTTTAGAATTGAGAACAAAGTTGAAGCGCAAGCTTATAGCCTTATCTTGTCCACTATCTATCGGATTTATAATATATTCTATGTCTTACTTCTGAAGTTATATTAATATCGCGTCGGCAATAAGCAGATAGAACAAATATTGCAAGCTCCGAAGCTTATAGATAACAAAAGAGGAACAAAAGATTGAGAAGATTCTTGACAGAGCTAAGGAAAAGAGATAGGTTTGATATAAGATGAAATAGATAAATTGGAGCAAGAAGTATAATCAGTAGATCAAGAAAGACTTCCTTGATAATACTGATAAGTTGCGAAAGGAATTTGATAACCAGACGCAAAGCAAGCGAAGACAAAAGAAGTAGCGCGACGCGTATTGCGACAAAAGCGATTAATTTTATAACAATCAGTTCAACAAAATCTTATATTATCGCTATCGCGTTGTCGTTGCATCTGATTAAGATCTTTGGAAACCTCTTTATTCCGTCACTTATAGTGTCAGGAATAATAAGATTGTCTCTTATCAATATCTGGTTACTAGAAACAGACAATGTCAAAAGTCACGCTCTATCTACTCGCTACCTACTCTCTATCTACAGGCGTTTCTTACAAGCGCGTCTTCTGACCGTTTAAGAACTCACTTAATACATCGTGTAAACAACGTTGTCGTCTTCTCTTTATTCTTTGTAGAGAAGATTGAAGAGAGCAAGAGATTCAGCACACAAAATAGAGCATTCAAAGACGTCTCTACAGAATTCTTCTCTATCTTATTATTCTCAAATCTCTTCTACTAGAAGATTGTAAGCAGACGAAACGAGAGCGAAGCGAAAAACTTATTTTCTTCTCTTCTTTCTCTTTCT
>JAABUL010008265.1_pt1 | contig 10688 bp, 18 predicted proteins | sample 5559151 | NCBI WGS metagenome assembly JAABUL01 (sample SAMN10711876, study PRJNA513368) | rock metagenome | isolation source: Antarctica rocks | place: Antarctica: Victoria Land, Pudding Butte sud | reverse complement strand
GCCTTCCTGCGGTTGTGAGCAAGAGGCCGCGCCGAGATTTTGAGTTTTCGGACGCCCAGATGGTTGTCGTCTCCAGTGACAGCCTGGGAGGCACAATCACACAGGTGACACCGTCGAGCGGGGAGTTGGGCGCACGTGTTGGTGAGCAGCTCCTCGGCGAGCGTCTCGATGACGTCGCGCCGGGAGGCAATCACGGCCCTGGCGCGCGCATAGGTCACCTGCAGCAGCTCCACCACCAGCGGCTCGAACGTCGGCTCCAGCCCCTGCAGGAATTCAGGGTCAAGGATGGCGTCAGGCCCAGTTTAGAACGAGAAGTTATATGACAGGCGCAGGTGACCTGCGGCACCTCCACCACCAGCGGCTAGGATGTGCGATCCAGGCCCTGCGGTGACTGGAAACACAGAAGCAGACATGAACCAGACTGTCGGAGCAGGAACAACCGCACGGGAAGTGTACTCTCTGTGGAATGCACTCGCTATTATCTTGTCAGGGTGCCACCGGCTGCCAGCGGCATCGTGTATCTATGGACACAAAGAGCTAAGAATGCTTTGGACCCTGCCATGAAGCTCGACTGCAGCTGATGGAAGCGCGCACCTTGGTGGTGGGGTCGGTGAGGCCACCCATGCGCATGCTGTACAGCATCGGGGTGCGCCGGAAGGCGGGGTGCAGCGTCGAGCCCCGCACCAGCCACAGCGCTAGCTCCGACGCCCGCGCCACCTGCGGTAAGACAGGTGCACGTTCCGATGATGCAATGAATGAAACGAGGCAGCGGAGAAGAACGCTGGCGTCTCCAGGTAAACAAAATCTTGGCAACACAATGCTTGACCAGGCACAGCGTCGGCGCTGAAAGGATGTAGTCAGGCGGCTGCAAGGTTGTGGCGTCCACCAGATTCGCATTGTCACTGAGCTGCTGTCGCCAATCAGAGCAGAGGCGTGGGGTCTGGACCAGCCCAAGGAGGAGCAGCGTGAAGGCTTTTTGTCACCTCGCTGGCGGTGGAGAGCGTCGTGCCATCGGGGCCGTAGAGGACCTCCTCGGCGGCGCGGGCCGCACACAGCGGCACCAGCAGCCGCGCCAGGTAGTCAAAGGTGCCCAGCGGGCGGCCCTGCGCGTCCCGCGCCGCGTAGAACAGCTCGTGCTGCTGGTTGCCATGCGCGCCCGCCTCCTGCGGGGCGCGGTCACAGGGTTTAGCTGGTCTACGGTGCATATGTGCGATGCATATGCCTGAACGCATGCTGCTGTTGCTGTTGCCGAGCGTGCCCGCACCCGTGTGATGCAGAACATGCGAGTGAGACAGTTGCTTTGAATGACGAGGAGCATCCAGAGCGCAGGTGGAAGCAGATCCGGGACACCGGTGATATGCTGCCTAACAAGAATTTCACAAGAATCTTGCCAAACAGCAGTTGTGCAATGCTGCAACGAGGGTGGCCGCACCAGGGGCGTGAAGAGTGTGCGGCCGAGCACGCCGCCGCGCGGCAGGATGGTGACGTGCTCGATGGGCGGGATGCCGGGCGTCAGGGTGAGCGCCACAGCGCGCGCCGCCGACAGCGCCGCCATGCGCCGTTTTGCGTTGGACGCCGGCAGCGGCCGCTGCCGCAGCCCCAGCTGCACCTTCTCCATGGCCTCCAGGATGACCGGCATGTCGATCTGCTTCTGGCTGCGCCGCACCTGCGGGGCGGATTGGTTTCGGTGTGCTCAGCTTTCCCGCATCGCTGCACTGCAACTTTCTGCCTTCCGGAACAAGACTGCACAGTGACAGTTGGACTAGGCGTCAAGTTCCTACTGGATCTTGATGTATGCAGAAGGTTCTAGGGACGTGAGTCGGGGCAAGGCCGAGGCAGCAGAGCGAGGGATCCACCACACTACTCGTGCTCGACTGAATAAAAATCATACTTCCACCTGCTGTTTTGGCCGTGTCATCCTGCACAAGGGCTTTCGCCGGTGCGCACCGCAAGGATGGCGCTCCCTCTGAGCAGCTCAGCGACAGGGCAGGGACTGAAGGGCGTCAAACGGGCCTTGTCAGACTGTGCAAGATATAGCAATGTCGAGATGTGGTGCGCACCGCGAGGATGGCGCTCTCGTTGAGCAGGTTGGCCAGCTCGGCGCCGGAGTAGCCGATGGTGAGGTCCGCCACCTTGTGCAGCAGCGCGTCCTCCTCGTGCTTCCCGCTGCCGCTGCGGTCCAGCGGCTTGTTCCTCGCATGCACCTGTTGGGGGGCCAGGTCAGGTTTACTTGTTGTGCCACAAGTCATCAAATGAGCGTGCCGCTGTGTGACGAGCAGCAGCGCAATCCTCCTCGTGCTCTTTCGAGGTCCAGCGGCTTGTGCCTTGCGTGCACCTGTTTTGGAGAGTCAGGTCGGTTTTCAAGCAGCGATGAGCAAGGTTGGAGCATCCCAGAACGCAGGGTGGCGCTCGCGCAGGGCGAGCTCAGGCAGGGCATCAGCAACGGGACGCGGCGGCAGGGAAGCGGCAGCAGAAAAGCGGCGGCGGCGGCCACCTGCAGGATGCGGAAGCGGTTGATGGCGGAGGGGTTGCCCATGTAGATGCGACGGTCGAAGCGGCCCGGCCGCAGCAGCGCATCGTCCAGCAGCGCCGCCCGGTTCGTGGCGCCCACCACCAGGACCTGACACCAGGATGGTAGGGAGATGATAAGGAGATATAATAAAACCTGTTCCTGAAATAAACAAACAGCGTGCATGCCAGCAGCGCCGCCCGGTGTGTGCCGCCCACACCAGCACCTGTGTGCCAGCAGCGGTGACATGCTTGTAAAGAAGCATTTCGAGTGTTATCGATCATAAGCTGTTGGCGATTACATGCTGGTCAGTGTGCACCTCGAGCTCGCAGCACTAAGCGTCCCATCTCGAGGAAGGGACACCCATAGGCCTCGCTGTGCCTGTCCAAGCTTTCTGAGGCCTGGGTGCTCCCAGTGTATCTGACCTAGAATTCTGGAAGGAGGAGGATAGGGCAGCACCCGGTCGTCGCGCTTGAAGCCGTCCATCTCGGTGAGCAGCTGCAGCAGGCCCTGCTCCCGCTCCATGCTGCCCGAGTCGCCGCTGCTGCCGCGCGCCTTGCCAATCGCGTCAATCTCGTCTGCAGTGCAGCAAGTGCACATCCCGTGAAGACGCCAGATATCGTGAACCACCGGGTGGAGTACACCTGCGCTGCTAGTGCCTGATGTTGATTGTGTTATGGTGTGCGATTGTGAAGGCGGCCAGATACAGTGTGGCAGGCAGCGGGACAGCCTCACCAATGAACACGATGGACGGCGCGACCTTGCGCGCGGCGGCGAACAGCGAACGGATGCGGGCGGAGGCGACGCCCTGGAACATTTCCACAAATTCGGCGCCGTTTGCAGAAAAGAAGGGCACCCCCGCCTCGCCAGCCATCGCCTTTGCAAGGTACGTCTTGCCCGTGCCCGGCGGCCCCTCCAGCAGGATCCCCTGCGCAGAGCATATAGAAACACTCTCGAAGATGATCCTTGACAGCGGGGTGTGTCTGCTGGGCATGCGTCAGGCAGCAGTGGTCGGCTTGTGTAGCATGCAGCTTTGATCTCATCTGGCTATCAAGGGTGTAACAGCTGCACAGCTGCCAAAAAGAAAGTTGCAACTGCAGGGAGACCACGCTGGACGTGGGAGCGCAGCGGCGCACCCGGTAGGGGCGAGCGCCCATGGCGCGGAAGGTGGGGGCGCCAAGGAGCATGTCCATGGCCACCTGGATGTCGCCCTTCACCCTGTCGATGCCCGCCACGTCCGCATACGTGACGCCTGACGCGACGCAATGCCAGGCGCTCAATCCAGCATCCACAGAATTTTGACAATCCTGTCAACTCCTGCCACACGACCTTGATCACCGACCATCAGCGCCCAGTGGGCTTGTGCAGGCTCGCAGATCGGGTTGGGTGCCAAAGGTTTTGTTGGCGGCGGTTCGCTAGTCGCACGTCACTCCGTCACGCAATATGCGCCCATGCAGGATGCGCCATGACAACCCTGAAACTTTATGTGAGCAGCTCACCCAGCTTTTTGGAGTCAACGCCGACGTTGAACTCCTTGGCGCGGTGCGCTCCCAGCTCGTCCGCCATCTCCTGCATTGCGTCCTTCTTCTTCTTGCCCAGCTTGGAGGCGAGCCAGGTGCCGACGCCGACGGCGCCGCGCAGCGCCAGCAGCGCAAAGATGGGCAGGAACTGCCGCGCGTACTGGTTCAGCCACATGGACCTGCGCAGTGCAAGGTCGTGGGATTCGATGGATGGCTCGTCCGATTCTGGACTCAAGGCAACAGACCACCGCAGTGCCATGTGCTGCCGTCTCTGCATAGTCATCCAGCACAGGAGGCATGCTCTTGAGATGAGACATGGCCATGCGAGTAACCGCACAGTAGTCAGCTGATGCGTCTTTGCGCAAGCAGTGCGGTCCATTGAGAGTGCTGGCGCGCACTGGTTGCTGGGGTCCACGACGGTGAGCTCGCAGTGGACCTGGCCCTCCTTCAGCAGCCGGTCGTAGGGGCACCGGTTCTGCTCATCCCGGTACGGCTGCGCCATCTTCACCTGCGGGGTCAGCGACATTTGTTTCTTCGAGAGCAGTCCGTGTAGGACATGTCGTGGAAAGGGGTGTGGCAGCGCCTGCTCTACGGCAGCGGCTCCTTGTTTGTCCCTCGTCTGCTCAGTGGACCTCCCTGGAAGACGGCGTCATCCCCAGCGCATCCCCAGCGGCTCCGGAAACGAACGGCTCTACCACCATCGCTGTCTTGGACATGTAGGTGACACATTCCACAGTGCATCATCACGCAGGTTGTTTTCTGACAGCAGAACTTTGCATCGAGCGGCGCACCAGGCTCATGAAGTAGCCGTCGTCCCAGATGTCGCCGGGCAGCTCGCAGTAGAACCGGTGTTTCTCCATGCGCCACTCTGGAAACTCCTCTCCATACATGATCCTGCGGCGGCGCAGCACCAAAACATAATTCAGGCACAAACCGCGGCGCTAGGGCATGCTCTGGAGTGAAACAACATACCGGATTGTGTGCAGCATGGCGACATTGCACACGGTGGCTGCTTGATGCGGTCTCCGCACTGATCTGAGCAGAGCTGTAGGAAGGATGGGCTCACGAGGGGTCCTGCCGATCATACTTGAAAGTCTCCCAGTCAGTGGCAAAGCCCGAAACCGGCACCTGCATACGTACACATACACAGCTTGCCCATCGGATTCGGTCAGCCATTCACCATGTCAGGCGCTGCAGCAGCCTGCTCGGCAGCTCCTTCCGCGACAGTCTATTCCATCCCCCGATAGCATGCTGATCTTATACGCTCCATGGTCTGCCGCCTCACCACATTCCTGCCAACACACTCTGCATAGGCAGAGAGCCAAGCTAAGGAAGTCTACTATACAGGTCACCTCCACGATGGCGACCTTGCCGTCTGACAGCATCGTGATGCGCTTCACGCGGCGGTCCGCCAGCAGCTGCAGGAGCCGCGCGAAGGAGATCTGCTGGCTGCCCGTCGGCGGCAGGATATCGTCGTAAAAGATGCGGTCGTTCAGCTTGTGCCACAGCCGCTTCACGTCCGCAACGCCGATGCCCGCCGCCAGCAGCGGCGCACCGCCACCCCCCAGCGCGTCCAGCTGAGCACACACGTGATCATGGATGACACATTTTCTTTGGATCATGTACATAAATCCATATGCCTTGCGCTGAAAAACCGTTTTTTGGTCAGCAGCATGGGATTTGAACAGGCACAGCTCACTCTGGAGGACATCAACTCGCTGCAACATTCCACTCTCACCTCTGCATCTGTCGGCCACTGCGTCTCCGCATCGTCGTCCGGGTCCCTGCAGGCACCCCACCACCACTGAGTGCTGCCGATGGTGCAAGCACTTGAAAATCTGTGAGGTGCTGGCATGGAGCAGCACGAAACGGTGAGCTGCGTGCCTGCCGGATGTTGATGCCTCCGGCAGCTCCTCCCCATCCGCAGGCAGCGGCCGCTCCGCAGTTGGCTGCAAACACATGCAGGCGTCGAATGAAAGGACTGCAAATATCCTGAGCGCAGACGAAACATGTCGTGCTTGCGATTCCTGCTGACAGCCAGGATCTGGCTGCATGTGCAATTCATGAACCAGCGCCCAGTCGCGAGCGGCAGCGCACCTGCTGGCTGGTAGGCTGCTGCTGGTGCCGCTGTGCAGCCTGAACCGGGCTGCACAAACCGCTATGCCTGCATGTGTGGCGCTGACGGGCTGCAGGAATGGCTGGCTGGAGGGCTGTATGCGCTGCAGTCGCAAAACACCTGAGCCTCGTCCGCTGCCTGCTGCCCAGGAGCGACGCAGCTGGGAGCAGGTGCCCGCATTGAGGTGTGGGCAGCATGCACGGCCGCATGTACGCTGCCATGACCTTGTTCGAAAGCTCGATTTCACATCGCTGTGCTCATTGGGATGAGGTGCAGCGGGGAATCGGAAGGAATGCTGACCGCGCAAGAGCTAGGTGGCAACAAAAGCCCGATATGCCTAGTTATGATCCTCCGTGGCGCTTGCAAAGTATTTTGTACAAGCTCCAGAGCTCAGCGGCGGTGACCCTGAGGATTGCTAATGCGATGCGAATTGGATACATATCATGCGAATTGGATACATATACATATTAATATGCTAAACCCGGCACCACGATGGCCCAGCAGGCCAGCAAAGCACGACAGCGATGCCAAACTCAGTTTCCGCAAGCCGTTGCTGAAGCTCAAAGCCCATCCCTCACGCGTGAACGGCTGGCCTTTGTGTCGACCTATCACCTCCAGTTGGCATTCGGACTTTCGAAGTAACTGCTCAGCGCCTCTACCAGGCATAAGCAGATGGTTGTTTGAGCTGATACCGAACCACTGACGGCAACCCGCCATGCTCCGAATCGGTTTGCCCACACAGTTTAGCCAGGCGCTGCACATGCGCGCTCCGGCGCTGCAGCTGTGCAGGGCTGTGTGCCAGCCAACTGCAGCGCCCAGATGTGTCCACACGGTCTCCCTTCTGGACTACAAACCGTCGGGCCTGGCAAACCTTTCGTCTGCCACCCGCCGACAAGCATGCCCCGTCGCCGCGGCGTTCGGTCCTGCCGCCAGGCAGTTCAGCACAGCGCCCTTTCCACCGCCGTTCAGCAGCGTTGGCAGCCCCGAGACCACTACGTATCTGCGTAATCAACGCAACGGCGCCGAGATCTATGTCGTGGGTGAGAGATTGCAGGCCGCCTTGGGCTCCGCACGCACCTTGTGTCATGAGGCAGCCCATAAGAAGCGGCAGGATTCCAGCTGCTGCCCATTCCATAAGCGACCTTTCGCTGCCGCTCCTTGCAGGAACGGCGCATGTGTCGAAGGCCTCTGCGGATGAAGTACGGCAGTTGATTCGTCTTGTGAAGGTGAGAGCTTCGGAAAACGTTTGCAGACAGCGGCCTGAAAGTGCATGCCTGAGCGCATCGTAGCTGCAATCCATCTCAAAATCCGGTCTGTGGGCTGCAGCCTGACACTGTGCTAGTGGAGCTGGATGAGGGCCGAGCGACGCGCCTGCAGAATGGCGAAAGCGCCTCTCTCTTCGAGTTCCTCAAGGTGAGGCCTACGCACTCTTTCATTGGCGGAGCTGGTACAACACAGCTTGTGTGTTTGTGGGCTCGGCTGTACTTAAGTCTGCGGAGCCCTGTAATTAAAAAGATATATGACCTTTGCATGGTGCCTGCCTGTGCAGACGAACCTCCCGGGCATCTTCATCCCGGGAGCACGCTGGGGCGCCAGCGTCATTCGTTTTGGCGTCGGAGGCATGTACCAGGTCATGCGCATGGTCGGCCTCGAGCCAGGTGCAAGGACTTGTGTGCACAGCTGTGTACCTTGCAGCACTTTAGGCAATGCACATATGGGTACCTGCCAGCACCAGGCGCTGATGCTGCTGTTCACTCCAGGGTTGACTGCTTTGCAGGCGGCGAATTCAAAGCAGCAATCGAGGAGGCCCGCGTAGTGCGAGCGCGCATCGTCTTTGGCGATCGGCCCGTGGATGTGACCAGCGAGCGAATTGCGGCCAGCGTCGGCATTCAGGCGGGCCGCTGCTCATGCATCTGAGGCCACGATTCTTCTCATTTCGCGAAAGTAGGATGCGATCAGACTGCTGCAGTACGCTGTGACTGATTCGCTGCAGTGGCTTCCTCCAAGCTTGTTCATTGCAGCAATGCATCGCAGGCAGCAGCTGAGCGATTCCTCCTGCTGCGCTGCAGGACGTCATCCGGCTGTTCTGGGCTTCGCCCCCGGCCGAGGACGAGCCGAAGCCTGCGGCCAGCGGCAAGAAGTCGACTGCAGCCGGCGGTGACGAGCGTGAACAGTCGGGCATGGAGCGCCGAGTGGAGGCGCTGAAGACGCGCAAGGCGGCGACGGCCATGCGGAAGCGCATGCAGCAGATCAACCCGCAGCTGGCGGCGGTCCTGGTGGACGAGCGGGACCAGGTGCGTGGTTCATGCTGAAAGAAAGGCGTCCTGCCCAGTCTGAGTGAGCCACGAGGCAGAATCGGTGCACGCCTACGACAGCTGTTTCCTGCACATGCCTTCTTGCCTTCTTGCATCCGTGACCAAACACGTAGCGTATAATGACAGTGGCCGACCTGTTTGTTGCAGTACATGGTGCAGCAGCTGCGGCAACTGACCGGCAAGGTAACAGCCCACTCCAGCATGCTCGTTGCTGTACACTCTCAGTTGGTGAGACCTGACACAGCACGAGCACTGGCTGTAGAACGCTGTGGTGCATGCATGAGCAGTGTTGGTCACTGTTGATCTGTAATGCGGCAGCGCGGAGAGTCACAGATTGCAAGCGGCGTTGGCGGTGTCGCCGCAGGTGGTGGCTGTCGTTGGCCTCGCTCATTTGGACGGCATCGAAGATCAATGGCAGCAGTCGGATGCTGGATGATGCACAGAGGCTGCCTGCTGGAGTTGCTAGCGTGTGGGAGTGTGTTGTCTGGTTCGCCCGTTTCGTCTGTTTATGCGAGCGCGCCAAGTGCAGGATCCACATTGCAACATGATTTCGGTGAACATATCCTTGATGGCCAAGTGTGCGGCACGCATGTCGACTACAAGATGTGTCTCACGAGCCAGCCGTGCCCATCCCAAGCAACGATCCTGCCTCAATGAGACGTCGGGCGGGACAGTGGCTCAATGAGACGTGCCCAACCCGCAAAGTTGGTGCATTGCACCAACTGTGGGCAAAGCCAGCATGCGGCGTTTCTGGTGGGTTGACTCCGCAGCTGCGCTGCGTCATGCCTCCCATGCATGCAGCATCGCCGCGCAAACCATGTCTGCAAGTCGTGTGCATGTGCCTCGTTCAGTCCTGTGGCTCCTGGACTCTCAAGCTCGAAAGCTGTGCTAACCCTGCTCCGTGCAGCTGTCCTGCCTGCCCACCAGCCTGGACTTCCTGTATATGGCATGACCTCGATTAATTGTGGTTGCAACAGGTAACCACGCTGCAGGTTTTCAATCTGAACTTGAATCCCAGGCGGCGCTAGCGCCGCCTGGGATTCGACTGGGACACGCAGCGCTGCGTGTCAGTGCGCCTGGTGGCCGCCGGGTCGACCCTTCTCTGGGCGGCCGCATGCCGCCGGCAGCTGCGACTTGTTTGGTGCAGCATGCTGCAAAGTCGGCCATCAATCCTGGCGGCTCCGCCAACGTACAGCACCATAACAGCTGCTACGCCTCAAGAAGCGACCAGCGGTGACCCGCAGGAAAGACTTCTCTGCCGCACTCTGGACGCCTCTGAAAACACACGGCCCCGCTCCTGCTAGCAAGGCTGTCTGCTCGCGGCACTGCCTGTGGAGCGCCCTTGCAGCAGCCTCTGCACTATCAATGATGCGCTGCCCAAGCCGGGGCAGCCTGCTGCCTGGCAGACACACATCTGGCAAGCATATAATATTGATTTCAGCTGCTGTGAGTGCAAAACATGCTGACATGTCAGCATGTTTTGCCGTGTACACTGACATCTGCAACCATGGCAGGGCACCATCAGGCTGGAGATGAGTCCTGAAATGCCCACGAGTATACCGGAAACATGTGGCCGCTACTGGGCGCTGCCGCATCGAAACTGCAATGCGAAAGTGGAGGCAGTAGAAATCACTGTGCCATGATGTGCGGCAGCAGCGACGCTGCAGGGCATCGGCTCGATTTTAGGTCATGCTGCCGACGGCGGCAGTCGCCTCTGCAAGGCGCGCGATGGCAAGCACAAGGATGCGCAGACATGCATGTCTTGCAGCAATGCACTTGGCGCAAGTTGCATCTGATCCATCTGCGTTGTTTACATATCCCGAGCCGAGGAACTTGTACGGCTGCCCTGACTGTCCTAACCCCAGTCACATCTTCGCTGTGTTGCTGGAGTTTCACCTGACTCCAACGTTTGGATCACATATGCTGCTCAATTCAGTGCGCAGGGACCATGGAACACTTTGTACTGCAGTTCAAGCACAAGCTGGTGTCGATCGCATGTGCTTCAAATCCGATTGCTCCTATGCTGCTTCAGAACTACGACGGCGCAGCAGTCAGGGCCCGCGCCAAGCATGCTGCTCAGTTCATCAGCGAGTGCTCGGCAAAGAAGGCCGCCACCATGCTGACAGTGTACAGCGTTAGTGCGCCCCAGACGAGCTTTGCATCGTCCATGAGGATGCGGCCGACGCCGCAGCTGAACGGGCCGTACTGCAGCCGCTCCTTTAGCATCT
>JAABUL010008264.1_pt1 | contig 10689 bp, 2 predicted proteins | sample 5559151 | NCBI WGS metagenome assembly JAABUL01 (sample SAMN10711876, study PRJNA513368) | rock metagenome | isolation source: Antarctica rocks | place: Antarctica: Victoria Land, Pudding Butte sud | reverse complement strand
TTTGTTTTTGTTGATTTTAAGTATATTATAATTGAACGATTTTTTTGTTTTTATATAATTATTTCTTCTATTGAGTGCGTTTGCTTTGCCATTATTTTTGTCTAAAGTATATTATATTTTAAACTTGTATTGTTTAAGTTTTTCTAATTATTGCATTTATTTTTTGTTAAGTTGCTTAATAGTAATGAAGTGCACAAAATTTTTGTAATCTATAAGAATCGTAAGTTCTAACGATTTTTCAATATATACTTTTTATAATTTTAAGAAAATTACTATAGCAAGTAGTTTCTTGTTGTAAATATTATAGTTTTGTTCGATTAATAAGAGTTTTTTCGAGATATATGTTACTAAATACTATATGTTGTTATGCTTTTAATTATAGTATGCATCGATAGCTAAATCTAATGTGTCGATTTCAATTTTGTTTAACAATCGCAAATTGTATATTTTTAGCATTAATTTTTTTAAGCATTCTAGTTTAAAGTTCTAGAATAATTTCTCTTTTGCGAATTTTTATAATTATCACGTATTTTTCTTTGTAAAATTTATTAATAGTATCGCGTTTGCGAAATAGTTTTTGATAAACTTTTTGTTGTAGTTTATAAAATTTAGAAAAAATTATACTTTTTTGATATTTGTTGGTAATTTTTATTCTTTGATTATTTGTAGCTTTTCGAAATTTATGCGTACTCTATATTGTTTAACAACAAATTCGAAAAAATTAATTTTCTTTCGATAGAATTCGCATTTCTTTAATTTAAGATACAAGTTTTTTATGTCTAGACATTTTAATACTTTAAAAACATAATTAATATACTTTTTTAAGATTTTTGAGTAAATTATAATGTTGTTCAAGTATGCTATAACAAATCGATTCAAATATTGTTGTAATATATTATTGATTATTTTTTAACACGTTGTCGAAACGTTTGTGAGTTCGAACAATATTATTATGTATTTATATAATTTATATCGTGTACAAAAAGCTATCTTTTACTCTTTTTTTGTCTTTATTCTAATCTAATTATACGCTTCTTATAAGTCTAGTTTAATAAAGTACTTTGCTCTAAATAGTCGATTTTGAAGTTCGTTAATATTAAATAGTAGATATTAATTCTTGATTATAATATTATTTAGCTTTTAATAATTGACACATAAACAAAGAGTTTTATTCTTCTTTAATACAAAGAGAATCGAATATTCTATTTATAATTGAAATTTTTTAATAAATTTTTTCTTTTCGTTTTTTGCTAGATATTCGCGAAGTACTTCGAGCTTTTTCTTAAATAGAGCATATATAGATTTAAACGTAAATTGTTTGTTTGATTTAAATTTAATTTCGTAGTTTTATAGTTAATATTTAGAAAGAATCTTTGTCGTTTTCTTTTCTTAAAATAGATGCTTCTAATTGTTGTATATTTGTAATACGTACTTTAGTGATTTTTTCGTTGTATTAGATAGTTCAAGATTTTTAGAAAATTCGTAATTTTCTTTATTTACTTTGATTTTGTAATTTGATTAATTTTTGCTAGTGTTTGTTAAGTCGAACTTTGTTAAATTGTTCTTTTGCGAAAATACAAGCTCGCTACTTGCGATCGGTTTTTGACTTAATCTTTTATCTATTATCGAACGCTATCGATATATAGATTAGATATAAATTATATAATTATATTGCGCGAATTTAAGTACTCGTGTATTCTAGTTAACTTCTAGATTGTGTTGCTTCAATCAAGACATTTCTAGAACAATATCGTAAATAATTATTTTTACTATATTAAAATTAGTTTCTCGTGATATTGCTAAATAGCTATTGATAGTAATTTCGTTTCTTTATTTACTCTTTTATTTCTATTAAATAATAGATTTCTATCTACAACTACTAGATTGTATATGTTAGACTTTTTTTGAGTAGAGTATTTTTCTTTTTTAACAAGAGCTTTGATTATAAAATTATTTGTCGCATTAGAATCGACTATTGCGATAAGTTGTTATTTATTAACTTTAATTAATATAATAAAATATCGTGCATATGTTGTTAAATTTAGTTGCTATTGTTAAGCTAATATATTGCATTCCTTTAATATACTCTTTACTAAGAAATTTGAACTATTTTTTGTTTTTGTGTTGTAACTTCCGCTTCGAGCGTTTGTTTGCGCTAAGCTTTCTTCTTATACTAAATTAATAATTTCGACTTTCTAGAGAATTAGTTGACTTCTTCTTTGTTTTCTAGATAAGTTTAGCATAAATCGTTATAGCATTTTGTTCAATTGAGCGTCGCATATTTTTTTTCTTTCTTTATTTTCTTTTGAGATAGACTTACATTGCTTAGTTGTTGTTCGATTTTATTAGGAATTTCTCTTTCTATAGTGGCGTCGCTTTCTAGCGCTTTCTCGCATTTATTTACGATTTAATTTATCTTTCTTTCTCTTAATAAGCTAGCTAAAGCGTCAAAATAATTCGTAATATTGTCTAGATATTCGTAAAAGTTCTTTTAGTTGTATTCGTTGTCTAAATTTGTTGCTAGATAAAAGTATGACGTTCTTGATTGTTTCGCTCTTAAAGTCTTATTAAGTATTTAATTAACTTTTTGCGTAGATACAAATATTTTGTCTAATAATGTTCTATCTAGAACTTTCTATAATTAATTTGAATTTTCTATTAGATAGTAGTTGTTGTTCGATCTAGTTTTAAAAATATTTGTCTTTGTGTTAGTTTGTTTTCTAATGTCGTTCTAGCTATTAAATATTTCTCTTAACATAGCATTGATTTGCTAACAATTTATTAAGTTTCGTAATCGACAATCTCTTGCGAAGTGACTCGATTTGCTATATAAATAGCATGTTTTTTAAGATTTGTTATCTTGCTTTTCTCTAGAGTTTTTCTCTTTATATTGTTAAGGAAAATTTAGTTTCATAAATGCAAATTTACAATAATTGAAATTACTATACTTCTAATTTAAACAAGATTTTTTTTGCTAATATTCGATCATTAATTCAAAGAAGATTTCTACTTTTTCTCGAGATTAATTGTATCTTTTTTTTATAGCTCTTTTATATAACTTGTTGTCGAGATCGATAGCTACTTCGATAAGATCAAATATATCGTTAAGAGTTCTTCTATTACGCATAGTCTCGTCTTTTAGATTGTTTTTAAAATTTCGTCGAAATATTGTTATCAATGCGACATCGTTTTATTTGATTAGATTAACATACTTTTGAAATCTAATTGCGTAGTCTATTACAAAGATTCGTTAAATTAAATATTAAATTACTCTTTTCGCAATTTGTTTTTTGTTAGATGTTTCAAAGATTCTTTGTAGCTCTCTTTTGAAGTTATTGAAGTCTATAAACATCGCACGAAGATTTTCGCTATTATTTTTCAAATACTTTCGTAAGTTTGACTTGAGTCAATGTTAAACTCTCTCTTTAAGAAATGTTAATGCAAAAATCGTCTTCTAGTTCGCTAAAATAGAATAGAAGATAAAATAGATATTTATTTGTATAAGTTAGTTCTTCAAACTAATACGATCTTTATAATAGATATCGAATTTATTAATTCTAATTTTGTTATCTTTTATAATCGATAGTCGACGTAATGCTAATAAGTTAGTGCTTGAAGTAGAAGCGCGTTGATCTAATATAGACATTCTTAGAGTGTTTAAAATGTTACGTTAATACTTTCTTTAAAAATATTAAAATAAATTGTGCTTTTAAAAAGATTTGTAGACGTCTTTAAACAATGTAAGCAATTACTTAATAACAAGAGTTTGCAACTATAGATAGCTTCTATGTTTAATAAATTTTAAAAGAGATTCGATAAACTAGAGTAACAATAAGTAAAAATCTATAATAAGTTGAACACGATTTATAAGGAAGTCGTATTCTAGTTTCTATATATTAAGAAAATATTGATTGCTCGTCTTGTTCGCTTATCGAGTATAGCGAACATAATTGTTCGCAATGTTCGCTCATCAAGCATGTTAAACATTATGCTTAGATTGCTCGTTTCTTAAGCATGACGAACATGATAGCAAATTCGTTCAAAGACGTAGAACTTGAACCACTAATATGACTTTAGTAAGCTTGTAACAAGATATTGCGAAAAAAGAGTTTTTTACGTATCGTGCAAGTGATGTTGAAGAAAGAGAAGTTGCGCCAAGCACGAAATCTATTAAGATTTTTTAAAAAACGCCAAGAGTACACGTTTATAACTCGCTAAACGTCGATTTTATGTTAAGGTTAACAAGAAATCGATAATTACGCAGTTTGAGCCCGTAATCAAGGGTTTTGGGCTTAGACGTGAAAGCGCTCCTGATGTTAGTCAGCGACTTAGCATGCCAACCCGCCAGGGGCTTGGCAACTTCACTCTAAGAACTGAGGCAACGTCCAGTGCGAAAGTCTCTCGCACTTAGTTAGTTGAAGAAGTTTAGATGCCAAAGTTCAAGTGTCTCGCACGTTCTTTATCTCGCAACTTCCTCTTCATTAGTACAAATCTTTTCGAGGCATCTATCTTAGACTTGTCGTTGTGAAAGGTTTAGTCTTTGGTGTGCAAATTCATACTCAACTTTCGTGATACGTTGTTTATTCGTTAATCTTTGACTAATAGCTTGCTTATATGCAATGATCAAAATAGAATGTGTGAGATATTGATGACTTAAAGCAAGATGCTCTATGAAAATAAGATCGACTCTCTAGGCTTTAAGATCTCGTGCAAAAATAAGTGTGAAAAATATAAGTCGAACAATAACATTGAGATCACTACGAAGAAAGTCCTTTGTGACGATTGCATTGCGAATGGAAAGTGAATCAAAAACATTAATGATAAATGAATTCGAGTTTGAAGTACGATAATTGTGAGCAAATTTTATTGCGTTTGTAATTATAGCGACACATAAAAAATAAGATTGGGCGAACATTAAAAGTTGGGAAATAAAAAGAAACTTTCTCCCAAGAATGATTTTATTAGAGAGAATAGCTTTTAAGCGTTTATATTGAGCGCAACTACTACTTTGTTATTGATGTTATTTTGACAACATTAAGAAATGCTTGTGATGTAGTAAATAGCTATCGTTTCGCAGAAAGTTTTGCTAACTAGACATCACCTCGTCTAACTAGACATTACCTCGTCTCTCGTCTTTTCTTTCTTCACAGCCTTTCCATCTATTGTAGCGTCAACTCTAGCGTCTCGCTTTCGTGAGCTCGCCATTCTTGCAATCACTAGAGAGTTGCGTCGTCGAATCGACGTCTACTTTATTACTCTATCTTTGTTGTTCCTTGACTTAAGCTTACTTAAACATTCTCGATTTGGCGTTGCTCTATTTAACGTCACAATTTTCGTTTCGTTTAACATGTAATCGAAAGATCTTAAGTCATTATACTAATAGTCTTCTTTGCGTTAAGCAAGTTTAATAACGAACAAATAATAAGATGTGATCATCGCGACGTTAAAGTTAACTAAACGTTCGTTTTTGTAATTGCGAGCTTATATGTTCATGTTATAGACTTCGAAATTGCGCATTCTTCGCAAATTAAGTAGCATTTTCTTAGCAATTCTTGCAATAAAAGAGACATTTTTGATAATTAGATCTTTTACGATAGTACGAAATGATTGTTTTCTTAAAGTTAACTCTAAGTATTCTTTGTTTAAACGATTTTAATTAATAACTTCAAAGCGTTCTCTTAGTTTGTTCTCTTTGTTAACTAAAATTATCAAATAATCGTAACAACGAATTGCGACTATTTCGTTAATATTTTTCTCAATTAATCGTTTATAAGTGCGACATTTATTGAAAAATAAATTTATATAATCGCGAATTAAAGCAATGAAGAAAATTTGACGTTAATGAACAAACAAAGTTGTACAATCGTTTAAGTTATTATAGAATTTGAACTAACATATAATTAGCATCTCTTAAAATTATGTTACGATCGTTGTTTTACAATTTTTAACGCGTACGTCTTAAATTGTATTAAGATTTCGAATATATGTGCGTATTCTTCGAGTTCAACGAATTAATTCGTTAGATTACTCTTATTAATGAGATCTTTAAATTCAATAATCGTATATAAATTCTAAAAAGATTGAAGTTTAAACTCATTGCATTTTAGAAGAAATCTTATGTCGTTTTTATTGTCGTTTGATTGCGTCTTTATACGCTTGTAAGAAAGATACAATTGTTCGAATTATTAGAGTTCATCTTAACATTGTTCTTGCATAGAGAAAATTAGTTTATATTATGAAGAATCTAAGAAGCAATGATCGCAATCATCTTTCATGAAGTCGAATCTTTATTAAAATCAAATGTAGATTAAATTTGAATTCTTAAATATGCTAATATTGATTAAGAATTAAGACGTAACTAGACGCAACAAGCTAGATTGTTTCGTTGTTCGAAAAGAATTAGATCTACGATTATGATAACACATCGTTCTTTCTATCATGCAATTAGCTACTATGTGGTTTGCTAGAAGATGATCTATTCGTATTGCTTTTAGTATGTGACCCTTCTAGTACAACGCAGAAATCAAAGCATTAAGCTAGAAAGGGTTAGAGTTTTATCATGGCAACTACGTCTAGTCGTTAGAAGAGCTACATAATCTAGTAGTTGATAGAAAGTTATGCGAAAAGAGCGATCTCCATAAGCTAAAACGACAAGAGCGTTTGACATTGTTAAATTGAAAGAGAATCATAAAAAGCTTCTTCTATTTTGCAATCATTGTGACATTCTTATACATTTTACACTTTTCTTCAAATGGTCTTGTCTTCTACTTTGGAGACTCTAATATTTACTCACGCTCACAATGAGGCGAACTAATTGGTCAACGATTATCTCGTCGACTAATTGACCCCATATGTTAGCTAATAATTGCCTCGCGATTTAGCGTACTTTATAAATAAAACGATGCTTTCTACCCACTATTAAAGAGGGTGCTAAGCGAGGAGCATCCCTCCACGTTGCGAGTCCAGATCTTCTAAGAAAGATTGACCAACCTTTTCCATGAAACGTTGGAGAATATGTCGATTTTTCGCAGCTAGTTTTGAAGGCGTTAATTATACTTTTATTCTCTTGGGCGATCGTAACTTCTTGCGAGACTAAAAAGCTTAATTAATTATTATCTTCGCTTATTATAGATTTGACATTTGATTGTTGCGTAGACTCATTAATTGGGGTGAACTTGCTACCCTCTTTCGTAGCACTAGACTCGTTGATTGGGGTGAACTTGTTGCCCTCTTCTGCAACATCAGGCTCGTTTCAACGTTGCTGCCTAGCAGCCCGCTAATTTCTTGGCTTCTTAGATACTCGCTCGATTGTTTAGATAAGGGAAGTGGTTGGCGTAACTTCTTGCGAGACTAGAAAGCTCGATTGATTATCATCTTCGTCTAATATAGATTTAGTATTTAATTGTTGCGAACTTTGGAATGTAGATTAAGAGAAAGAAGTAAATTGAGAAAGATTAAAATCGATATCGACTAGCAAATCATCAATGATCAAGTAGATTCTTTTGTGCAAAATTGACATTTAAGTATTGTATACGTTTTTGATAAATTTGTAAACGATTTATTTTTCCTTGCTATCTAGAGTCGTGAAGTCGAACTTATGAATTAGATAACGATAAAAAATAGTTTTGTTTCCTTCGATTACGAAATAATGATCATAAATTCTTACGAAAATATGATTGTGCAAAATAAAAAAGACGAGAATCTTTTAATTAAGCTCTTTCTCGCGTTTTATTAATTTAAAAAGTTCGACAAAAGCTCTTACGACAACAATTATGTTGTGCGCGTTTTGTCAATTGACGACGTCTAACGTTGTCGCGTCGCATTTAATCTCGCAAATAAAAAAAGAAAAGTACATTCGCATTGTGATTATAAAGTAGATAAGAGTCTTAAAGTTAATTTCGTTCATAAAAAATTTAAGCTTTTTAAGTTGTTTTTTCGTAAATGCGAATTGATTAAATCTTACGAAGTAGTCGAGTTGCGAACAAATATCATAAAAAGAAATTACATTATTCTAGTTTTCGTTAACGCATTTATATAGATAATTAAGATGCGTAGCATCGTATATAATTAAAGTTTAAACGAAAGAAACGATTAGCGATTCGATGTCTCGAATAATTATAGTCTTGTTTTGATTGCAAATCTTTTCACAGGTTTTTTTGAATAAATTATCGTAAAATAAAGAATTTTAAGAAAGCGTTTAAGTCGATTCTAGTAATTTCTTGCAAAAAGTTTTGATATTTTTTGAAATATCATTATTATCGAATTTGCGCATGTAGCTATCTTTTTTTTTTAAATTAATTTTATACTCTACATTACGATATTAAGCATTTTTGACTTTGTGTAACAATTAATCGCTAGATATTTAAAGATTAGATTTCGAATTCTTACGACGAAGAAAAAATAAGAATTTCTTTCTCGCAAACAAATGTTATAAGTAATGAAAATCGTGCATTGACGTTAACGACTCTCTTAAATAATACTCTTATAATTAATTTCTTTCTTTTAATTCTTTTGAAGATTTGTCTCTTTCGAAATTTGTTCTAATTTAATTGATTTGTTCAAAGTACTTCTTACGTCATCTTTCGTTTTGAATTTAATATTGAAGAGAATCGCAACTATTCTTATTAATATTACTTGTTATCTTCGAATGTAATTTCTTTTTAGCACAACTCGAAGACTTAACTTGAACTCGCTTCGAAAAAGATTAATCTCGAATTTAAGAAAAAAGATGTTTAGTTTTTTGTTCTTTTAATTTTTGTTTTCGTTTTCGAAAAAACGTGAACGATTTGTTAAGAATTTGCGAACGCTATGATGTCTCAAACAAGTTAGCGCTACGACATGATAATAAGAGCAATAAAGACACATACTTTTTTGCCCTCGAGAATGTTGCTTGCTAAAGAAAAAAGAGATGTCTATACTCGAATGTAATTATTGTTAGATATGAATTGCTTGCGAAGATTTATCGCTTGAAGACGTGCGCTTTTGCGAACGACTTGTTGTTTCTTAATGTCTTGAGATCGCTTCTCTATAATTGATTAGCTTAGACAATTGATATAGAAACTTGAAATACATTACCTTGATTCTTTGGTTCTAGAGGCTGTCGCAACTTATTCTTGGTAATGGACTTTGCTTGATCGTAGACCATGTCGATTGAAATGAGATAACAGATCTTTATGTAATTGTTGGTGTGAAATAGCAAGAGAGTTGCAGGAGAGGCTTGATGACGATGATGTGGCCAACGACGCGAAAAGTCGGTACTAAATTTAACGCCTACTTTGACCTCGCAGTTAGCCCATTTCGCAAGAATGTAGAATGAGTCACAAATCTTCGCCGATTAGGCTTTAGATCGAAGAATGAATTCGGATCAACTCTCGTTCGCTACTATCGTTGTAACTAAAATGCTAGCTCCCAATAACGAATGAACACGTTAGCGCTTGTAGCGACTTGTTGTTTGTTTGGGGTTCCTATTAGTAAACAATTGGTAATTGCATCAATGTCTACTAACACGGAACACAATTTGCTACACTCCTATCTTCAAAAAACAATCCTTTCCCGACCAGTGTTTCCCCAATTGGCCCCTCGTAAAAAGTCACTTGGTTCAGAATGTCGACCAACTTTTCTTTTCCTTCGAGATGGTTGTGGTCTCTACAGGGAGGAATGACTAAGTAGAGGCAAGAAAGATGGGCTGTATCGCTTGTAGGATAGTCATTTGTGGGCCTACTCACTCCGGGCGTGTATATCTCCCCACACAACTAGGCCTCAATAGCTGTTTATGCTATGGGCGATTTCTCACACATTAGTGGTACGCCAGGAGTCACGTCTACGCGGATACTCAAATAAATAATCCTCAAATTTGCAGACCCTATAATTCGTGAATCAGAAATTCTAGAAGGACCCAAATTTGGAAAGTCGTGGGTTGTAATATAACTCGAAACAAAATCGTGAACATGGAGATAGTCTAGTCCTTGAGCGAGGACTACTAGAAAGTAAGTCGCTAGCTAGAACGAGTCTTTGATTATCGACTATTTGCCAATGTAATGCACACTTCATAGAAGCTGCACAGCCTATATACTCTTACTCGCCATCGAATGTTATAACTTGACTACTCGTCCAAAGTGCGCAGGCGTCTTTATCTTATCTCCGGCGAGTTTTCCACTAGAATGTTAGGGATCTTAAACCTCTTCTTGCCACTCACGACTCAATCAACAAACGCAAGCATCGTCATTATCAAAATTAGCGAACTCGCATAATTCATATTAATAGCGAACATCGACATGATAGTTGACAAAGTCACAAAGAAGAGCACGTATACAATATATAGAACAACGATCGAATTCACAACTATGTCTTATCGATCTAGATAAAACGAACTTAGTTTAAGCGTGCGATCTCGAAGTTTGCGAAGCAATAGAAAGACGATAAAGATAACGTAGCTAATGTATAGAACGATAAGAGGCAATGAAATGAGCGCGTTAAATGTTGTTGTGCTATTGATGTTAATGATGAACAAGAGACAACAAATGATGACGACGAACATAAGAACGCGAATTGACATATATCAACGAATTAAGACTTGCGATTAGAAGTTCGTTAATAATTTACTTATATCTCTTTTGTAAAGAAAGAAATCACGCACGAATAAAAAATACTTAGACAACGACAAATCGTTATTTTGACTAAACGCTCACG
>JAABUL010008263.1_pt1 | contig 10692 bp, 9 predicted proteins | sample 5559151 | NCBI WGS metagenome assembly JAABUL01 (sample SAMN10711876, study PRJNA513368) | rock metagenome | isolation source: Antarctica rocks | place: Antarctica: Victoria Land, Pudding Butte sud | reverse complement strand
TGTCCGGATCGCCGACGTCCCTCCGACGTCGGCTATCCGGAACTGTCGCGGGGTGGAGCAGCCCGGTAGCTCGTCAGGCTCATAACCTGAAGGCCGCAGGTTCAAATCCTGCCCCCGCAACCAACGATTCTTGCGAAAGCAAGCCACGAGACAGCCCGGCCGCCCCACAAGGCGCGCCGGGCTTTTTGCTGCCGTCCGCAGCAAAGCTCAGCATCGCCGCCAGATCGCCGCGCAGCACGATCGCCAGTTGGCCACCCTCGGGCACCAGCTCGATCGCGCCCACCAGTGAGCGCACCACCTGTGCGGCCTCTGTCCGCGTGTCCGCGCGCCCGAGGGCTTCGCTCAACGAGGCGATGCGCGTGCGATAGACCTCCGCCAGGCTCGGATGCAGCAAAGGCGGCGGCTCCTCCGCTTCAGCGAGCATCCGCTCGATTTCATCCTTGCGATCTTCCAGATCCTTCATTTTTCCCATAACGCGCTTGGATGCATCGAGATCGTCGGAGGCAATAATAAGCTTCATGAGCTTGTCCAGGTCGCGGTCGATCCGCGTCAGTTCGGATCGCGCGGTCTCGAACGAAGCCCCGGCCTGCATCCGCAACCGGTTCACCTCCCGGGTGAACTCGGCACAGAACTCGCCGAATAGCACGGGCTCGATCAGATGCTGCCGAAGCCCGTTCAGCACTGACGCTTCCAGGGCATCGCGCCGGATGTTCAATCGGTTATCGCACGTGCCTTTGTTGCGGGCCGATGCACAGCCCAGCAGGTCCTTTGAGATCATCGCATAACCGCCGCCGCAGCAACCGCAGCGCGTCAGGCCGGCGAACAGGTGCTTGGGTCGGCGACGTTCGACAAGCGGGTTCGCCGCCATCTCTCGCGGGGTCATTTGCAACGACGCCTGGCGCTCCCGCACCACCCGCCAAAGCGCGTCGTTGACGATGCGCAGTTCGGGCACGTCTTGCATTACCCACTCGGCTTCCGGGTTGGGTCGCGCGATCCGCTTGCCCGTATCCGGGTCCTTAAGGAAGCGCTGCCGATTCCAGATCAGGCGCCCCACGTAGAGTTCATTGTTCAGCACCCCGTTGCGACGCTGGACGTTGCCGTGGATCGTGCTGGCGCCCCAGGCACGGCCTTGTGGTCCCGCTATCCCGGCGGCGTTTAGGTCGAGCGCGATCCGGCGCGACGAACTGCCGCCCGCGTACTCACGGAAGATGCGCCGGATGATCTCGGCCTCGGCTTCATTGACGCGCCGCTCGCCGGTGGTGTGCTGCCCGTCAACGCCCATGGCCCGCACGACATCGTAACCGTAGCAGAGCCCGCCGCCGGCCTTTCCCTTTTCGACCCGCCCCCGCTGACCGCGGCGCGTCTTGTCGGCCAAGTCCTTCAGGAAGAGGGCATTCATCGTCCCCTTGAGACCGACATGCAGGTGCGAAACGTCGCCCTCGGATAAGGTGACGATCCTCACGTCGGCAAACTCCATGCGCTTGAACAGGCCGGCGATGTCTTCCTGGTCCCGGCTCAACCGGTCCATCGCCTCGGACAGCACGATCTGGAACCGACGACGCTGGGCGTCTTGGATCAGTTCCTGAATGCCGGGTCGGAGCAAGGAAGCGCCGGAGATCGCGCGGTCGCTGTAGCTGCCGACCACCGTCCAGCCCTGCTTTGCTGCATGCAGGCGGCACAGCCGCAGCTGGTCCTCGATCGAAGCGTCACGCTGATTGTCGGACGAGTAACGGGCGTAGAGGGCGACTTTGAGCATGGACCCACCCGGCCGTCAGTCGCGGCTGCGCTCCGCGTCGCGACGAGCCTCTTCAAGGTAGTCTCGGGCGGCCTGTCTGGCCAGCATCTTCACGAGGTCGATCAACCTCGGGTCGGATGGCGCGTTCGTGCTCTTCGCGAGCCGGGAAGCCCCGGTCGAACTGGTTTCGGTTTCAGGCGTGTTGTGTCGGCGTCGGCGCGACATGGACGGAGCCATCGGTTTCCATAAGCAATCGCCTCTTGGGACAATGGCTCCCGTGCCGGCCGCGTGGAAGGCCGCTGGGGATGGACGGCAATCATGGCGCAGCATTGAATGCTTTAGCGGGGAAAGACAGGCTGCCCACAGTAATGGCGTGCCACGGGACAGCTTGGCGTGCATTCCCGGACGCGGATATGCATTGCCTCTTTGTCGTCTTCACGACATGCCCCCAGAATGAGAGTGCGCAGGCTTTCGCACTGACGCGCGGTCTCACGCTCGTCTGCTCGCGCTCAGGCCGGCCCGAAGCGACCCCGGCCTGATCGGCCCGCACAACTTCATCAAGGCGGACCGCCGCGGTACGCATCCGACGAGCTCCGCCTTGCGGGATGCGGCCGACCTTACGGGCTTACGGCTAGCCCAAAGGCGATCAGATCGATGCGGGTCAAGGTTCTGAGCGGGGTCGAGCGCCGACGTCAGCACGGTGGCTAAGGTGTTTACCCCGTCGGAGAGGCGGGCTGTCGCCACCACGGTGCGGACTGTCGCTTTCCCTTCGGCCGACCACATGGCGCGGTAGCCTTGTATTCTTGCACTGGATGATGGGGGTCACTGGAGAGGCAGCAACGCTCCCCCGAAGGCCCGTGGACGGCTGAGTGCGAACACAGCCACAACAGTTATCACTGCGGTACTCGGCCGCGAACGGTATTGGCCCCGCGCAGAACAGGTGATCCGCCCCGTTTCGTCCGGTGGCAACAGCGCTCACCGCGCCGGAGTGACCCAGGGTGACCAACTGACGGCTGGCCGTCTCAGAGAAGCCGCTCTTTCAGTCCGACTTGTCTACAAGGCCCCTCTTTCACCACGGCCTCCGGTTTCACTCGGCACTCGATGCTGTCGGCTCGCAGCCGATCGGTTGTGGAGCCTAGTCGAGCTTAAACAAGAGGTTGGACGGTGAACGCGACCGTTTCAAAAGCTCGGTTCTGCAGGGAGTGTCGGTTCGATGCACCATCCAGATTGTCGCGCTACAGTTCGACCTTCATCATCCGCACCAGCTCCTCTGGAGTGAATCGGGCTATAGGTTCAGGCGGATGCAACGACGACGCTGTTCCACGGCGGCTCCGGATGAAAGCTGCTCACCATTTCATCCACCACGACGCGCACTTTCGGGCTCATATGCCGCGTCTGGGGCCAAAGGGCATGAATCGGAAAGCCTTGCGTACGAGCCGCCGGAAGGACACGGACCAGTCGGCCCGCGCGCAGATGATCGGCGATCAGCCAGGTCGAGAGGAGGGCGAGACCACGTCCGGCTAGCGAGGCATCCAGAATGGCTTCGCTATGGTTGAAAGAGAAGTGCCCAGCCACGGTCTTGATGATCGGCTCGCCTTTTAATCCGAGGAACACCCACGGTAAGGCCCGTCCGCCCCGTCCGAAGGTTATACAGTCGTGGCGCTCCAGATCGTCGAGAGAAACTGGACGACCATGGGCGGCCAAGTAATCAGGGTTGCCGCAGATGATAGACTGCTGGATGCCCAGATGCCGGGCGATGAGTGCGGCGCTGTCGTCGAGTTCGCCGATGCGGATGACGAGGTCGATCCCCTCCTCGATGGGCTCGATTGAGCAGCCGGTTCAGTTGTTTAGCGCGGATTGTGTGCCCGCATTGTGCACGAAAGTTCCCCTTCTCTTTCGCTTTCGTTCTCACGAAACTGCTCTCCCGGGCGCGCCAAGCCTCGCCCGAACGCGCTAGGGCCCCGGGCATCGCCCACCAGCTCCGTGCGCCATCGATCGGAGCTGTGGTGTCCTACGCTGCTGACCGTACCACCGCCGGTCGACGCTCACGAGATCACGGAACTCCAGTGTCGTTGTCAGGTTTTTGGATAATGGCGGCCTGAACTCAGGGATGGTCTGGCGCATCCGAGTTGAACTTACGCGGCCTGCTGCTGGTGGGGCACGCCTACCGGGGCGGCCAGCCGTACGCCGACGCTCTGCGAAGGATAGGCATCGGTGAATTTAGCGATGTCCGCCATGACGCCCTCGGTCTGCGGCGAGGCGAGCGCCGCCTTCATCGCGGCCTCGTCGTGGAACTCGCATATCGCGACCGCGATCGTCCCGGCGCCGTCGCCAGCCGGAAAGAAAGCGGCGGTGCTCTCTAGCCCGTACGGCCTCCAGGCTTTCATCACGAGCGGCAGGTGCTTGTCGACGTAGTAGTGGCGGTTGAAGCGCGTGCCGGCGTCGCCGTGATAGGTCACGAACAGTGTGGTCATGGCGGCGTTGAACTCCCGTGATGAAGCGTGTAGTCGGCGATCCCCGACCAGTCCTTGTCGCCCATGCCCGCCTCCACGGCCTGCGTCATGCGGGCGCGCACCGCATCCAGCAGTGGGAGCTGTCGTCCGGTGCTCTCCGCGGCGGCGGTGGCCAGCCTCAAATCCTTCAAGCCCAGCCGCATCCGGAAACCCGGCTCGTAGTCGCCATTCACGATCTTGGCGCTGTAGGTCTCGTAAGAGCGTCCCGCAAACAGCGTGTTCAGGATCAGCTCGAAGAAGACCTCCGGCGCCAGACCGTTGCTCCGCGTCAGGACGACAGCCTCCGCCATCGCCTCGATCGCCATCGTGATCATCATGTTGCCGGCGATCTTCGCGGCGTTGGCTTGCTTCGGGTCGTCGCCGAGCACCCACGTCTTCTTGCCGATGGCGTCGAGCAGCGGCCGCACCTTGTCGATCGCGTCCGGCTTGCCGGCCGCCATGATGTTGAGCTGCCCCGCTGCGGCGACGTCAGGGCGGCCGAATACCGGGGCCGAGACGTAGCCGATGCCGGCCTCCTCATGCTGGCCGGCGAGTTCCTCGGCGAAGGCGACCGAGATCGTCGATGTGACGACGTGGACGACGCCCGTGCGCGCTTGACGCAGGACATCGGACGCGAGCAGCACCTCGCGGATCGCCCGGTCGTCCGACAACATCGTGAAGACGACGTCCGCCCGGAAGGCGTCGCGCGGCGACGCCACCATCTCAAAGCCGTCCTTGTCGTCGCGGGCCCTCGAGCGGTTCCATGCGCGGACCTGATGCCCGGCCTTGGCGAGGTTGCGCGCCATTGCATGGCCCATAGCGCCGAGTCCGATGAAGCCGACGTCCATCATGCGTCTCCTCGGGTGTCCGTGATGTCGGTGTGGGTCGCAAGCCAGCGCAACACGGGCTCGAGCGCCTGATCGGAGTTCTTCTCATAGATGAGGCCGTGCCCGTTGCCGAAGACGCCGTGGTCGGTCAGCCGCAGTTGCTCGGCGGCGGCGCCCGCGTTGACGAGGAACTCCACGATGGCCGGACCGAATGGGGCGAACCCGGACGTCTCGCCGGTGACCACCGCGACCGGCAGCCCCGCCAACGCCGGGATCCTCAGCGCGGACGGATCGGCGGCGCGGACCTCGGCGGCGGACGCGCGCGGCGGATCGAAGGTGACGGGTGCTGCGGTGAGTCCCCAGTCCAGCGCGCCGATGCCCGGTGTGGCGGAAAACGGCGGGCCCATCGGCTCGATGGCCACGATCGCGGCCACTAGGCCGGGACGCCGGTCGCCGAGGAGCCAGCCGTCGGGACCGGATGCCGAGTGGGTCACGACGATGGACGGGCCGATGCGATCCAGGAGGCGCGCGAGCCGGTCGGCGTCCATAACCTGCGAAGCCGCGAGGTCGGCCGGCATCGGCCCGTACCCCGCCATGAAGGCGTCGAACGCCGCGCTGTCGGCCTCGGCAAATGGCCATTGCGTCTGGGCGGCCGCAGCGTCGTCAGAGAAATAGACTTGCTTGGCCCGGGCGTAGGGGAAGGGCGGGCCGGTCGGGCCGATGACGTCGGGATGATAGGGTGAGCGGCCATGGCCGGGGCGGTCGACGATGAACACGGCGTAGCCGGACTCGAGCAGGCGTTGCGCCCAGCCGGGGCGGCCATCGGGCGTGTCGAGCCATTCGGTGCCCTGGAACGTGCCGCCGTGCACCAACACGATGGGCAAGGGCTGCGTGACGTGTTCCGGCGCCTCCCAGGCGACGAACATCGGCCCACGTTGATAGGCTTGTCCCTCGATCGTGACGCGCTCTGCCGTCACCCAGAACTGCCCGCGTCGGGAAGTTCGCAACGGAGCGTCGGCCCAGAAGCTCTTTCTGGCGACGTGGTTGCTCTCATCGATCTGGTTCATGGCATCGTCATCCATTGATGGTCATGCGCGTCTAGGATTTCACCTTCAGGGACGTGCCAGGAACTGCGTCACCAGGTCGTTCAACGGTGCGGCGCACTCTTCCGGCAGCCAGTGGCCGCAGTTCGGAATGGACCGGCCCTCGACATGGGTGGCGTAATGACGGATCTGCTCCGCCTCGGAGTCGCCGAAGCCCCCGTGCCCGCCGCCGCCGATCGCGAGCACCGGCATACCGAGTTTGGTCTGGGCGAGGGGCTTGTTCCGCCGTTCGGTCTCGTTCAGCGCGCGGTAGTACTCGAACGCGGCGTTCAGGCTCTCCGGCTTGCTGTAGGAGCGGGCATAGAGGTCGAGCAGTTCAGGCGTGAACACGGCCTTGTTGGTGGCGTGAACCTTGATGAAGTGCTCAAAGAAGAAGCGCTCCTTGCCCGTGATCAGCGTCTCGGCGAGCCGGTCGCCGGCGGCAAAGAAGCTGAAGTGCCAGACGAGCGACTCGCCCTCTGGCGTGAAGGCCGGGTATTTGTAGATGCTGTCATCCGGGATCGGCGCCTCCATGTAGACGAGGCGACGGATGTCGGACTGGTGCTCGACCGCCATCGGGTAGGTATTCCAGATACCGATGTCGTGGGCGAGGAGGTCGAACGGCGCGTCCGGGCTGAAGCTCTTGGCGAGCTTGTACAAATACGCCGAGACATCCTGCCCCACGTAGGACGTCTTCGGCGGTTCCGACTCGCCGAGGCCCGGCAGGTCCGGCGCCACCACGGTGTGGTCGCGCGCGAGCAAGGGCATCAACTTGTGCCATTCGTACCAGCTCTGCCCGAAGCCGTGGACCAGGAACACCAGCGGGCCCTGGCCGCCCTTCACGTAGTGCAGCTTCACGCCGTCCACGTCGCGGAACCCGCTGTTGAAACCGGCCGGCACGGGGAACTCCTCGGAAGCGGCGAGGGCCGGGGCTGCGGCCACGAGGCCGAGCGCGAGGCACGCCCATCGGATCAATCTCGTAGTCATCGCAGACGTCCTTCGTGTTTGAGCGTCAGGCATGGGCGAGAGCGCCGGGCGTAAAGCCATAATCGCGGGCGCGGAATGCGACCGCGAGCGCCGCGAGGATGAAGAGCAGCATGGCCCAGGGCAAAGCGCCCGCGCGCACGTTCCGAGCAATAGGCGGCCGATAATCTCGGTACCCGCCGGGAAGCGGTCAGGCCACCGCGAAGCCTCTGCTGAACCGGACGACGAACTGGCCTGCGTGACCATCTGATCTCTGTATTGGACTGAACGATCCAAAAATAGATACCTGCTCGTCCGTTGTCAACTTCCGGACCGACCATTATAGAAGCCATGTAAGGAGAACGCACATGGCGCGCACGGGCCGCCCGAGGGGTTTCAGCAGAGACGAGGCGGTGGACCGCGCGATGCACCTGTTCTGGCGGCACGGCTACGAGGCGACCTCGCTAAACCAGCTCAAGCGTGCCATGGGCGGCATCTCGCCCGCGAGCTTCTACGCCGCGTTCGGATCGAAGGAGGCGCTCTTCCGCGAAGCGGTCGCCCGTTATCTGGACACGCACGGCCAGGTCACCGCTTCGTTGTGGGACGAAGTCTTGGCGCCCCGCGGGGCGATCGAGCAGGCCTTGCGCCACTCTGCGAGGATGCAAACGGACGTGGCGCATCCGAGCGGCTGCATGATTATTTTGTCGGCGACCGGCTGCTCACCCGACAACGCCCACCTCGAAGCGCATCTTAGAAAGGCCCGGCAAGGCAACCGCACCGCGATGCTCGGCTGCGTCGAACGCGCGATCACCTCTGGCGAGCTCGGCAGCGACACGGATGCCATAGCCCTCAGCACTATGTTTGACGGCTTGCTTGTTGGCTTTTCGACGCAAGCCCGCGATGGCGTACCCGTCGAGGCGATGAACGCGGCGATCACGCAGGCGATGGCGGTCTGGGACGTAAGCGGCAGCCGTGCCTCACGATCAGGCTGAGGATCACTCGGAAAAGCACGAATATAGATGGCGAAGGCGGAAATCAGCTACGAGCGTTGCGTACCCGGAAGCTCCATGGAACAAGCCCAGACATTTATTAACTTGGTGGATGAAAACACGTCTCTCACAGCACTTGCCCTGACAACGCGGATGAACAATTTCGACGATCTTAATCTCGTCTCAGACATCGTGGAGTCGTTCGCCCGCGGGCCTACGACCAAGGCCAAAAAACGTTGCCCTGGCGGTGGACGCCATAACCGATCTGATTCCGGATGCGCACCGAAACAGCGTGGACGTCGTCTCCCCGAACCTGGGCAAGGCGACCACGACAGAGAGCGTCCCGGTTTTGCTGAATGGGGAGGACAAAGCCTAAGCGTGAGTGGCTCTCGATGTGCTCGCGTACCTTACGCCAGCCCGACTATACATTCAATCCCAGGTTTTAATGGTGCATCCTTGTCGTCTGAATGCAAGGATGCACTATGCCTATGGCACAGGTTCGCCGATCCCGCCGCACTGGACTTCTGCGTCGAAAGCGAGCCGACGGGCTCCCGTCGCATAAGGTGATTTCGAGCGGGCGGTTGTCTCGCGTGAGCGAACTATTTGATAACGCCAATCTTCTGCCTGTCGATCGTCGATGCGACAGCAATAATAATCACGGTGCCGAATACGACGTTTTGATAAGCGGGGTTGAGGCCGACGATCACCGTTCCAATCCGGACCGTGACGGCAATTAAGCCACCAGCCAAAGCGCAGCCGATGCCGCCCATGCCGCCCGAAATGGACGTCCCGCCGACGACGACGCCGACGATCGTTGGAAGGAGAAAATTGTTGGCCATGGCCGGAGAGCTGTACATCGTCTGCGATAGCAGCAGTAGCCCGGCCATGGCAGCGCAGATCGCCGAAATGGCGAACGCGATCATTTTGACGCGCGTGACTTTGACGCCGGACAGCAACGCGGCTCTTTCCGACGCTCCTACCGCGTAGATATCACGGCCCAGCCGCGTGAAGCGGAAGACGAATGCGAGAATCGCAGCCCAGATCGCAACCGCAACGATTCCATGGGGGATGCCGAACGACTTGCCCGCCAGGAAAGCGATGATCATGGAGGGGCCTGACAGCGGAGCCGCCGTCGCGTTAGAGATGTAGTGCGTCACGCCATAAAGTATGCCCAGTGTGCCGAACGTCACCACGAACGAGGGAATCTGTGCCTGGGCATGAACATATCCCTGCATGGTGCCGATCGCCGCCGCGATCAGCAGGATCAAGGGAATACCGACATCGCCGAAGCCAGGGTTGAGAATCACGGTGGCAACGGCCGCGAAGGACGCCATCGTTGCGATGGAAAGATCGATGCCTCCAGTGAGAATGACGATCGTCGCCCCGATCACCAGCATGAGCGTCGGGGCAGCATCGGTCGCTAGGCCCGCCATGGCTCTCATGGATAGGAATTTCGGCTGTGCAAGAGAAATCATCGCTACGAGAGCCGCCAGGGCGAGCACCGGGACCGCAAGCTCCCGGCCCAGCCGCAGGGCTTCGATGCGCCTGATCCTTGCGATCTGCTGGGACACGGCAACGGTGGCCATCGTTCGCCCCTCTCCGGTCAGACCATCGCTGCCACGATCACCTCGGGCGCGGGTTTTGCGCGGCAGAGGTCGTTGAACCGCGCGGAGACCTCGCCGTCCCGCATGACGATGATCGTGTCCGCCATGCCGAGCGTTTCCTCGAGCGTGTCTGCGACGAAGATGATGGACATTCCGTGGGCAGCGAGGTCGCGCATCGTTTCGAAAAGATCGGCCTTCGCGCCGGGATCGAGGCCTCGGGTTGGGTGATCGAGGATGAGAAGGTCGAGTTTGTCGGCCATGAGCCACTTGGCGACCGCTACCTTCTGCTGATTGCCGCCGCTGAGCCGCTCGATGAGGTCTGCCGGGCTTGAGGCCTTCACCTTAAGGGTATTGATCCAACGTAGCGCGCCCTCGGTCTCGCGCCGCCGGTCGACGATCCCGTGCCATCCCATCGACGGCCCAAACGTGAGAATCACGTTCTCGAGGATCGTCCGCCCGAGCAGCACCCCTTCCGCCTTGCGCTCTGCAGGCACGTAACCGATGCCCCGGGCAATCGACGCATCAGGCATGCCACCGACGGGCACGGGCGCGCCGTTCACGGCGATGCTCCCGGTTACGCCGTCCTCCGCGCCGAAGATCGCTCGGCAAACGTTCTCGGCGCCCGACCCCGCGACGCCCGTCATTCCCACGATCTCGCCGGGGCGCACGCTGAGCGAGACGTTTTTGAACCGCTCTGGCGCCGACAGCCCCTGAACGACGAGGCGGGGCGCCTCTTTGCTCAACGGGCGACGTCGATTCTCGAAGTAGTAGTCTTCGGATCGCTTGGAGCCGACCATAAGGTGGTAGAGTTCCTCGTGCGTCGTCGATTGCCGTGTCCGTTCCGCGACGTTCTGCCCGTCGCTCATGACGTGGACGCGATCGGAGATTTCGAGGACTTCGTCCATGCGGTGCGAGACGAAGACCACTGACGCCCTCTCGCGCAAGCGTCTGATTTGACGGAAGAGATCGTCGACCTCACCCTTGGCCAGCAGCGACGTCG
>JAABUL010008262.1_pt1 | contig 10692 bp, 1 predicted proteins | sample 5559151 | NCBI WGS metagenome assembly JAABUL01 (sample SAMN10711876, study PRJNA513368) | rock metagenome | isolation source: Antarctica rocks | place: Antarctica: Victoria Land, Pudding Butte sud | reverse complement strand
TACTTACTATGTCGCCTAGATCGCTAGCTATACGTCCCTATTATTCTAGCGACCTTCTTACTAGGTTAATACTTCCTAGCTAATAATTAACCCGTTAACCTATATTATTAATCCGTACTAAGCCTCTACTTAATAAAACCTATAATTATAATACTATCCCTCCTTCCTTTTCTTTCTTTATTCTTAAAGATATATCTATGCCTTTATATAAAACTTCTTAGCGTTTAAACCTAATAGAGTAAGTTCTTCTTAGGGGCGTCCTAGCTATAATTACTTATACCCGCTACGCTTAATAATAAAAGGAGTATTGACTTTCTTCCCTATCTTAGAAGTATAGCGAGTATATTTATATTAGAAAGAAATACGAGCCGGCTAAGCTAGTAATTAATTTCGGTAGTATTAATAGAGCTATAGAGAAGCTTAAATAGGAAGAGATTAAGATAGAAGCTACCTAGGAGGCTATTAATAAAATCGCCTATATTAAGTAATCAAAGCTTAAGCGCCTAAGGGCGCAGAAACGTTTCCTTAAAAAGAAGGAATAACGAATATTTAATAAAGAGTTAGATAATATTAAAGAATTAGAAAGGCTTAAGGATCTAAAGAAGGTATAAGAAGTCTAGAACTATATTATAAGAGTATTATTAATAGATAACTTCCTAAATATTAATATATCTTTAAAGATACTTAACTAGTTACCTTTAGGTTCGTTTTCTAATAATACTATTATAGAAGGTTCTTATAATTCTTAAGATATTTAACTAGTTCCTAGGTATTTTCTAAGTCCTTATATCCTTTCTACTTAATTAGGTATTTCTAATCCTACTAGTCTAGGATCCTTTTAACTTCGTATTCCTTAGTCTTAGCCTCGAAATTCTAACTTTCCTAGAGTAGTATTTTAGAGTCGGCTAGCTCTAATAAAGAGATATAGAATACTAGGTATACTCTAGCATTAGGTAATAATTATAACTTATAATTAATAGGCCCCTTAAGCTACTTAATTAAAAATAGTCTAACTTTAATATAGTCTAGTTTCTTACTTAGTCTTTTACTCTTTAAGTTTTTTATATAAAGGTATACTTTATCTACCTTCTTTAGTTAAGGATACATTTTTCTCTTTTTATTAACTCGTTATTAAGTCTTAGTATTAACCTTATTAATTATTTACTATATATTACTATATAATCTTTTTATATTAGATACTAATACCGTCGCCTTCTTAGCCCTAGAATCCTCCCTTGATTCTAGAAACAAGTTTGCGTGTTTTCTATAATTTATAAAGAATAGAGATAGTCCGGTCGTATCTAATTTCTTATCATGAATTGCTAATTATACTATAGGAAGTAGTAAGACCTAGTTATTTTATTTATAACTAATATAGTACCTTAGGTATACTTCTATTATTTAGTTAATACGTTCTATCTAACTATCTATCTCTAGATAGTAGGCGGTTAATATTTATAGCTTCGTTCTAATTACAGCGATTAGACTCTTCTAATAGTAAGATATAAAGAGTCTATCTCTATTTAAAGTAATAGATTCAGGTATACTATAATCCCTTATTAGCTTATCTAATAGGATGAATCCTAGTTAATATACTTTATATATTTCTTTATAAGGGATTAGGACCGTATACTTTATTAACTTATTAATAATTACTATTATTAAGTTAAAGATATCCCCTGTAACTAGATCTTTTAATTTTAGTAATTTAATAATAAAGTCTATTATTATATCCTTCTATAGTATATCTAGAACTAGTGCAAATTATATTTACCTATATTTAGCGTAGCGCGTAGACTTATTCTACTAGTATTAAATATATTCCTTAATATATTTCTTAATATACGTCCGTAGTCGTAGTATTATATATTCTCGTTAGAGGAGCTTTACTATCTTGAAGATTCCTAGATATCCTAATAAAGGATTATTATAGTAATCCTAGATTACTTCTTTAGCGTATCTTTTAGGTAAGTATATCTTCCCTTTATACTAGAGTAGCTCTTATCCTAGTTACTAATTCCTTAATTATAATATTAGGTTATTATTAATATAACCTTCTTTTAAGATCGGCGTAATATCTTAGACTATAATTTATATAGTTACTACTAAACTTTATATTAGTATTAATAATCTATCCTTCTCTTATTTAAGAATTAGCTTCTCTGTAATATCCTTAGATTCTATATAATCTATACGCCTACTTAAGGCGTCTACTCGACTATTATCTTTTCCTAGGATATATAGTATCTTGAATTTATATTATTCTAGTAATTCTAACTAATAGACTTATCTTCCATTTAACTCCTTAATTATAGTAAAGTTTAAGAGATTCTTATAATTTATAAATATAGTAAGTTCTAAATAACTCTTAGTATATACCCTTTAATTCTAAAGTACGTTGTTACGGTTCACTCCATCCGTGGATAGGATAGACCTATAATTAGTTCTCGTGAAGAGGAGTATTAAGGAAGCAGGGCAAGTAGGCTTATACTAAATAGGTCTAGTACAAGGTATTATATTTAGTACTTAGGAGATTACTAGAATTATAATATAAGTTAAGTATAAAGCTCCTATCTACTAGAAACATTACTATCTATATAGATATAGGAGATTCATGCTAAGAGTAGTACTTAGTATACTTAGCTTCCTAAGTAGTCTAATTACTTCTAGGCTTAGGGTACTTACTCCCCTAAGTAACCTAAGTACTAGCTATACCTTAGTATCTACTTCCTAAGGGTTCTTATAATCACGCCTAGCTACGCTTAATACTAGGTCCCCCTCCATTTATTCTTCGTCCTGAAGAATCTAACTTCCTTCTGTATTATACCTACTGATACTTAAAGCAAAGGGGCTTTCTATAACTCGTCATCGCATCCTACTAGATACTATCAGTGAAGGTTCTCTCAGCATACGTTCTTATAAACCCTGTATCCGGTCGCATAAGAACTGCATAGTTACTAGAGGTTCTAACAAGTATATAGAGTGTGTTCGTTAAGGTATCCTATACAACCTATTACCCCTAGACACGAGACGGTGGCGTCGGTTAGAAGCGTAACGGAGTAAACTGAAGTCGGAGTTAAGAGAGGTAATAGCGAAATAGTAACAGCTGTTAAAGTAAATTAATTTCATTAAGAATATATAAAAGATAATAGTTAATGATAAATCACATAATATTAAGGAATTAGAAGTAGAGGAGGCTATAAAGACGTTTACGCTAGAGTTAATAATAGACGTTAACTTAGAGTAGATCGTATTTCCTATAGTTAATAGTTAATAGTCGTTTACTTCCCTTACTCCTAACTTCTTTAATCCTAACAGAATTAGCGTAGAAGTATCTAGTAATTCCGAAGGTATCTAATAGGTTCCTAGGTATTTTCTAATTCATCGCAGTCTTTCTATTTAATAAGGTATTCCTGATTATTCTACTTTAGAATCCTTTTAACTTCGTATTCTTTAGTTTCAGCCTTAAACTTCTATTCTTCTTAAAGTAGTATTCTCGGGTCGGCTAGTTCTAATAAGGAGACATAGAATACTAGGTGTATTCTAGCGTTAGGCGGTAATTATAATTTATAGTTAATAGCCCCCTTTAGTTATTTAATTAAAAATGGTCTAATTTTAATATAGTCTAGTTTCTTACTTAGTCTCTTACTCTTCAGGTTTTTTATATAAAGGTAAACCTTATCCCCCTTCTTTAACTAAGGATGCATTTTTCTTTTCTTATTTATCCTGTCTTAGGTCTTCATGTTAGCCTTACTAATTATCTACTACATCTTACTATATAGTCTTTTCATGTTAGAAGCTAGTACTATCGCTTTTTCTGCCTTTAAGCCCTCTCGTAGCTATAGAAATAGGTTTACGTAACGTCTATAATTCGTAAAGAATAGTAATAGCTATATAGTATCTAATCTTTTATCATTGAATACTAATTATACTATTAGGAGTAATAAGACCTAGTTATTCTATTTATAGTTAATATAGTATCTCAGGTATACTTCTATTATTTAGTTCGTGCGCTTTATCTAACTATCTGTCTCTAGGTAGTAGGCGGTTAACATTCGTAACTTAGTTCTAATTACAGCGATCAGAGTCTTCTAATAATAAGACGTAAAGAGTCTATCCCTATCTAATATAATAGATTCAGGTATACTATAATCCCTTATCAGCTTATTAAGTAATATATATCCTAGCTAATCTACTCTATAGGTTTCCTTATAGGGAATTATAATAGCGTACTTAGTTAACTTATTAATAATTACTATAATCGAGTCGAAGACGTCCTTTATTACTAGATCCCTTAATCTTAGTAGTTTAATAATAAAGTCTATCGTAGCATCCTTCTATAGTATATCTAGAACTAGTGTAAACTATATTTGCCCGTACTTAGTATAGCGTATAGACTTATTCTACTAGTATTAAATACATTCTTTAATGTATTTCTCAACGTGCGTGCGTAGTCGTGGCGTCGTATATTCTCGTTAGAGGAGCTTCACTGCCTTAGAGATTCCCGGATATCTTAATAAAGGATTATCGTAGTGATCTTAGATTACTTCTTTAGTATACTTTTCAGGTAAGTATATCTTTCCCTTATATTAGAGTAGCTCTTATCCTAGTTACTAATTCCTTAGCTATAACGCTAGTTTATTATTAATATAGCCTTCCTTTAGGGTTAATGTAATATCCTAGATTATAACTTATATAGTTACTACTAAACTTTATATTAATACTAGTAATCCGTCCTTTTCCTATTTAAGAATTAATTTCTTTATAATATCCTTAAATTCTATATAATCCGTACGCCTACTTAAGGCGTCTACTTAACTATTATCTTTCCTTAGGGTATATAGTATTTTAAACTTATACTATCTTAGTAATTCTAACTCACGGACTTGTCTTCAGTTTAACTCCTTAATTATAGTAAAGTTTAAGAGGTTCTTATAATCCGTGAAGATAGTAAGTTCTAAATAACTCTTAATATATACTCTCTAATTCTAAAGTGTATATACTACCGCTAATAGTTCTTTATTATAGATGTCGTAGTTCTATTCTACTACTAACATCTTTTATAAGTAGTAGGTAATCGGGTACTATCTACTATCCTTTTCCTAATATAAACAAGCGCTGATTACAAGATCTAAGGCATCTATTTCAATATAAGTAGGTTCGTTTACTTGAAAGGTACAGAGTACTAGTAGATTTTAACAGGCTTCTTTTAATATCGTGAATACTTTCTATTAATTTATCCCCTATTAAAATCCTTTTTCTTTCTTAGTAATATCTATAAGTAGTAGGGCTATTTTTAAATACCCTTTAATAAACCTTCTATTAAAGTTCGTAAATCCTAAGAAGCTCTAAATTAATTTTATATTATATAGTATAAGCTATTCTGCTATAGCCTTAATCTTCTTAGGACTTATATAAATACCTGTAGTACTTACTATAAATCCTAGGAATTCTACTAATTCTTTATGAAATTCGTACTTCTCTAGCTTAAGGAGTAATCTAGCTTATAATAGGTAGGTTAAAATATCCTATATATACTAGATATATTCTTCCTTAATCTTAGAGTAGATTAAGATATCGTTAAGATAAGTAATTATAATACGATCTAAATAAGCTTAAATAACATTATTAACTAGTACTTAGTAGGTTACTAGTACGTTAGTAAGTCTAAATAATATAACTAGGTACTTATAATATCTATATCGAGTCCTAAATATAGTTTTCTATTCTTCTCCTTCTTTTATTCAGATTAAGTTATAAGCTCCTTGTAAGTTAAGCTTAATAAATATCTTTACCTAAGAGAGTCTATCCTATAACTCGCTAATATTTAGTAAAGGATATCGATTCTTAATAGTAGTATCATTTAACTTCTAATAGTCGACGTATAGCCTAAGCTTTCCATCCTTTTTCAGTATAAAGAGGATTGGATAACCTACTAGTAATTTAGATTCTTAAATAAATCCCTTCTTAAGGTTTTTATTAATATACCCGCGTAGTATAGTAAATTCCTTTTCTAATAATATATAAATTAGTCTAAATATTAATTCCTTTCCTAATTTAAGTTCGATCTCATAATCCTAAGATTAGTATATAGGTAAAGCTTTTATTATTATCTCTTTTATAAAGAGATATATCTATTTCTTATACTCTCGTAGAATATTAGGAGGTTCGTCTTTTCCCCTAATAACTCTAGCTTAGTTATCCGGCTAACCCTTATTAGTATATACTAAGTTAGACCTTTATCCAAGGTTATCCTTCTTTAAAACTAAAATATAATAAGCTTTAACCGGTCTTCAGTTCTATTTCTTATCTATCGTTATCCTCTATTAGCGTATAGGTTATATACTAGTAACATCTCTAGTATTTATAAATATAAGTACTCCTTTCTTCTAATTAATTACTAGATTATACTTCTTTAATTAAGGTATTCTTAAAATAATATAATAAGTAGCTATCCTAACTATATCAAAGGTTAATTCCTTATAATAGCGTCGAATTATTATAGGTAGCGAGTATATCTCCTTATCTATCCTTCCTATTAATAGCGTTAACCCGTCGGCTATTTATAAGTTATACTATTCTTTCTTCTTTCAAGTTAGTAGGCCTAACGACTATACTAAATCTTAGGAAGCGAAGTTACTAGTTACTTCAGAATCTATTATTATAATAGTTCGTTGACTATTAATTAGTACTAGTATATTTATATATATATCGTACTAAGTAGTACATAGGAATTGCTTTAAGGTTAGTATGTTAATCTACTTATATCTCCCCGTGATATAAGAGATTACTCTTTTCCCTGTTTAGGGAGAAAACCGTATATCTTCTTAATTTCCATATACTTTTAGTATCTATCATGTATGTAAGTATACTACTCTAATAAGTAGTAATATTCCTTGTCTAAGCTATATATTAGTTATTTCTTCATACTATTATATTAGTCTGCGGTAGATTCAGGAAACTATACGTTAAGTTATTTGCTAGGTAAGTACTAGTTATAACTATCGCTCGTGTAATCCTTCTAGATGATTCGTTTACAAGACGCACCTACTACCTACCTACCCAGTTCTATCTAGACCTGGGAGTGGTACTTATAATAGTCGTCGGCGCAGGCTATCTAGTATATAACACCGTGTTCTAGGTATACTAAGTTAAATTAGTAATCTTTAACGTATAGCTTTTCTTTATAATGCGTTTTCTCTAAGTGTTTTCCTTTATTTAATCCTTATAATGCGGTAGTATAAGATAGAGAGTTATCTAGAGTATCCCCGCTAAGTTTATAGCGTAGCGCTTCCTCTTTTAAGCTCTCTTAACTTTCTTATCTATATTCTAAGCTATACTTTAAAACCTCGCTATTATCTAAAGATTCCTATTCCCTCTTCTTATCTTAAATATCTTGGAGTTATCGTTATAATTAATCCACCTCTATCTAGATATTAATGACTAGGTCCCTTAAAACCTCCTTAAGTTCTAAGTCTTCTTAACCCGCTAGGATAAGATACCTCATAGTTCTTATATTAATATCCTAGGATGATATTCTATAATCTTTTAGATTCTTAATGAATTAATATACTTTTTATATAAATTTAAAATAGTATTCTCTCTTTATAACTTCCTTTAATAGCTTCTTTACCTCTATCTACTCGTAGGTTAAGTCGTAGTTCTCTAGATCCTTAGAAGGTTCGTTATATAGAACTCTTCTTAATATATTCAACTACGGTCGCGGTACTATATTCTTTAATTAGTAGTTTCTAGCGAAGTAGCCCGGTTTATTATAGCTATAATAGGTTATTACTTTCTTACCCCTTTTAAGCTACTTCTTATCCCTAAAATTTCCCTTATCTTATTTCTAAGTGAAGTCTAATTCTATTAGCGTATGTTTATACGGGTCGCGTTGTTAATACTATTATCTTCCTAGTCTATCGCTAGCGAAGATTCCTGATCATCCTATTCCGGAGGTTCTACTATTATGCCGTTTCTCTATTACTAACTTATAAAGCTTGTCGTTAACTTTAATAGCTTTAGCTATCAATATATTAAGATTATTAATCTAAGCTCTAGTTCGTATAAGTTCTTCTTTAATATTAAACTTTAATCCGCGGCGGTATATTATTATAAGTATATTATTATCCTAGTCTATCTTTATTATATACTACTGAAACTAAGTAGAATACTTAGTAGTAGACTTCTTCTAAGATAAGTACTAAATAACTTATATAGCTACTTTATTTTCATTTAAAGGACTAAAGACTCGTTGTATCTTAATATAAAATCATGTAAAGCTTTCTATCTAACTTTAAATATACTAGTTATCTAGGTTATCTTTATCCTTAAGGTACTTCTTAAGCGAAGGATAGACCTACTTCTAAGCTCGTCCTCTTATATACGTAATAGTAAAGGCCGGCTACTATGCCGTAGGCAAGGTCTATCTATTAAAGGTAAAGTAAAGCTGAAGCTATATAAGCTAGTCTTCAAGCTTTTCTCTCTCACCATAGAATAAGTTAGGTCTGGCGACCTTAGGTCTATTCTTACTATCTATAGTTAGGCGTCATAAACTCTAGACACTTAGGGGGGGGTCTTTACTTTCTAAGGTACTTATTCTAAGGGTACTTAAAGTGTTATAGTTTACTCTATCTATAAATAGGATAGACCTATGATTAGTTCTTATAAAGAGGAGTGTTAAGGAAGTAGGATAAGCAGGCTTATATTAAACAGGTCTAGTATAAGGTATTATATTTAGTACTTAGGAGATTACTAGAATTATAATATAAGTTAAGTACGAAGCTCCTATCTACTAGAAACATCGCTATCTATATAGATATAAGAGATTTATACTAAGAGTAGTACTTAGTATACTTAGCTTCCTAAGTAGTCTAATTACTTCTAGGCTTAGGGTATTTACTCTTCTAAGTAATCTAAGTACTAGTTATACCTTAGTATCTACTTCCTAAGGGTTCCTTGATGCTGCCATCAATACCGAAAAAAGCGCAACTCGCATTGCTTTCAGATACTATCCGAGAAACGCTAAGAGGGAAATCTGTAGTAGAACAGATGTTTAGCAAACGGCGGAGACGGAAGGACGGAAGGGTAGTCTAAGTGGAAGGAAAGTACGAACGATTAGACAGTGGCGAAGATCTGTAATTGGGATGCAAGAGGAAAGACAGCATACCAATAATGGATGCTTAGCTAATTAGGACGCCGAGGAACAAAAGCCCAGCATCTAAGCTAGCGCCTTCAAGTATGACGGTGGCTTCAGCTTGGCGGGTCTTGATCACAGGGGGGAGTGGGTGTACCGCAAGCGAGAGCACCAAGAAGTGCCAGAACAGTGGAAGTGGTGGAGATCCTCATTGTGGTAAGATTTGCTTGTTAGATGCGATAGATTGATAGATTGTGCGGAATTTCTGAGTTGGAGATGATCTATGAGCTTGAAGAGTGTGAAAACGACACGAACGACGATTATAATCCGATTCATTGCCAAGACAACAGGTTTGCTCTAAAGCAACGAAACCGGCAACATGAGTGCAGTACAACGTAGGGTGCTTTTCAAAAGAATATTCTCGTTTTCCTCCAAAACTCGGGGAGAAGAGGAAGTAGAGCAGGGATTGGCTGTATGAGCATAATCGGCCCAGGGAACCATACCCATCCTAATCTACGCAGTCTCTAGTACCAATCCTGCAGACTTGGAACGATGCTATGCATGTCAGATCGGGTGGCTTTCTCTGCGGAATCAGAGAACTTTATTTTCGAACTTCCGTCCTAGGTCAGCCTATAAGTACGAACTGGTCTTTGACTTCGAAACCAGGATGTGTGCCACCTAGTCACTCGGTCAATTGTTCATTCCTTTTCACGTAATGAAAAGTTCAGCTTCGCCAGCGCGAGCATTTCCAGACTCTGAAGCATTCACTGCAGCGGTCAGACGGCTTGTCATTGGGTGTGATGTAGCCATTCGGCCTTCTCACGTATCTTCGACGGGATCCTGCCGCAGAGAGCTCGTCTTGCATTATTGTTGGTTCTAGCTCCCAACAGTGGGATCTTCAACATTCACTTACCACTGCACGTTACCAATCAAGGTGGACAGCGTTCATTGGCGTGAAAGACATGGGATGATGTCAAGAATTGTTGACCCCCGCAGCCCTTGAGTCCATAAGCAGTCAGGTACATACAACAGATCTAGCAACATTGCTCGCAACCTTATCTACCATACAGGTAATCACTTGGAAGGAATGACAACACTGGTTTCCACGGTAGACCGTCTTGATTCACGCGGTGGTCTGCATTTTGGAAAGCCGCCAGGTCGTTTGGTCTGATTCCGGCGAAAGATGTGTGATACAGTAAACCCAAATTCACAAGCGGCACAACTTCTACGTACAATGCAAGTCCAGGGGGCGCAGTGTGGAATGATCAACGCGCGGCCAGAATCTACTCTCTCCAATCTTTAAGCCTCCAGTATCAAATCAGTCCCTCCTCTTGATCCAAACAGGCCATCCGCTCTTCGCAGTCACAAACAACTGATGATACTTCCACTTCTTCTGCGAATTCACAATGCGAATCTCGAAATCCCTAATCAGCGTTGCGGTGATCTTGCGGAGTTCAAGATGCGCCATGTGGCGACCAGGGCAGGAATTGTATCCCAGGCCATACTATATGCTGAAAATCAGCACTCGATGATTTGGGTCTATCTCAGACGTGCAG
>JAABUL010008260.1_pt1 | contig 10698 bp, 1 predicted proteins | sample 5559151 | NCBI WGS metagenome assembly JAABUL01 (sample SAMN10711876, study PRJNA513368) | rock metagenome | isolation source: Antarctica rocks | place: Antarctica: Victoria Land, Pudding Butte sud | reverse complement strand
TAACACTTTAAATTAAAACAATAATTTAATTTTTAAATAATTAAGATTAAGTCTTTATTTATAGAGCTAAAGCTTGCAAAAAAAGTAAAACACTTTAAAATTAATAATTAAAATAGCTAAAAAAAAAATTATTAAGTATTTGTTTTAAACAACTTAGAGTTGTTAATATCTTAATAATTAATTTGTTATTTTAATCTTTGCATTTGCTCTTTGTATTAAAATAAAAATACTAAGTTACTTGTTAACAATAATACAAAGAAAGTTAATAATTAATCTTAAAAGCAATTAAGTTATATAAAATATTATTAAATCTTAACAATTACAACTTCTAGTTAAAATAATTTATTTGCTTAAATAAATTATCTTAACTAGAAACTATATTTCTTATTTAAAAAAATTAAAATAAAAAGAACAAAAAAGATTTAAGATTCGATTCTAGTAATATACAAATAAATTTTTTATTTTTTTATTTTAAATCTTGCAATTAAGATTTCTTAATTTGTACAAAAATATCAAACAATCAACTATTTTTCTTTTAACTTTGTTAATTAATATTAAGAGTACAAATTATTGTTGTAATTTTGCTTCTTCAAATGTCTTAAATAAAATAATAATAAAATTATTATTTATTATAATTTGTAATTGTTGATATTTTTAATACAAAATTAAGATATTATAGACTAAAGAGAAACAAGCTCTTTTATATTGTGCAAGTATTTCTAATATTCTTATATTAATATTGTAGTATATATAATTACTTTTAGTTGTTTGTTCGAATATTTAATATCTTTAATAGATAGAGCAAAGTTTAAGTAGTTAAAAAAAGAGATTTAAAAAGCAAGTTGTAAAATTGTTCTCTATTTGTAGATATTAAGTAATTTTGTCTTCAATATTAATCTCTTTTTTGAACAATAAAATACCTGTAGTAGTATTCTTTTAACAATAAGTATTGTTATTAAGAACAATATTTAGTATTAAGTAAATATATATTAAGTAAATATTTAAATATTGTATTTATTATAATTGTTTTGCACTAATATAATTATTCTGTTAGTAAATTTTCTTTGCATTTGCATTTTCTCTTTATAATTATAATTATTATTATAAACTCTTTTGTAATTGTTGCTTTTAATACAATTTAAACTCTATAATATTTCTTAGTTGTTAAACAAATGCTAAAACAAAATAGTAAACAATAATAGACGCATTCTTATTATCAATTTTGCTCTCGTAGATTACTCAATAAGAGAAATTGCTTTAAAACGACAAATTAAATACAATAATAGCTACAATTGCGTCTCTTAATCTTCGAACATCGTTAAATTATTAATACGTTTAATATTATTAAGCTAGATACTTGTTACAATCTTCTCTTTAATGCGCAACATTTTGTATATTAATAAAAATTGCAAGCATTAATTTGTTAAGTAAGTTTATAAGTATTTAATTAACTTTAAGAACATAGTTGACGCTTCGAAGATTTATAACAAAACAACACAATTGTCTTGCGTTCGCTACTTAATAAAAAACTTACTTAATAAGTTTATTTTAATTTTCGATACTTATATAATTAGCAAGATAAAAATTGAAGCATGCGACAATTGCCTTTAAAGACAAAAATTGTTTAACTATTTACTTAATAAGTCTTTGTTCTGTTTTTTGTTATAAAGAAATACTAACAATGTAGATTTTATATTTGGAAATCTAGTTGTAAAAACATTACTTGCAATTGTTTCGAATTTAGTATTATCTATAAAAAAACAAGTTTATATATAGCATAAATATAATAAAGACGCAATTGTACTTATTAATTTGTTAGCATCGATTTAATTTTGTCGACGTTATATATTTTTAAAGATTGTTGTATTTAATTAGTTAATTAATAACAAATTAAATAGTAAATCTTGATCTTTATTTAATAAGTTGTCTTTTAAACAACATACAATAGAAGAGTCTTTATTTATCTTAAAAAATAAAAAGAGATTATTCGATTACGTTGACGCAATTAATAACTTTGATTTAAACTTTAATAACGCGCCAAATATTAACTCTAAAATAATTTCGAAAGAATTAAATTAATTTGCTTTGTTTTAACTTTATAATTGTAATCAAATCGTAGAAAAGCAATAATCTAATCTCTTTTTTTTCTTGTTTCGTATTGTAAATTACATAAATAAAAGATTTTAAATAGACAAAAACAATAAAAAAATAAAGCAAATCTCTTAAGAATTGCAATTTTGTAAACAACAACATGCGATTAAAGAAGAACGTAATTTGCCTTCTTTAACTTTTTCGAAAAAAAAAAGAGAAAGTAGCAATCTTATTATATATATAGATAGTTAGCGTTGCTTTGCGCATTGTTTTTTAACATTAAATAGCAAAATATTAGATAGTTTAAACGTTTCGTGCTTTTTAAGTAATTATATATTATAAGAAGCAATTTTATTGCAAATCTTATTTTACACAAGTCTATAAAAAGATTTCTCGTATTGCATTATATATTTTGAATAATATTTATTAAAGAGTATATATAGTTCGCAAAAAACATAACAATAGCAATCTATTTATAAAAAAAAGAAACGTATATTAGAATTCTAATATATATATATTGCGATATATACAAAAAATAGCTTTTTAATTATATTATATCTTTATTTATTCTAAAGAATTATATTTCTTTTCGTCTCTTTCTTTATTTTTTATATGTTTGAATTTTTCAAATTTACATTTATAATTTGTTCGAAAGATAGTTATATTTATTAGCTTTGTATACTTCTTATAATTGCTACAAAAAACATAAAAACTATATTAAGTAAAGTAAATTAAAGAACAACAATTTTCTTCTTTGTTCTATACTAATTATCTCGAAATAACTTTTGTTTCTTTTGTTAAAATCGCAATTAAAATATTTGATCTTTAATTACACTTTAAGCATTCGATTTGTTCGAATTAATAAATATATTATTAAATTATTTATGCGTAGCAAATTAGTAAGTAGTTGATTTTTAATTGCAAAGAATTGTTGATACAAAGATAAAATCTTTTGAACAAACATTAATAGAATTAAACTAGTTAAATTATAAACATTTTTATCAATTTTCTTTCTTTTTATTTTAAATATTTGCATTATTCTCTTTATTATTATTGTTATTATTGTTATTACTATTATTATCGCTATTATCTTTATCTTTATTATCTTTTTCTTTTTTATTTTTCTCTTCAATTTACATTTATCTTTAGTATTATTATGTCGTCATTTTCTTTCGCAATCAAATCGCCCTTTTCTTGCAACAAAATCGTCTCTCTTTCGCGTTTAAATTAACATATCGTTTTGCTCTTTAAACATTTTTAAATTTTATTTATTTTTAAACTCTTATATTTTTAAACTCTTATATTTTTAAACTCTTATATTTTTAAAATGCAAACAATCTATTTTAGTCTTAATTTTTTAAAAAAAGTAAAAAGTCTTATCTTTAAAAACTTATGTTTAAAAAAATTTTAATTACATGTTTGACGAAGTTGTCAAAAAAAACTCTTAACAAATCTAGATCTTCGCGCGAAATAGCGCAATATATAAACACATTTAGAGATCTTTAAAAGATAAAGATTCGATTACGATTTATAAAGCAAAGTAAAGTAAAGCGAAAGATTTTAAAAAGTAAATTAAAGCGCGCAATCAAGTAAAAGAGATTTAGAAGATATAATAAAACGCGCAATTAAATAAGAGAGACTCAAAAAAATATAACAAAAAGTGCAATTAAATAAGAGCAAAAAGTTAATACAAGTACTAATTAAATTAATAAGTTAATTTAGATAACAACGTAATAAACATTTTTTAGTTGTTCTCTTAATTGCAAACGTTGTTGTTGCAAAATTTTACAACATTAATATATTCTTAATTATTAAGCATTTTATTGTAATTAGCACTAATTTATTGATCTTAATTTGTTTTAACATTTACATAATCGAATTATTTAACAAATCTTATATAATAAAATCTACAATCTAATTGTTACGCTACTATCTAGGCGACTAGAGTATTAGGATAGATTGATATTGTTGAAGAGATTTGTAGGCGTCTTTAGGCAATGCAAGCAATCACTTGGTAACAAGGGTTTGCAGCTTGTATCTATGATAGGGGGTAACTTAATAGATGAGTTGAACACGATTCATAAGGGAGTCGTATTCGAGAATCTATATATTAATGAGATTCTTCTTGCTCTCCTTGCTCTCTCGCAAAGCAAAGGGAGCAAGTCCTTGTGCTCTTGTTGCTTCCTCGAGGAGCAAAGAGAGCAATGCTTCTCGTGCTTTCTCGCAAAGCTATAAGAGCATATGTAGCTATTCGTTCCTGGTGCTACATACTGTGCGTAGGCTATATACTGGCGTAGGCTCGTAACACTAATATAGTCGATTTTATTCTTAACGATATTAATGCTTACGTAATAACTCTTATTTAGCTTCGTTAACTACATTTTTCTCTTTTGAAGCTATTGTTACATTATAAACGAACAAAGTCTATAATCTAATATAATCGATTTTACACTTAATAATAATAAGTCGAACTTCAATTATTATATTTTTTTCTTTCGAAGCTATTGTTATATTATAAACGAACAAAGACTACAATCTAATATAGTCGATCTTATACTTAGCAATAATAAGTTGAAATTTAATTACTATATTTTTTTCTTTCGAAGCTATTATTACATTACAAACGATAATTGAAAGAATTAATTTAATTTAATCAATTATTAATTCTTTACAACAATTAATCTTCGTCAATTCGAAAATAAATTACTTTAACAATAGCAACAACTATAATAGCAATTTAGATAATAATTACGTTATAAAGAGCAATAGCGTCGCGAATTACTTAAATATAACAAATTATATCTCTAATACAAATTTATTATCGATCGATAATATTAAAAACAATAACAATTAGAGTCTTTATATTAACAATATCGATATTAAATTGTAATACGAAGATAAGTTTATTTTAAAAAATTCGTCTCAAAATCTAAATAATTCGAACGTCAACACTATTATTGCAACATAAAGACAATTTTCGTTAATAAAAAGCTATAAAAAGAACAATTATTGCGTCGTTTGTTGTTAATCTTTTAAAAGTTATCAATTTTTAATCGATCTATTATTTAGAATAAAAAGCGTTAGAATTCTTATTATTTAATTTGTTAGATTCTAATAAATTTTAACAACTTAAACATAGAGAGAAGCTTATCTTTGTTAAAATTATTAATAAAGTATAAGTTTTAAAGTATGCGATAACTTTAAATCTTAAGATTCTAATTTTAATAAACAAGAACAAATAATGCATATTGATAAAAACTTATTTAAACAATACACGTTTTTTGCTTTGTTACTCTTTGCGTAATAGAAACAAAAGTTAAGACAAACAAAAAATGTATACAATAAAGTAATAAATACAATTATAATTTAAATTATAATTGCTCTTTAAACTTTTACTATCTATAATATATGTTCTATACGTCGTAATTAAAAGAGCTCTATTATACACAATATATAACTATATTGTATAACTATTTGTTATTAAGAAATCTTAATATTTGTTGCAATAATAGTTCGAACAAACAAGTTCGCAATACTAAATGTTCTACAATTTGTTCAAATTACATCTTGTTATCTTTAATAAATATAAATCGAAAGTATATCTTTTTAATATAAATTATCGTAGATCTTGCAATATTAAAAAGTTCGAATATTGACAATTTTGAACATTAAATCTTTTAAAATACTTTGAAGATTATAACAATCTTTTTGAAATAACAAAAAAAAAAAATATTGTAACAATAAAATCGAAATTAATTCGAAGCTATTGTTATAATACTTAAAATTAATTTTTTGATTAAAAAATATATAGTAGCAATTAAGATAATTATCTTCTTTGCAATTTAACTTGTTTAACAACGAAAAACGCGAGATTTAAATCGATTAAAAACTAAATTTATTTTTTGCATATTTACTTTTATAAAGAATAAATAAATCGAATTTTAATTTGTTCGAAATCGAATCTTATAATTGTAACTTTATAATATTTGCATATTATTATTAACAAAAATTCTAATTTTAAAAAGCGATATTCTTTAGAAAGTATCAAAATTAATTAAAAAAATATTGTTAAAGCTTAAAGAAAACGTATGTTGTATAGCAATTAATAACAATTTAAAAACTAAATAGATTATATTGTAGTTTGTTCGAAACTAAGAAATATATATATTTATTGCGTGTCTCTTATTTATACGAAAGAATATCGTTGTTATTGTAACAATTAAACTTTCTTCGCATTTATTTTAGAGAATTTTGTCAAAAATATAATTTTAAAAGTTCTCTTTTACTTTTAAAGACTTTATTGAAGAATTAACTCTAAAAGATTTTTTCTATTGTTAAAATTAAAATCTTGTCTAAGTGCGCAATTGTAACAAAGTACAAGACAATAATTAATCTTTAGTTTTGCACTTATTGCTTTTGTTTTAAAATTAACATTATTATTAATTATTTTGTCTACAATAGACACAATTAAAGCAATAATAAATTTAGATATTGTTGTTCTTTATTTACTTTTAACTTTCGAATATTAAGACAAATATAAACGTGTTAAATATAAATAAAAGATAGTTTTCTTTAAAGACTTAATAAGATATCTAAAGCGTCAACACAATTATATATTAATTAGCAACAAATCTTTTTAAGCAATTGCAAAGTTTAAACAAACTAAAAAATTATTGTTGTTCTTTATTTATTGTTAACTTTTAAATATTTAAACAAATATAAACGTATTAAGTATAAATAGAAGATAGTTTTCTTTAAACGTTTAATAAGACATTTGTAACAACAACATAATTATATATCGATTAACAAACAATCTTTCTAAGCAATTTTAATATTTAAACAAATTAAGAAGTATTATCTTATAATAATATAAAAACGTAATCTTAAAATTATAAATAAATATTAAAAAACGTTTTTAGTATTGTATAGTTTTTATTCTTCGACGCAATTAACTCGTGCAATTTAATATTAATTGTTAGACAACAATAATAAAGTTTTATTGTTTAATAGTGTTTCGTTTAAATATAATATGCAATATTCGAAAGTTTTAATATTTAAAGCTATAATAAAATGCTTTATATACAATAAATATAATAAAAATGTCAAAGATGTAAATGCATTAATAAAATCTTAATATATAAAAAATTAACACAATTAAGTTAGATTATTTATTTATCGCAATTGCTAATTCAACAAACATATCTATTGTTAAAATTATTTTAATTACGACATTCGCATTTCGTTTACGTTTATATATTACAAAAGTAATTTTTTTGATTGTTTATTTTGTTAGTGTTCGATCAAAACTTTAAAATCAAATACATTTTGTTATTTAAACTTCGATAATTACTTTAACAAGCTAACACTTCTTTAGAAGTAAATCGATCGAATTCAACAACATTAATTTAATATTGTCGAACAATCTTCGCTTATTAGCTTTATTTGTCTTAAAATATAAATTACTTATAAAGTTTTATATTCTAAGAGACGCTTAATAAAACAATTTACAATAAAGTTAAAATTATGTTTTGTATATAATTTAAAAAAAAAATACTAAATTACAAACAATTTATTTTTAAATCGTTATTTCTTTTTTTTATAAAGTACAAAAAAGACTTAAATTTTTAGAAAGCGTACACGCTAATTAGTTAACAAATAAAGATAGCTTTGCTTCTTCTTAAAATATAAGAAGCTATTAATTGATTTTTTTTTAAAAAACAAATTAAACGTTCTTCTTTAAAAGACAAATCAAACGTTCTTTTGAACAATTTAAAAAAAGATCGACAAATATCTTAATAATATCTTTGTATTATGATTGATTTTTCGTAATCTCTTAACATTTATAAAGAAGTGCTTCGAAATCAATAGAATGCTTTATTATATAAAAAATATTAAGAAAAAGCTCTAGATTAATATTTGTGTTACTTAAAAAGTCTTAAGTTAAAATTTGTACTATTTAAATAATCTAAACAATTAAAGATATATAATTATTAATTTTTAGACAAAGACAATACAAACGTTTATCGCTTTAACAACTTAGCTTTTAATACTTTACAAAATATTTTTATATATACACGTAACGCTAAAGTGTTAGAGCGTTATTTAACAATTATAATTTTAATTAATATTAAGCTTACAATTGCGAACAACGACAATAATTAATATATTAAGCATTTAAGTTTTAATAATTATATTAATTAGCTACAATTATAAACGTTAAACTTTATTCTTTTTAAAAAACTTATAACAAATAAGCATCTTTTGCATTGTTATTTTGCGAAAAGAATATTTTAAACTATAGTAATCGTTCTTGTTTTACAAATGCATATCGAATCTTCGACTATACATTACTTTAAGAGACAAGAAATTCTTTAATCTATTTACAAACAAGATTTTAGAGTTGATCTTTTTAATAATCAAATTATCGACAATGTTAAATATCGCTTTGTCTCTTTTTTTTATTAACAAACTTTTAAGTAATTGCAATTTTCGAATTAAATTCTAACAACGTTCGAGAAATTATTAAGATAGCAATTGCGTTGCTAGAGATTTAAAATGTTGTTAAGTATATTAATTTAAGCAAAGATAATATATCTAATTGTTGTTTCTTTAATATAGCATTCGTAGTTTACGTTAAACAATTAATATAAATTTAAAATTTAGATTTGTGTTGCAATAAATTCTTTAAAGTTTCTTCTCTAATACAACTAGCTAATGCGACTTAATATTAATTGCTAAATAGCAAAAATAAAGTTTTAATTATAAATAATAATTTGTTTAAACATAATATACAACAACAAAACATTAAAACTAATAATTTATATATTAATATAATTAAATGCTACAAATATAACAAAGCTATTAAAAATAAATGTTTCGACAAAATTTCAATATAATGCAATAAAGCATAAAAAATATTATAACTAGTTATCGTTTCTCTTTATTTGCTTTTACTCTTTTTTTTACAATATACTTTGCGCAAAACGTCGAAAAATAGATTTAAAGTTGTTGAAAAACAAAATTCTTAATAAGCGAGTTCGAAATATAATTGACAATATTTTTGTATAACTATAAAGAAGATACAATATAATAGTTGAATTTCGAACTTTAAAGAAACAATTTGCAAATTAAGATAACATAAAGAATATATAATCGAATTTAATTATTTTGAAGCTTAGAATATAAATCTTAATATACTTTTACAAATACATTATAAACAATATTGACATTCTTTACTTTTTTCGATTTAAAAGCTTCAAAATAAGTTAATTTAAACTTTAACAATTGCGACTAAAGCTAAAGTATAAAAGAAAAATTTCGTTCGAAAATGTTATCGTTATTAATAGACGTTTTTTCGTAATAATTTAGAATAAATTCGACAAAAACATTATTAAGCATTTTGACTACAAATATCTCTACACTTAAATGCGAACTTAAGAGCATTGCTATTCGAAATAAAAAATTAAGTTAATATTTATATAAGCTTTGTAACTTATATTTTCGATTGTTTTATAAAAATTGCTTAATCGTTACTTTAAAAGAGATTAATCTCGTTGAAATAAAACAACGTTCGATCGATAAATAACAAAAAAGACGCAATTACATTGTAAAGAAATCAAACAAGATTTAATTAATAAATAATTATTTAAAAATTAAGATATTCGACATTAAAATATATACTAGTATTAATATATATTTACAATACATAGTTTAAATTTATATAAATATTATTGTACAAATAGCAATTAGTATTCTTAAATAATATTTAAACTTAATTACAAAAATTAAGTATCTTCTCGAATATTTATGCGTCGATCGAGAAGATAAAATTGTTATAATAAGAAACGCACATTATAGATTATTCGCAAATGCTAAATAGAATTTAAAGTTGTTATTTAAGCATTGCTTTTACTATAATACAAGCATTAAAAATATACAAATCGAAAAATAATAATAAAATCTTTAAAAATTTTGTTTATTTAAATAAAAAATTTAATTATGTCTTCTTTATTTTTGTACTTTCTTTATTTTTTTTCGCATTGTGCAAAGATGCAAGCAATATATTAAATTGATTCGCTAATATTTATTTGACAAATGCAACAATACTTTTAAAGATTAGCACAACAAAAGCAATACAACAAGAATTTAGTAATCGATTAAATTGTTATATTCGCAATCTATATATTATTTGTACGTTGTTAAATCTTCGCTTTTATTTATTAATAAAATATTTACAAAATACGCAAGCAATTATCGCGTAATCTTTATGTTAGTAATAAATTAATTATGCTATACAATAGCTTATTTAAAGAAGTGCAAAATTTTGCGCTTTTTGCAAATTAAACTCTCGTAAAAGAGATAAGAACTAAAGTAAAAAAATAAGATAAATAATACAATACATTAATGTAGAGATATTCGAACTAATATAATTTAGACGTCGACAAATATTTTTTTCTTGCAACTCTACAATAATGTTATCGAAAACTTCTTATTATATATAACAAAACGTCTAATAAATTCGAAATCTTTAAGCTCTTCTTAAACAATAAAAAACGTTAACACTATATATACTATTATAAATTAAGAGAGACTATTCAATTGCACGAA
>JAABUL010008259.1_pt1 | contig 10701 bp, 10 predicted proteins | sample 5559151 | NCBI WGS metagenome assembly JAABUL01 (sample SAMN10711876, study PRJNA513368) | rock metagenome | isolation source: Antarctica rocks | place: Antarctica: Victoria Land, Pudding Butte sud | reverse complement strand
GAACAGTGCCACAGCAGACACGCTGCAGATGATCTGCGAACTGGACCTCTCGGAGCTGGCAAATGTAGAGCCACCCCGTGGCTTTGGGCGCGACTAATTCAGCTTGACAGAGAAATCCCCATACAAGGCAATTACCATGGCCGACCGCATCATCGTCATGACCCACCGCCCCGCGCGCATCCGCGCGATCTACCCGGTCGGCGCCGCCGCGCGCGACCCGGTCACCATGCGCGAGACGCCCGAGTTCCAGCACTTGTTCCAGACCATCTGGGGCGAGCTGCAAGCCAAGGTCGCCGCCTGATGCCGCTGCTGCCGGTCGAGAACGGCGAGATCTGGTGGGAAGAGCATGGCGCCGGTCCGCCGCTGATGATGGTCGCCGGGCTTGGCGGCGTCGCGAGCTGGTGGACCGAGACGCTTCCCGCCTTCACCCCGCATTTCCGCGTGATCCTTCACGACCAGCGCGGCACCGGCCGCAGTAGCCGGGTGGCCGTGCGCTCGGTCGGGCAGATGGCAGCGGATGCGCTGGCGCTGATAGACCATTTGGGCCTCGCACAGACCGCGTGGCTGGGCCATTCCACCGGCGGCGCCATTGGCGTCGACCTGGCGCTGGACCATCCTGGCCGCATCGGCCGACTTGTGGTCAACAGCAGCACGACGCGCGGCGACGACTACCGACGCCGGGTGTTTGCCATCCGCCGACTGCTGCACGTCGCCGCCGGGTCGGCCGCCTATGCCCAGTTCACCACCCTGTTGCTATATCCGCCCTGGTTCATCAACGCGCATAGCGATCGCCTGGCTGCTGAGGAGACGCGGGCCGCCGCCGGGCTGGGCGACCCGGCCATACAGGGTAGCCGATTGGACGCTATCCTCGCCTGGGACCGCTCCGCCGATTTCCGGTCGTTGCGCGCTCATACGTTGGTGATCTGCGCGGAGGACGACATCCTGACGCCGATGCCATTCAGCGAGGAGTTTGCAGCGAGCATCCCCGGCGCCCGGCTGATTCGCGCGCCGACTGGTGGCCACGCCCTGTCGCGGACCCGGCCGGACCTGTTCGAACCGCCGGTATTGCGCTTCCTGCGCGAGTTGCAGGAATAGGCCCGATATCCGTAGATCCGGCACCGTGCCCCCTTCCAACAAGGTATCGCGGTGACGCTCGCATCGGTGCTGGACTGGCCTATCAGGCTCACGCGCGTCATCAACGACCAGTCATGAATCGAGCAGCCACTCGGCCTTACTGCCGCTTACCTTTCAGCGACGATCGATGTCCAGCCGGGCAAGGTTTTTCCGCAACCTGCTAAAGGTCCGCTCGGGACTGTTGCAACATGGCGAGCACTCGGTTCAACGGAACCTATCCCACGCGGATTCAAATCCGACTGGCCCGGGTGGCCGGTTGCCAAATTGTCCTTTGGTGCCGACACTCGAACCGATTGATGCAATCCGCTGATGGGATGTTCTGAATGCCTGATACGATCGAGCGAGATTTCTATCGGTTCATTCCTGGGCCGTTTCAGTATTCCGCCGGGGTAGCGGCCAAACCAGGATTCGCCATGCAGCGCGTGCGTTTCGCCAGCCTGGTGCCGCTGGTTGAGGGGTTCCGCCGGATCGAGGCGTTCATGAACGCCTCCGCTTTGCCGCTCACGGCCTTTGCCGCTTGCGAGCTGCGCTCTCCCGAGCCGTTCACCGATGTCGGCTTCACCGCGTTCAACCGCGAATATGTTGGCACGCTGGAGCGTTGGGGCATTTTTTGTAACGAAGAGAACCCGATCGCTCGCAGCAACGTGTGTCCTGAGTTGCACAAGCCGGACAGCCCGAGCTTCTATGCTTTCAGCGTCGCCATCCCCGCACCGGATTCACCGGCCTCGTTCGTCATCGCCGGCAGCGGCGAGTCGCAGGAGGGGCCGGGCGCGTATAAAGACCGCACCGTCCGCTACGGCGATACCAGCCCGGACGGGATGCGCGATAAGATCGCCCACGTCATGGCCACGATGAGTCGCCGCATGGCAGCGATTGGCGCCACCTGGGCCGATACCACCGCGACACAGGCTTACACCGTGTTCGACATCCATCCGCATCTGGCGGACGGCATCGTCGCGTTGGGCGGCGCGCGGCATGGTCTCGACTGGCATTACTGCCGGCCGCCGGTGGTCGGGCTCGACTACGAGGTGGACACACGCTGCGTGCACACCGAACTCGTGCTGCCGACGTAGTCATCTGCGGCACGTCGGGTCCTACAGCCCCAGGTAAGCTTCCTTTACCCGGGGATCGCCGGCGAGCGTGGTCGACGGCCCGCTCAGTACGATCCGGCCACGGTCGAGCACGAAGCCCTCGCGCGCGAGGTCCAGCGCGATTGCCACATCCTGCTCGACGACCAGGAGCGAGGTGCCGCTCGCCGGCACGCCCGCCAGCGTCGCCGCCAGCTCGTCGACGAGCCGAGGCGCCAGGCCAAGCGACAACTCGTCGATCAGCAGCAGTTTGGGTTCGGACATCAGGCCGCGCGCGATGGCGCACATCTGCTGCTCGCCGCCAGACAGGGTCGACGCATCCTGCCGGCGGCGCTCGCGCAGACGCGGGAATAGCGCGTAGGCCCGTTCCAGCCCACGCGCCGCACCCCCCCGCGCCGCGTAGGCGCCCAGCAGCAGATTGTCCTCCACCGACATGCCGGCAAACAGGCGCCGCCCTTCCGGCACGTGCGCGATGCCGGTCTCCAGCACCTGATCGGGCCGGAGCCGGTCGATCGACGCGCCCTGGAACCGAATGTGGCCGCCCCGCGCGCGCACCTGACCCGACAGCGTGCGCAGCAGCGTGGTCTTGCCGGCCCCGTTGGAGCCGACCAGGCAGGCGATGCCGGGCTCGTCCAGCCGGAGCGTCACGTCCCATAGCACTTGAACTGCGCCGTAACCGGCCTGCAGCCCCTCGATCTCGAGCAGCGCGGTCACGCGCGGTTGCGCTCGGCGTAGCGGGCACCGAGATAGGCTTCGATGACCGCCGGGTCGGCGAGTACGGCGGCCGGTGCGCCGTCGGCGATCAGCCGCCCGTGATGCAACACCACGACCCGGCTGCACAGGCCCGACACCACGCGCATCAGATGCTCCACCAGGAGCACGGTGACCCCCTCGGCGGCGATGCCGCGGATCAGGGTCAAGGCTTCGGCGATTTCCGAGGCGTTCAGCCCGGCATTGACTTCGTCCAGCAGCAGCATGCGCGGCCGCGCCGCCAGCGCCTTGGCGACCTCGAGCCGCTTGCGTTGCGCGAGTGTCAGTTGCGCCGCCGGCCGGCCCGCCTCGAGGGCTAGGCCGACCCGCTCCAGCACCGCCTCGGCCCAGGCGCGAGCCCGGGGCAACGACGGCTCGGCGCGAACGAACAGCGCGCCGGCAGCGACGTTGTCCAACACCGTCATCGCCGGGAAGGGCTGCACGATCTGATAGGTGCGGGCCAAGCGCAGGCGCGCGATCTGAAACGGCTTGAGTCCGCGCAGTGCCCGGCCGCCGAACGTGACCCGGCCGCGATACGGCACCGCGCCGCTCACGGCATTGATGAACGTGGTCTTCCCGGCGCCGTTCGGCCCGATCAGTCCGATCACCTCGCCCGGATGCGCCTGTAGCGAGACATCGGCCAGCGCCTGCAGCCCGGCGAAGCGAACTCCCAACGCCTCTACCTGCAACAGCGCCATCACGCCCGCACGCGCCGCAGCCCACCCAGCACGCCTTGGGGCAGAAAGATAGCCAGCACCACGACGACTGCGCCGAGCACGGCGGCATGCACCGACAGGAAGTTCGCCCAGACGGTCTGCTCGAGCAACAGGAACAGCCCGGCGCCCAGAACCGGCCCGGCCACCGTGCCGACGCCGCCGAGCATGGCCATGATGATCGGCTCGACGGTCAGCACCAGGTCGAACACGTCACCCGGCTCGATATACGAAACGCTCGAGGCGTAGATCGCGCCGGACGGTCCGACGATGGCGGCCGACAGCGCGAACGCCGCCACCTTGGCCGCGCGCGCATCGAGGCCGAGCATGCCGGCCGCCGTCTCGTTCTGCCGGATGCAGCGCAGCGCAAAGCCGAGCCGCCCGCCCGCGACCAGCACCGCCGCCGCGACCGCGATCAGGGCGACGACCGCCTGACCGGCGAAGAAGATGCGCGCCTGCGTCTCCGGGCTGGACGTCAGCACCGGCAGGTTCAACCCCATGCCGCCGCCGGTCAGGTCGGTCCAGTTGGTGGCGAGTTGCCGCAGCACGATCACCACTGCCAAGCTGGCAATGGCGAAGTAGTGGCCGCGCAACGGCAGCACGATCCAGCCGACCAGGGCCGCCACCACGCCCGACGCGACGCCCCCGGCGGCCCAGGCCACCGGCAACGGCGCTCCCATCCCCTGCGCCAGCGCCCCCGCGTAGGCACCCACGCCGAAGAACGCCGCCGTTGCGAACGACGGATAACCCGCCATGCCGCCGATCAGGTTCCAACTGGTCGCGAGCGTGATGTCCATCGCCAGCGTCATGCCCAGACGCAACGCATACGGGCCGCCGACACTGGCCAGCACGAGCGAGGCCACCATCGCCGCCGCCAGCCACAGCATAGCCCTCACGCGAAGCCCTTGCGGCCGAACAGCCCATCCGGCCGCACCGCGAGCAGCAGGATCAGCAACAGGAAGGAGGCGGTCGATGCGTTCTCCGACCCGAGATACAGCCCGGCGACGCTCTCGATCAGCCCCAGCGCGATCCCGCCTGCTGCCGCCCCCACCACGCTGCCGAGCCCGCCCAGCACGCAGACGGTGAACGCGGTGCCGAGATAGGCCTCCGATGCCAGTGGTGAAATCGGGAACACCAGCCCGAGCAGCGCGCCGGCCGCGCCGGCCAGCCCGGCGCCGAGCGCGAAGGTAGCGACGTAGATCCGGCGCACCCGGATTCCCATCAGCGCGGCCGCATCGCCATCCATGCGCACTGCCACGATCGCACGTCCCAGCCACGACCGGCGCAGCAGCACCCATAGGAGCCCCGTCATCGCCAGTGCGGCCGCTGCCGCCATCGCGCGATCGAGCGGAATGCGCAGACCGCCCAGCACCGCCGTCCCCGGAGACCAGGCCGGGCGGATCGTGCGGTAATCGGCGCCGAAGCCAAGCAGCAGCGCGTTGTTGAGCATCAGATCGAGCCCGAACGTTATGACCAGCGTGATCAACACCGGGGCGCCCACCACCGGGTTCAGCAGCACCGCCTGCACGAGCGCACCCAATGCCGCCGTGATCAGCGCCACGCCGGGAAGAGCGATCAACGGATGCAGGCCGAGATCGCGCCATGCCAGCCAGGCCAGGTAGCTGCCGAGCACCACCAACGTGCCATGCAACAGGTTGATCACGTTCAGCACGCCCCAGACCAGCGAGAACCCGGCCGCTACGCAGGCATATAGCCCACCCAGCAGTAACCCGTTGACCAGGACCTGCGCGATCATAAGGAGGCTGGGCTTAAACCATGAGCCGGAACGACGCTTGCTTGATCTCGTCCGGATACAGCACGACCAGCTTGCCATCCTGGATCTGCAGCACCGGCGGCTTCAGTGCGGTCTCTTGCCCCTCCGGACCGAACTTCAACGGACCGAAGAAGGTGGGCGCATTGAGCGCGGCCAGAGCGTTGCGAACCGCCACCGGATCGATGCTACCGGCCGCCTCAGCGGCGAGTTGCGCGGCGACGCCGCAGGCCACCGCCGACGCCTCGCCATAATCCGGCACCGCGCCCAGCTTGGCCGTATAAGTCTGCACGAACGCGTCCGTCGTCGGCCAGGGACCCTTGCACCCTGTGTAGCCCGCGGCCGGCGCCCACCACGACGCGGTGGTCACGTTGTTGGCCAACGGCCCCAACTCCTCGCGGAACTCGCGATAGGCCGGCCCGGCGAGCATGGTGATCACCGGCGCGGTCAGCTTCAGCTCCGCCATCTGGCGCCGGATCAGCAGCAGGTCGTTGATGTAACCGGTGGCGAACACCCATTTCGGCGCCGATGCGGCCATGGATGAGATCGCGCTCGCATGATCCATCGTGCCGATCGCGTATTTGTCGAAGCTGGTGACGCTGATCCCGCGCGCCTTGGCCGCCTTTTCCATCTCCTGGGCGATCGCCAGCGGGAACAAATCGTTGCGCGCCAGGATCGCCATCGTCGTCACGTCCGGCGCTTGCGTCCGCACGATCTCCACCAGCGGCGTCGTCAGCGTGGCGTTCGGGGTGAAGGTGCCGAACAGGTATTTGTAGCCCTGATCGTAAACCTCGACCGAGGATGCGCTGGCAGCGATCAGCGGCACCTTGTATCGCTCGGCGACCGACGAGGTGGCCTTGGTGGCGCCCGAGCCCAGCGGGCCGAACAGCACGCTCGCCTTGTCCTGCGTGATTAGCCGGTCCGCCGCCTGTACTGCTCGTGGCGTGTTCGACTGGTAATCGGCGAAGACCAGGCGCGCTTTGATGCGCTGACCGCCGACCATGACCCCGCCCGCCGCGTTGACGGTATCGGCCCAGAACTGATAGCCGCGCTGTTGCTTGGCGCCGTCCGGAGCCAGGCCGCCGGTGATCGGCAGCGGCGCGCCGATGACCCATTCCTGAGCTTGCGCCCGCACGATCGTGGGTGCCGCCAAGCTGGCGACGGCGGCAAGCGCGGTTCGGCGACTGATCGCGGGCATCGGTTTGTCCTTTTGGCTAGGTGCCCACTGCAAGCGGGCTACGCAGCTTGCGCAAAAGCGCGACCACCGACAATGCGGTGATACGGCCGGTGCGCGGATTTTCGCTGGGCACGTTCTCGATCTGAAGCGTGAAGCGCGCGGAATCGGCTTCGACGTCTATCTTGTGAATGTTGCGGGTGACCGCCGGGTCGGCCCAGATGGCGATTTGGGTGCGATCGGCGCCGATGCCGGCCAGAGAAAGGGCAGCGGCCACGTTCACGTTGGCCGGGAACCCGCGCGCGGCCTCTCGCGCCGTGCCCTCGAACACGAGCTTGGCCTCTGTCAGCCCGTCGACGCTGATGCAGTGGCGGACCAGATGCGGCGCGCCCGCCAGCCCGCCGGGCGGCTTGCGCGTGGTCATCCGCACGCTCTCGATCGTCCCCTCCGCTGCGGCGACGACGGCATCGAGCCCGAGCAGCGCCCCGGTCGGCACCAGGATCCGGCCGCCATGCGAACGCGCCAGCTCGAACAGCTCCGGCCGCTCCAGCAGCGCGCCGCAGCTCAGCACCACGACGCTGCGGCGCGCGCGCAGCGCCGGCTCCGCGATGGCGCCGAGCACCGCGGCCGGCGCGCACTCGACGACGATGTCGGCCCATTCTGCCAGCGCGCCGATCTCGGTCACTGCCACGTGCTCCGGCAGCAGAGCCCGGGCCGCGTCGTGGTTGCGCACCCCCACCGCCACCAGCGACAGGCCGGGAATGCCGGCCAGCAGATGGGCAGTGATGGATTTGCCGATGGCGCCGAAGCCCGCGATCGCGACCCGGAGCGTCGATGGAATCTCATCCTGCATGGGTCACTTGTACGAAGCGGATCGTGCCGCGTCCATCACGCCATGGCTTGCACGAGCCCCCGCCCCGGTTCACGGTCCAGCCGTTCGCGGTGCGCACCCGCATCAGGCTGTGAGGGGAATTCTATAATGGAAAGGGACGCTAGGGGCCACGTCCCGCCGATGCCATGAAGGTGAAGCAAGGCGGCTGGATCGGCCGCCCCCTGCCGCGTGCCGAGACATGCAGGTTGGTCGCGGGACGCGGCCGTTACGTCGACGACATGCCGGCCCGCGGCGAGGTGCATGCCGCGTTTCTGCGCAGCCCGTATCCGCACGCACGCTTCGCGGTCACCCAGTTGCCGACCGACATGCCGGGGGTGGCCGGCGTGCTTATCGCCTCCGACCTGCGCGGCGTCTGCGATGGCTGGACCTGCCCGTCGCTCGCGTTTCCCGGTCTGGTCTCGCCCGAGCAACTGCCACTCGCCGAGGGGTGTTCCGTTTATCAGGGTGAGCCGATCGCCCTCGTGCTGGCCGACACGCGGGCCGTGGCGGAAGATGCGTTGGAGCAGATCGGCGTCGATTGGACGGCGCTGCCTTCCTGCACCGTGCTGGCCGACGCGCTCGACCAGGGCGCGGCCCGCGTGCATGCGGACCTCGCCACCAATCTCGCCTGGAGCACGGAGCTCGGCGGCGGTGTGGAACCGGCGTTCGCCGCGGCGGCGACGGTCGTGGAAACGACGCTCACCTTCGCCCGCATCACCGGCGTGACGATCGAGCCGCGCAGCCTGCTCGCCAGCTACGACCCGGCGGCAGACGCGTTCGAACTGCGCATCTCGCACCAGATGCCGCACCAATTGCAGCTCCATTTAAGCGACCTGCTGCATATCCCGCTCGCCCGCGTGCGGGTCATCTGCGGCGACGTGGGCGGCGGCTTCGGCGTGAAGATGCACGTCTATCAGGACGAACTCGCCGCCTGCGCTGCCGCCAAGCTGTTGGGCGCCCGGTGCGGTTCGTCGCCGACCGCATGGAGTCGATGATGGCGGATATCCACGCGCGCGAGCACATCGTGCATGGCCGCATGGCGGTGGATGCTGCCGGGCACATCACGGCGTTCGACGTCGACGACCTGCAGGGGCTCGGCGCCTATTCGGTGTTTCCGCGGTCGAGCACGCGCGAGGCGATGAGCGCGCTGCATGCGGTCGGTGCGCCCTATCGTTACGACGCGTACCGGGCCCGGCTGCGCAGCGCGATGCAGAATAAGGTGCCCACGGGCCAACTCCGCGCGGTGGGCCACCCGATCGGCTGTGCGCTGACCGAGCGATTGGTCGATCTCGCCGCCAGCGCGCGCGCCGAGCACCCGCTCGTGTTCCGCCGCCGCAATCTGCTTGCGGCCGAGGCGCAGCCCTGGACCAGCCCGTCCGGCGCGCGGCTGTTCGGCCTGTCGCACCACGCCTGCCTGGATCGTCTCGAGGCGATGATGGAACTGACGACGCTGGACAAGCAGATCGCCGAGGCGCGGCAGGATGGGCGGTGCCTCGGTCTCGGCTTCGCCACCCTGGTCGAGTTCACCGCTCCCAATCCGCGGTCCTACGGCGCCTCCGGAGCGCCGGTGGCGGCGATCGATGCGGCGGCGGTCACGCTCGAACTCTCGGGCGAAGTGAGCGTGCGCGCCTCGGTCAGCGAATTGGGGCAAGGCATTCGGCAGAGCCTCGCCCAGGTGGTCGCGGACGCAATGGGCGTTGCGGCCGATCGCGTGGAGGTTGCGACCGGCGACACCGCCAGCGTGCCGCATGGCGGCGGCGCCTGGGCGTCGCGTGGTGCGGCGATCGGGGGCGAGGCGGCCTGGCGGGCGGGGCTTGCGCTGCGGGCGGAGGTGCTCGGCGCCGCCGCCGCTTTGCTGCAGACCACGCCGGACCGGCTCACCATTCAGAACGGACGGGTGATCGACGCGGCGGGGCAGGATCGGGTCGGTCTGGACGAGATCGCCCGCATCGTCACGCTGCAGGGCTACGAGCTTCCGGACGGCGTGCAGCCACAGCTCTCCGTCACCCATAGCTACCGCCGGGAGCAGGACCTGGTGCTGCCCAATAACGGCATCCAGGCCGCGCTGGTGGAGGTGGACCGCGACACCGGGCTGGTGCGGCCGCTGCGGCACTGGGTGGTGTTCGACTGCGGCCGGGTGCTGAATCCGCTGATGGTGGAAGAGCAGGTGCGGGGCGGAGTCGTCATGGGCATCGGCGAGGCGCTGCTCGAGGCCTGCACCTACGACTCATCGGGCCAATTCACCGGCGGGACGCTGAACGACTATCTGCTGCCCACGGCGACCGATGCGCCCGACATCGAAGTGGCGCTGGTGGAGACGGTCTATGCCGGGTCGGCCGTGGGCGCCAAAGGGGCGGGTGAGGCCGGTGCCTGCGCGACGCCGGCGGCGCTGCTGAATGCGGTCAACGATGCGCTGGCGGGAGATGGCGTTTCGATGGAGGCGCTGCCGATCACCCCGCTCGCCGTCTTACGCGCGCTGGGTCGCGTGGCGGCGTGAAGGCGCCCTGCTTCGATTATGCCCGGCCGGAGACGTTGGCAGCCGCGCTGGCCCTACTGGCCGAGCATGGCGATGCCGCCGCCGTACTGGCGGGCGGGCAGAGCCTGATGCCGATGCTGAACCTGCGCATGACGCAGCCCGGCCTGCTAGTGGACATCAACCGCATCGCCGGGTTGGACGCGATCGGCGTGGCAGGCGACACCCTGGTGATCGGCTCCCGTGCCCGTCATCGCGATGTGCTGAACTCGCCCCTGGTGGCCGCCCATGCGCCGCTCCTGGCCGAAGCGCTGGCGCAGGTGGCGCATGCGGCGATCCGCAACCGTGGGACCATCGGCGGTAGCCTGGCGCTGGCCGACCCGGCCGCGGAGCTGCCCGCCTGCGCCGTCTGCCTCGGCGCCACCATCGTCACCGCCTCAATCGGTGGCGAGCGGACACATGCCGCAGAGCGCTTCTTCCGTGGTCTCTATGAAACGGCGCGCCGCCCGGACGAGATGATCCTGCGCATCCTCGTTCCGCTGCGGCCCGCGTATCGCTTCGTCTTCCGTGAAGTGGCCCGCCGCCATGGCGATTACGCGATCGTGGGGCTCGCGATGGGGATGGGGCCGGGAGCAGGGCTGTTCAACGCTCTGTTGTCGTCACCGTTGAGTCTGATTTGCAACAGGTGCGGAGCGAACGAGGCGACTGATCTGTTTTGGGGATTCTC
>JAABUL010008257.1_pt1 | contig 10704 bp, 12 predicted proteins | sample 5559151 | NCBI WGS metagenome assembly JAABUL01 (sample SAMN10711876, study PRJNA513368) | rock metagenome | isolation source: Antarctica rocks | place: Antarctica: Victoria Land, Pudding Butte sud | reverse complement strand
AAAAAAATGTGTGCAACCCCCCCCCCCCCCCCCCCAAGTGCACTAGGGCTTGGCACCCACCCTGCAGTGGCACACTGCCGGTGCGCATCGCTTGCCTGGCTTTGGGGGTAGCTAGCCCGCGTGCGCTATCCCCCTTGAAGAAGAAGCATCACACGGCATCTGTCGCGGCCGTGGCAGCTGCATGCTGCCACCTGCATCCCGCAGTGGCCCCGCCGCTGCTGACAGCGCTCGCTCGAGCCACATGATCCATAATCGGAGAGTCCACTCGCGCTGCCCATCACCGCTCACGGATTTGGTGTCCATGTCCTATTCCTGATCTACTTTCGACTGACATCTAGGTTCCCTGGCCCGCAGGTGCTGGGCAACGTCCTGCTGCTGGGCTCGCTGGCGCTTGTGGTGTACGGCGCCTGGCGCGAGGGTAGCCGCATGCTGCGTTCCTGTGCCGCGCTGCTGCAGCAGTGGTGCGCCCTTCGTCGCGTCTTGTCCCGGATGCTTGAGGAGCCCTTCCAATCCATCACGGGCCTGGTATGGCACCTGGCGCGAGGGCGGCCGCATGCTGAGCTCCTACGCCGCGCTGCTGCAGCGGTGGTGCGGAATCCGCCCTCGAATGAGTGCCTTCCTTGGATCCGATGAACACAAGGTCTGCAATGGCGCCTGAGCCTGAGAGCGGCCGTGCGATCTTCTCCGGGTGGGTCACTGCTGCAGTGGAGTGGTACCGCACCACCTTGCTGCCGCGCGGCTTTTCTTCCATGTGTCACAGCTGTGACTCCCAGAGCAACGCTTGACGCAAAGGCGGCGGCTTGCTGGCGTCCGGCACAGTGCTGCTGCACGGTCCGTGTGCTATTCGTGAGCTCTGCCACTGCGTCTGGGTCACAGTCGAACTTGAATTTTTAAATTCTTTTATTGTATTTTTACAAATTACAAATTTAATACACTTAAAATTTGGCATACTCATTTCGTTTGGGGCGTCACTCTCGCCGGCTGGGGGCTGACCTCTCCCGCTCTCGTCGATGCAGGACTGACAGTCGCTAGCGGGTCGGCCGCTGCTGGAGGCGCGGTCGGTGCAAAGCTCTCGGCAATCAACAGAGGACGTCCAGCCACCTCTGTACCTGGACTCTCGCGCCTCTCGTGGCCAGAGGCTCCGGCGGCACAGGTGGCACCCTGGCTGGTCATGCAGTGTCGCCCGCGCTGGGGCTGGCGGGTGGCGGTGCGGCTGTACAACGGACTTGATATGCGTTTTTGCGTGCGCCAGTGAGCTGCTGGTGCTACAGAGTGGCATGCAGAACCCAGGGGAATGACAAATTCGGCGCGGCGGGACTATCTCGTTGCAGCTGGTTTTCTCGGTTTTGCTGCGACACGTCGCCGGCGGCGCTTCACAGACTCGGAAGGTCATCTCTGTTGCAGATCGCTATCCGACCTGGCATTGTGCCGTTAGGGTTTAGCCGATGCAGCGCAGATGCACGTCTCCTTGCCTCTTTACCACGTGCCGCAAATGACGTTATCTGATGGAGTTTGTAGGTTCTAGTGTGTGAACTCAAACAGTGTAGGTACCAATGTATGACCGCTGCAACCTTGCTCTGTACTATTACCAGTCTGAATCGCACAGTTCTGTGTTTGTAAACACTCCAGGGCACCACGTCTGCCTCGGAACATGCAACCCCCGAATCTGGTTTTTCCCACACAAAATGCCCCTATGGATCGAAGCAAAGGCGAGCCATATTCTCCTGGTGTGCCCCGCCTCTCGATCTTCTAGCCAGGAAAGGAAACAAGCCGCCCAGGGTCGAGATTGGCGGCCACCGTCGCAGGGAAAAGCAGCGGCCATGAAAGTCTCGTCAGTCAACGGGCGTCGGCCTGACCGCGCCTCGCCACCATTCTGAAGACCTGTTTCGAGCACTGAAGAAACGCCCAGCCGGAGAGGAAGTCGCGCGAGGCAAAGGTGAGCCCTCACCAAGGGCGTTTGCTTTGTAGCTGGGTGTCCGGACAAGACCAGGATACAGGTGCACAAGCCTGTGGTGCCTTGACTTGTCAGCCACAACAGGCACTCATCTCGATTCGGGTCTCCTTGATTGACAGTCTGCAAAGCCGGAGCTTGTCCCGGGGGTGGACATTCGCCCACCTATACGATCAGCAGTCCAAATGTAGTCACACCACAGCTGGGATGAGGTTCCAGCTGGGCCAAAGGACTGCTGGTGTGCTGCCACCGCATGATTTGCCCTCTGCATGCTGTGCCTCGATGCAAGCTGGCAAGCATGATCCACTGGTTGTTCGTGGCAAGCTGAATTGCTGCTGCAACTTGGTCCTGGGGATACACTTGAAGACCAGCTGTTGCACTCTGCCTAGGTACCTACTGCAGTGTTTCACGCTGACTCGCATTTGATGCCTGCACCTCTTTACAAATTTGTCATACAATTTAAGGGCTTCATCACACCCCTCAGAATCCGTCACCCATAATTAAAGCACCGAAACACAATCGAAGTCGGAGGGTCAGCGATGCAACAACTTGCGACCGAGCATGTCTGTGCTACCCACTCTGGCGCTTGCACGTGGTGACTCCAGTGCACTTTCGCCGTGGTCTCCCCAGTCACGCGTGATGCATCCGCAACGAGAGGGCCCAGGCGGCAACACATGCATCACTCTAAATTGGCGCCGTCTTGTCGCAGGAAGTGAAAGGCTGGCGGCGCGGTTTTTCACATTGGCACCACACGGCGGCCCTCAGCAGAAAGTTAGGTTCCCGCCCCGCCGCGCCGCTGCCAGAAGATCCACCTGACCCGTATTTGGACGCTTGGGAGGACCTCGCTGTTAGGTGCAGGGTTTCTGGACCGCCGCCGCCGCCGCCGCGATAGCCTCATGACGCAAACTCCAGTCCCTTGCCATTCTCTTCGAGTGGAAGCGCTGATCGGCGCTGCAGCCGCCTGCCAGCCGCCGCACATTGCCGTCGGCGGCGCCGCCACCCCCGCGGCCTGGAATGCCGCCTCCACCGCAGCCATCGCCTGGCGCCCAGGCCTTTCCGTTTGAGCAGCCTGGCCGGAGCGTGACTGATACACCGCCCTGTGAGGCGTCAGATCGTTCCGTTCTGGAAGCCCTCTGCGCCGCCAGCGCCTCCGCCGCCGCCCGCGGTCGCCGCGAACGCCTCGAAGGACGAACCCATGTCCTTATATATGTCCACCACCTGCAGCGCGGCAAAGTCGAAGCTGTGTTTAGGGTTTTCACAACTTGAGATGAATCAGGCTAGACGCCTTCGCTGACGCCTCCGCGTTAATCATATCGACCACCTGCGGCACACATAGCGCTCTTGCGGCACAAGTGACCAGCATCTTGCCTGCAAATATGTTTCAAAAGGTCAAATATGTTTCAAAAGGTCAAATCGCGCGCCGGCTCGCCTGCCTTGGCGACCTAAGGGGGACACTGAGGACCGCACCTTTGTCATGAGCTCGTGGATTTAGGGTTTAGGGTTTGCTTTGAATCTCAAATTGAGACCGAAAGTGTAGAACCAGAGTCACAACCATCGCGACATTGTCAACGCGTTGACAAGGCTTTCCGGACGAGCAGCCGAGCTGCTTCAAGTGGATTTCGTGTCAGACTCAGAGAATTTGCAACATTCATCACCTTGGCGACGTTGTCATTGAGTTCCCGGATGAGCAGCTGATTGCGCGCCAGGCCTTCCGGCGCGCGCGCCTCGTGGTTCGCGGCGATCTCGTTGATCAGCAGCCTGCGCCACAGACGGAAAGCACTCTGCAACCTGGGATTCGGGAAACGTCCAGAATCCCATTCTACCGACTGCGGCCGCTGCGCTGATCAGCAGCCTGTGCCGTGCAGCAGAGAGGCCTATGCCGGCGGCTGCCAAACAGAGTCAGTCCATTTCTCGGCAATATCGGTATACGCGACCGGAATGGCTGCAAACATCATCCTGGAGCCTCGTGCCGTGCTGCTGCTCAGCGTCCGTGCGAAACCTCGTGCGGCCTCGGCAGGCACATGCACAAGTGGGCTGCCGTCGGGCACACCATCACGAGCCAGAACCTCTCCCACGCTCACTTGTTCTGGTCGAGGATGTTCTGCACGTTGCCCGTTGCCTCGAAGCCCGGCCAGCCAAGGCCGGCCGGCGCCATCGCCACGACTGTCGCCCCCGGCGGCACCAGCGCCAGTGGCGGCGGTGGCGTCAGCGCGCCCTCCGGCTGCACTGCGGCGGCGAAATGCGCCGGTGGCGCCGGCTGCTGCAATTGCTGCGTGCCGGACCAGGGCTGCAGCGGCGGCTGCATGTCGGGCTGCTGCCCTGGTTGCTGCGGCTGCTGCATCACCTGCTGCTGCCAGGCTGCCTGTTGCTGCAGCTGCTGCATCGCTTGCTGCTGCCAGGCTACCAGCTGCTGCTGCTGCTGCTGCTGAGCCACCTCCTGCTGCTGTGTCGCCAGCTGCTGCCAGGCTGCCGGCTGCTGCGGCTGCTGCTGCGCCGCATGCTGCCAGGCAATCGGCTGCTGTTGCTGCTGCGTCACCGGCTGCTGCTGCTGTGCCGCCACCTGCTGCTGCTGTGCCGCCGGCTGCTGCCAGGCTGCCGGATGCTGCTGCTGCTGCGCCGGATGCTGCCAGGCTGTCGGCTGCTGTTGCTGCTGCATCGCCGGCTGCTGCTGTGGCGTTGAGGCTGCCGCTGCCGCTGCGCTATATTGCACCCCTGCGCCTGCAGCCGTCTGGGCTGCATGCACGCCGGCAGTCTTTGGCGCCGGCGGCGGCGCTGGGGCCGGATGCTGTGCGCCCACACCTGCCGGCGCAACTTGAAACGGGGCGCCAGCCGCCAGCTGGCCTGTGTTTCCAGGCTGTGGTGCGACCTGCTGCGGCGCCTGCGGCTGGTGCTGCGGCAGATGCTGCGGCGGCTGCTGTTGCGATTGCTGCAGCGGCTGGGGCGGGGGCGTCGCGGACGGTGTCGCGGATGGATCCGCCTGCTGGGCTGCGGACGTGGCAAATGCGGACGATGCCGGCAGTGCAGCCAGCGCCTGGTTGTCGCTCATGCTTGCCTGCGCTGCAGCAGCCTTTCGCTGGCCAAAAAGGCAGTGTGTGTGTCTCAACAAAAGCGATGATGCATGCAAGCACGCGTGCGCACGACTCTTTGGCTGCGTTGGCACCTGAAGACGGACGATATGAGAGGAGCACGCACAACTCACCATCGATGAACAGAGTAGCGACGCGATGGCAGAACAGCTCCGTGCCGGGTGCAGTGGCTCAGACAGACTTACAGATGCGCCGCGGTGCTGCTTGAAGCGATCACGCCTGGAGCTCGACTGGGAACTGCGATGTGTGGGGGAATGGCAGAGGTGCAGGCAGCTAAGGCCTGCAGGCCGTACAACAAACTGACAAGTGGGAGACGTGCGACCAGCCGACCTTTTTAGCCACCAAGTTGCAAACTCAAAATGGACCAGCCACGATCCAGCTCAAGATACTGCTCGCAGTCGAACTGTCGGCACCGCCGCCCTGCCGCCGTGCTCTACAGCAGTCGCGTCTGGACCCCTTCCCCAAGCAACGAAACCATTTCATGAGGTTCGTGGCGTATTACCGCGCACTCTGGACGATTGTCTTCGTGTCGCTTCCAATGCTGATAGCTCGGATGGATATTATTTAGTTGATGAGCAAGTGTGAGTAGAAATCTATGGCCGCCACATTCATCAGAAGATTTTGGGCGGTCGCACAGCAAGTATGGCCTTGAAGAAACTCTGTGACAAACTCATCATCGCGGGCAATGATGTCATGATGTTGGTTACTCAATGTACACAAGGCATATGATGAGCTTCAGCAATGACCAATTTGGCGTCTGCGGCGCCGGCGATGGTGGCAGCGGCGGCGCACTCACAATCGACGAGGCCGCCGCATAACATCAAGTCGCCAGCTGTCGAGCCTCCCGCATCTGTTCAGCCTTCCACTTCGCCAGCATGTCCATGCACTCCTGGTCCATGCCGAAACATTTTGCCACCGCCTCATCCCGTCCATTACCTCCGGCAGCATGCTGAAGCAAAACCGTTACCGCTGCCGAGCGTGCCGTCCTGTCGTGCTCTGGTCAGCGCCTGCTTCAGCCTGGATGCATGCGTATATACATATATGACTGGCGGTACAACAATTAGAATGTCGCAAGCACAGGGCATGCCGGAATCAAGCTGAAGGGCGTATGAAAGCGGCAGCACCAGACTTGCCACTGCTGTGTAGCTGCGGCACCAGCGGATGTGCATGTAGCCGAGCAGCGCTTCAACCTCCGCACCGCCGTGGAATGCCAAGAAGCTTCTTACGCTGCATCTTAAGATGCAGCGTCTGTTTAGGCGCCGCGTCGGGCGCTGCCGGGGCTGCGAAGTAGGTCGGCCAGGCTGTCACGGTGCTCACAGTCGTCAGGTGCTGCTGACCGCCAGCTTTTGGCTGCGCCACCGCCTCTGGCTTCGACGGGAACTTTGGCGACCAGCAGGCTGCTGGCGAATACCGTGTGCACGGCAGCGGCAGGTTACATTTGCACTCGCAAATTTCCACATATGCATGAAGGTCGAAAGTACGAGAACATGTACGAGGATCTTCCCTTTCCGCCCGAGTCCGTACAGGAAATTCAGCGCCCGTGCATGAACTGATGATTGGGCGCCACGAACCTTTTCTTGTCAATTTGTGTCACGGTAGCATCGACTCTTCGTGTCCACGTTAGTTCAGTCATGATGCTTCAAACCCCAAACACTAAACCCTTGGCCACGCGCACATCTTGTCCGCGCTGTGCGCACGGCAGTGCTTGTAGTCTCCACGGTCTGCCACAGCACCTGCTGTCATTCCGACGCCAGGCGTTGCGCCAGCTCCGCAAGGCTGGCCACCGTCAGGTCCGGCGTCGCGAAGAAGGGCGGGTAAGGTTCGCCGTCGCGCGCGATGAACGCCGTCTGCAGCCCCGCCGCCTTTGCGCCATTGGTGTCCCATGGGTGAACTGCCGCCAGCATGACCTGTGGCCAATACACAGTCTAGAGGGTATCGATGTTCCGCAGCTGTTGTGAGGAGTCACGTTTCAAATAGGCCAGCCGATTTTGCGCCTTTCGTGTCACACGGTTTTTAACCGCCAGCATGACCTGTGGCCAATACACAGTCTAGAGGGTATCGATATTTGCAGCTGTTGTGAGGAGTCACGTTGCAAATAGGACCGCCGATTTCGCGCCGTTGGCGTCCCACGGTTTTTTGCCGCCAGCATGACCTGCAACCCACTGGAAGTCAAGTTCTGCGGCTGTTGCAATTGAATCAACAAGATGCAGGCCGCCTGCAGCCCCGCGGATTTAGGTTTAGGGTTTAGGGTGGTCTGCACTGCCGCTAGCATCACCTGCGATCTGCAGCACTCGCTGAGACAGCAGCCACCTGCCGAGGATGTATGCCCATGTGCATGGCGGTCAGATTAGATGATTACCCCATTATTTTTATCCTTTAGAATTCGGTTAGTTGCGATTCCGAATAATGTTTATAAACATTCCAGTCGCTAAAAACATGGAAATGGCATTATTTGTATTTTATTATTCATAAAAACTATTGTGTACTTTTTCTCGTTAGTTTCAATCTATCATCATTGTTATTTGTGATATCTCATAGATTTGAATAATCAAAGTGTAATAAAAATTGTAAAGGATAATGCCGCCGCGGCGCACCCCTTCTGCCCGCAGGCCCAGCTTTCCCACAGAGTGCAGACGCGCCGTCAGCGCCGGCTCCCACGATTTCTTGCGAATCATCGTAGGGGGTCCTTGTGAAACCCAGCTTTGTGACGCCCAACACCAGGTCGCACCTCCTCTGGCCGCAGGCCCAGTTTGTCTATGGCGTAGCGGTACGCTGCCGGCGCCGGCTTCCACGCCCTCGGCCCTGGCACGTCCAGCACCGCCGCCATGATGCTGCGCACCCCGGCTTTTTCCAGCAGAGCGTTGGCGATTTCCACAGAACCGTTGGTCATGGCTGACACCTGCGACGGCACGCACTGACATCAGCGTCTGCTCGCCTCGTTCATGGGGATTCATGGCAAGTTTAGGTGTGTAGATTCGCACGTCTGTGGATCCGCGGCCGCCGACATGAAGTCACGTCACCAGGCAGCCCACTGCCGATGCGCGCCGCACCATTGACCATGTCGACACCTGCAGCAGATGCAGCTGTTGAGGTGTCTTTGAGTTTGTACACGGCCACTGCGCCATGGGTTTAGGGTTTAGGGTTTAGCACCTGGGACAGCGCACTCGGATGCAGCCTGGGAGCGCCGTGGTCTCTTTATGTGGGACTCATGACGGCTGTTGCGCACAGCGTCAGTGGACTTCGCCATTGCGCTTGATGAGTTGCATGTCAATGCCGGCAACGGTGTGATGGTAGGGTTTAGGGTTTAGGGTCTGGCTGCGCCTTGATGCTGCGCCTTGATGCTGGCAGCAGTGATCCTGTAGGGATGCAGGATGCAGGAGATGCAGGATGCAGCAGACACCAGGAGTTGATGGGACCCGGAGATCAAGTGTGCCCGGCCATCAGTGGGCGGAGCTCAAACCGCGGGTTTTGCGTCCCCGAGCTGCGCTTGGGGTTGTGATTCAATGAAACAGGGAGTCAATGGGACAAGAGTTCAACGGGCGTTGGGACCGAATTCAGTTGATCAGCACCTGAATGCCGCTTCCATGCAGCTGCCGCAGCGCCGACCCGGCGTCCTCCGCCGGCGGCGCCTCGAGAAAGGCGCCCAGGATGTGCTCCGCCCTGCTTCCAGCTTCCTCCGCATCCACGCCCGCCGCCGCCAGCATCTGCCGCAGGTGGAAAACGCCGATCTGCGGGAAACGTAATAGGATTAACCCTTAATTCAGAACGGCCACTCATTGTCGAACCGCGAACAGGTTGTGTGCAGATGTGATGCGCACTGTCTGCAGCTCCTGTGAAGCATGCCTACAGCCAGATCAAGTTTATTTTATTGGTAATGAAATGACCTGCAAGGTTGCAAAATCTCCAACAACCCCTGTCGCTGTCCTGCCGTGGGACTGCCAGGTGGCGGCGTGGCGCGGTCGATCAAACACACCTTGTCTACAGCAGCGGCGACGGCAATGGGATTAAGCAGATTCTGGCCATAGCAGCGGCGATGGCAATGGGGACACTGAGGCTACTCCTGCATGCGGGCGCAGCGCATACAGACAGGCATCGACGCGATGTTCTGGACGGAAGCGATGGCGGTATTTTCAACTTCTCACTTCTTTGAAGGGGACGAAGCTGCCGGCGGCAGTCGCGGCAAAACCGTCGCGCAGCACCTGCGCGAACCACACCTGCAGCAGCCACATCGAGTGCGCTCAGCATCGTTGCGATGTTGGCGTCGACACGTGTCAGCAGGTTCAGCACGAAAGGTATGATGCCAGGAGTGAGGAAAGGAGAAGAGGGGACGCTGGCGACAGCTGGAACAGGGCCTGCAGCTGCATCAGGGCCTGGAAGCTGCACTTGCACATGCACTCGAACTTCGCAGAGCGGATGCTGATTCCACCAATAGGTCGTGCTCCTGTTTGAAGCGTGCGGCCTGCATGCGTTGCCAACCAGGGCGACCCAAAAGCGACGTCTGATTGATAGCCAGAGCAGGATGGACTAGTTGACACTGCGGAGGCTGTGACATGCCCACCCACAGGTCCTGCTCGGTTGTGAGGCCTGCGGCGCGCATGCGCTCACCGACGGGACCGAGGCTGAACAGCGTCCGACTGAAGCCGGAGGCGGATATGACTCATTGGTTCGTCTAGAGGCAGTGTCGGGCACACCTGCAGGTCCTGCTCCTTCGTCAGCCCCGCCTCGCGCATGCGCTCGCCGACGGGCGCGAGGCTGAACAATGTCTGATTGACATCAAACAGGACTGCCTTCGGCTGCGGTAGCTGTGGCATGGCTCCGATGTAACTCGCTCGCAGCAGGCCGCGGCGCAGCGGTCCGTTCCCGCTGCGATGTTGGCTGAGGAAGCTCCAGCGGCTGCGTGGCAACGGTAAGAGCCGCGTCCGGAGCGCTGTCAGCCTGCGGAGTTCACGCATGTCAAGCTGCAGGTAGCTTGTGGTGTCCCAAGATTCCTGATTCAATAGCCAAGCAATGGCGACGTAGGCTGCACCATGCCGTTGTGCTCATGCACGTTACCATGCTGCATCCGCATGTGGCAAGTGCACCGCCGTTGGTGCTTTGCACACAGCCCGATATCACATGCATATATGTTGAAGCATCAGAACATCAAGCATCTTTAAAACACTGCAAGCGGCAACACTTCGGTGCGCTGCACAAGCAGTCACCTCAAACCCTTCACCTCGCCAGTGCGGGATCGGTCCTAGCGGGACCCTCGGAAGGACCTGAATCGATTATTTCAGTGACGACATGCACGTTTACGAGAAAGTTTTGCCGAACACTTAACGAGTGTGCCGAAGCTGTCGCGACGATGCACAATTGGCATCGGCCAGTTCCCCGTTTTAACAGGCTGCCCCTTGCTCGACCAAATGAACCAGGGTGGCGAGATTAAGTACTTGGGCCATGTTCAAAACTATTAAGTTAATAACAGAAGTTATTAAGTATGTTATTATATACTAAAATTAACCTGCTTGTCGGAAAGTCGCAAAAAGTCCAACGAGTCTGCCGCCAAAGTCAGATGCAAAAAAGCTAAAAAAATTCAGGAGTTCATTATCTGACGGAAGAATAACTCCACATCCACTTGCTCTTCCGCTTCGGCCGGCGCGAGTTCTGTGGCTGTGGCTGCCTGCGATG
>JAABUL010008255.1_pt1 | contig 10707 bp, 11 predicted proteins | sample 5559151 | NCBI WGS metagenome assembly JAABUL01 (sample SAMN10711876, study PRJNA513368) | rock metagenome | isolation source: Antarctica rocks | place: Antarctica: Victoria Land, Pudding Butte sud | reverse complement strand
CCCACTTCGACCTGCGCGTCATCGGCCGCGCCGCGCACGCCGGCGTGGAGCCCGAGAAGGGCCGCAGCGCCGTGCTGGAGCTGGCGCACCTCGTCGTGGCGCTGCACGCGCTCAACGGCGCGATCCCCGGCGCGACGGTCAACGTCGGCGTCGTGGAAGGCGGGACGCGCCGCAACGTCGTGGCGGCGGAGGCGCACGCCCTCATCGACGTGCGGGCGCGCGACCAGGCGGGGCTCGACGGCGTCATCGCCGCCATCCGCGCTGTCGTGGCGGCGCGTACCGTTCCAGACACTGTGGCGACGTTGGAAGGCGACGTCACGCACCGACCCCTGGAGAAAACGGCGGCGAGCGAGCGCCTGATCGAGTGGTGCCGCGCTGCCGCGCGAACGGCCGGCTTCGACGTCGCGGACACAGCGACGGGCGGCGGGTCAGACGGCAACACCACGGCGGCGCTGGGCATCCCCACACTCGACGGGCTCGGTCCCGTCGGCGGCGCCGCCCACAACCCCGACGAATACGTGCTCGTCTCCTCGATCGTGCCGCGCGTAGCCATGCTGGCGGGGCTGATTCGGCGAATCTGCGAGCACGCGTAATCGCTATTGTTGGCCCCGTATATGCTACACTACGGCGCGGAGAGTACACTTGACACACAGAGTAAACAAGGGCGCACGCGGATAGAGTTCTGTGCGTCACAGGTGTTGTTGTACGTGATTGAGGAGGCTTCGACGGGAATGGCCGATGAGTTGAGCGCGCTCGCGCTCGATCTTAAAAACTTCTTGGTGAAATACCACCGTGTCACTGACATACAGGGGCCAACGCCGCTCTCCGCCGATTGGCGTAATTGGGAGATTTATTTCACCCATCGCGGCCTCAAGCGCCACAACATCTACCATGTGCAGCGCCAGGACCCCATCGCGACGATGTACCAGGCCATGCGCGCCGACACCAACGGTGAGTTGCTCGTGCGCATCCCCAACGCGCAGCAGAACGCCTTGCTCGAAAACGAGATATATTACCCGCCACATGGATAGTCGTGAGTCGCCAGTCGTGAGTCGTGAGTTATCCTGGGCGGAACATCAGATAGCCCTGATAACATTGGCCGAGACAGCATCGTCCTCCGCGTTACTCACGACTCACGACTCACGACTCACGACTAATCAAGGGAGAAAATGATGGAAGTACCACGGGCTTCGGGCCTCATGGCGCCGCTGATGCGCCTCGGTGTGTTGTGTGACCACGCTATGGTCAGCCAGGACGGCAAACTCAGCCTTATCGGCATCTTCGACCGCATCGCCGTGCCCGGCTTGCCGGTGCAGCACCCGCGCTTCTTCGTCGTGGCCGTCTTCGACATGGCGCCGGGCGACTATATCGTGCGCGTCGAACTGATCGATCCGACAGGCTCGAACGTGCTGCAGGACCAGGGGGTGGAGATACCGGTCAGCGTGGCCATGGCCGGCCAGAGCGGCAACCTCGTGGCCGAGCTCAACATGCTGCCGCTGGAATTCGCGGGGCGCTACGACTTCAACCTATACGTCGAGACCGAGCGCGTCGGAACCATCTCACTCAACGTCGAGATTGGCCAGCCGCAACTCATGCCCGGCGGCCCAGGGATGGGCCAAGCGTAGTTGCCAGTTGCCAGTGGTCAGTTGCCAGTTGTTTGGTTGTAGCGAAACACGGGTGACCACAACGATTCCCACGATGTGATCGCCCGTTACTCTCTGGCAACTCGCAACTGACCACTGGCAACTGTCGTTAGCCCTTCACCGCCCCCGCCGTCAGGCCCGCGACGATGCGGCGCTGCAGGATCAGCACCAGGATGATGAGTGGGACCGTCACAGTGATGGCGCCCGCGGCGATGGCGCCCCAGGGTTGCTGAAAGCTGGCCCCGCCGGAGAAGTTGGTCAGGCCGACCGTGACCGGTTGGACCGATTCGTTGGTGGTGAACGAAACGCCAAAGAGGAACTCGTTCCACGCGTTGATGAAGGCCAGGATCGCCGCCGTGAACACCCCTGGCGCGGCCAGCGGCAACACCACCGAGAAGAACGTGCGCACGATACCGGCGCCGTCGATCTTGGCCGACTCCTCGAGTTCCTTGGGCAGGTCGCGGAAGAACGTGGTCAAGATCCAGATCGTCAGCGGCAGCGTGAACACCACGTTGGGGATGATCAGCGCCTGATATGTGTCAATCCAATGCCACGAGTAGAAAGTCACGTAGAGGGGGCCGACGATGGCGATCGGCGGAAACAGCGTGATCAGCAGAACGGTGCCCAGGGCGGCCGAGCGGCCCTTGAAGCGCAACCGCGCGATGGCGTAGCCGGCCGAGCACCCGAACAGCAGCGCGATGATCGTGGACGCGCCCGCGATGATCACGCTGTTCTTAATGTTGTTGGCGAACGCCGGGTGGTCGGTGAACGCGTGCTGGAAGCTGCTGAATGAGATTGTCGATGGAAACACAGTGGGCGGGGACGCGACGATGGCCTGGTCGCTCTTGAACGCCTCATCGAAAACCCACAACAAGGGGGCGATGCAGAAAAGGACGATCAGGACGACCGCGACGTAGAGCAGGAGGCGACCGGGGGTCAATGCAGGGCGCGACTTGGCGGCGGCGCGCGGCCGCGTGGCGACGGTTGTAGCCATACTTCTCTATCCCTCTCTTATGACGACGTCTGCGCGCCGAGCACTTTGGTGAACACGACGCTGATGATGGCCGCGCCGATGAAGATAAGCACCGTGGCGGCTATGCCCGTCGGGAAGCTGATCGCCGACACGATCAGCGCATTGAAGGCGTAGGTCGAGACGCTCTGCAAAGCGCTCCCCGCGACGACATAGAACATGTCGAACACTTGCCACGACTGGAGGGTGCGGAACAGCAGGGCCACCAGGATGGCCGGCTTGAGCAGCGGCAGCGTGATGCTGAAGAAGCGTTGCCAGACGCTGGCGCCGTCGACGTTCGCGGCCTCATAGACGTCGTCGGGGATGACCTGGAGGCCCGCCAGCAGCAGCAACGCCATGAACGGCGCCGTCTTCCACACGTCGATGATGATCATGGCCATGATCAGCGTGCTGTTGCTCGCCAGCGGCGCCCAGTCCGCGGGGACCACCCCGATCGCGTGCAAGAGCGCCGGCGCCGCGCCCGTGTTGTTCTGCCAGATCAACGATTTCCACACCACGGCGGAGATGACCGTGGGAAAGGCCCAGGGCACCAGCACGGCCGCGCGCGCGATGCCGCGCCCAGGAAACTTCTGGTTGAGCACGATGGCGAAGAGCAGCCCCAGCACGGACTCAAAGGCGACGCTCACGACCACGAACAACACCGTCCACCCAAGACTAGCCGTGAACGACGAGTCTTTGAATACCGTCCCATAGTTGCCCAGGCCGATGAACTTGGAGCCGAACTGCGGGTAGGTCGGAATGTAATTCTGTAGGCTGTACCAGACCGACTGGATGATCGGGAAGAACGCGATGACCACCATCAGAATGATCGCCGGGGCAATAAAGAGGTAGCCGGTCGCCGCCTCCTGGTCCATGAATCGTTTGCGCAAACCCCGCCGCGGTAGTGGCTGCGCCACCTGCTCCGCCTGCTGTACACTCATCGATCGTCCTCCCATCACCCATCGTTACGGCGCCGGTGATGGCGCCGTCGCACCTTCGGAAACAGCATGATCCATTGCCGTGTATTGAGTATGCCATAAAAGGCGAGGGGCCGGTGGAGCAAAGACTCCACCGGCCCCTTTTTGCTCCATCCAAGCGTCGCTAACGTGAGGCGACAGCTGGATGGCCTACTAGTGGGTCACGCCGCATTTAAGTGGAATTGATGCGTAGCAGCCCATCGCGGTTGCTACGCACCCCGTGACGCTCGTTGACTAGCCGGGGGTGGCAATTTGACCTACTCCAGTTAATTGGGGCGTGACCCACTAGTGGAAGCGCGCCTCGGCGGTCTTAATGAAAGCCTCGGTATCGCTGACGGCTTTGTCGGCCGTCATACTACCGTCGAGTGCGCCATGGAAGTCCTTCTGCATCTGCAGCGAGATGTCGTTATAGACCGGCGAGGTCGGGCGCGGCCGTATCGCGAGGTGCGCGGTGAGCGGCGCCAGCCACGGCAGCGCCTTCTGCACAGCCGGAGCGTCGTTGGCCGATATCAGGGACACAGCGTGGCCACCGTGGATCGCGTAAATCTGCTGCCCGTCCGAACTGGTCAGATACTTCATGAACGCGACGGACGCGGCGACGTTCTTGGAGTTCTTGTTGATACCCAGCCACCAACCGCCGAGCGTGCTATAGCCCGTCGACTGACCAGGCGAGTGCATCATGTTGGTGACACCGACCTTGCCGGCGACCGTCTTGCTGGCCTGGGCCAGGGCCCACATATAGGGCCAGTTGCGCGCGAAGGCGGCCGTGCCATTCGTGAAGTCGTTGGCGGTCTGGGATTCTTGATAGGTGGACACCGCCCGCGGCGAGGCGCCGCTCGTAATCATGCTCGCCATCTCCTGCAAACCCTTGGCGGCCTGCGACATGGTCGAAGACGCCTTGGGGCCGTAGATGGAACCGCCGGCGCCGTTGACGTACTCCAGCGCGTCGCAGACGAGCCCCTCATATTGGGCGCCCTGGAAGACGAAGCCTTCCTTGACGGCCTTCTTGGACACCAGCAAGCGCGCCTCGGTCTGCAACGTGGCCCACGTCTGAGGAACGGGCAAGTGATACTTCTGGAGGAGGTCTTTGCGGTAGTAGATCATGCCGAAGTCGGTGAACCATGGCATGCCGTAGAGCTTGCCGTTATAGTGGACATCCTGGATCGTGCCAGGGATGTACTGCTTCTGCACCGAGGCAGAGAAGTACTGGTCGAGCGGCAGGAGCACGTTCTGCCCGGCCAACTGCGCCGGCCAAATTACGTCACCGGCAAAGATGTCGGGTGTCGTGCTGCCGGCCCGCAGGGCGCGCTGGATATTCGTGAAGTACGTGCCGGTGTCGGCCGACTGCACGTCGAGCACGACCTTGATCTTACCGTTCTCCATCTTGTTGAAGTTGGAGATGAGCGTCGGGACGGTGTTTGTCGTGTCGGGTCCGTTCCAGAAGTGGATGGTGACCCCGCCGGCCGCCTTAGCCGTCTGATGGCCGCCCGCAGCCATGCTGCCGGTCGCGACGAGCCCGGCGACCGCTGTCGCCGCGACCGCGCGTCGAATGATTGACTTTGCCACTTGTGCTGCCTCCTAGCAACTATGCGCGCGAGAACTCTCTCGCGCCGCTGCTCTACTGTACCACTACCAGGATGAAACCAGGATTAATACCAGACCTTGGACATCGACCTACGACAATCTCGCGTCCGCGCCACCTCCCCTATCCTAAACCGGTGTAGGTATTGGCTTACATTATCGGATACACCATCGAACGTCAAGGGCGCCGCTCTCCGCATCCGCCGTGCAAGACAAACCGATTTGCATCAAGATAACATATGGCTACGCGTTTGGCAAGACGCGCGGCGCTCCCGCGCTCCCCCCATGGCGCCTGACAAATTGCCGCGTATCCTATATACTAGGTTTCATAGTATGTTTTGTGCGCGAGAGGGAGAGGTACTATGGCGATTACGACGAGCATCAGGATGCCGGATGAGGTCCATGAGCAGTATGAGACGCTGGCCCAGGCGACCGGGCGCACGCGCAACGAGTTGATGGTCGAGGCGCTACACGAGGTGGCCGAGCAGAAACTCCGGGAGATCGCCATGATTCAGGAGGGACTGGAGCAATCCCGCGCGGGGCTGGGCATCCCGATCGAGGATGTTGTCGCGCGGTTCAAGGCAGAGGGCATGCTGCCGCCGGATTTCGTGCTTGATAGCGATGAGGAGCACGTAAGCGCGTGACGGTTATCCTCATGCCGGCCGCATATGCGGATTTGCGTGACATCTACGACTACTACGCCGAGCGCAACCCCGCTGCCGCCGACCGTGTCGTCGGCGCCATCCTCAAGGCCACCAATGGGCTCGCTCAGTTCCCACTTATGGGCAAACAGGGCGAGGTATCCGGTACACGTGAACGCCTGGTGACACGCTATCCATACCGCATCGTCTATCACATCGTAGACGACACCATAGAGGTGTTGCGCATCATCCATGGCGCGAGGCAGTGGCCGTAGCCACTGCCCCCTGGGCTCCACTCGCCAACGAGAACTTCAATCTTGCCGGGGCGCTGTCGTGGGCGGTCGTATCGCCAATAGCAGAGATCGTCGCCGTGAGCGAACGTAAGCCGGCAGGATGCCGGCGGTCCCAGGGGCTACGCCAGTCGTCACTCGTCGTCGCGCGCCCAGTCGCGCGCCCGCTCGACGGCGCGCTGCCAGCCACGGTAGCCCTTGGCGCGCGCCGCGTCGTCGGGAGCGGGCTCGAAGACACGATCCTCGGACCATAGCCGAGCGAGCTCGTCCTGGTCCGACCAGTAGCCCGCGTGCAGACCGGCCAGGTAGGCCGCGCCGAGCGCGGTGGTCTCGGTTACGGCCGGACGGACCACGCGCAGCCCCGCGATATCCGCTTGCAATTGCAGCAATATGTCGTTGACGGCCATGCCGCCGTCCACGCGCAGTTCCAGGATGGGCAGCGCGGCGTCGACGCGCATCACCTCCAGCACGTCGCGTGTCTGGTAGCAGGCCGCCTCCAAGGTGGCGCGCGCGAGGTGGGCGCGGCCAGCGCCACGCGTGAGTCCGACGACCGTGCCGCGCGCGTACTGGTCCCAGTACGGCGCGCCGAGCCCGGCGAAGGCCGGCACGAGGTAGACGCCGCCGCTATCGGGGATCGAGGCGGCCAGCGCGGCGGTCTCGGCGGCGTCCTTGATGATACCCAACTCGTCGCGCAGCCACTGCACCGCCGCGCCGGTCACGAAGATACTGCCCTCCAGCGCGTAGGTCACGCCGTCGTCGAGCCCCCAGGCGATGGTGGTGAGCAGACCGCTTGACGAACTCTTGGGCTCTTTCCCCGTGTTGAGCAGCATGAACGAGCCGGTGCCGTAGGTGTTCTTGACCATGCCCGGCGCGAAGCAAGCCTGCCCGAAGGTGGCGGCCTGCTGGTCGCCCGCCACCCCCGTGATGGGAATCGCGCGGCCCAGCACGTTGGCGGCGGAGTCACCGAAGCTGTAGCTGCTGGGACAAGCTTCGGGCAGCATGGCGCGCGGGACGCCGAGTTCGCGCAGGATGTCGTCGTCCCACTCCAGCGTGCGGATGTTGAAGAGCATGGTGCGGCTGGCGTTGGAGTAGTCGGTGCGGTGGATCGCGCCCTCGCTCAGACGCCACATCAGGTAGGTGTCGACGGTGCCAAACAGGAGTTCGCCGCGTTCGGCGCGCGCGCGGGCGTCGGGCACGTTGTCGAGGACCCAGGCCGCCTTGGTCCCCGAGAAATAGGCGTCGATGACGAGCCCGGTCGTCTCTTGGATGCGCGCGGCCCAGCCATCCGCGCGCAACTTATCGCAACGCGCCGCTGTGCGGCGATCCTGCCACACGATGGCGTTGTGGATGGGCCGGCCGCTGTCACGCTCCCACACGATCGTCGTCTCGCGCTGGTTGGTGATGCCGATCGCCGCGACGGACGAGACGTCAACACCGGCCGCGTCCAACACCTCGCGGGCGACCGCGCTCTGCGTGCCCCAAATGTCCTCGGGGTCATGCTCGACGAGCCCCGGCCGGGGATAGAGCTGCGGGAACTCGCGCTGCCGCACGGCGACCGGCCGCCCGTCGTGGTTGAAAAGGATCGCGCGCGAGCTCGTCGTGCCCTGGTCGAGCGCCAGGATATAAGTATCGGCCATTCCACTCACCTCTCTGTTCCTATCTATAGCAGTGTACAAGGGCTGGAGAGGTGGGAGGGGCGGTGGGCGCGGTACCGTTATTGCGAATCTGGCGGCGGAGTAAACACCGTGATCGAAGGAGAGCTACCGATGTCCAACAACGACCCCGACAGCCAGAACAGCGCCGCCGCTAGCGGCGAGCAGGACGCGGGCCTGGCGACCAACAGCATGCTCGGAGGGCCACTATATCTGCCTGGCGATATAAAGGACGGAAACGGCGCCGAGCCCGTATCACCCGAAGACACTGGCGCGGCCACCGGCGCCGACGCGGACCCCGGCTACGCGTCCGTCCGGCCCACGGGAGGCTCAATCGACCGCAATACTGGCGCGTAGGGGGTGGTCGACGGCGCGCCTGCCCGATCCTTGCCCCGAACGGCTACATCGCCGCGAACTGGGCCAGGGCGTCGACGATGGTGGCGGTGAAGGTGTCGCCGCCGCCGTGGCCGGCGTCGGCGATGACATGGAGCTGGCTGGTCGTCCAACGCTGGGACAGGCGCCACGCGGTCTCCAGCGGGCCGCTGACATCGTAGCGGCCGTGGATGAGCACGCCGGGGATGCCGTCCAACGTTGGCGCATTACGGAGCAGTTGGTTGTCTTCGAGGAAGGCGGAGTTCCGCCAGTAGTGCGTGACCAGACGCGCGAACCGGAGCCGAAACTCCGGGTTTTCGAAGCGCGGGTTAGGGCGGTGGCCGGGGGTGAGGGAGACGTGCGCGTCCTCCCAGGCGCACCACTCCCGCGCCGCGTGCTCACGGACGGCGGGGTCGGCGTCGAATAGCAGCGTGGCGTAGGCGTCGACCAGCGGCAGGCCCCGCAACGCGTCGGGCACGGCCGCGGCGAAGCGGTCCCACTCCTGGGGGAAGATGCGCCCAACATCGCGGGTGATCCACTCGACCTCGCAGCGGGACGTAGTGGTCACGGCGGCCAGGGCCAAGGCGTCGACCCGCCGAGGGTGCGCCTGGGCGTAGGCCAGGCCAAGGGTTGTGCCCCAGGATATGCCCAGGACGGTCCAGCGCTCGACCCCGTGGAGCCGGCGCAGCGCTTCGATGTCGGCGATGAGGTGGGCGGTGGTGTTGACGCTCAGATCGGCATCGGGCTCACTGGTCAGTGGGCGGCTACGCCCGGACCCGCGCTGATCGAACAGCACGACACGGTAGGCGTCCGGATCGAAGAAACGGCGCTGGCCGGGTGTGCAGCCCGCACCGGGTCCGCCGTGGAGGTAGAGCGCGGGTTTGCCAGCGGGATTGCCGCAGCACTCCCAGTACACCCGCTGCCCGTCGTCCACGTCAAGCATTCCGCTGTCATACGGTTCAATCGCTGGAAATTGGCCCCGCATCCATCACTCCTTCGCTTCCAACCAGATCTAAGGCAAGTAGATAGTTGCTAGTAGGTAGTAGCTAGATCAACCTTCTAGCTACTACCTACTAGCGCCTATCTACTACCCCTGCAGGTTCTCGAAGATACCCGTGGCGCCCTGACCGCCGCCGATGCACATGGTGACCATGCCGTAGCGTGACTTGCGCCGCTTCATCTCGCTCAACAGCTGCACAGTGAGCTTGGAGCCCGTCGCCCCCATGGGGTGACCCAGCGCGATGGCCCCGCCGTTGACGTTGACCTTGTCGACGTCGATATGCAACTCTTTGATCACAGCCAGGATCTGCGCCGCGAAGGCCTCGTTGAACTCGATCAGGTCGATATCCTCCAACGAGAGGCCGGTCAGCGTGAGCGCCTTGGGGATCGAGTAGAGCGGTCCGATGCCCATGACCTCGGGCCGGCACCCGGCCACAGCGAAGCCAAGAAAACGCGCCAGCGGCTTCAGCCCCAACTCATCGGCCTTGCCGCGCTCCATCACCACCACGGCGGCGGCGCCGTCGCTACGCTGCGAGCTGTTGCCGGCGGTTACCGTGCCCTTGGCTTTGAAGACCGGCTTGAGCTTGGCCAACCCCTCCAGCGACGTCTCGCGGCGCGGACCCTCGTCGCGCGCGAACGTCGTGCGCTGGCACTTCAACTTGCCGCGCTCGTCGACGTACTCGATCTCCACGTCCAGCGGGACGATCTCCTCGTCGAACAGGCCGCTGTCGACGGCGCGCGCGGCGTTCTGGTTGCTGCGCAGGGCGAAGGCGTCCTGCTCCTCACGCGTGATGTGAAACTCCTTGGAGACCTGCTCGGCGGTAAGGCCCATACCCATGTAGTACTCGGGGTGGCTGGTTACCAGCGTCGGGTTCGGCGAGAACGTGGGGTTCTCGATCGTCATGGACATCGACTCGGTTCCACCCGCCACGACCGCCGTGGCCGCGCCGGTCATGACGCTCTGCGCCGCCGTGGCGATGGTCTGCAGCGCCGAGGAGCAGAACCTGTTGACGGTCTGCGCCGGGACGCTCTCGGGCAGGGCGGCCAACGCCGCGGCCATGCGCGCCACGTTCATGCCCTGCGGCCCTTCGGGAAAGGCGCAGCCCAGGATGACGTCGTCGACCTCGGACGGGTCGAGGCCCGGCGCGCGGCGCAACGCCTCACGGATGGCCGCGCCGGCCAGGTCGTCGGGACGGGTCGTGCGCAGCGCGCCGCGCGGCGCCCGCCCCACGGCGGTACGCGCGCCTGATACGATGATGGCTTCTTTCATGTAGAATCTCCTGCGTCGATGAACGATCAGCTGTCAGCGATCAGCTGTCAGCTTATTGTGGTGAAAACGTGGGGACATAGCCCTCATACTACTAATGATACGATTAACGACGCTTAACAGCCGGCTGACAGCTGATCGCTGACGGCTGTTAGGGCTCGTTAAGGAATAACGTCCCGTTTTCGCCGCAGAGCCCTTTCATTGGGCGGTGAGGCAGGATAGAATGAGGCATCAATCCAGTGAGTGCTCCTCCAGGAGGTCGGCATGGTAGCATCA
>JAABUL010008252.1_pt1 | contig 10708 bp, 18 predicted proteins | sample 5559151 | NCBI WGS metagenome assembly JAABUL01 (sample SAMN10711876, study PRJNA513368) | rock metagenome | isolation source: Antarctica rocks | place: Antarctica: Victoria Land, Pudding Butte sud | reverse complement strand
CCTCATCCGCCGCACCGGCACCAGCGAAATCGCCGCCTTCCGGCAACACTTACGTTCTCGCCCCACCAAAGCCCTCCGCTTCCTTGTCCCCAGAACCCGCTCGGCCTGACTTTTCACAGACCCTGTCCCGCCCCCGCCGCGGGTTGCCGTCCGTTTCGAGCGTGTGGGCGTCGCGGTAGCGCGTTGCGCGGCCTGTCGGGCGGACGCCTGGGCCGCGGCGGACGTGATGGCTATCTTGGCGGCAGTATTCAGCAGCGAGCGCGAACTGGAAGGGCGGCGCGGCATGTCTCATCCTTACTGCGCGGGAACGCCCCCCCGCCCGGTTAGTATAGCGGGATGGAGCATCCTTGTCGATTCGCCTACCGCGGGAACACACTCTACAGATGCGTAGCTACACTGGTTATTTGTCGATCGTTTCCCACCACCCATTGATGCGAGGATCAACACCTCCCGCCGACGCCTCCGACGCGGCGCGTCAGCCGCGCGAGATACAGTCCATTTGGTAAGAAGACCGATTTTCGGCGGCGCCAGCACGAAAGCAAAGCGCTATAGGCAAAGCGCCAGCGCGCGGCTAACACCGTGAAAAGTCGGCAATCCGCGGCCGATTCACGCCTAACGCGGGCGCTATATAGCCCTGCGAGTCGCGCTTTGCGGCTCCGGTGCGCTTTGCAGGCTTTGCACAATTGGAGGACACATGATGACGGACACCAAGCCCGGAAGTTTTGGCTCTTTGGAGTCGATCATCGAGGGCAAAGTCGGACTGTTAACTGGAGGGCTATGCAAGCGTCTTCAACGAGGTCGACGAGGCGGGCGTGATCGCTGAAAACGCGCGCCTGGACTTTGTAGCGCTTGATAATGAGGCACGTACCTCGGAACGCATGACTCAACGAGTGAGTGGCGAGTCGATCGTGAGACGCACTGCCGCGGAGTACAGTCTAATAGCCCACGTCGGTCGCTACAGGGAGATCGGAGGTCAGCTTTCTACTCTTCGACGGCCCCTCTCTATCATACATGGTGGTCTACAGATGGATGTCGCGCTCATCGCTGCGCGCGAAGAGATACATCCCTTGGGGAGCCAGTGTCCGCGCAGTGGTAGCGCCGGCGCGACGTCCGCCGGCCATCTGCGCCGCCTGAGCCCGTGCCTACCCAAGGTACGGTAAAATTACCGTATCTTCCTCAACGCGTGCGTCTTCCCTTGCTTCAACAACTATCCTTGCTCCTCTGGCGCGCGCGCGATGAACACAGTCTGCGGCATCGTCACCGTCCCCGCGCGCAAGCCCTCAAACGCCTCGGGTACCGCTTCCTTTACCCGCTTGGCGTCGGAGACGTACCTGGGACTGACATCGACTATCTGCGCCGCTTGAGCCCTTGACTCGCCAAGATACGGTAATTTTACCGTATCTTCCTCGGCGCGCGCTCCTCCCTTTATCTCAACAACCATCTCCCTCTCCTTCATCGCCTGGATATCACCACGCCCCCCTTGCACCTTCCGTTCAAGACCCTCCTCTTCCAAGAGCGGCAACATATCCGCCGCCACCGCTGCTTTCTGCGCCGCCGTCGACTGACGCCGATGTAGGTTCTTGGATAAGACAAACGCGACCAGGGAACATAGGAAGAAGGCGCGACACATGATGTCGGCTGGGGTAGCGACAGGCGCTATCGTAGGGGTGGCCCCGGCGCGGCGCCGCGCCGGGGCTGTCCCCTCGTGCCTCTAAAAGTCCCAGTACAACAGACGCACGAACGCTATAGTTATAGTCATGCGTTCGTGCGTCCAGATGTTATCTACTTCAAGCGTCGGACGAATGCTTGATTCCTGGTATAACAGATGGGACAACAACGGTCTTACTGGTGAACGCAGGACGGTCATGGCAGCAAAGAAAGGTAAAAGCACAATCGGTGGCCCACTGGACGTGCTGCTCGCGTATGGAGAAGAGCGTGCCTGGTCGTGCGCGGAGATGGCACGGGCGGTCCGGGAGCTGCGCCGGTGAGGGCTCTGTCCCGCCGCTCCTGGCAGATTATAGCCGCTACTACCGCCGTCGTCGTGTTCCTTATCTTGTTCCTGATCTGGCCGGCCTGGGGCTATCATCTGGACTGGACCGGCTTCGGCGCATCTAGGAGCCCTGTCAAGAACCCCAAGGCTCCGTTCGACTACTATCCGTCAAAGACGCTGTGGGATTGGATGCAGCTTTTGGTTGTTCCGGTCGTGCTCGCGGCCGCGGCGCTCTGGTTCAACGCGACGGAGAAGCGCCACGACCAACGGATCGCGGACCAGAACCGCGCAGTCGACCAGTCCATCGCGGAAGACCGCCAGCAGGAAGCCACCCTCGAAACGTACTTCGCGACCATGAGAACGTTGTTACTCGACAAGAAGCTGCGTGAGTCCGATGAGGCAGATATGAATGGGGTTAGGGTTGTCGCACGCGCTCAGACACTCACGACGCTGCGGCGATTGAATGGGGTACGCAAGGGGGCTGTTGTGCGTTTTTTGCAGGAGTCCCATTTGATCACCAGAAATAAGCCGATTATCGACCTGAGCGGGGCCGACCTACGTGGAACCAATCTACACAAGGCATCTCTGTATAAGATCTCCCTGCTCCAGGCTGACCTACGCGGTGCCAACCTACGCGGTGCCAACATGGCCGAGGCCTTCCTGATCAAGGCCGACCTGCGCGAGGCTCTTCTAACTATGTCCATCCTGCCCGAGGCCGACTTGCTCGGAGCCATCCTATGTGGGGCTAACCTGCGTCTGGCGTTCTTGCGCGGGGCTAACCTGTCGGGGGCCGACTTATCGGGGGCCGACTTGTCCGGGGCCAACTTGTCCGGGGCCAACCTGCGTCTGGCGGACCTGCGCGGGGCCAAAGGTATATCAGTTAAGCAGCTAGAGCAGCAGGCCAAATCGCTAGAGGGCGCGATGATGCCTGACGGATCGCAGCATGCGTAGAAATGCCGTCTATGACTCAGTGTCACGGTAGCAGGTCCAGGCGGCACGCCGGTCATAGGGGCCCTGCGAGGTCCGTCGCCGCCCAGGTGTGGTTCGGCTCTCCCCGCGTGTTCCTCTCCCCCCGCGTTCCGCGTACCCGGCCAGCCAATCGCTCAGGTCTACGGGCACGCGCAGCTTCAACTCCGCGACCGCCCCCGTCTGTCCCTGTGACTGCGGCTGTGTGTGTTCCCGCGCCGCTTCGTCCGTCCCCGCCATGGTCCCATCCCCTCTCCCCATCCCCTCGTCCCACCTCTCATTCCTATAGTCCCGGTATCCCCATCACGGGGGGTGTGGGGATATCCCCACGGGGATGGGGATATCCGTCCGCATGTGAGGCTATCCCCCCCCCACGCATTAGGAGCGATTAGCCGATAAAGACGAGTTGATTGACGAGTTACGTCACCGCACGGAAAACCACGAGCCCGAGGAGAACGATGGACGAAAGCTACGGGTGCGACCATGCGTGGGTTTTCGACCACGCCGATAGGACCGGTGTGGAGCGAGATCGTCACGGACAGCGCGTCGCTCGCCTCATCTCCAAGCACTGGATCTGCCGTAAATGCAGAGTTCGTAACGTCACGGTCACGCGTGAGGACGACCTCATCGTTGAGCGACGTCGTGTATGCTAATGATTGGTCTATGGGCTCCGTACAAGCGACGTTGGTAACGGGAGCTATAGCGCGGCCCCTCGTATGAATGGGCGTATTGGAGAAAGGGATGGCACGCATGCGTGTGAGATGTCTGAGAGCCGCGGCGGCGACGGTTTGTATGCTCGGAACGATCCTCGGAACGATGGGCGCACCCGCCGAGGCCATGCACGCGGCGGCTAATCCGCCGACCTCTTTTTTCCAACTCCCGGCATCCGTGGCCGGTCGGCCGGCGTTCTACGGGCAACTGTCCGAGGGTGGCGTGTGCGACGCGTCGAACGACCATTGCCACGCGACAGGTACCAGTGAAACGGGGAATTGTAACACGCAGGCGGCGCCCATCTCGTGCGTTTTCTACGACTACGGCGCGACCCCCAATATCGCCCAACCAGGCGCGGTCGGCGCCTATGGCGTGACGATCTTCGCCACCGCCCCGGTCGCCCAGCGATACAACCGCGACGCGCGCGACGGAGCCGCACATCTGACCCAGGACGGGCCAATGGCGCCGCTCCTCCCCATCGCCGTCCCCGTCGACGCCGCGACCGAATGGCTGCGCGGCGTGGCGAGGAAAAACGGGGCGTCCACCCTCTGCATCGCCACGGGCGGTGCCCGCTACAACGCCATCACGCTGAACGCCACTGTTCAGAACGACCACAGCGCCACGCCGCCAGGATCGTATCCGTGCAGCGCCGAGTACCATTGGGTCACGCGGGTCTTGCGGGCGCTCTATGCTCGTGCCCAGGCCGCGCACGCGGACGGCCCCACGCGCGCAGGCGCATAGTACCTATATGTGATCGTAGGCGGCGATGTCATCACGCAGACTAACCCGCCTCTCACCTATAGAGAGCGTGTCCCGCCCCACACGCCAGTTAAAGGGGTGGGACACGCGGGGGGACACACAGGGCGGTAGCCAGAGATGGGGACACGGGACAGCAACTGGGACAGCAGGATGAGGATAGGGACATATGCAAGTTCTGTCCTTCACACACACGACCGGCCCACGCACACGATACACCGCCACTCTCCCCACTGACACACCCCCGCCCCTACAAGCTCACGAACCCCGTGCGCGGCACATGTGCGTGGTGTGCCGGCACACATCGCCGGCCACTCCGGCGAGCACACCGCGCCCACCCGCGCGGCACACGGCCCATGCGTCGCGACCGCGCCGGCGCCGGCGCGGTCTCGACCGTCATCAACGCCGTTTGGTTACGCGTACGTGGCGGCTCGTGTGTGCTGTCACGGGTGCCCCTCCTTCAAGGGAGGCGCATCGACTGTGATCCACGCGACATGCGTCGTGAATGCGCTAGAGTAGCTGCGCGGGGCGACGATGTCGAACCCCGCAGCTTCCCACCGGCGACCGTCGCTCGGCAGCGGTAACGGATCATTGAAATCACACCGAGTTGTCTGCTGGGAGTAGTCGTGGCCTTCAGAGTCCTTAACGGACGGCGCCATAGTGGTCCTCCTTCCGTGCGATGGCGAATGTCAACGTTGTCAGCGTGACGCTCTCCGGTCCGATGGTCTTATTGTCGCGCAGGCTGTACACGTCGTCGTAGCCGTCCTCGTCCTCCAGAAGATAAGGTGGGTCGGGACAGAACGTCTCGCCGCTGAGGATGTAGTCGAGCGGCCCACGCGCGATCGTTTGAGTAGAGCTGGGTGTTGGTGATGTCATCAGTAATCTCCTTTTGCCGAGCAAGGTTCGTAGAAGCGCGACGAGGGGAGAGCGAGCCTTCCCTCGTCGCGTTCGTCCCGCGCCTTCTCAGCGCGTTGTGCCCTTACGCGCGGACCACCTCGGCGGAAATCTGGGCTAAATGTGCCCTCGCCTGCCCCGCCGTGATTGGCAGACGAGTCGCCTCGCCGTCTGGGGTGCGGATCGCAAGGCCGGGAGCGTCCGCCAACTCCAGGAAACGATCAATCCACGCTCGACGACCCTCGGGGTAGACGACGACGCGGGTCCGGCGCGGCGCCGCGCCGACGAAACCAGAGAGAGCTATGGGGCTCACGCGGGCTTCCTCAACGCCAAGCGCCGTGAGGTAGGACCGAATGGGACAGCCTTCGGGGTTATTGGTCTCGCCCACGGGGACATTGTCGGCGAAGCCGCTGAGGTACTGTGCAAAGGCCGCCGGCCCTTTGAGGGCCAGGCGTAGGTCATTTGGCGTGTTGACCGTAGCCTGCGTTCTGGGTGTTGCGGTGGTGGTTAGCATCATGATCTAGTCTCCTCGTTTATGTACTGCGACGGCCCAAAGACCGTCTTACTGTCCTAAAGCTACACGTATGCCGCATTCTAGCCATGATACCCACGGCTACGGGCTACGGGGCCATCTCTCCAGTGTGATCTGTTGTACGGTCATTGAACGGTGCCCCGGCTGGCCGTCCGGGCGTTTATCATGTCGGCGTATTGATTCCAGCGCTCACACTCGAGGCGTGCGGCCTCGTTCGCGGGGACGAAGCGGCCATCTTCAACGTGCTGGTACTGGGGCCGATCGGCGACGAACGGGGCGACCTGCCCGGTGATGTGCACGGCCGAGCGGGTAGAGGCTGTGATGACACTCATGTTACGCCGCCCGCATGGCCGAGTGGTTCGCCGCGGCGACGGCGCGCTCGAGCTCGTCGACTCGGCGCAAGAGCACCGCGTAGCTGTCGTCCTGGACGTCCGTGTCGGACAAGGCGCGCAGGGCGCTCGCCAGGCGGAGCTCAAGGTCCGTCGAGGCGTCGAGGGCCGCCGGCCGGATTGCCGGCCGCTGGCGGCAGTAGAACGCGACATTAAGGCCGCGCACGAAGCGCATGTGACGGCACGGCTTCCTCGCGGGACAACTGCAGTGGTTAGCGCTCGTCTCGTAATAGACGTCGGCGTGAGTGCCGGACTGGACGCGGTACCATCCCCTCTTACCCGTGAGTTTAACGGTTGGCCTGTAGGTCTGAGATACTTTAGCGTGCATGGCGATCTGACCTCGCTGTGCTCTCGGCCGGCGAGTGTTAGCGCACTCGCCGGCCATTTTTTGTTTGTGGGAGCCATTCGCTCCCCACTCTTCTAGTATACCCTATCTTGCCCTACACTGCAATACTTAGTATTGCATGAAAGGGTATTTACCGATATAATAAGGCTAGACACGGTACGGCACTGTGGGAGTTGCGTATAGTAGGGAGGGGCACAACAATGGTGCTAACGATGGAGCCGACAGGAGTACAGGGTATGCCACGACGGGTCGAAGAAGGGCAGCCAAAGAAGCGGGCACAGATGACCGTGGTTTTTCCTGAGCCGCAGGATATGGCGCGCCTGGAGGCCGTAGCGCGCCGCAAGCGGCTCCCTGCGTCTATCCTGGTCCGCATGTGGGTCATGGAGCAGGTGGAGCGCGATGAGCACGAGAATGGGCAGGAGAGCTAGACCATGACTCTACCTATTACTATCGCGCCGACCGAGCTACCGTCGCTTCCATTAGACGAGCGCCGCGACCTACCAAACATGGCCGCGATCTACTTTGTTATGGTCGGCGACATGGTGCTCTACATCGGCCAGTCCGTTTCTTTGTGGCAGCGTTGGGTTGCCCATCATCGTTTAGGCCAACTCAACGAGTACGGAGGCTGTCGTATTGCGTGGATGCAGGTAGACGATGCAAGCTTGTTAGACGAGTTGGAGCAGGCGTGCATCGAGTACTTTAGCCCAGTTCTTAACAATGAGCCGCTGCCTGGAGGGGCACGCAGCGTCCCCGCCGGCGAGACCTGGATTGAGGTCCGTGTCTCGGATGAGGACAAGGCGCAACTTGTGGCGTGGTCCAAGCGCACGGGCCTCAGCGCGTCGCTCCTCATGCGCCGCTTACTTGAGGAAGCGCTGGCGAGCGGGCGCGGCGCGCGTGGGGAGATCCCCTCGGTTGGCGTGTCCACCACCGTCGAGGAGGGGTAGTGATGAGCAAGAGCGCGACACTGCCGGCCTCTATCGAGACCTTGGATCGAGATACCGGCTCCCTGACAATTGCAACCCCACACCACCGCACAGTGCTGTACATCCGGGTGAGCACCGATGACCAGGCCAAAGAGGGCAACAGCCTCACCGACCAGGAACGCGCCGGCCGCCTGACCGTCGCCGCCCGCGTCGCGATGGGCGAGGGCGGCTGGACCGAGATCGCCGATGGTGACCGCGACATCTACGCCGACCCCGGCGTGAGCGGCGCCACGCGCGACCGTCCCGGCCTGAAACGCCTGATGGCCGACGCCAAGGCCGGCAAGATTGGTCGTGTCGTCGTGACCAAGCTCGACCGCATGAGCCGTCGCGCCGCCGATCTGCTCGCCATCGAAGATGAGTTTGACCGCTACGGCGTCGCGCGCACGTATATCAAGGACTCTATCGACACCTCGACGCCGACCGGCCGCCTGCTGCGCACGGTGCTGGCCGCCGTGGCCGAATTGGAGCGCGACCTGATCCTGGAACGCACCGCCGCCGGCCGGGTGGAAGCCATTCGTAAGGGCCTCGTCTGGCGTTCCAAGGGCATTCTGGGCTACCACTGTCTGCCGAGCGACAAAGAGACGGGCCAGCGCGGGCGACTGGACATCGACGAGGTGACCGCACCGCTCGTGCGCCACATCTTCACCAGCATCGCGTCGGGGGTCTCCTGCCGTACGCTCGCGGCGCGGCTCAACGCCGAGGGCGTCCCCACCGTCGGCGGCGGCGCCATGTGGCGGCACAACACGATCCAGCGCATCATCATGAACCCCGCGTACACGGGACGTGCCGCCTACGGCCGTCTGCGTCGCACGAAGGTCCGCGACGACGCGACCGATATGATGCGCTCGGTGGTACGCCGTGGCGACCCGGAGCAGGTGCTGTACGTCGACGTGCCCGCCATCGTGTCGCTCGAACTGGCCCAGGACGCACAGGCGATGCTCACGCGCAACCGCGTGATGTCCTCGCGCAACGCCAAGCATGACTACCTCCTGGGCGGCGGCCTCGTGCGCTGCAACGCGGTCCTCGCCGATGACCGGCCCTGCCTCTCCATCATGCGCGGCGAGAGCCACCGCGGCGTCGTCTACCGCTGCAACCATCAGGAGCCGGAGGGCGCCCGCCGGCATACCATACCCGCGTCCGCGCTCGACGATACCGTGTGGAACGCCCTGTGCGGGCTCATGCGCGACCCCGACACGGTCCTGGCCGAAGTCGAAGACCTGGCGGCGGATGGACAGCGGCAGGCGGCCGACGCCGACGCGGACATCGCCCGCCTGGACCGCGCCGCGCGCGACATAGAAACGCAGCAAGGGCGTCTGCTCGACCTCTACCTCACGGGACGCCTCGACGTGGGCGCCTACACCGCCAAGGCCGACACGCTCGCGGCGCAACGAGAGACGGTGGCGGGGCAGCGGTCCGCCGCCGAGGAGAGACGCGGCGGCGGCGACGTCGTCCAGCTGCCCCCCGTGCGCGAAACCCGCGCCATGTGCGACGAGATCGCCCAGCGCCTGGATGGGTTAACCTTCGACCAACGTCGCCACCTCGTGCGCACGCTCTTCACGCGCGTCGTCGCCAACCGCGAGACGGTCGAGATCGAAGGCGCCTTCGAGACACCAGCGGCGGCGGCAGGTAGTACGATTGCGGACCGAACGTCAGGACGTTGTGGCCGCCGGCCGCCGCGACTTCGAGCGTGCGCTTGACGTGCTCCTGGCCGCGCACATCGGCGAAGTCGGTCCCATACTCCAGGAAGGCGCCGGTGAGCAGGTCCTCGGCGGCGACAGCGGGCGTGATCGGCGCTTCGCCGCGAAGGTGGGCGACGAGTCCGGCCAGCGTGCGCACGGGAATGACCGCGACCTCGCGGATGAGCGCGGCCTCGAGCGCGTTGACGGCGGGGACGTAGACGGTGGGGATGCCGCGTTCGCGGGCGAGCGAGACCATGGGCAGGATGCCGGTGGTGTGGCGCAACGTGCCATCGAGGCCGAGTTCACCCAGGAACAGGTGTCCCACCGGGTCGAGTGTGACCTGCTCGCTCGCGGCCAGCAGCGCCACCGCCATCGGCAGGTCGTAGCTCGGCCCCTCCTTGCGCAAGTCGGCCGGGGCCAGGTTGACCGTGATGCGGCGCATGGGGAACTGTAGGCCGGAGTTGCGGATGGCCGCGCGCACACGCTCTTTGGCCTCGTTGACGGCGGTGTCGGGCAGCCCGACGATAGTCAAGGAGTGTCGGCAATCAACACATTTCATTCAACGCGGACGTCCCACTGTCCAAGAAGGAGTATCCCCCGAAGCCGCCACGCAAGCTACGACCCGTGCCAACCTCGATCCTGATCGACAATCTTCGAGACTTCCTCGCGCAACACGGTGCCCCACCGCCGACGAAGTATGCCTACAAGCGATGGGAAGGGCGCGCCGTTTCATTATCCACGATTGAAAAGCGTTTCGGCGGATGGAGGCAAGCATTGGCCGCCACAAGGGAAAGTAGGTGAGGTGGAAACGCTTGCCCTGAGCCGTCGAGGATGTCTGCCCGCTCAATGCTACAGACGCGGAATGGTATGGCGATGGCCTGCCTGGGGGATACGACGCCCGGGCGCACTGGACGATACTAGCGAATGGGGCGCGTTACGGCAGAATGGGGGCGTTCGTCGGGCGGAAAGCGGTTGGATGCAACAGGGGGCAACGCTGGGGTCGACGGAGGGGAAAGGTGACCCGCTCACGGGGCTGGACGATGTCGACTGGAGCGTGCTGACGCACGTCGGCGGCGCGGCCACAGACGTCCCCGCCTTGCTCCGTTCCCTGCGTTCGGGCGACGCTGAGGCGCGCGAGGCGACGTATGAGGCCTTGTACCACGCGGTGTTGCACCAGGGGGCGGTCTACCCGTCTACCATTACCGCGAAACGTTCCTCTCCTTTCATCGCACTCCCCCAACATCGCTCGCCGTTCCCTTTTTGTATCTACAATAGTCGCGACGATCAGCATGACAGCCACCCACGGCGCTGTCGACAGCTTCGCGCAAAGTGTCAAAGTATGGTGGACCCTTTTGTCAAGACACTGGGGAGGGGGACTTTAAGGTGGAGACCTCTCCTTTCTCCCGCCGGCTGGCGGAGCTGTGTAGCTTGTCGTTGGTGTGTGGGGTCGCAACCGGGGCGA
>JAABUL010008251.1_pt1 | contig 10709 bp, 14 predicted proteins | sample 5559151 | NCBI WGS metagenome assembly JAABUL01 (sample SAMN10711876, study PRJNA513368) | rock metagenome | isolation source: Antarctica rocks | place: Antarctica: Victoria Land, Pudding Butte sud | reverse complement strand
GACGTCTTTTGCAAATTCGATATAATGGTGCCATTGGATCAAAGCTGTTCTATCCCGGACGTGTATCCACACAGCATCCGCAAGGCCGCGAACGACATTGCCCTGCAGACCTGGTATCTTTGACTGCATTTGCAGTTGCTCGAAGAATCGCTGTTCGTCGATCTGACGGTAGAGTTTTCCAAGGATTTTGGGGCTTTCATAGTAACGATGTCGGGGCGGTTCGTAGCTTGCCATATCATCGAGTTCAGCATTCTCCTCGTTAGAATGGCTCTCCATCTGATCCTCCTCTTCGAAATTGATGGTTTTCTCGATCAGGACACGAGGACCGGGTGCTTGAAAATCTGGACGGATTCTCGGATACTTTGGCAACTTATCGAAATCGACCTGTGTATGTTAGCATGGACCTCTGAAATGATTTCTCCAACTCGTAGCCCGGATACGCACCGGAACCCCTGTCTTTGAGAAGTCAACGGCCGTTGAGTGCAATTCAGCGAGGTCAATGCACACGGGGTCGAAGGTCCCTAAATCACTCCGATCCGCTAGTATTTGGTGGAGTGTGGCGATTTGGGCCACCCTATCATTTTCCATGAAATTGATGAAGAAGTCTGTCATATCTGATCTCTCCACTGGCCGGCCTATATCAACAGCGGTTGGCGTGGGGTAGTCCGCTGGGTAGGCGAGTCGCTTTGGATAAAGCGAGTCGTCGTATATCACGTTGTACAAATCGCCGTCCAAATCTCCACCACTGAGTTGTGATGGTAAGTCTCGCTGGCCACGACTGCTGAAGACTACCACGTTGTGAAGGGCTCGCAGCGGGCTGTTCACGCGAACATTTACAGCTGTGACACACTGTACATCACCAGGATGCAGTGCAGGAGACCTTGTGATCACCACGCTTCCTTCAATAATCTTAATCTGACCTCCTCTTTCCGTCTGAAAGGAACAGTAGATTGTGCCCTCCTGCAAGTCGCCGGTCTCGTCCATGATACCTACGACCAATTAACACAATCACATTGGCTAAAGGTAGCGAATGTACCATATAACGTCACGCCTTTCTCAACCCGGATGCGAGATCTATGCTTGAGCTCACGAAGCTGAATAAGGACGGCTAGTTCCAAAGTATCGCGCAGAAAGTCATCCTCGGCGAAGGAGAATCCCAATGCCCAGAGCTTTCGGATCAGGTAAGACAGTCCCGCTGCTTTGCCGACGAAGTTCCGCTCTAGAAAGCTTGCCGCATTGACAGCGGACAGTGTGGTCATCCTAAGTCTCTCCACAGCGTCTGCCTGTAAAGCTAGGAAGGCTTGGTCTGGGACGTGAAGATCTTCGAGTATCTTGATCAGTTGTCTATTCAGGTACATAGGCAGAGGTTTGAGCGCGGAGCCACAAATCTCAATGTCTGCGACATCGGTCCCTTCAAATTTGATCATTGAACGACGCAATCGAAGAGCGGCGCCTTCAAGCCTAGTATCAAGCGATATCACGCCCTTCGCGCCTGCTGACTGTTAGTACCTTTGTGTGCTGGACATCGTTGGTACATGGAGTACAGAACATGCTCTGCAAGACTCACCTTGGAAGCGGATCTGCAGCACTGTTGGTTTCAAGCCACGAGCTTGTGGGTAATTCTTCCAGACTTGGTGAAGGACATCAGAGGAGCAGGTTCCACATCCGTCACTAAATGTTCGATCATTTCGCTTGACGTCCGGCATACGACTGAAAGCTTCTGGTGGGATACCGACGGAGCTGAACGACTGCGAGAATGCCTGACCGATGCGAGCTGCGCATTTGGCCGGCGAACGAATCGACCTGAAATCTCCCAAGGCCTGAATCACATTCTGAGCGAAGACCAGCGATCCGTTTAATACGAATGGGGCCATGAACCAGCATGTTTGTGAACGTAGTGAAGAGTGAGAGAAGCCCAAGAACTAGAGAAAGTTATCAGTCCTTATGCTTTCTGACTTCCAACAACGATGGACTGGCCCTACCTCATACTGACGATTAACGATGTTAGTACCTATTTGGAGTACCTGCTTGTAGCGCTTCTGGTAGATGTCTTCCGCTGAAGTCTGGCGGTCGAATCGAAGAGGCTCTCCATCTTCATCGAGGAAAGATACCGAGAGGAAGTAGTTCGCAAACGATGAATATTTACGGAGTACCCTGTTCTTTATTTCAGGCTCTGGACCATAGAGATACGTTCCGGCTGGGGTTACGGTGGCTTTGTGGACGGAAGCAATGTGATCGTATCGATCTGCAAGCCTCGGGGAACAGGATTCTTGCCGCTGGATTGAGCCTTGAGACTGGACCAGAAGGTCGGTCAACGTCTCAATACTGAGGTCTGATGCTTCGGTTTCCGGTCCAGAAAATGGCAGATGGTCCATCAAGTTGCGAACAGACTGGACAACAGTAGCCACCTCTATTCTCTCGACTTGGCGGGATACCACACCCAACAATTCAATCACCTTGCTTGGACCTAGGTACCCATTCTGAGCCAACTTCTGTATCTGGAATTTTAGTTCAAAGGACAAGCTGCCGTATCTTCTCTCCGTGAACGCGGACTTTAAGGCGTCCATTTGATTTGGGAAAGGCGCTCGGGTGATAGCCGATGTGTTCCACGAGATGCTAGGTGGTATCAACGGATTCTGTTTGAGGGTGTGTATCCCGGAGATGTCGTTCGCGTTGGACAGCATTAACCGGTAACAAAGGCAACTTGCTACTACCGTACCATGAGATTGGCTTATTGCCGAGATCCTTTTTCGCTTAGACTTTTGTTTGGACAGGCTGATCGTCATTGATTGAAGCATTTGCTCAAGATTGTTACCATTTGGAAGGGCGCCTGGGTGATCAAGCTTCTCGAAGAACTTTGGCGCTTCAGATAAAGAAAAGGTGATCGAAGGATTAGATTTTGGGCCCATGGTAAAGGACTGGATACTGCTGTATGGAATCTCGATCTGGTGTGCTACTGAGGTCGCTGACTGTTGTCTGAGGTTGATAAGCAATGTCCGCTGCCCGAATACAATACGCCCGGATCTCTTTTCCTGGCAGTAGGTGGCGAATGCAAGGTCAGCACCAACGTAGGTCCATTGCCCGCACTTGAACGAATTGATATCGAAAGCGCGAGGATTATCCACGGTTCTAGACGAAGATGTATCCATCCTCCCCGGGACAATCTTGGCTTTTTTGGAGGTCGCGGCATACTTGTCGCTCTGCTCCTTCTTCAAGCTCAACAGAAGAAATGGATCAGGTTGCTTGTTGCTCACGCTGCAATTCACGGGCCTTCCCAGATGGGAAAGCTTCTGTTGCACTGTTCTAAAGCCTATGGGACCTGGCACCGTTTGTCCATGCAAGTTGAGGAATTGGCGTGCCTTTTGTATGTCTTGTATTGTCAGTATCGCAAGGCGGCCTTTGGGCTTATAACAATGGAAGGTATCAACGCCTATCTTCTTCAGCGTCTCTTTAAAGAACGCTTGTATTTGCTTCTCAGTGGCCTCTTCGTGGAGGTTGCGAGCAACTACCTCCATCTTGGAAGACTGGACGCCAGCAACGTAAGGGATAAAGGTATGAACGCAGAATAAGGAGAAAGATATACGATCATGCAAGCATGTAAGTGGAATGAGGTGTTGAGAAAGAGTAGGCGTGTAGCTCAGAAAGATGGGTCGTTATCAAATGCTAGGTAATGGGGAACTTCAACCCTTAAGATCATGCAGGCCTCAGCCCCGCTTCAAAGATGCATGAATCGAGCCCAGCTGTCAAAGGGCCAAGCGCTTGCTTGATTTTCGTTGGTGGTGGTGGTGCATGAGCCTCAAGGTGGAAGAAAGGTCAACGCACTGAGCATTGAGGAAGTCGCAACCGCGCTGAAGCCGGCGCTAGTCTCAACACAGACGTCCATCACAACCATGCAGTCACTGCTTCAGGTGAGCGGTGCGACTTAGACAGAGTTTTGTGTTAAAGCTCTTATTTTGAGCTTTCATTCGTGAAGGTCCCAATGGGAAGCTGTACAGTTTGCCAAATCTATCGCATGTGAAATCATCCGAATGTCAACCCATACCTAACATCATGCCAAAAGTCGTTGTCTGCATACTGATAATCCGAGAAAGTGTCCCTTCAACAACCCAGCTCACCAAAATGTACCTCAGTACCGCGGTGGGCCACCACCGTAGCTGCTCCCGCCCCAGCTGCTACCACCTTGACTTCCGTGATGGCTGTTATGATGGCCTCCACTTCCGTGCTTGCCATAACGATCCTTAGCAGCATCCTCCAGCTTGCTTCCTGCAATGGCACCACCAATCATACCCAGAAGTGTGTGACCACCCATCTGCTTTCCCGCATAGCGGCCTGCCATCCCGCCTCCGATGGCACCCATGATGCCTCGCTCGCCTTCTGGAGCATTGGGATCATAAGGCGCATTGGGATCTTGAGGTGGCATGTGGCCAGTTGCATCAACATAGCCTCCTTGATGCTGGTTCGGGTCTTGACCGTAGCCTTGGTGTTGTTGGCCGTACTGTTGACCCTGACCATACTGCTCTGCTGGGGGACCGTAGCCGCTTCGAGGGTCTTGAGGAGGGGGAGAGCCGCTGAAAATATGTTAATTGTGGCTTTTGGGGTGGGACGAAGCTAGACTTACTAGTATGCGGACTGTCCTTGGGGATTGCTAGCATCGTATTGTCCAAATTGGCCACCTTGCTGACCGTGCTGGAAGCCTCCTTGCTGAGGCGGGCCGTATGAGTTTGTTCGATGTGGTGGGCCGTAGCCTTGAGGCGCTTCCCCATACTGAGGTGCTGGTGGCGGATACCCCTGCTGACCGTATCCTTGAGGGGGACCTTGCTGCTGGTAGCCTTGAGCGTAGTTGGGTGGATACTGATTGTATGGGTCCGACATGATGAACGACTGAAGTGTGTTCTTTGAGAAGATGATTGAGGAAAATGTGTGTGATGTGTAGAGGGTCAAGATCTAGGCAAGGACTCGACGTTGTATTTATGTATCAATTGCCCCGCGGTTTACGGCGGGGGTGGAGTTTATTAGCCGGTGTGGCTGAATTCTTCACTTCCTTGTGAGGCGGAGTACGACACCTAAGCTTAACATCGACTTCGGGATGCTGCTATTTCCAGTAATCTCGGTGCTTGAGCGCACGATGTGCACACCCAATGTGCCAACGCTTGGCCCATTGTGAGTTGCATATAGATGCTTGCTTCGCTTGTTTCCAGGTTTCAATTCAGCATGCACAGCTTGGACAAAGTGATTAGAAACGAATGAGTCCAAGGTCCAACCTGGCATGCACCAACGCTTGGAGGAATCTTACAAAGCACTGTGAATCCTGGACCCAAACAGGGACGTTGACTAGAACAACACTGGACAAGGAGTGATGTTGACAAGACTTTTCGAGGCTATTGGCACAAGCCTACTCCGTACAGACTGATACATTCATCATTCTCGGTTGGTTGGGGACTTGGAAATCTTCTCTGTGTGTGTTTTGGAGATCTGGGTGTACAGTAAGACGTGGTCCCAAACGTACTCTCGAGTTGTCTTCTGACGTCTCTACTTTCTCACCACAGGTATAGCAATAGGCAAAGGTCGTCAGGTTCACAGCAATAGACCACAGAGCTGGACTTGTTCATCTTCTCAAAGCTATGCCCAAGCCAAGGACAGGAGATGTTAACTGCCTCAAGGTTGCAGACCGCATTCTCGACTGTCACGGCCAAAGGCCAACTTGGTACATCTATACTGGCCATATGCATGCAGCTAGTAACATCGAAGACGGAGAAATACATTGCGATTGAACATAGAAGATAGCGGCACTACGCTGTTCGTCTGCTTCGATCTATACGATTTCGCGGCATTGACTGTATCCCGTGGAGGCAACATTGGCATAATCTCACTTTAACACCATATGATACAGGACAGCCCAGAACACCGATGCCGCCATTTGCGAGAGGGTTGGTCGGGGAGATGCTCAGCATGCACGGGACTAGTGTCCGACTGGTGCGACTATGATATCGTGAGGGATTGCTGGCCTGTGCTGTTCCAAGACAATGGGAATGAGAGTGGGACGGCCGAAAATATGTGTGCAATATTGAAGTCACAGACAAACGGATATATTTAGTCATATCAATTACATACTGTTGGAGTTGCTGGCGTGAACGGTAGGTCGATGTTGGGAGTTGATGATTAGTGTGACATTTTCCCAGCCGCTGTGGGCAAATCCATTGGGACGGGCACAGTCCATTGACATATAACAGCGATACGTCCTTCATCACACATCCAAGGACCCTTCTTCAGAAAATACTCATATCCATTGAATCTCCAAATGTCCGGATCAGGTCTTTCGGTACGGATTTAGATGCTGTCGAAACCGTGCCCGCCAAAATCATGTGGCGGCAGATACCGCCCCTCGGCCCCTAGGTTTTAGGCCCGTTTCGAAACTCTCCAACCTCCCTCAAATCTGTGGACTATACTTCTCCAAGTGCTTGCGCCTGCACCATGTCCGGAGTCGCCAGTCGACCCATCTTCGCATTGACATCATTATAATCTTCAGTGTTTGGCAGACCTTCTTTACCTCGACCGAGCCTTGGGCGCATTGTATATGCTTCCCACAACAACAACACTCAACTTTTCTTCCCCCGCAGCTTTCTGCTCGATACGGTCTCGACGACCTCTATAATCATTTACAACACCAATCCCCTACTTTCGAATCACTCGGTCCGTGCGAGTATGACGGCTTGATTCCCGTCTTTCGCACAGAAGGCACCCGCATCAATCCCACGACCACAGACCGCATCTATATCTTCGCGCCAACCAACCAGACGATAGGCGATCATTGAGCTATACTGCTGCCACAAGTCGCGACGTTTCAAGCTCTGAAACATTGGCTTGGTCTGACCTGCCGTTGTGGGGAAACATCTCCCCGCGTGCCACAACTATATCTCTTATCTTCACACACTGCCTCCAGCAAAGATGCGCGCCTCACTTTCGGCTCTCTCTTCCGTGAGCCTGCTCTTGACTTCCTCTATACGTGCCATCGGCGCCATCACCCTCGACCAGTATCAGCCAATCAACGGCTTCTCGCAAGTGTGCGTCAATGCCTACAACACGCCACTCTCAGGATGCACAGCGTCAGAATTAAAGAGCCGCTCCTGCTCAACAACATGTATAGCATTCCTCGAAGCTTTGACACAAGTCTTGAATTCGGAATGCGGGGGCGCGAGCGCATTGCCGAACACTTTGATAGGGTCATTCTTTAAAAACGAGGGGACAAGCACCCTTTGCCCGAACGTACTGGATGGGAGCGGAGGGACCAATGATGCATCGACTTCCGTCGTGGCACAGGCGAGCGCATCCACATCCACCTTATACAGTTCAGCTTCGACAACGAGCCAAGCAAGCTATACGTCTGAAACTTTACCATTACTCAGTGCTGCGCCCAGCCAATCTTTCGTGTCAACATCCACTACCTCGACCACGGCAAACGCCGCAACCACCACAACTCAAATCGCTGTCGTGAATACCACAGTCTCACCGCAGTCCCCATCGCTCCAGTCGTCACCTTCTTCGACTGCCGGACCGCATACCGAGACTCCCACGTCCAACGATAGCAAGACTACATCCGGGGGAGGTGGAGGCGACGGAGGCTCACCACTGGACGTGGCCTCCTCTGCCGCCAGTCATAACGGGAAGATAGAAGCTTGGGTACTTGGCTTGATGGCGGGATCGGCGGGGCTGGCTTTGCTGTTATGAGGAGCCTCGAGTCCCATGAAAACATACTAGATCGGCTTGCGTTGAAGGACGGAGAAAGCGCGAATCGCAGGTCGGGGTTGGTCCTTGATTTCCCTACACGATGCATATGACAGCGACGATGCTCCGATTACGTTGAGATACCATTCGAAGCGAAGCATTCGAAGCGAGGCGTTTATTGATGTTCTTTCACCTTAGCGAAGGGATCATTACTGTCATACTGTATATGCTATAAATGGTGATCGATTAAGGTGTGCAGAGGGCAGCGGCGAGCCTTGTAAATGGCTTCTTGTGTGCTCTCGCTAGAGAGTTGTCCATAGACCCTTCCAGTCATTGCTGTACAAAGACACCATACCCAATCACCCAATGTGCCATAGTAATCGCTTTCCTTGTGAGATTATTCACCATCGAGTACGCCTTTTGGGAACCCCGCGTAGATGACCAAGGATATGAATATGTACTCATGTAGGTTTGTAGGTAGGTACTTTATGCGACTTTGCGGGCCGACGCTTTCGGAGCAGGCTGCTGGCTTGGCTCGCCGCGACGCCGCCGAAATTGCACCTAGACTGCCAGACTGCTACACACCTTCATCGTGGTCATTTTGCTCTTCACATAGCACATGTTGCTTCAACTACTGTAAGAGTCCTGTCGAAAGGAGTCTCCGAGTCCGGCTAGGAATTATTGAGGTCAATTCACCTCGGAATTGCTCCAAAGCCTTGCCGCCGTCATCCTGTCCCCACCTCCCAGCGAAATCACATGCTAGGCGCCCATTCAGTTCACGTTCTCAACGAAGCCTGCGCATCTCGTATCCTCATTCAGTATCTATCCTTTACGATAGTGAACCCACTGGCGCGCCGTCAAGGACCAATCGTACAAGGCTTCTGTGATCCCAGAGCGACCTCGAATGTGAACCACCTTTGACAGTGGATGAGACCTAAGGTACACTTTTCGAGGGCTGCCATGACCTAGGCTCTGAGGGAAGGCATTCACAATGGTCTACCATGATTCGGACGCCGATGATGAATACGAGAGAAGTGTCATGACCTCTCCCATACTCGCGGACGACGACACCTCAACTACTGATTCGGATCCTCCCTCCACTGAACCCACGCCTACCACCTTCGGTCACAATATAGACTTAGGGAAACTGTCTCCTGGTAACACCATCGTCGGATGGACGACAGGGCAGTGTGCGGACTACATTTCCAGCCTTGGGCTACCCCAGTACTGTGACAAGTTCTTGGGTAAGGAAACCTCCTGACCACACCTATACACAAGAGAGACTGAGCTAATCGCTTTTCACGCATGCAGAGAACGAAATAGTGGGGGAAGCACTGATAGCGCTACGACATGAAGAGCTGAAAGAGATGGCCATTATCAGTATCGGCCATAGGCTGACAATCCTCAAGGGCGTGTACGACGTCAAGATCAAGCAAGAGATACCGATAGACTCCGATCACTGGATGCCACCATGTAAGGCACCCTATCCTACTATCTTTTGCCTTATCCGCTGTTGCCTCACTGACCGTTCCAGCTGCCGATGCCGAGACCCAGGATCGGACTGCTACAAAAGACGACATATCCCGCATCATTAAGTCCATCGAGCTTCGAGATCATCGCATACAAGCTGCCGAAGCTGAGCTACGAAAGATCACCGAAGAATATCGAAAGCTACGAGACGAACTTCTACCAGTATTCAGAATGGCAAAAGAATCACAACCTCTGCCGTATCACCCCAACAACAATAGCCCCAGCCACCCCGAGGATGGAATGTCGCCGATGGTTTCACAGTTGCCACCAGAAAAGTTGGGCAGCAGCTTATCCCGCAAGTTCTCCACCAAAAGACTGTTCCTCGGCTCAGCGCCGAAGAGCAGTTCCCCGACCCACATACCCCAGTCCATCCCCGAAGGGAGATCCAAGGCTGATACGAATCTCGATCCCTCCGCAGCTGCCGTCGCCGCTTCGAACCACCTCACCGCTACCGTAAGCGGTGGATCCCAACCTTCTACATCTCCGAGCCAGGCAAACATTCCCTCGCCCACATCGCCGAACACCTACGCCAACCAATCTACCTTGTATCAACGAACATACCGAGACCAGCAAACACCAAGTACGGCGCGAAATATCTACTCCGAAGAAGCTACAGGCTACTACTCCGGTTCGACAATCACCTCCGAACGGGACCGCACAGCCAATCCTACCCCCACGCCAAGCACAGCGCGCACTCGAGCACCCACCCGCGATCAATATCAACAACTACAACAAGCCCAACAGCAACAGCCAGAAGAGACATCGACGTCAGGAGCTGGTCCTGGCGTAGAGATCTTCAAGTCCTTCCGTGTCAGTATGGAAGATCCCTGTGAGAAAGTCCTCCCGGCTGCGCTCAAGAAATACAACATCAACGCCGATTGGAGGCAATACGCGCTCTATATCGTTTACGGTGATCAAGAGCGCTGTCTTGGCTTGAGGGAGAAGCCGTTGATACTATTCAAGCAGTTGGACAAGGAAGGGAGAAAGCCAATGTTTATGCTCAGGCGGCATGCGGCGCCTATGGAAGGGCATAGTGGACCCAGTGGAGGGCCTGGATCGGGGGCGAATGTCCAGTATGATCCAACTGGAGGATTGGGCTCTGGGAAGGGGCATCAAAGTAGCATACAGCTGCCCGGGGGAGTAATATGAGGGCATTGAGGCCCAGCATCTCCAGCATGCTAGCATACATTTCGATTCGACTTCATGAGGTAGGGAGGAATGGGATACGGGCATTACAGACTTCTGATTAAAGAAGTTGGGCACATGGCGTTTCAATGATGGTGCATTGACGAATTTGGGCATTTATGGTTCGGCCAAAAGGGCTTGCCTTCTGTCACACCTACCAATTTAGCATAGCGATCTTGTAGTTTGGTGAAATATGAGAATCATGCGAGTGTTTTTGGATTTCACAATGCCTGCCTAGACCCGTCTTCCCACTCCAAGCGCCCCCGCCAAAT
>JAABUL010008250.1_pt1 | contig 10710 bp, 9 predicted proteins | sample 5559151 | NCBI WGS metagenome assembly JAABUL01 (sample SAMN10711876, study PRJNA513368) | rock metagenome | isolation source: Antarctica rocks | place: Antarctica: Victoria Land, Pudding Butte sud | reverse complement strand
CTACGTGCACATCACCACGAGCCTGGTGGTGCTGGTGCTGGGCCTGCTGCAATGGCTGCCGGTGGTAGCCGGGCCGGGGCTGCACCGGCGGCTGGGGCAGGGCTACGTGCTGGGCATCTTGGTATTGGCCGCGCCGTCGGGCCTCCTCCTGGCGCGCTTTGCCAATGGCGGGCTGGTGGCGCAGGTGGGCTTTTCGCTGCAATGCGTGGTGTGGTGGCTCACCACCTGGGCGGCCTACCGGGCGGCCCGCCGCCGGCAGTGGCCCCGGCACGTCGAGTGGCAGGTGCGCTCCTACGCCGTCACGCTGGCGGCCCTGGCCCTGCGCGGCGAGAGCTACATTCTATTCTACGCCTTCGGTACCAAGCCGATAGAAACCTACCTCACCGTAACCTGGCTCTCGTGGGTCGGCAACCTCGTGCTGGCCGAGGTGCTGCTGGAAGCAGGGGTAGGGCGCTATTTTTTGCGGGAGATAATCAGGAAATTACGCCCTAATTTGGGGGCATGAAAAAGTTATATTGGATGCTCGCGCTGGCTGGGGCTGCCAGCAGCAGACTCCGCCCGTCGAAAATAAGGCTACAGTGGCGGTAAAGCCTGCCATAACTGACACTAACCAAACTGCCGCACCGGCCCACGCAGAACAGCCGTTACCCATGCTGTTTGCTGCTGGCGACACCCTGACGCAACCCATGCGCAAACTGCTGCGAACGCAGGATTTGTCGCCATTGTGGCAAGATATCGAGCAATCGGACTATACCGACCGCAGCAGTTTCCAAGGTTTCTTCGGCTCTGAGCATTATCATTTCGCGCTGGTGATTACGCCAGCTGCCCGCGATGCCGCTGACCCCGCCGTATACCATGTATCTGGTAAAACCCGCTATTTTCAAAGCCATAATATTCGCTCCTTTACCGGCATCCTTACTGTGCGGCAGATTGTCGATTTGTCATATCCTGGCTTTCTGGCAGTAATGGCTCAGCGCGAGGAAAAAGCCATTGATTCGCTCGAAGGCCATACTTACACGGCTCGTGCCCGTTTGCAACTGCGCGAAGAAAACACTACCAACAGCGGCCTTTTCGAGGGGGAAGGCATGCTCGATTTCTATACAGTACCTGGCCAAAAGCCCGGCTACGTAGGAGTGTTCGCTTTTGAGGGCACTGACGACCGGCTGCCCACGCACGGTGGCGGGGTGCTACTTCGTGGCAATCGCCGCAACGTCAGCACCGGTCAGGTCAAGCCCTTTATCGTGTCACCCGACGTGTCCGCCATTGCCCCCTTCGTCTTTAAAGATTTTATGCTTGACGAGCGTATGGGTCAGATTAACCCCAAATACGCTAAGCTTGGGTGGAATGCTTACTGGGAAAACGACGAATGGTGGGCCGACTCACCCAAGCCTAAGCTGAGCCTGTAACAATGCAAAAACGGCCGTTCCTACCGGGAGCGGCCGTTTTTATGCACTAAAACCCCAACGCTACAGCCCCGGAATCACATCCAGCAGGCTGTGGCCCTTAGTCGCCACGGCCTCGCGGAATTGGTTCTTAATCACGTTTTTGATGATTTCGCTGGTGTCGCGCTCGCCGCGGGCCAGGGCTTTGGCAAACTCGATGGCCTGTGCGGTGCTCACCTTGCCGGGCATGGCGGGCTCGTTGGGGTCCACGTGGCAGTCGATAACGGCCGGGCCGTCGTGGGCCAGCGCCGCGCGCACCACACGCTCAGTGTCCTTCATCTCGCGGATGGTGAAGCCGGTGGCCCCGCAGGCTTCGGCGTATTTGGCGAAGTCAATGGATTGCAGGTCAACGCCGAACTCGGGGTTGCCTTCCATCACAATCTGCTCCCACTTAATCTGGCCCAGCGCATTGTTGTGGAAGATGAACACCTTGATGGGCAGCTTGTAGCGCACGGCCGTGGCCAGCTCGCCCATCAGCATGGTGAAGCCGCCGTCGCCGACCAGCGCCACCACCTGCCGGCCGGGGTAGGCCACCGACGCCGCGATGGCGTAGGGCAGGCCCGCGCCCATCGTGGCCAGCAGGCCCGAGGTCGAAAACAGCATATTGTCCTGCATCTGAATGTAGCGCGCGGCCCAGGTCGTGTTGTTGCCGCAGTCGCAGGTCACGATGGCGTCGTGGTTCAGCAACGGGCTCAGCACGTGGGGCAGGGCCTGGGGCTTCATGGGCGAGGCCTCCTGGGTGCCGCGCTCGGCCAGCAGCTCGCGCCACGACTTCATGCGGTCCTGCGCCGTGGTGAGGAAATCGCGGTCGTCCTGGCGCGTGAGCAGGGGTAGGAGCGCTTGCAGCACCGTTTTGCTGTCGCCGAGCAGGCCCACTTCCACCGGAGTGCGCAAGCCGATGTGGGTGGCGTCGAGGTCAATCTGCACCGTGCGGGCCTGGCCGGGCTTGGGGTAAAATTCGAGGTAGGGAAAGTGCGTGCCCACCAGAATGAGCGTATCGCACTCCTCCATCGCGTCTTGCGAAGGCGCGGTGCCCAGCAGCCCCAGGCCGCCGGTGGTGTAGGGCGAGTCGTCGGGCAGCACGCCCTTGCCGAGCAGCGCTTTGGCCACGGGCGCGCCCAGCAGCTCGGCCAGCTGCGTGAGCTCGGCGCGGGCATCGAGGGCGCCCCGACCGGCCAGAATCGCCACCTTTTTACCCGCGTTAATTACCTCGGCCGCGCGTTGCAGCTGGGCGTGGGTCGGGGCTACTTCGCTGCTCACCACTATTGGCTTGGTATGACCTTCTATATTCTGGGCCGATACTTTGTCATCGCTCGTCGTCCAGTCCTGCAGGTCCTTGGGGAAGGAGATGTGCGCCACCGTGCGCTGCCCCAGCGCCGTGCGAATAGCCTGGTCCGTAATGGTTTGCACGTGCTCGGGACCCATCACGCGCTCGTTGCAGGCGGCCACGTCTTCAAATAATTTGACCAGGTCCACATCCTGCTGCCAGTAGGTGCCGCTGAGGTCGTGGGCCGCGCTGCCCGTGATGGCCAGCACTGGCTGCCCGTCGTACTTGGCATCATAGAGGCCGTTGAGCAGGTGAATGCCGCCGGGGCCGCCGGTGGCCAGGCACACGCCCAGCTTGCCCGTAAACTTGGCGTGGGCGCAGGCCATAAACGCGGCCGACTCTTCGTGGCGCACCAGTACCAGCTTTATCTTGTCCTGGCGCGTGCGCAGGGCTTCGTAAATGCCATTAATGCCATCGCCCGGCAGGCTGAAAATCGTATCGACGCCCCAGTCCAGTAATCGTTCGACCAGCAGGTCGGCTCCCGTCTTTGCCATAATTGGTAGTGGTTACAGAATGTAGGAAGGGGTAGTACGTCGGTTGCCCGGTTGTTAGTTGTGGCGTTGGATGTCGGAAAGAGGGGGTAGGGCAGCCAAAAAGACCTTGTGGAGTGCTTTTGGCCCGCCTTACCCTGCTAAATTTATAATTTCTCAACAATTCCCATCTCGTTAGCGTTGGCAAGTCTAATGGAATTAGTAACTTGCGCCCTGTGTTGCCGGATTGTGTGCGTCGCCAGCCCCTCGCGTCGGGTTTTTTCTCCTTTGTCTCCCTACCGTTATGATTAATACCAACCTCAAGTTCTGGCGTCGCGAGCTCAGCCTGACGCAAGCCCAACTAGCTGATAAGCTGGGTATCAAGCGCTCCCTGGTGGGCGCCTACGAGGAAGGCCGCGCCGAGCCGCGCCTGGCCACGCTCGTCAACATGGCGCGCCTCTTCAATATCCCGCTCGACTCGCTGGCTACCACCGACTTTACGAAGCGCAAAAATGCCAAAACGGCCGCCGCCCTGCGCGAAGCCGGCCCCCTCACCGAAACCCTGCCCGAAGACAAGCCCCTGCGCATTCTGGCCATCACGGTAGGGCCCGACGACCGCGAAAATATTGAGCTGGTGCCCCTCAAAGCCGCTGCCGGCTACCTCAATGGCTACGCCGACCGCGAATTTATTGAGGAGCTACCCCGCTTCCGGCTGCCCATGCTGTCGAGCACCGGCACCTACCGCGCCTTCGAAATCGCGGGCGATTCGATGCTACCCCTCGCCAGCGGCACCACCATCGTGGGTCGCTACGTCGACGACTGGGCCGCCATCAAGGACGGTACTCCCTGCATCGTGGTTAGCCAGAAAGATGGTATCGTCTTCAAGCGCATTTATAATAAGCTGAAGCAGAGTGCCATGTTCGCGCTGCAATCAGACAACCCCCTCTATTCACCCTACGACGTGAAGGCCGAAGACGTGCTCGAAATCTGGGAAGCCAAGAGCTACATCAGCAGCGCTTTCCCCATCGGCGGCGTGTCGCTGGAGCACCTGGCCAGCATGGTGCTCGACCTCACGCAGCAGGTGAAGCAGCTGCAATTGCAGCGGGCGTAGTCTTATCCCTAAGCCCCCAAGCCGTTAAGCTCTACGGGTTCTCCCTCCGAGAACCTCACCCCCAACCCCCTCTCCAAAAAAGAGGGGGAGCTGCGGCGGCGTGAGGAGGTACAAAAAAGGCTTTCAGCATCGCTGAAAGCCTTTTTTGTGGTCGTCAGAAAATCGTCCGGCTCCCCCTCTTTTTTGGAGAGGGGGTAGGGGGGTGAGGTTACGACTACTTCAACTGCATTTCCTCAATAATGCGCTTAATCTTGTCCTCCGCCTTTTTGTGCGTTACCTCATAATCAGCAATGGAAGACAACGGCTCTTTCACGCTGAAATAGAACTTGATTTTGGGCTCGGTGCCGCTGGGGCGGGCCGAGATTTTGTCGCCGGCGGCCGTGATGAATTGCAGCACGTTAGAGCTTTCTACCCCCGTACTTTCCTCCATCCCTGAGGTGAGGTGGTGAATCTTGCCGGTCTGGTAGTCTCGGATTTCAGCGACTGGTGAGCCGGCCAGCGTTTTGGGCGGGTTCTTGCGTAGCTCCACCATCATTTCCTGAATTTCCTCGGCGCCGCGCTGGCCTTTTTTGGTCAGTGAAATGAGGTCTTCGACGTAGAGGCCGTACTCGGCGTACATCTGCTGCATCTCCTGGTAGAGGGTGCGGCCCTGGCTCTTGGCCACGGCGGCCATCTCGGCCACGAGGGCGCAGGCCGACACGGCATCCTTGTCGCGCACGAAATCGCCGATGAGGAAGCCGTAGCTTTCCTCGCCGCCACAGATGTAGTTCGCCTGGCCCGCCAGCTCCCGAATGAGACCCGCGATGTACTTGAAGCCCGTGAGCGTGCGGTAGTAGGTCACGCCGTAGTGATGCGCGATATCACCCAGAATTTCACTCGTTACGATGGTGTACACGATGAAATCGTTGGGCTGGGCCTTGCCCGCGTGCTTGCGCGCCGACAGGATGTAGTGCGTGAGCAGCGCGGCCGTTTGGTTGCCATTTAATAACACCCACTCGCCGTGCTCGTTCTTCACGCCTACCCCCACGCGGTCGGCGTCGGGGTCGGTAGCCAGCACGAGGTCGGCATTCTGGGCCTTGGCCTGGTCGAGGGCCAGCTGCATGGCCGCTTTTTCCTCGGGGTTGGGCGACTGCACGGTGGGGAAGTTGCCGTCGGGCGCGGCCTGTTGGGGCACCACGCTCACGTTGGTAAAGCCAAACGCGGCCAGCGCCGGCGGCACCAGCTTGATGCCCGAGCCGTGAATCGGCGTGTACACGATGCCCAAATCACGCTGCCGCTGAATAGCGGCGGGGTTGATGCTCAGCTTCTTCACCTCGGCTAAATACGCCTCGTCCACTTCCTGCCCGATGAGATGAATGCGGCTGGGGTCGGCCGCGAATTTCACCTCGTCGGGGCTGGTGATTTTATTGACTTCAATGATGATGTTCTTATCGTGCGGAGAAACCACCTGTGAGCCATCGTTCCAGTACACCTTGTAGCCGTTGTATTCCTTGGGGTTGTGCGAGGCCGTAATCACGCAGCCGCTCTGGCAGCCCAGGTAGCGGATAGCGAACGAAAGCACCGGGGTAGGGCGCAGCGAATCAAAGAGATACGCCGTAATGCCATTGGCCGAAAAAATGCCGGCCACCGTCTCGGCAAAAAAGCGCGCGTTGTTGCGCGAGTCGTGCGCGATGGCCACCTTAATCTCCTGGTCGGGAAAGCTCTGGTGCAAATAATGGCACAGGCCCTGCGTGGCCATACCCAGCGTGTAGCGGTTCATGCGGTTAGAGCCGGGGCCCATGATACCGCGCAGCCCGCCGGTGCCAAATTCCAGCGACCGGTAAAACGCGTCGTTGAGCTGGTCGTCCTGGTTGGTATCTACCAGGTGTTTGATGGCGGCCTGGGTTTCAGCATCATAGGCTGGGGTGAGCCAGGTATTAATGCGCTGCTGAACGTCGGGGGAGAGGGGCATGGGAAGAAGAAAAAGAGTTAATAGCAGGCCGTAAAAATAGGCGCGGCGGCCAGTTGCGGCCGTGCCTTCCCTTACGAAACGAATTGCCGCCGGGTCGGTTATCTTTGAAAAAAACCGGGTACTTATGGAAACGCTGCAACCCCACCTCTCCGATTACGAACTCGAACGCGGCAAGCCTATGCCTGGCTTTAATCACAGTATTGTTCAGAGCAGTCTGATTACCGAGCTTAACAACCTCCTGCGCCGAACGCACACCATCACATCAGAGCTAAACCTGGAATTAAATGGCAAAAAGCTGGTGCCGGACTTAGCCATCTTCCCCAAGCTCACGCCCGACATGCAGCACGATATTCTGTGGGTGAAAGAGGCCCCATTGACGACTATTGAGATTTTATCGCCTAAGCAGGACTTAGATTCACTGCTCGAAAAGGCCCGGCTTTTTCTGGCGGCCGGAGTACGGTCGTGCTGGCTGGTGCTGCCAGCGGTGGGCACTATCGCGGTATTTACCGGCCCAACGGCTTACCGCTCCTTTGCCAGCGATAGCGCCGTGCTGGATGAGGTACTAGGCATAGAAATTCAGCTGGCTGCTATTTTTAGCTAACGGCGGCGGGGCCATACCACTGGGTTTTGCTTATTTTTTAGCCGCGGCCGGCTCTTCGCGCAGCGCCACGCCGTAGCGCGTAGCAAAGTTCTCGAGCAGGGCGCGCAGCACGGCGAGGCGGCGGGTGCCTTTTACCTCACGCATGTTCAGCACATGGATATCGCCATCCTTGAGGCGTACCCGCAGCTGGCGGGGTAGCAGCTCCAGCATACTCATGTTTTCGGCCGCGAAAACCTGCTTGGCCCGAAACAGGCCCGCCTTATGCACCAGGTAGCCGGGCGCAAACTCAAAGTAGCTCTGCGTGCCAAACACCGGCGCGTTATGCACCAGAATAAACCCCAAATACACTACGCAAAGCGCCAGAAACACGTAGCTCAGCCAGTAAAAGTTCTGGTCGGCCGGCGAGTTGCGCAGCATGAGCACGGCATAAACAATGGCAAACAAAGCCAGCGATACCTGCACCCCAAACGAGAGGCGCGAGGAGTTGGCGGGGCGTAGGCGAATTCGGGTAGTACCAGTAGGCATGGGGCAAAAATAGGTAAGAGTTAAAAGTTAAGAGTTAAGAGTGGATGAATAGCCTGACTAAGTGCCAAACCACCAACTCTTAACCCGTAACTTTTAACTCTTACCAGGCCGAACGTCTTTTGCGTAAGTCCTGTCTTAGCTCAATTTCGCTTCCAGCGTCATCTCGGGCACCGCGCTCAGCACCTGCGATACGGGGCAGTGCTCCTTGGCAAACTCGGCGTGCTTCTGAAAGTCTTCGGGCGTGATGTTGCCGCCGGTTACTTTCCCCTCGGTGCTCACGTGAATTTTGGTGATTTTGGGCGGGTCCTGGGTCGGGTCCAGCGTCACGGTCGAGGTCGTGGTGATGGTTTCCACCGTGTGGCCGTGCTTGGTGAGCACGCTGGTCAGGAACATGGTGTAGCAGCCGGCGTGCGCGCCGCCAATCAGCTCCTCGGGGTTGGTGCCCTTTTGGCCTTCAAAGCGCGAGCCTACCGAATACGGAGCCTCTACTACGCCGCTTTTGGTGCTAATGGTGCCGTGGCCTTTCATGTTGCCGTTCCAAACGGCCTTGCCAAATTGGTCTATCATGGTGAGTAAAAATTAAGGGGGGTAGGAAATCAGCGCTGGCAATGTTGCCAGCGGCTTGTGCCTACGTCGAACGGACCAGGGAAATTTTTGTTTAATATTTTAGGGAAAAACATTAAACAAAATATGCGCACTTACTCGCCTGCCAGGACTAAAAATCTGGCTTACTGCCTGGTAGCAAGCGATGCGTACCGCGCTTGGCTGGGCACTGGCCGGCCGGGGGTGGGCGCGGGTAAGTAAAGCGGCCTTTTATCTTCGCCCAAATGGGAATAAAAGCTACTTTGAGCCGCCCGCTGGCCGCCTGCACCGTGCACCGCTACCAGCAGTGGCAGCGCCAGCCCGCCGCTACCCAGCGGCGCCTGCTGCGCGCGCTGGTAGGCGCGGCGGCGAATACGACCTTCGGCCGCGCCCACGAGTTCAGCGCCATCCAGACGCCCGCCGACTTCGCGGCCCGCGTGCCCATCCGCGACTACGAGGCCCTGAAACCCTACTTTGACCGCGTGAAGGCCGGCGAGCCCAACATCCTCTGGCCCGGCCGGCCGCTGTACCTGGCCAAAACCAGCGGCACCACCAGCGGCGCCAAGTACATCCCGATTACCAAGGCCAGCATCGCCAACCATATCAGCGGGGCCAAGGATGCGCTGCTGCACTACGTGGCCGCCACCGGAAAAGCGCGCTTCCTCGATGGCAAGCTGATTTTCCTGTCCGGCTCGCCCGAGTTGGAGGGGGTAGGGGGCATCCCCACGGGCCGGCTCTCGGGCATCGTGAACCACCACGTGCCCGCGTATCTGCGCCGCAACCAACTGCCCAGCTACGCCACCAATTGCATAGACGACTGGGAAACCAAGCTCGACGCCATCGTGGCCGAAACGCTGGGCCAGCCCCTGACGCTCATTTCCGGCATTCCGCCCTGGGTGCAGATGTATTTCGACCGCCTCACGGCCCGCGCCGGCCGGCCGGTCGGCGAGATTTTTCCGCGGTTCGACCTCTTCGTGTCGGGTGGCGTGAGCATGGAGCCTTACCGCGCCCGCCTGCTCGAAAGCATCGGCCGCCCGGTCAATAGCATCGAGCTGTTTCCGGCCTCCGAGGGCTTCCTGGCCTTCCAGGACCAGCCCGGCAACCCCGGCCTGCTGCTGCGTCTCGACAGCGGCATTTTCTTTGAATTCGTGCCCGCCGAGCGCTTTTTTGAGTCAACCCCGCCCCGCCTCACCATCGCCGACGTGGAGCTGGGCCAGCAGTACGCCGTGGTGCTCACCTCCAACGCCGGCCTCTGGGCCTACTCGCTCGGCGACACCGTACGTTTCGTGGACCTGCACCCGCACCGCGTGGTAGTTACGGGCCGCATCAAGCATTTCCTCTCCGCGTTTGGCGAGCACGTTATCAGCGAGGAAGTCGAGGCCGCCCTGCGCGAGGCCGTGCGCCAGCATTCCGAAACGGAAGTCACCGAATTTACCGTGGCCCCGCTCGTGAGCGAGGACCAGGCGCAGCCCTCGCGCCACGAGTGGCTGGTGGAGTTTGCCTACCCCCCCCACGACGCCCCCGGCTTCGCCAAGGCGCTCGATGTGGCCCTGCGCCAGCGCAATACCTACTACGATGACCTGCGCCAGGGCAACATCCTGGTGCCGCTGCTGCTCACGCCGCTGCCCGCCGGCGCGTTTCAGCGGTATATGAAAAGCGTGGGCAAGCTGGGCGGGCAAAATAAAGTGCCGCGGTTGGGCAATGATAGGGGGGTAGCAGAGGGGTTGTTAAGCATATAACTTTTGAACGAATGATACCAGGCGAACTAAGAATCGTAGCTAGCACCGATTACGACGATTATGCCACTTTTGACCTGACAGCCAGTCGTGCCGAACTAAAGGTTCATGTTCATTTTTGGGATTATCTAGACCTGTTTGAGCAGTTTGGCTCAAAACTGGCCGCTTTCCCTCAAAATCTTGAGGACACGGTAGAAATTGAGATTGGACAGCTACTGCCAGGATTTTCTCAAAACTACCTGCTGCTCCGAGCTTACTGTTACGATGCCAATGGGCACGCAGCGCTAAAGATTGTGACGCATAACAACGAAAGTGAGCCGCAAATGCAACGGATTGAATTCTCAATTCCGGCCGATATCGCGGCGCTTAACAGACTGGGCAATTTGCTGAAAAATTGGTTGCCTCAGGGGAACTCAGAATTAGTGTGGCAAGCCCAAATTAGTTGATTTGGCTCGTTCTTCATCCCAACCGCCACCGATGCCACTTGTCTGTCCCGCATATGCGCATAGCCTTCGACCGCGATAATACCCTGATTCGGGGTAAATACGCTTTTGCGCTGGAAACGCCCAGGCGTCGCTTTTGGGCGCGGCTGCTGGGTAAGGAAGCGTTGCGCGCCGGCACGGTGGAACTGGCCGAGTGTTGCCGCCAGCGAGGTTGGGAAATCTGGGTGTATACCACTTCTTACCGCGGCGTGGGGTATATCCGGCGGCTGTTCTGGCTGCACGGCATCCGGCTGGCGGGCGTGGTCAACCAGGCGCGGCACGACCGGGAAGTGACGGTGCGCAGCACCAAATACCCACCCCGGTATGGCATTGACCTGCTGCTTGACGACTCGGAAGGCGTGCGGCTGGAAGGGGAGCGCCACGGCTTCGCGGTGCTGGTAACTGACCCGACCGACGTGCGGCCACTGGGTATGCCCCGATGTGTGCTGGAACGCCAGCGCCGGCCTCTGCGAAGACTGCGCC
>JAABUL010008246.1_pt1 | contig 10715 bp, 1 predicted proteins | sample 5559151 | NCBI WGS metagenome assembly JAABUL01 (sample SAMN10711876, study PRJNA513368) | rock metagenome | isolation source: Antarctica rocks | place: Antarctica: Victoria Land, Pudding Butte sud | reverse complement strand
GCCCATGTAGATAATTGAAATATCTAAATTTTGTCTCTTTGTTGTTGTCTCTCTTGCATCTTCTCGCTTATTTTGTCGACAATCTTCTCGTTTATCTCGCTAGCTTTGTATAGACGATTGATTGTTAGATATCTAATTAAAGAATAAATTCGAAATTAACTTAAAGTCAAAAAGTTCGCGTTAAGTAAAAATATCAAATCTTTGTTGACGTCGTCGTTGTAAGATTGTCGATCGCGACGATATTGCTTTTGTTTATAGACAATTTTGTGTTTCTCGCGAACGATTTTTAGTTTTAACGATAACAAGCTCTTAAATCTATAGAATCTATCGCGATAAAAAAGATATATCTAGCGATAAAGTGTCTCGCATTTTGACATTCTTATCGTCTTAATAATTACTTATTGTATAACTCTCTTGCTTCTTCGCTTTAATTGCTTGAGACAACTTTGTATAGAGTCAATAACAATATATATTTTTTAGCTTCAATATTTTATCGTCAACTCTATTGTAGAGTCGCTTCTATATCTTATGCGCACATAATAAATTTATAGTTTTGATAAAGATGTTTTTGCAAAACTCGATAATAGTAGATTGTTCGCAAATACGTTTGTAGTATTTGTAAATTTTTCGAAAAACAAAAAGAGTAACAAAGTTATACAAATTATAAAAGATAAATATGCAACAAAGATCTTAAGACATACAAGTCTTGCTTTTCTTAAAATTGTTGTCGTAGTTAATATATTAATTGTGCAAAAAAAGTTGTAGCTTGTTCTTTATTGTTAATAAATTATCTACTAAGATCAGCTAGTAAATTATAGAGCAAATAAAGTACTTATCAATAAAAACATAAAGTTTTTGCTTGACTTAATAATAAGCGCTCTTTAATTGCGAGATAAAAATATTATCGAAGTGTAAAAAATAATTAATATAGCATTTCGTTTACTTAGTGCGCAAGAGTTAAACGTGCTCTTTAATATATATATAGATGCGCACGTCGACGTTAAAATAGATATAATAGAACGCATTGTAGTCTTTTTTTAACAAAACAAATGTTTTTGTTAGACAAAGAGTCTTTTATCGCTTTATAAACTTATTATAAAACTTATTTGTAAAAAATAGCTTCTTGCAATTAGTAATAATATTGTTGTTTATATATTATACGTATAGAGCATAATTAATACAATATCTAGAACTAGAAAAGACATAATAAAGAGCAAACGTCAACGTTTTGTTGTTATCAAATAATATAGTCTTAAGATACAACAAATCGAAATAATTGTAAAGTTGCTTTAAGATCTATATTACTCAAATATAGTTATTATAATTCTTGTCTTTTATAAAGTAGAAAGCAACGTAAAACGTAATATTTAAAACAATAACTTCGATAATAATTAACAAAGATATCTTGTATTTGTTAGTTTTATAGATATAGTTTATTAGAATTATTTTATAGTAGTTTGCAAACATCTTTTGCGAGATTTTCGATATAAAGAAGAGATATTTCAATTGATTGTTGCTCTTATGTGTCTTATAATTAATATATTAGTTCTTTTAATTTGTTAGATACTATATTAAAGTCTAAGTAAACGTCAAAATATCTAATATCTTTGTTTTAAGTCTTGCGAACTTGTTCTAGATATTGCGAGACTTAAAAATAGAGTTTTTGTTGTTCTTATTTATGCGCAATTCTTTTAGTATTAAGTTAGTCTTGTTGTCTTTTCGAAACTCTTTTTGTATTTTGCGCTATATTGTAGAGTCTTTTATAACAATATTTTGTTGTACAATTGAGACAAACAATTTTGTAAATAGATAATTATAATTATTGTTTTTTATTATTAATATCTAGTTATTTATATTGTTTTTGTTCTAGATATTAAATTGTAACTTTGCAATGTATTCGAAAGAGCAATCGACGCGCTTACTAGAGATAATTTGATAACTATTGTCTTTTGAATTTTTTTTATTGTTGCGATCGCATTGTATTTAGATCTTTATAAGAACGTCTTTCTTCGATTGCTTGTTTTGCTTGCGCGTTATTGAATAATCTTGTTTCTTTGTATGCTTATTAATCTTCTTAACTAACTAGTTAATAAAAATATAATTGTATAGATTTGTTCTAGAAGACAACATAGACATAATATAAATAATAAATAATAGATAATAAATAAAGCAAAGAAGAAGAACGACAATAACGATATAAACAAACAACGCGTTGAACTCTAAAAATTACTCGATTAAACTTAATAAGAGAGGGTGGTGTGCTAGCAATGTAGAGGATGGTGTGCCAGCAATATAGAGTGATGTTTCTGTAGTGGTTACCTTTATTAAATACAAGAAATTAAAAAAATTTAAAATTAATTTATTTGCAAAAAACTTTTGTTTTTTCTTCTTTTTCTTCTTTTTTTTTCTTGGTAAGACTTTTATAATTTTTGTTGTTTTTATTAGATTTTAAACGCAAAAATCTAGCAATTCTTCGAACAATATTTTGTTATAGAACAACTTTTTGTAACTTTTTGTATTTGTAATTAAGATTTTGTGCAATAGTAATATTTGTTAATCGATAATATTCTAATCTAAAGTATTGTGTCTAAATTTTAATATATAATATTTATTATTACTACTATCTTTGTCTACAAATAGACGCTTTTTAATAGTTGCTAAATATATATATTTTTTTTCTTATTTTATATATAAATCTAGCTATTGTTTGTTAAGACTAAATATATTTTTTGTATATTATTTAAATATTAATTAAAAGCAATTAAACTTAATAGAGTTTTTTATTTTATTTATATTTTTAAAGTCTAAAGTTGTAACAAAAGTATTTAAGTTTTGTTATTTTAGTTCTTTACTAGTTATATTGAAACAATTTATAGAATTTAATATTGTAACAATTGATTGTTAAAGACTTTAATATAGAGAATTTAAATATAGAAAAATATTGTTGATTATATAAATTTAAGAGAGTAATTTAAGCAATAAAATATATTAATAAATAGATTTTTAAAAGAATTAATATAAGTTTTATATCAAAGATTATTGTAAAAATCTATAAAAATAGTTTGTTGCAAAAATTTTTAACAAAAGTTTGTTGCAATATTTTAATATAATTTTTTGCAATCGATACTTTTTAATTTAAAGAAGCAAGATAGAGAATTTTACAAAAATACAAATAAAAAATAACATAATATTTAGAATTGTATATAAAGTAATAGTAGAAAATAAGTAAACTTCACGAACTAATAATTATATTTTCGATATATTTTTTTTCGACAATTAATAGTAATAATGTCTTTAATAAATTAGCAAATTAAAATAGTCTTATAACTGCTATTAGATATTAGAAGACTTGCATATTAAAAAAGCTAGAATTGTAGAAATAAATAGTAAATAGCTAGAAGAACAAATAATAAAGATAAAGTAAAAGATATTAAAATATAAGAGAAGACAAATAATTATTATGCATATTTACTACTTAGTCTAATCGACAATATAATAAACAATAGATTTATGAAATATTTTAGTAAGTTAATAATTTAATATAACTATTACTCTTACTTCTATAGATTAATTTACAATTACTTTGTTTGCAATTATAATAGAATAGTATTAATATTAATATATATAAGTAGCTATAAGAGTAAACTAAGTAATTAAATTAAATTTTTCTACTTTTGTTTTTTTTAACAATAGTTTATTTAAAACGTACTAGCGCTTTAACTTTGCTATTACTTTATATTAGAGCTCTTACTTTTGTTGTTTTTTAAAATTAATATTTTTGTTTATTGTAAATATAATAGAAAGTTACAGAGTTGTTATTAAAAAGATAGTATTCTAGAACTAAAAATATTCTAAAAATTATTGCAAAAAAATTGTCTATTTTTAAATAATTGTCTTTTAATCTTTATATACAAAATAATACTATTATTAATAAGTTTAGTTTAATATTCTATTAATTATAGAAAATTATAGAAAATTCTTTTTAAAATTCTTTTGTAAATTCTATATTAATATATAACAATAAATAGAAAAAAAGATATTAAATTTTTTTAATTTTGAATTTGAATTATCTATATTGCTTACAAAGTTTAAGATATTATTAATAAAAAAACTTGTATTCTATTAATAGTTTGTTTGCTAATTACAATTACAAAAAAAGAAAATAAGTATTTTGTTTATAAAATATTTACAAAAAAATACTTTGAAAAAGAAATTAATTGTATTGTTAAAGTTTACAAAGAAATTAAATTTTTTAGCAATTTTAGAAATTTATTTACAATTAAGTACAAAGGTTTTTTACAAGAACTCGATTAACAACAATAACAAGAATATTACTAAAATATTAAACAAAAAAATACTTAATAGTTTTACAAAGATATCTACTTTTTTGAAGATACTAGACGTACGTTTTTTATTAACAAAAAAACTAATATCGAAATCTAGTATAATAACAAGATTATAAATCTAAAGTTTAAAAAGTATAAATAGCAAAATAAGATAAAACAACAATTTGTATAAAGCAATAGATTGTTTATAGTATTTATACTTAAAAGTTAATCTTAACAAAAATTAATTAAATTATAAAGTTATGTTACGAGATTCTCCCAGAGATATACAGCCTAGGGTCTGCATAGGGTTAGAGTCTTGGCAGGCGCCCATAGACATCCTGCCCGGAATTACATAGATTGCTCCCCAATTCAACTATTACTATTACTATTACTGCTTACTGCACTTACTCTTACAACTTAATTGCAATTTAAGATAAAAGAATCTTAAAATTTAACGCAAATTATATTGCAAAAGTTTGCAAAATTTAAAAATTAATTGCAACAAAAGCTAGATTAAATTCGAACTTTAAACAATAATTTAAAATATTATTGTTAAAATTTGCTTATTATTAAAACTATAAAAAAAATCTTATTTTAAAAGATTTTAATTTAAAGATAACTATTATCTTTTAAGTAAATTATATATAGCAATTAACAAGTTGCAATTACTATTCAATTTTAAATATCTATCTCAAAAATTCTAAATATAGTTGCAATCGAGATATTTATAAAACTAACTATTATAATTTGACAAAATTATTATATTTATCGTTTTTACTAGACAATTAACAAATCTTTATAAGCAATCTTTTTAAATATAAAAACTGTTTATACTATTTACAAAGTTACAAGATTTAAGATAAAACAATATTACAAAAACTAAAAAATCGAAATACTTAACAAAGTTAAAATATTTATTAAATGTTAACTCTATAGTACTAAATTAAATATTAATAGATATTAAGCTATATTAGATATAGACTGACCGTTCGGTTCCAACAGTTGGAACCGAATTGCATAAATTATGAAAATACTAACTATATTAGGTTAAAACTTGGCCTAATTAGATATAACTTTCGGGTCGGGTTATAGATTTCAGGGAAAAACCGACCCGAACGATCAGTCTATTAATATATACTAAATTGAGATTAAAATTAAGCTATATTGTTATTAAAGAACATATTATATTAAAGCAAATAAATAAATATCTTAATTGTTTATATATAATATATAAGCTAAGTATATATAATTGCAAATATAAATACAAAAAATATTTCTACAAATATATACTATTTTGCAAAAAAATATATATCTCTTTTATATTTAATATATATTTAGTTTATACTAATTTAGTATTTTAAAGTTTTAAGTTAAATTTAAAAAATTAACAAAATATAAATTATTTTACAAAGTCGAAATAAATTTTTTATAAAAATTGCTTAAACTAAGCTGATATTCTATATAAATATATAAATATTATCAATCTATTTATCTATTTATCTATTAATATACAAACAATATAGAGTATATTGCGTAAACTAGATTAATATTAAGTATATATTAAATTTATATTAGACAATTGTTAAAATTAAGAATTTGCAATTCTTTTCGATAAATATTTTTATTGCAAAATAAACTTATTTTATATTTGTTATATATTTAATTTTTCTTTAATTTTTCTTGTTTTTATACTATATATATAAATGCTTATTTTGTTATTTAAGACTTCGATAAAATATTAACTATATATAGATTTAATTAACATTAGATTTGTACTAATATAATTATTAAAATTATTAATTGTTTATTGTTTGTTATTTTTTTTCGAGTATTTGTTTTTCGACTTAAAGAATATTTGTAAGAAATATATTTTTAACTTAGTTTTGAAATATACTAAACTTATATTAATTTACTTTTAGCATTATATTAGTATTTTAATCGAAAAATTTGTTCTTATATATTTTATTATATTAGTTTATACTTAGTTTATACTTAAACTATACGCAAATTAATATATCTATTATAGATATTATATTTTCGAATAGATTATTTAATTATATTTTAAGTCTAATCTATACTAAATATATATTAGTATTAAAAAAGTATAAAAAAGAAAAAAAAATTATAATAATAGTATATTTAAAATCTCGAAAATCCTTAAAAATTTATATTTTATTTATACGTCTAGGGCTTCCTACTAATAAAAACAACAGTTGTACAACAGTTGTACGTCGGTTGAACAACAGAAATCTAGATATTTTATAGTTGTTTAACGGTTGTTCAACGGTTTGATGTTAGAAATTTGGAAATTTAGATTTTCTCCCAATAAACAGCGGTTGAACAACGGTTGAACAACGGTTGAACAACGGATGAACAACAGATAGATGCCTATAGGTGCTAATTTTGATATTGAAATTTTTAAACAACAGTTTAAGACTAGAAAATGAATTTTTCTACGATTGAACAACGGTTGAACAACGGTTGTTCAACGGTTGTTCAACGGATAGATGCCTATAGGTGCTAATTTTGATATAGAAATTTTTAAAATTTTTAAAAATTGATTCTAAGTCTCGAAGCTAGCCCGATCGAGGTTTTAAGTCTTGGCATGTCGAGTAGTAAAATATCTAAATCGTTGATTCGTTAATACGTGAAGTCGTTAAGACGTTTTTCTATTAATTCTATTAATAGTTTAGAGTTTAAACTTAAAATTTAAAGTTTTGATTTATCTCGGAAAGTCTCTATTTTGATTACTATCAACACTATCAAGTTATAAATAGAAAAATCACGTGATTTACGAAAAACGTATACGCGTAAGTGAGCCCCTAATCTATACCCCCTCAATACCCTCTCTATATATCTCTCTACTACTCTAGTACTTAGGAAGTCTAATTAATTAATTTTTTTTTTCAATTTAATAAATTTTTTAATCAACTGTTGAACAACCGCAATTCAACCCTAAAACCTGTTTTTGCGGTTGGTGGTTGTTGGGGCAACCAGTCCGTTGAACAACCGAAATTTAGAATTTTCCTAGTTGTTAATCGGTTGAAAAACAGTTTTCCGTTGGTTTTAGCATAGTTTTTCGACGGTTTTTCGACGATTTGTCGACGGTTGTACAACGGTTGTACAACGCTTGAATTTTTCACTAGTCTAGCTATACAGTAAGTACTTAACTAAGAATTATAAAATCTTCGACAATTGCAAGAAGCAAGCAAGCGTTATTGTTATATTTAGTTTTACTATATAGATATATTGTTTACAAGTCTAAAATTTAACAAAAATAGCAATTAAAAAATAACTAAACTTATACAATTGCAAACTAAGTATTTGTTAAACTCGATATTAAATAGTCGAGCAATTTGTTTTACTATTTTACTATTGTTCTTATTAATAAGATACAATTCTTAAAATCTTTAATATTGTATAACAACTATATTCTACAATAATTTTCTACTTTGTTTAATATTTTAATTACTAAAATTTTAATATCTAACAATTCTAATAATATTAAAAATCTTTTATTGTTTATTAAGTATTCTAATAGCAAATTCTAATAAATTTTTTAGATTTTAAAAAAAAACAAAAATTGAGTTAACTGTTAATTTGTATTTTTTATCGATTAATTGTTCTACTATTTGATTATATATTATTTCTAGCGTTGTTAATTACCAAATATACAACTTATACTAAAATAATATTTAAAAAAATTATTGTATCTATTAGATATAAAAGCAATATATAATTTGTTGTATTTATTTATCGATAATTTTTTTCAAGATTCAAAAAATAATTAGTAATTATCTATTAAAAATTTAAGCTATATTTATCTATTGCAATTATTTATTAAATAGAAAGATCAAATATTAATAACTCGAGAATATATTTATCGAAAAGTTGCTTACTTTTGTTTTCGAAAAATAAAAATAAAAGATTGTATTTAATATAATTCGAAAGTTAACTATATTTATATTGTAGAATTAATTGTTAGCAATTAACAAAACAAATAAATTTAAAATTAATAATATTAAAATAGTTTCTACTAAGAACAACTATTATATAGAATAGTTTAATAAATTGTATTTAACAAAACTAATACTAGAGATTTAACTAGCTATATTAAAAAAAAAACTAAAAGAAATATTAAAGATACAAATGCTATTGTGCAATTTTTGTAGTTAAATTAGTATTTCTTATTGCAAAAAACTTTTAATATAGATATTATAAAAAACTTTAATACATCTTAATACTATATAAAGTTTTTGACAAAATTATATTTTAAAATCTTTAATAGACATTTTACTAAATTCTACTTTATAGATTGTTTGTAATTAAAAAAACATAAATATTTTTTGTCAATTTTCTAAAATTGCACTCTATATATATATATGTTGTTTTTTAACTTGTTAATATTAATTATTTTTTTGTTTTATATTAAACAAAAATTAAGCAAAAACAAATTATTTAGATTTTTATAAAAAATTTAATTGCAAAAATAGTTCTAATTTTTGTATACAATCTCGACTTAATTAAACTAAATTTACAATCTTTATATTAATAAATATATCTTTTAAAGTTATACTACAATATCTTAATTAAAAATTAATATATTTATTAATTTTAACAAGTAAACAATCTTGCAACAATTATTTATATTCTCGAATATTATTTATATAATGTTTTCTTAAATATAAAGTTCTATCAAATTATAGACAAAACTATTTTAGAGATAATAGTTTTACTTAATTGCTTAATATTTAAAAGTTTAGAGATTAAAGATTCAAATACAACTATTAATATTAAAAATTAAATTTAACAAAAATCGAAATTAATTCGACTAAAAGATATTGTTTTTGTATTAAATAAAACTTCTAATATACTAAAAATAGAAACAATTATTAAAAGAATTATATTAAAAACAAAGAAAAAATAAATATTTAATAAACAAAAAAGATTGAAGTAAATGTTTGCTATTGTTATATACAATATAATACTTTATAGCCAATACTATAGAAAAAAAAACCGTGTTTTTACCGTAGTAAATCGGTAGTAATACGGTAGTACTACGGTAGTACTACGGTAGAACCCTAGTATTGCCACGGTATAACCCTAGTAGCACTACCGTAGAGGGGGGATAATACCAAATACGGTTGTACAACCGTAGTAGATATAGTTATACCAATTTGGTATATTCTACCAAATCCGTTTTACTACCGTTTTACTACCGATTTACTACGAGATTAATACGGTTGCTAGTCGGTTAATTTTCGATAATACAATAGTGTTATATGCGTTTTATTAGTAAGTAATTTTGCTTAGTAAGCAAACTTTTTTTTAATTTAGTAAAGTATCTTATTAACTAATATCTATTATATATTAATGTAATATGCACGCGCTAGTAAGGGGGGGCTAACGCGCGTATATAATTTTCGTAAATCTCGTGATTTTATTATCTAAAATATTATAGTGTTGATATTCGCGACGCTAGAGACTTCTCGAATATCTTAAACTTTAAATTTAAGATTAAAACTTTAAATTTATAAATAGAATTATAATCTAACAACTTCACGAGTTGACGAATTAACGTTTTGAAAACTTTATTATTCGACAATATTTTCGAAAATCTCAATCGGGCTAGCGTGGGGACTTTGAAAGAAAAAAAAAATAAAATAAAATTTTTTTTTTATTTTTTTTCCATAATTAGCACCTATAGGCATCTATAGATTCTATAGTAGTATTGCGGTAGTAATACGGTAGTACTACGGTAGCACTACGGTAGCACTACGGTAGGAATCCCGTAGTAGTAGGATTTTCTTAGTAGTTACACGGTAGTACTACTAGCTTACTACTAAATCCGTAGTATAGCAGTAGTACTACCGTTATACTACCGTGTTTTTAATACATAGAGGGGCCTCAAAGTAGCTACTAAATTAACTCAATTAGTCTCTCAATTTAAAACTGTAGAAATTTTCTACAATATATCTATTGCAAATATTATATAAAAAGATATATATAGTATATAATAATAATCGAAGCTTTTAACAAAAGTAGATTAAATACTAAAGAGAGAGAAAACTAATTAATTATTATTTGCAATAGCTATATAGACAAAGTTATTTACAGATATTAGTATAAAATTTCTGAAAACTACAATTTAGATTATATATTTCAGTTTAGCTAGATTAATAAATTAATAACTTTTGCAATTTAATACAATAAAAAGTAATTTTTAATTATTGCAATTTTTTCTACTAAATTAATATTCGTTCTTGTTGTCTTTGTTAACTCTTAAAGTTTAAAACTATTATTACAATATCTCGAATACTATATTGTTGCTATATTAATATATTAACAAAAATTATATATACTACAGACAATCTTATTTCTATTATT
>JAABUL010008245.1_pt1 | contig 10716 bp, 1 predicted proteins | sample 5559151 | NCBI WGS metagenome assembly JAABUL01 (sample SAMN10711876, study PRJNA513368) | rock metagenome | isolation source: Antarctica rocks | place: Antarctica: Victoria Land, Pudding Butte sud | reverse complement strand
GCTAGATATTATTTGTAGTATATTTAAGATTAAAAAGCAAAAATTCGAAAAATAATCGAAAAACAAAATCTATCTAGTCTAAAATTATAATATTATTTTTTTCTTCTATTTGCAAGTTTCGACAAAATAATATCGAATTTTTCAATTAGTATTTTTAATTAATTTTAGTTAATTTTAAATATTTGTTAAATATAAACTTCGATTAATATCTATTAGAATTAGAGCTTTAATAACTAGTATATAGTTAATTAACAAAAATACTAGCTATATAGAACTATTATAGTTCTAGACTAGACAAACTTTGTCCTTTAATTACTCTTCGAATCTTTGCTTTCTAATCTCGAATATACTACAAGTAACGTTTAGCGTCTTAGTATCTATAGTACTTATATTTATTTTCTATATATAGTTAGTTCTGCATAGTTAGTATTTTTATTAATTAACTATATACTAGTTATCAAAGCTCTAATTCTAATATAATACTAGCTATTTCTTCAAATATAATTCTACAAATTGTATACTAAAAATACTTATATTTGCTATTTGTTTTTTGTTTTGCAAAACGAGTTCTAGATATAAAGTTACTAAAACAAATATTTTGCAAAGTATAATTAAGTTGCAACAATAGATATCTTTTAATTAATATACAACTTAACAATATTTAATTTTGTTAACTCTCTAGTTAGTTTGCTAAAGTAAATAGACAACAAATTGTTCTAACTATAATTTAATAAATCTACTAGAATAGAATCAATAAATTTGCTAAAATAGAGAGACAATAAATTATTTTAACTTCGATTTAATAAATTTGCTAAAATAGTATTAATAAGTTTGCTAGAATAAAATTAATAAATTTGCTAAAATAGAATTAGTAAATTTGCTAAAATAGAATTAATAAATCTACTAGAATAATAATTACAATACAATTTTGTTGTTGTCTTTAAATAATACTTTTGTTTTTATATATTAGAAGATTTGCTACGTAACAATATAATACTTTAAACAATATCTATTTTCGATATTAAAAATTTTGTTTTGCAAATAGTATAAATTCTTTAATATTTGTATAATATCAAATATATTTAAGTTCGAACTTCTATTTTTGTTTACAAATATTTACACTATTTGTATTTTATTTATATCTACAATATAATTAACAAAAAATAAGTTTCGAAAAGCAAAATTAAGTTTAGCTCTAGCAAAAATTGCAAGTTATTTAAGAAACTCTTAATAGATAAAAATTAATTAAATATTAATATTGTTTTTTATTACAATTACTATTTTATTAAAATATTATTAAATTAAAACAATTTCGAAAACAATTTAGAGTTTAAAGAGTATTTTAATTTATTTAAAAACAATATATTTAAGTTCTTGTTATTTGTTTAATTTAATTTTTACAAAACTATAATTAACAAACTAATTTAATTAAATTTGTTTAACAATATAAGTTTGTTAAATATATTAATTCGATTTTTAATATATTAATTAATAGATAGCAACTTTGTTTAATTTTGTAACAAATATATTAAAAAAAAAGACAAAAATAGATTAAGTTAATATTGTATTCCAGTTAATTAATTTAACAATTTTAACAAAAATTAATAAAAAACGTCTTAATTTCTATAAAAAGCAATTAAAGATAATATAAAGAAATAATTTTAACTACTTTATAAAAATAGTATTACTATTGTTAAGTTTTAAATTAATAAAAAGATTAATTTCGACTTTATCTATTAGCTAAAAATTCAAATTAACTCTTTAAAAACTTATTTAAATTAAATATATCACAATTCCAGACTAGATAGACTTCGCTCTTCGATTACTCTCTAGATCTTCGCTCTCTAGTCTCGAATATACTACGAATAATATCTAGCGTCTTAATATCTATAGTACTTATATCTATTTTCTATATATAGTTAGTTTTGCATAGCTAGTATTTTTGTCAATCAACTATATACTAGCTATCAAAACTCTAATTCTAATATAATACTAGCTATCTTTTTAGACACAATTTTGCAAATCGTATTCTAAAAATATTTATATTTGCTAACTTTTTTCTTTTGAGACATACTTTAGATACAAAACTACTAAAACAATTTTAGATACAAAACTACTAAAGCAATTCTAGATACAAAATTACTAAAATAGACGTTTTGCAAAACGTAACTAAGCTATAACAATAAATATCTCTTAATCGATATATAACTTAACAATATTTAATTTTGTTAACTCTTTAGTAATTTTGTTAGAAAAGATAGACAACAAATTGTTCTAGCTAAAGTTTAATAAATTTGCTAGAATAAAATTAATAAATTTGCTAGAATAGAGAGACAACAAATTGTTTCAATTTCGATTTAGTAAATCTACTAGAATAAAATTAATAAATTTGCTAGAATAGAATCAATAAATTTGCTAGAATAAAATTAGTAGATTTGCTAGAATAGCAATTACAATACAATTTTGTTGTTGTTTTCGAACAACACTTTTGTCTTTGTATACTAGAAAATTTGCTACGCAACAAAACAATATTTCAAACAATATTTATTTTCGATATCGAAAATTTTGTTTCGCAAATAATATAAGTTATTCAATATTTGCATAATTTCAAATATATTTAATTTTAAGTTTCTACTTTTGTTTACAAATATTTGTATTATTTGTATTTTATCTATATTTGCAATATAATTAACAAAAAATTAGTTTCGAAAAACAAAGTCAAGTTCAACTCTAGCAAAAATCGCAAATTATTTAAGAAATTCTTTACAAATAAAGATTAATTAGATATTAATATTGTTTTTTGTTACAATTACTATTTTGTAGACTCTCTATTAGATCAAAATAATTTCGAAAACAATTTAAAGCTCGAAAAATACTTTGATTTACTTAAACAAAATATACTCGAATTCTTGTTATTCTTTCGATTCAATTTTTACAAAATTATAATCGACAAACTAACTAAATTAAATTTGTTTAACAATATAAATTTGTCGAATATATTAATTCGATTTTTGATATATTAGTTGCTAGATAGCAGTTTTGCTCAATTTTGTAACAAATATATTAAGAAAAAAAACAAAAATAAATTAAATCGATATTGCACTCTAGTTAATTAGCTCAACAATTTCAACAAAAATTAATAAAAAACGTTTTAGTTTCTTTAAAAAGCAATCAAAAGTAATATAGAAAAATAATTTCGACTATTTTATAAAAATAATACTATTATTGTCGAGCTTCGAATCGATAAAAAAATCAATTTTAACTCTATTTGTTAGTTAAAAATTTAAATTGACTCTTTGCAAACTTATTTAAATTAAACAAAGTTAACAATAAGTATTTGCAACAAAACAATATATTATTTTTAACAAAAGCGCAACAACGCTTTAGCTTAATACAATTTGTTTAAAACTATTGTATATTAACTAAAACAAGAATTTTCTTTTTTTCGAAATAAAGAAACTATATTTATTGAGTCTATTTATATAATTTACAATTTTAACAACAATAGCAAATATAACTACTTTTATAGATTTAACTTACAAGCAAAAAATTGTCTTAACAATATTTATTTTGTTTGTAATTTTAAGTCGAAGCTACAAGATATAGAGAACAATAGATACTTTTTCGATTTTTCTATCTTTATTGAAGACTTCGAAAAGTTTAAACAATAGATTACTATATTAATTTCTAAATTTAACAATATTTTTCGATATTTTGTTTTTAAAAAAATCAAATTTAGTTTTGCTACTTATTCGATAAATTTGTCAATTTTTATTTAACAATAGATAATCTATTTGAAGATTTAAGTACTCAATAGAACAATTTAAACAAAAAACAATATAATTTTGTTAAGATTACGTTGTTCGAATTTGTTATAAAAAATATCGAAATCTTTAATTAATATATTAATTGTTTTATATCTACAATAGTTAAAGTTTCTATATTAGAAGTCGATAAAATATATTAATTTAACAAAAATTTAAGCTATAGATTTTAAAGTCGCTATATTATTTTGACAAGCTATACTATTTTAAATTAATTTATTAAATTGATTTGTAAAATCGATCTAAAATTTTAGCAAATAAAATTTTTTTGTTCGACTATTATTCGAACTTCTATCTATATATAGACTATTGATAATATTAATAAATACAATAATTGTATTAATATTTTCAAGCTCTTTAAATATATTAGTACGAATATTTGCAATATTAACAATTTTAGCACACGTATCTTTACTCGCAACTAAAAACAAAATATAAAAATATAATTTTAAACTTTTAAGAATAAAATTAAGTCTCTTAATTTTTGTCGAAAATATCTTAAATCAAAATATAGACTATATTATAAAGACACTTTTTGCAAAAACAAGTTAACTAAAATTAAAGATAAAGTTTTTGTTAAACTTAAGATTTATAATATTAGCAACTTCGAACTAACAATATTTAGAGAAGATAGTTTCTCTAATATTTTAAATAATAATTTAGATAATTTTAGCAAGTTAAAAAACTAAATATTTTTGACAAGAGTTGCAATTCGAAACAAAAGCTAATACTTATATAAAAAACAATAAAAAATTTTAAAACTATATTTAATTTACAAGATAAAATTTTGTTTATCGAAATCGAATTTAGTTCTAACGCTATCAATAACAAGTTGTTTAACAATTAACAATTAGATTTTTATATTAAGATTTGTTTCAATTAAATTTATTTACTTTTCGATAAATATTATATCAAAACAATACTACTTATTGATATCGAAGTTTTTAATAGAATTTTTGTAGATAAAAAGTTTGTCAAACTTTATAAATTTTCTATTATATTGTTTCGAAATTCTATTAAATTGTATTTAGTCAATAACAAATTTGTCTCTAATATTATTTATATTGCTTAAGTTATTGTTAATCTTAGCAAATATATTAATATTTTGTAGTATTTAATAATTGAATTGAGACAATTCGCAATTATTTTCGATATATTTTGAATTAAGAAATATAATATACAAATTAAAAATAATATACAATTTCTCGAGTTTAATTTCGATTATTGTATAGAGTATTGCTTGTTAGATTAATAGCTATTATGTTAGGATTAGAGCTTTGATAGCTAGTATGTAGTTGATTGACGAGAATACTAGCTATGCAAAACTAACTATGTACAGGAAATAGATATAAGTACTATGGGCGCCAAGACGCTAGACGTTACCCGTAGTATACCCGAGACTAGAGGGCGAAGACTCGGAGGGCGAAGCCTGCCTAGCCTGGAACCGTAACACTATTAGAAGTTTTTAGCAATCAATACAAGCAATTAAAATGTTTGTTTTCGAAGTTTTTCAATAAAGTCGATATTTATCAAATAAATATTTTTGTATTTTTAAAGCTTGTTGACAAAAAAAGTTACAAAATAGTTGTTATATTGTTTGAGTATTTTGCTATACTAGATTAATCAAAAAAAAACAATAGATATTTAGCTTGCACTATAGACAACAATATTACAATAAATATTGCAATTATTATTTTTAATAACTACAATAAGTTTTATACAAAACTTAAACAAGATTCTTTTAGTCTAAAACAACTAAAGAAATAGATATATTTAAAATTTAAATACTAAATCAAACTCTTTAATCTATAGAAAGCTAATAAGTTGTTGTTAAATAAAAGTATTAATTATGCTATTGATTTTGTTTTAGAAACAATTTTTTCGATCAAAAAAATCTATAGTGTTTTTTGTCAAAAAAAAGAGATTATTAGAGTCTATCTAAATAATATAAAAAGCAAAAATCAAATTTGTAACAATATTTTACAATATATTGTTTCTACTTTTATAGTTAAGAAGTCTAATAGAGATTTGCGCATCTATATAGACTATAGAAATTTTAATATTTTAACAATTAAAAATTGCAATACTTTATTGTTAATTCGAGAAATTTTGCAACAATTATACAAAATTAAATACTACAACAAATTTAATATTATTGCAATCTTTAACGAAATTCAAATATATTTTAATAATAAACACAAAACAATCTTTATTATTTATTACAATTTGTTTAAGTATATTGTAATATCTTTTAAGCTATATAATATTTCAATTATATTTTAGTCTTTTATTAATAAGATTTTTAGTCTCTATTTGAACAATTTTTGTATTGTCTATATAGATAATATTTTAGTCTACAATAATATCGAAACAAAATATTAGAATTATATAAACAAAATTCTTGCTAAACTTTATAACACAAATCTTTATCTAAATATTAATAAGTATATTTTTTTTGTTAAACAAATTAAATATTTGAATCTAATTATTATTATCGAAGAAATTCGAATAGATTTCGAGAAAATTAAATATATTTTCGAATAAAAAACTTTTATTTGTGTGCGCAATATATAGATTTTTCTAGATTTTGTTAACTTCTATTAATAGTTTATCTATAACTATTCGAATCTAGTTAAATCTTTGTCAATATTTAGTAAGTTTAAAAACAAGAATTTTAGTTTTTTATAACAATTTGACAATTTCGAAAATCTTGCGTTTAAAATTCTTAAACAAGTTTTTATCGATTAATTTATTCTATATTATTTCGATCTCGATCTAGAGATCTAAATCGAAAACAATATTTTCGACTTTGTAATTGTTGTTGTGTTGTTTTAGATAAATTCGAATAGATTGCTCTATTCGATAATCTATATATTTAAAATTATATTGCTCGCAGAGTGCAATTATAAGATCTACAACAAGAAGCTCTTAACTATTGTTTGTGCTTTCGAGAAGTAATATTTAGAATATACTAATATATTTGTCGAACAATTTATTAAGATTATTATCGACTATCGCAATCTAAAGCATTTTATAACTATTAAGCAACTCAATTGTTGTTAAGTTTGCTAAATCAAGTTTTTGTTCAAATTTAATTTCAAGATTATCTATCGATCAAATATGCTAGACGCGAAATCAAACAATCTAATTAGACAATTGCAAAATTTGCTCTCTAACAACAATAACTCTTGCAATTAATTTCAACAACAAACAATTCTTAAATAATATAACTTGAAATTAGATATAGTTAAAGTTGTCGTATTGATTTTGCTACTATAAAATATTATCTACAATTTAGTAATAGAGTTAATTTGTTTGTTTCGAGACTCTATCGAGTCTAAACTAATTGCTAACAAGAAAATTGCAAAAATTTGCAAAAAGTTTACTTAAATCTCGCTAATAACTAACAAAAATATAGAATTATCTATATTTTTATTGTTTGCAATATTTGTATTACTTTAATAAGACAAACTTTGTTTTGTTAAATTTCTATTTTTAGTCTTTTTGTTTGCTATTGTTGTATTTACAATTTCTTAATCTACAATTCTATTGTTTTTAGCTATCGATTTTGTCTTTTTCTTAAATATATTTGTTTTGTTTACAATTTAGCTATCTATATTTGCAATCTTTTTTACAACTTAATTCTTGTTTGTTGTTGCAATTAATTTAATAGAAGAAAAAAAGTCTAAAATAAAATTTAATTTCGAAATTCTTGTTCGACAAATATCGAAAACATATTTGTATAACAAAAAGATAAAATAAATTATTTAAACTAAAAAAATTAATAAACAAAAGATTTTAGCTATTTTTTGCAAAACAATTAAACTAAAATTCGAAAATTGCACAATAATCGAATATTTAACAATTAATATCAAATATTTGCTTGTTCGAAACAAAATATATATATTTCGAAATACAAATAATACTTTTCGAGTCGAAACAATTAAATTTTAATATAAATTGTTAAGTATTAAATACTTAAATTGAACAACTATTTTCGACAAAATACAATATTACTACTATTGATTTATATTGTATTTAGATATTAAAAAATATATTAAAAGTTGTTCGATTTACAAATATATTAAATTATATTGTAAATATAAATATAATCTATTAAAATTTTTATCTATTTTAGATTGTTATTGACAAAATATATTTTGCAATTTTATTATTTTTCTATTATTATACTACTATAAAGAAAAGATTTTCTAGTATATTTTAGTAATAGTCGATAGACTATTCAAGAGTAAGAAGTTTATATCTATAAATTTTTTGAAAATTAAAATTGTTGTTTAGATTTTTATCGATTTTGTCTGACGCATTAAGAGTTTTCTAGCTACTATTGTTTTCGACAGAAATATTCAATTTATTGTTTATTTCTAACAATATTTTTGCAAAAGATTAGAGATCAAATCTAAATTGTCAATTGTATTCTATTTAGAAATCGACAATTAAATCGAAAATATTAATACTATTTTTAAGTAGTATCTTCGAACGTACGTGCAATACAATCAAAATAATTGAATTAATTATTTTGTTATTGTCGAATTTGTTGCAAATAACTATATTAGCGAATCTACTAATTTTTTTTTTTTTTTGTTATTAAAAATTATTTGCTACAATTAAATCTAAAATTATTTATAGTTTTTTTTAACAATATTATGTTCGAAGCTCGTCGTAATATAAAAAATATTAACAAGATTATTAAAAAGATTAAAATTTTGCGAGATTTTTTTTGTTAAAAGTTTATTTGAATTTAAATTAAACAAATAGAATTCGCTAATTGTAGACGCGTTGCAATTTTGAAATTCAAAATCGATAATTAAATTATATTCGATATTCGAAATATTAAAACAACTCGACTATACAAGTTTTTAAAATATAAAAATACAAATTTTTATAAAATTATTCGAACAATTGACAATTATATCTACAAACTAAAATTGTTCGAATCAATAAAAATCTATTTAGTATTCTATCTATAGTTTTTGCATTTTAACAAGAGCAAATCTTTGCCAAATTAATAAATTAAATTTTTGTTGTTTGTCAATATTGTTAACAATATTAACAACAATTTCGAATATTATATCAAAAATATTGAAGCATTACAATACAATATGCGCAAAAATAACAATAATATAAATTTAAGTCTAATTGTTACTAATTATAGACGCAAAATACTATAGTATTAAATTCTTTTTATAAGTTATACGAACTACAACAATAAATCTAAATAGCTAAACTATTTTATAACTAATAGTTGCTCTAATTTTATTGTTAACTTCTATTATTAATATTCTAATATAGCAAAATTTTACTAGATATTCAAGACGTCTTTTGATTAAAAATCTAATAAATAGAATAATTTGTATCTATATATTTCTATATTTTATTGTTATTGCTATCTAATTGTTGTTCAATATATATCTATAGTTCTTGTTGTTGTATCTACAATTGATTTCGAAAACGCATTGTCGATATATTATTATTGTTAGAAATTATTTGCTATATATTTGCAATCGAAATCAAATTTAATATACTACGTTGTTTTTCGCTATATTTAACAAGAACTTCGAAAACGCATTATTAATATATTACTATTGTCAAAAATTAATCAATATATATTTGCGATTCTTGTCGTCGCTTCTATAGTGTTTTTGCTAGATATTTTATAGTTGTTTTTTCTAAAGATTTTTCGAATCAAAATTAACTTAATATTTTTGAATATATACACAATTGCGTATAAATTGCTATTAAAATACTTTTATATTATTTTTTTTTTGGTATAATAGATTTAGACAAACGTGTCCAAATATAGTCAAAATTCGACAAATTTCGATTTTTCGATATTGCTATCTTTTTTGTTGTTGTTAATTTTTTTTTAGATTATATAACTAATCGACTCTCTAAACTCTTTTAAATATAATCGATTTTTCAACTTTTGTGTTATATAATTTGAATTCTTTTCTTAGAATTAGAGTTAGTAATCTTTTGTATTTTTTCAATTTTTCTATATTTGATATTTTTTTAAAAATTAATTATCTCTTTTTCTCTCTTTTGATTTTGTTGTTGTTCGACAAATTATTCGAAATTTAATTTTTATTGTTCAACAATTGTTCGATATTTAATTTCGAATATTAGATTGTATTCAACAAACGTATTCGATATTAATCGAAAATAATTAAAGATTAACTAGAATATTATTTGTAATATATATATTTTTTGTTTTGTATATTATTGTTTTTTATATATTTTGTTTCAAAATTTTTGATTATTTTTTTCTATTTGACAAATTTATTTTTTCGTTTAATATATATCGAAAACTTCAATTTTAATTGTCGAATAATATTCGATATATATTTGATATTAATCGAAACTTGTATTTGACAAGTATTCGAGATTAACTAGAATTAATTGAAAACGTTAATTGAAAAATTCGATATTGTTTTGTCGAAATTTGCAAATAAAAGAAAGAGATAGTATTACAATTTTAAACTAAATAGACTTTGTTTTTTAATTATTTTTCGAATTTTCGCTTTCTAGTCTCAAATATACTACAAATAATATCTAGCGTCTTGGCACTTATAGTACTTATATCTATTTTCTATACATAGTTAGTTCTATATAGCTAGTATTCTTGTCAATCAACTATATACTAGCTATTAAAGCTCTAATTCTAACAAAACAAAATTAACAATAAGTATTTGCAACAAAACAATACATTGTCTTTGTTTTAAATAAAACAATATTTTAGTTTAATATAATTTGTTTAAAACTACTATATATTAATTAAAACAAAAGTTTTTTTTTTCTTAAAATAAAAAAATTGTTTCTAGTTGTAATTCGAAACAAAAACTAATATTTATAAAAATAATAATAAAGAAGTTTA
>JAABUL010008242.1_pt1 | contig 10722 bp, 3 predicted proteins | sample 5559151 | NCBI WGS metagenome assembly JAABUL01 (sample SAMN10711876, study PRJNA513368) | rock metagenome | isolation source: Antarctica rocks | place: Antarctica: Victoria Land, Pudding Butte sud | reverse complement strand
ACTAAGATCTATAGTCTTACTTAAAAGAGCTATAACAAACAATAATAATATATAGAAGTATATAGATTGCTAAGATTAAATAATTAGACTATATACAAAAGAGTTACGTAATATAGTTACGTAATTGTGCTAATTATATATAGTATAAACTAAATTAGAAAAAAAATTATTTTTAATACTCTCTTTTAGAATCTACTATATTCGATAGTTAGTAGAAAAATTAAAAGTATTGTAAGAATTATAAAAACTTGCGTTCTAATAGATACAAAACGCAATAGCTTCTTAAAATTATTTTATAACAATAGAGTTTTAAAATACTTTTTTAACAATATATTCTTCTAATAAATAGTAAAAGATTTAAAAAAATGCGTTTTAATAGATATAAAACGCAATAACTTTTTAAAGTCTTTTTCTAACAATACAGTTTTAAAATGCTTTCTTAACAATATATTTTTCTAACAAATAGTAAAAGATTTAAGAAAATATATTCTAACAAATACAAAACACAATAACTTCTCTAAGTCTTCTTCTAACGATAAAGCTCTAAAGTATTTTTTTAAAAATATATATAATACAAGCTATATCTTAATACAAGAAATATATACTTTTTTATTGTATTTTTAACAAAAACAATATAGCAAATATTTAATTAAGAAATTAAAAATAATATATATTCTTTAATACAAAAGCAAAGTACTTTAATATATTTTTTTGCTATATTTTAAAAAAATAAAATAAACGCGTATATTAGAAAGTATTATAATATCAATAGATTTAAAATTTTTAAAATAATATATAATCTTTAATATAAAAACAAGATATTTTCGATATATTTCTTTATTGTATTTTAAGACTTTGTAGACAAAAGAATTATATTAATATTGCTATATTATAGACAATATATCTAAGCAACAAATATATCGAATCTATTTTATATTTTTTATATTCTAAATATATATATTGTTAAATTAATATATTTATAAGATAAGATTGTTTGCTTTCTTAATTAAATATTTTCTATAGTACAAATTTATATGCAAAGTAGAAAAGAATTAACTATAACAACTATACTAAAAAATGTTAGATATAAGATCTTAAATTACAAGATTTTTAACAAAAAACAAAAGCAAGACAATTGCAACAAAGTAAGCAATAATAGAAACAAATTTGCAAGATATATAATATATAATAAGCAAACAACAAAATAAAAAGCAAAAGATTGTTTAAAGCAAATAGCAAAAACAGTTAAACAAATAGATTGCAAAACAACAAATAATAGTAATCTAATTATAAAGCGTGTCTCGCAGTGCTAGATCTGCTTCGCAATAGTATGTCTAGCTTACATTAATGCGTGTTTGGCAAAGAATCGCGCAAACTAGATTTAAGCAAAACTAGTATTGAGTTAATAAATACTATTTGCGTATCGCTTTCTCTTAATAGCAAACAAGAAAATATCTTATAGAAAACGAGATTTTTCTTGCATTTGCGTTTTTTAGCAATTAGTTCTATTACAAATACTACTATTATTATTATATGTACTATCTAATTTGACTTGCTTAATTACGAAACTTTATTTAAAGAAATAGTAGCTATTTTACAATTCTAATTGCTTTGTTTAAACGAAACTACTTAGTTAGAAACAATAATTAACAAACTATTAATAATTTGCTTTCGCAAACGTATCTAGAAATCGATTAACTTTTAAAATATTACTAATAATTAGTTGCGTAAAGAAATTTACGCAAATAATATATCTTAAGAATTAGACAAAAATAATTATTTTAATATTAGCACAATTGTTAATTAGAGCAAAGAAAATATCGAAATATCTAATTTTAAAAACAAATCTATATTGTTTATTTTAACAAATATTATTATATAATATATTAATAATATAAATATATTGCAATTTCTAAGACTTAAAGTCGAGTTTGCAATTGCAAAACTTTAGTTTGCACAATATATTAATAATTATTGTTGCAAATATAGCAATAATTACTATTAATTTAATTAATACAAAAAAACTAATTATATTAAGAAGTTGTCAATACAAAAATATATTAACTACACAAATTTAAAAATTTGTTTTAAGAATTGCAAAAATTATATTTAGAATAATTTTGCAAACTATTTTGATAAAAAGTCGATAATACTTTAAACTATATTATATTTTACAAAAAAGCAACATAATTAATAGCGCAAATACGCACAAAAAATATATAATAAGAATAAAAAAATTATCTAAAACTATTTTCTTTAATATATCAAATTTTTTTTTAGTATATCTAAGATTTGCAACATAAAAATTGAACTTAAACTCAAAAATACAAAACAACAATTTTATTAAAAGATTGAAAAGTTTGTTATCTATTTAGATAATCTATATTTGCAACTAGAGAAATTAATTATTAATAATAAAAAAATACAAAATTTAAAAAACAAATGTATTGACAAGATTTGTCAAAAAATGTTTTGTTAACAATATAGTTATACTAGTATTACGCAAATGCGTAATAGATTTATCGAAATCGAACAATATTTGCAATTAATTAAAAAGCTATTAAGACTAAACAATATCTTTTATATTGCAAAAAACTCTAAAGAACGTAATAAAAAAATCGATTTTTGTGCAAACAAAATAACTTGTTTAACGCAATTAACAATACAAACAACTCTATTATATTAATTATTAAAATTACTATAACTATACAAATTAGAGATAGCATTAACAATAATTAGCAAAACAAAAATAATTGTTAGATATTTGTTAAAAAGAAATATATTGTATTTATTAATTACAAATACTATATATACAATTAAATAAATTACAAATTAAGTAACTCTATATATTTGCAATACTAAAAATAAATAGAAAAGCAAAACAAAAGTAATATATTTTTAAAAAAAATTAAAATCTAATACTTGTTGTTACAATATTAAATGTAAAAAATTAAAAACAACAAATTAAAATATTAATCTAGATAATATTTATTAATATATTGCGTAATATATGCGAAATCAAGTATCTTATTAATTTAAAAGCAAAAAAAAACTTTATCTCGCAATTTTTTGTTAAAGACGCGTAACTATTCGAAGATATCTCTTTGTTACTACAAGTACAAATTGTTAATAATTGTATTGTTATTTTATATAAAACGCAAAAACTCTCTATTGCTATTGTTAATAACAAAAAAATACGCAAAAGCAATTGCTCTAAACTCTATACAATTAATATACAAAATTATAAAATAATTTTCAAACTATTTTAATTCGAAAAAGTTAACTTAAATATACAATAATTAAATTGTATTTAAATTTATCGAAATAGTCTTGCTAAATAATCGAGAAAAAATATTTAAATAGTTAATTTTAAAAAGTTTGCACAACTTGCTATATTTGTTTTTAAAAATTATAGCAAAATCTATATTGCGCTTTTGTATTAAATACTATTTTCGAAAAAGTTTTTAAAATATATAAAAAAAGAGATTGCGAGATACAATATACTTTAGATTAAAAAATTAATTGTTTCAAATTAAATTAAGAAAATTATAAAGATATTTTTAAAACAGTTTTTAAATATACTTAATATATATAATTAAATAAAGCATTTAATTAATCTTGTAAAGAACAAGATATTGTATACAAAATATATATATAATATATTGCAAAATAAATTAATTGCAATACAAAAATATTTTGTAAATATATTAGAGAAAAACTAGATATATTTTTTAAATAATTCTATCAAATTTCTAGTATTGTTTGTAAAAAGGTTTAATAGTAGTTTGTATCTTTGTATAGACTATTGTAAACTCAATAAAATTACTATTAAAAATAAGTTTCTTTTTTCTTTTTTTAGAAACGTTTGAGTGCTTTGCAAATACAAAATATTTTATTAAAATTAATATATGCAATACGTATTATTGTATTCGAATTTGTTAAAACAATAAATAAAAAATAGTTTTTTGTATTTAATACAAACAATTCGAGTATTAAATTATATTTTTTTAATTTTGTTAATACTTCTATTATTTTTTAATCTTATATAAATTGTATATTAAAATTATATATTAATATTTGTTGCGTAATATATCTAGATAATATATTTATTTATTTAAACTTAAAAAAGCAATATTGAAAAAATATTTACAAAATACTTTGCATATTTTTTAAGCATTAATTATATATAAAACTATCGAAATATATATTTAATTGCAACAAAATAATTTTTCTAAAATTTGTAATTAAAAAGCAAAATATTTAAATAAAGTAAATTTGTATTAAAATTATTTAAAAGTAATTTAAACTAAAGTTAGCAAAAAATATTTTTGTATTTTTTAAATTTGCAAAATTCTATTAATATTTTATTTGTAAATTCTTTTAAATTGTAGTATCTTTAATCGATTTAATAACAAATACAAAAAAGAGCAAAATATATTTACAATTTATATATATTAAAAAAGCAAAAAAAATTCTCGAAATACTTAAAATTGTCTTTATTATTACTTTTATTCTAAAATATTACAATTAAAGTATTTCTCTTTATATAAAAATTAATATATCGAATTATAAAACAAAAGATATACTTAATTAGTTTAGCAAAAACACGCAATACTTAGTACTCTATTGTATTTATTAACTACAAGTTTAAAGAATCTAAAGTTTGTTAAAATATATATAACAAAAAAATTTATACTATTGTGCTAGCTTTTAAGTTTTGAAGATATTATTTACAAAATAGCAAATATATTATTTGCGTAATTACAAATTACAACAATCTTTGCTATTTTATAATTACAAAGAAACTTTTAATTAAGCAAATTTGCTAAGCTAAAAAATTAGTTACATTTAACTTTAATATAGAATATCGCAAAAAAAAGCTTAATTTTGTAAATATATTGTTAAAAAAACTTAATATTATAAAATTTAATAATAGCAAAAATAATAATAACAATTTTTTGTTTATTTTGCGAAACAAGCTTTGCAATCTAGAATATTAATTAAAATTGCAAAAAAATAAAAATATTTTTGCTACAATTAAACTTACAACTTTAATAGCGCAATTAAATAATACTACTATTGCAAATACTTAAATTATAAATCTAAATAAAAAAGTTTTCGAAAAATTACGTAGTATTTTAGATTTTGCGTTGTTCTAACTTTTAATATAACAAATTGCAAATCTAAAGAAGTTCTTTACTAATTTGAAAAAATCGATAGCAACATAATTGCAAAAACTACAATAAAAAAATACTTTTATTATAAAAAAGTAATAGTATTAAAGATTTGCAAGTAAGCAAGATAAATTTTCAAAATAAAATATCGAAAAAAATAAATTGTTATATCAAGATCTTGCAATCTATATCTTAGAAGACGCAATAACAAAAAATAAAATTCTTTGTATATATTACAATAACTCTATATTTAAGTATTTTATATATTAACAAATTAAAGATGCAATACAACAAAAATATTACTAATTTAATATAATTAAGAAAATTAATAAGTATATTTGTATTTATTTTAATTGTTAACATATATATATTTACTATTATAAATTATATAAAAAATTTAACTTAGTATTTTCTAGAGATTTGCAACTCTTCGAAACAATAATAATAGACTTTATTACAAATATATTACTTGCAAGAAATCTATATATTAGAAAAATTAATAATATAATTTTAATATTAGTTAACAAGTTAATTAAGTATACAATCTATATTGCAACTATTAAAAAGCTTAATACAAAAAATTTCGCAAAACTTTTATAAAAAGAGTATGTATACTATTATAAAATAATATATAATATTATTTTTAATAAAAATTTACTTTTTACAAGCTATTTTTAATCGATATTGTGCTAGTATCTAGATGCAAAATATTAACTTAATATTGTATTCTATTCGCAAATTAATAGTTAAACAAAAAAACAAAACTAGATTTTAAAATATTATCTACGTATTTATTGTAATTACAAATAAAATAATTAATTAAAACTACTATCTATAACTATATTTGTATATAATAATAGTATTTACTTAAATACTAGAAAAGTTTTTTACAAACTATTAACAAATTATATCGCAAACTTTGCAAATATATCTATAAATAAATTCTTAACAAAAAAGATAATTCTAGTTATAAAACAAGCAAAATAATTACAAAGTACTAAAGAGTACTTAAAAGAACTATAAATAATAATTTCGAAATAATAAACAAAAAGTTACAATAAAAATTACAAATTAATAAATTTTCAAATAGACAACAAAATACTATTGCAAAATATTAATATATATATATTACAATTTAAGAAAAAGATTAATTATTATTAACTAGAATTCTTTACTATTTTAATTAAAAAAAACAAATAAATATATTAATTAAATCTATTTGCAAAGTACAAAGCAATTTATACTATCTTTTATATTTTGCTACTTAAATTTTGATATTTGCGAAACTAAAATTTAAAGTTAAAATTAATTTTTATCGAAAATAAAAAGAAATAGAATATAAATAAAGTATTAAACAAACAAATCAAAAATAGTATACTTAAATACTTAATTAGATAACTTAACGCAATTTTGTAAAAAAATACATAGAAGTTTTTAAAGTATCTCGAAAACGCAATAGATAAAATTTAGAAATTTGAGAGAAAACAAAAGAAACACAATATAGTTGCAAAAATATTAAAAAAAAAAGATAAAAAAAATAAATAGTTAGCAAATTAAGAAAGCAAAAACAATTATACAAAAACAAATAAAACAAAAAGTTAAATTAAAATTCGAAAATTATATTTTTAAAAACTACAAAAACTTTTATAGTAATACAAAGATCTAGAAACAAATCTAAATATATAAAAATACAACTATATATATATATTTACACAAATTAGTTTTTGCTATTTTAAAAATAGTAAATAAGATATATTTTAATTGTAATTGTTACAAATAAAACAATTATTGCTATAAGCAAAACTAGTATATATTAGTTTTATATATTATAAATTTCGCAATACAATTTATTATAACAAAACAATTTGCAAATTTTAATACAAAATTTTTTATTAAAAAGCAAATAAGTAAAATCGAGAATTACAATATAGTAGCAAACAATTTAAGAAAAGCAAAAAAAATTATTAATAACAACAATTGCAATTGTACAAGTTAGTCTAATATCTTTTTTAAAGTTTGTATATTGTATTTATTATATTACGTATAATAGTTTACTTTCAATTAAAGAGTATTAATAACAATAAAAAAGATTATTATAATAACAACAATAAAGTAAACATACAAAATAAGAAAAAACGCAATAACAACAATAAAATTTAATTTGCAAAAATACTTTGCTATAAAGCAACAAAAATACTTAATAACGCAATTTGCTATTAAGAAATATACAACAAAAAGATTTTATTCGAAAACAAATATGCAACAATAGTATTAAACAATTATTGTATATTGTTAACTTTATTTCTATTTCTTTTTAATTTGCAAATGCGTTTTATATTGCAATTAAAAAATAAATCAAAAAGAACAAAAAACGCAAACAAAATTATAACAAACAAAAAAGAAATTAAGAAAGCAAAAGAAATTAAAGTCGAAACAAAAAAAACAAAAATTAAAACAAAAATAACAAAAATAAATATAAAAGCAAACGCGAAAGCAAACGCAAAAGCAACAATAGCAACAACAACAACAACAACAATAACAAACACAAAACGCTTGTTAAAATTGCGCGAACAATTTGTTTGCACGCACGTTAGTCTTGTTTTCAAAATAGTATTAATACTATTAAATTATTTATTATTGTTTAATAACTTATAAAAGTGCTAGTAATACTTTATACAACAAAAAGTTAGTCAAACTTTTAAATTAATCTTGCAATTATCTTTATTGCAATTAAAATTAAAACAAATTTGTTTCTTGCATAATATATAAATAATTTTAATACTTATATATTAATTGCAATAAACAAATAAAATACTAAAGAATAAATATTTACAATTGTATTTACAAAGTCGCGATATTTATTTGCAAAAAAGATAAAAATTATTATTATTATTGCAAGATAAACTTAAAGATTGCAATATTAATTGCGCTAGTTTAAACTAAGTATTACAATAATTAAGTATTTTTATAGCTTGCAAACAAATACAAAAATAGAAGCAATTATATTTACAAAATTGTTTTGCGAAATAATATAAAAAGCAAGAAAACAAAATAATAATAATAATATCTATATTACTATATTGCGTCTAAAAACAATAGCAATATATCTACATACTACAAAGAAAAATAAATTATTGCTATCTATCTAATATTTGTTAAAATCAATTCTACTAAAAAGATAAATCTACAATTATCAAAATAGACAAAAGTAATAATTGTAAATATATTATTGCAAATATCTATTACTTTCTTACTATCTACAAAATGCGAGAAACTACTTTAGATATTTGTTTTTATCTTATTGCTATTAAAAGTAATTGCGAAATATAACTTTGCATATCTACAAAACTATATATTAATCTTGTAAATATATTGTTGCAAATATTTATTGCTTTTTTATTATTTACAAAATGCAAAAAATTACTTTAAATATCTACTTCTATCTATTGCTATTAAGAGACAAATAATTGTAAAGTAGAATTTTGCGCGTTTACGTCGCAATATACGCAATTTCGTAAATATTGTTACAATAGCAATTTGAAAATTATATTGCAACTAGAATTAATAATATAGATTTTAAAAATTAAAATTCTAAAAGGAAATATAATTGTAAAATGTATCTCGCAATACTAGATTTGTTTTGCAATAGTATACTTAATATATATTAATACGTATTTAACAAAGAATCGCGTAAACTAGATTTAAACAAAACTAGTATTAAGTTAACAAATACTATCTGCGCATTGCTTTCTCTTAATAGCAAGCAAAAAAGTATCTTATAGAAGACAAGATTTTTCTTGCATTTGTATTTCTTAGCAATTAGTTCTACTATAAATGCTACTATTACTATTACACGTACTATTTAACTTAACTCGCTTAACTACGCAACTCTACTTAAAGAGATAGTAACTACTTTATACTAATATAGATTAAGTTTAAATTAAGTTAAACTAAACTAAATGAATTTGTTTAAATCTAGCGCAACTAAACAAGTTAATTATAATTCTATAAATAGCTTTCTAAATTTATTTGTTAAATTAAACTATTATTTAATTGTTTTCTATTTGTTTGCTATACTAATAATAATAATTTGACAATATTAATAATATATTGCTTTTGATATATATATATTTTAAAATACTTTTTTAGAATTATATTTTTTACAATATATTCTTGTTTAATTGTATATATATAGAATTCTCTTTTAAAATTGTATTCTATATTAAATACTTTTGTTTGCTATATATATATAGAATATTTTCTCGAAACTATATTCTATACAATATGCTCTATATATATATAGAATATTTTTTTAAAATTATATTCTATATTAAATACTTTTGTTTGCTATATATATATAGAATACTCTCTCGAAACTATATTTTATACAATATATTTTTGTTTATTATATATATATAGAATAATTTCTTAGAGTTATATTCTATATAGTATATTTTTGCTATAACCATATATATATTAAATACTTTTTCGAAGTTGTATTTTCTACAATATACTTTTGCTATAACTATATATATATTAAATACTTTCTCAAAGTTATATTTTCTACAATATATTTTTGTTATAACTATATATATATTAAATATTTTTTCGAAGCTATATTCTTTGTAATATGCTTTTGCTATAACTATATATATATTAAATACTTTTTCGAAACTATATTTTTTGCAATATATTTTTGTTTACTTATATATAGAACGCTTCTTTAGAGTTATATTTTATACAATATTTTTTTGTTGTTATTTTCGACTTTTTCTCTCTTTTCTTTCTTTTTGTTGTTATAGTATAAGTAATAAACAATAGATAATTTAATTATCAAAAAGTCTATTTAATAAATTGTAAAGATAGTATCGAGAAAAAAACAATAGAAGATTAAAAATTAATTAACAAACTTGTTTGCAAGTGTCTAAAATTAATAGTTAAAAAAAAAAACTAATACAATTAACAAGATTTTCTTAAAGTAGAGTAGATAAATAATAAGAATCTAAGTTAATCTAGACTAGATCTAAGTTAATCTAAATTATATATTAATATATTAGACAAATATTTCGACAAATTAATATTAATTGCTTTTTTATAATTTCAATATATACTATTATTCAAATTTTAAGAGAGATAATTAATTTAATATATTAATTGCAAGCAGAATATATTGTATATACTTGCAAAATAAAATAATAATAGAGTTAATAATAGATAGTCTAAGTAGATTAATCTAATATTGTATTCTATCTTTATATACTTGTATATTTGTATAGTATTTTCAAGCTCTTTAATATTGAGATAGACTAGATAGAATATATAAATAAGAAATAGAAAACTATATAGACAATCTTTGTATTTCAATTGTATAACAATTAAAGTATTATTTAGACAATTATTTTAATTATATTATGCAACAATTAAGGAATTAAAACATAGTTATAATACTAAACTAAATAGCAATAATCGAAAGATTTAAAGATATTTATCTTTTTGCAAATATATATGCTTGTTAAAATTCTTGCATATTAAATTGTTGTTTTTATAT
>JAABUL010008238.1_pt1 | contig 10725 bp, 6 predicted proteins | sample 5559151 | NCBI WGS metagenome assembly JAABUL01 (sample SAMN10711876, study PRJNA513368) | rock metagenome | isolation source: Antarctica rocks | place: Antarctica: Victoria Land, Pudding Butte sud | reverse complement strand
TTCCACTTAGGATGGAATGGCTTCAGCCGTACAAGTTCGAGTCTTGTTATCTATACATGGAAAACTAAAAATGGATTAAATTAAACAAACAGGGCTTCATACCCGACAATTATAAAAATATATTAAGTAATGATGCAGGTATATATGCATATAGGTTAATTTCTGATAACACTAAAATTTACATAGGTTCAGCTCAAAATCTTTCGCAGCGTTTTAGACAGCATTGATATAGATACTGTGTATACAAAGGAAACAACAGCAAATTTTACAACATGATAAATAAATATGGCTGGAATAATATTGAATATACCATACTAGAAATATTAAAAAGCATAAGCAATGCTAAAATAGAAAAAAAATATTTTAATGGAAAAAGAACAATGGTATCTGGATAAATATTCTCCTTCTTTAAATATTAATAAAAAGGCGGGATCTATGGCAGGCTATAAACACTCAGACATCATTAAATTAAAATTTGGTTGCGGAGCATGACATGCACAGGGCTAAACCCTATAAAAGACTATACAAAACAAATATAAAATGTTTAGTCAGTGACGAAACTAAAAATAAATTAAGATTAAGATCAAGAGGTGCTCCTGTTTTAGTTTACGATAAAAATCTTAATTTAGTAAAATCATTTCAAACTATAAAAGAAACTGGAGTATTTGTAGGATTGTCGCCTAGTAGCGTTAGTAAATATATAAACGAAGGTACGATATGAAATAATAAATATTATTTTTAATTGAAATAACGTATTAAGTATTAATCATCTTTTATATAATATTTTTTTCATGTACATAGCATTTTTTTTGTTTGTTTCAAACGTGTTATAAATGTTATGATAATTATCGTGGGATAATAAATTATTAATATGTAATTTCTTCAATGCTTATTTTTTTAGAAGAAATCTAATAGATGCTAAAAATAATAAATAAATATGTTGTAGACTAATCGGCAAGTCATAAATTTTTGGTATTTATCATTGAGTGTTCGAATCACTCCAACATAAAAAACCACAAACTTAATGAATATATAGATAATAAATAACATATAGATAATAAATAACAAATGTAAACACTATAGGTGGTTATAGTTCAATAGGTAGAGCAACTGTATGTGGAACAGTGAGTTCCCTGTTCAAATCAGGGTATCCACCCTTTCATTTGATATTTTCTTTTATCTATTTTTTTATTTCATGCTGATGCAGAGACTTCGTCTAGCATAGCAGCAAATATATATTATTTCATGCCTGCGGTTGCTAACGAAGTTATGCATCAGCATCACTACGTACGTGCAGGGTAATCTGTAATGAATTAAATATAACTAAAGCAAAGCCCGAGTAGTTCAACAGGTTAGAACGTTAATTTCATGCATTAAGAATGAGAATTCGAGTTTCTCCTCTGGCTCATGATTAAAAGCACATTAAAAAATACACATTTCAAAAGCCGGAATATTACATCTTTCGAGAAAAATCTAAAAAAAGCAACATTGTTCCATTCTTCTCCCAATAATATTATAATTTACGATGATGCGTTAAGCAATAACAACAAGATATTACAACACAATAAACAAAGATGCGGAGCCTATAAATGAGTTAATAAAATAAACGGTAAGAGTTATATAGGAAGCTCTGTTAACTTAAGCTCACGATTCTCCAATTATTTTTCTTTAAAATACTTAGCTAAAAGAACCTTGAAATATAAGAGTAAAATTTACAATGCCCTGTCGGCTTATGGCCATGCTAATTTCCAATTGGAGATATTAGAAGTTTATTGTAGACCTCATGTTATTAAAAAAGAGCAATTTTATTTTGATTATTTTAAACCAGAATATAACATATTAACTAAAGCAGGATCTAGTTTACATTTCAAACATTCTGAAGAAACATTATTGAAATTTAAATTGCGTAAGTTAAGCGATGAAACTTTGTCTAATTTAAGAAAAGCAAAAGTAGGTGCAGGTTTGTCTCCCTAAACCCAATCAAATACTGTCTACATCTCATATCATTACCCTAAAAAATGTTTAAACAAATGATACAAAAGAATACAACTCTATTCGCAGTGCAGCCAGAAAATTTAAAGTAAGTCATGCCTGCTAACGAAGTTATGCATCACTATTAAATTATATAAACAAAGATAAGTTGTTTAAAGGTAAGTACATGATTAAGAGAAAAAAGTAATAAACAAAACCCCCTTGCAAAACTTCAACAGGTTAGAACGTTAATTTCATGCATTAAAAATGAGAATTCGAGTTTTTCTCCCGGCTAACTAGAGTGCTAATATTTATATTCTCATTTTCATTTCTATTTGCATACCCACACACCCACTATACATAGTTGTTTATTTTCTTTATGTTTAAATGGTATGATATTATACCCTATTTAATGCTGATGCTTATTTGTTTTTTCTTTCTATTGTATAGTAAAAATAAAGCAACTGTAGAAATATATAATCGTATAATATTATAAAGTACTGAAATAATGCATCTACATATCTATCACTATTACATTAGATAGTTTATTTTTACTTTACATAGGCTATGCTACATGTTATATGTGTTATATCTTAACATATCTTAACAATGTTATTTGTTAAGATATGTTAATCTATAAGCCTAAATCTACTGTAGAAGCGTTTATACAACACATCTCTACAACACATCTCTACAACACATCTCTACAACACTTAGATTATGGAGGGTTTCTTTACCCCTCATAACATGAATTTATTTATTATATAGGTTGTATGCATGTATAGTATATATGACGTAAAGCTCTCAGTTTCGTTATTATTTTCTGTGTATACCATATATAGCATGAGCATCCTTTGGTTTTGTGCTTTAAGCTATATTATACGTTACGGCTGTTATAAATCGAAACTTTTTTCTGTTATTTATCGTTTTTTCTATTGTATATAAAGTTTTTACAAACTAGGTAGGTGTGAATTCTACAAAAACAATGACTATTTATTCTTTACTATTTTTATTATTATCCAATGCCGTCACTTTAAGGCGAGATAAATCCATACTATATTCCAGGGCTACTTTTTTAATATTGATCTCTACTTCTCTAATCGCATTATATAACCTAGATATGCATTTACTAGCTGAAGGTTTAGGTTTGTATGGTGGCCTTTTCCATGCTACACCTATTACGCAAACTTTTCATATATTTATATTTCTTATAAGTTCTATTATTTTGCAATTAACTGCTTTTTATCCTAGAAAAGTTTCAATTAAAAACTATGCTAGTTTTTATGCCCTATTATTTTCTAAGTTTTCCTCCGATACAAATCTTATAAACAAAAAGGAACAACAATTTACAATAATAGAATACCCTTTAATTATTTTATTTATAATAATAGGAGGTACTTTTCTAGTTTCTGCCAGTGACATAGTTTCAATATTTTTATCAATAGAACTACAAAGTTATGGTTTATATTTGCTTTGTACACTTTACAGAAACTCTGAGTTATCCACTTCAGCAGGTCTTACTTATTTTTTACTAGGTGGTTTATCTTCATGTTTTATACTATTAGGTACAAGTTTATTATATGCAAATTCTGGTACAACAAATTTAGACGGTTATTACGTAATAACTGGTATATCTAGTTTAGCGAACGAATATACAAGTAATATGCTAGACTGGTATAAACCTTTTTACTTAAACGTTTCTCTATTAATTATGTCAGTAGGATTTTTGTTTAAAATATCTGCTGCACCCTTTCATTTTTGAAGTCCTGACGTATATGATGCTATCCCCACAATAGTTACAACTTTTGTTGCTATAATAGCTAAAATATCCATCTTTATATTTTTATTAGAACTAGTACATTATACTAGTAATTTTTATTTCGCTTTCAACTTTAGCTGAACATCTGGTTTACTTTTCAGTTCATTTTTATCTTTGATAATTGGCACTGTTTTAGGTTTAACACAGCTTAGAATAAAAAGGCTGTTTGCGTATAGTACAATCTCACATCTTGGTTTTATACTATTAGCTTTATGTATTAACAGTTTAGAATCCACACAGGCCTTTATATTTTATTTAATGCAATATTCTATTACAAATTTAAACGCTTTTGCATTATTAGTTACTATCGGGTTCTCTTTATACCCCTTTGTCAACAAGGGCTCTTTAAAAGACCAATACAAGATATTACTAGATAGAAAGAACTCTCCTATACAACTTATTAGTCAATTGAAAGGTTATTTTTATATTAACCCTGTAATAGCTTTAAGCTTAGCTATTACATTATTTTCTTTTGTAGGTATACCACCCCTAATAGGATTTTTTGCAAAACAGATGGTATTGTCTGCTGCTCTAGATAGTGGATATGTTTTTTTAACTTTAATAGCTATATTAACTAGTGTTATAAGTGCTGTGTATTACTTAAGCGTAATTAAACAAGTATTTTTTGATGAGCTGGAATACGAATTAAACCCTGAACATAAAAAAATGATCATACAGGATGAACAGGATGATCAGGATGATCAGGATGATCAGGATGATCGGGATGATCAAGATGATAATACATCATATGTAAACAACACTGATAATATAAGTTTAAACATAAGCAACATAACATTATCATTTGCTTTAACTATAACAATATCAATCGTTACCCCTATATTGTTATTTTTTATGTTTTTTGGGGCTAATATAAGCATCGCAAAGGTATTGGCACTGATAATATTTAATCCGTAAATGTCTAGTACAATATTTTTTTTTTTGTTTATACCTATATTGGCTTTTATATTATTATGTGTCAACTTAACCTTTGCCCCCCACAATCCATATAAAGAGAAGGGTTGTGCATTTGAGTGTGGCTTTAGCTCATTTTTGGGTCAAAATAGAACACAGTTTAGTATATCTTTTTTTATATTTGCTTTGTTGTTTTTATTATTTGATCTTGAGATTCTTTTGGTTTACCCATACTTAGTTAGTGCTTATACTAATGGTATTTACGGGTTAACTGTTTTACTATTGTTTCTTTTAGCTCTAACTTTAGGTTTTGCTTTTGAGCTGGGTAAAAAAGCATTATCCATAGATAGTAGACAAATGTCTAACGCATCTACTAAAAAATGTAACTATGTTAGCAAAATAGCTAATAACACACATTTATTGTTTAACATTAAAAGATGTTATTCAACCAATAGTGATGTTGAATTTGGAGCTGTAAACAATATAATAAGCCTTATAAACTTTATACGTTGTTTAGTTTACATGGCTAAATATTTAAAATACCTTATGGTATCACCTTTTAATGTTATACGTGACACTATATATAGTATAGTTAGGGATATCATGTGTCATGTTATATACACCAATCTGACGTATCTATATTTTAAAAATATATATGACACAAATGGGCTTTTTGCTCTATTGTTAGCCTTAGTTGATAATATATCTGATACTACCACTAATTATATACGTGATAATATCTCAAAATTACTTTGTTTTTATTTTATTTGTATTTTTAGTATGATGAATATAGACTTTTATTTCTATTCAACTGTATTATCTATTATCACAGTTATTGTTTTACCTTTTATAATTATTACTTTGTTAAAACATACATACATGCGATACAAAGAATCGCATATTTTGGAGTCTACAGCTTGCGGTTTTTTATGTTTAATATTAATCGTGCTATTTATTTTCTTACTGTGACCACTTATAGGTATTTTAACAGACCTGTGAGAATTTTTCCTATTAACTATGGGTAAAAACTCAGGTGGCAATAATGGTAGTGGACCAGGTCCCGGTCAAGGTTCAGGTCCTGGACCTGGATCAGGCCCTGGGCCAGGCCCAGGCCCAGATGCAGGACCAGTTGCAAACGATTCACCTTCAAAGCGTAGATCTAGTCCTACAACAGATAGTGACTTTGACAGTGACAGTGATACACCTGATTATCCTGATGGCTCACCTGAACAAAACAGAATAGATGAAGAACTGTTAAATGACGGTCTTCTTGAAAGGCTTTCAGATACAGATTATGTAAATGAGGATACACCGGACACACAAGAGCGAAGAGATTACGAAGCTAGATTAGCTACTTATATACCTGATTTACCTGAGGAAATTATAAGGAGAGATGATCTTGTAAGAGAAAGACAAAATAGAGAAAATCTTGAAAGACAAAATAGAGAAAACCTTGAAAGAGAAATTATTGAAAGAGAAACTAGAGATTATCTTATAAGTTTTGCTCCCGTTCTTAGTAAAAAGGACGCAAACACACGTAAACAGGCGAGACATAGAGCTATCCGTACTACTCAAATGAGAAAAGATGATGATCATCATCTCTACTTAGCTCGTACTCAACAAATGCCACCTACACAAACACCAGCTAGAGATATGCCAGTTATACCTACGCCAGCTACAGAAACGCCAGCTACAGAAACGCCAGCTACAGAAACGCCAGCTACAGAAACGCCAGCTACAGAAATGCCAACTACAGAAACCCCAGCTACTGAAACACAAACGCCAGCTACCAATATAGAAATGCCACCTAAACCATCAATGTCCAGTCCTAGTGGCTGTGTGGCTGCTGTGTCTGGTCTGCAAGCACATGCCGGTAGCCCTGTGGAAAGCTCTCTAGATCCTGCCATATTCCCCTCGGTGCCTACACATGAACCGGGATCAAACCCACATGTGTAAAGCCCTCTAGATCCTGCCATATTTCCTTCGGTGCCTACGGTGCCTACGGTGCCTACGGTGCCTACGGTGCCTACGGTGCCTACGGTGCCTACGGTGCCTACTCCTGGAACAAGTATTCCTGGTTCATCTATTGAAGTCTCTACAACTAATATTGACTTAATAGCTGTATCAAAAGAATTTGCAATTAAATCTGATCTGATAAAGAGGAAACTGATAAAAAATAAATGAGCTAGCGATGAAGTAGATGTAATTGAGTCAGATAAATCATCAGTGACAGAATCAATTGATTTATCTAGACTATATAACTTTTTTTCTTACTTAACAGATTCATCAGAAAAGTACTTATCTCTATTAAATGATTTTGTCAGTAACAACCAGTCATTTATGTTAGCAATTATAACTCTTGCTTCTTTAGTTACTATATTTACTTTTTTATATAAATTAGTTAAAACTTTAGCTAAATTTGTTAAATCTATATTTAAAACTATATCTAGAGGTAAAGGTAAAAGAAATAAAGGTAAAAGAAATAAAAAAACAAACTCCTTAATAACGAAAACACTTCTAAAGGTTTACCTTACAATCATTCAGATCAGCAAAGCATTCTCCAATCCTCTACCCGTATCAAATTCCCAGTTCAACCAAGCACAATACTCGCAAATAGACTGGGCCGACCATAAAAATGTACCTCGACACATATCAAATCCCCAGTTAAACCAAGCACAATACCCGGAAATAAAATGGGCCGCCCATAGAAGTGTACCTACGGGCCTGTTTATTGACAGCACCCCAGATACTTGCAACCTGTTTGTTGACAGCTCCCAAAATATCTTCAACCAAAACACCTCTAACACCGGAAGTAGTCACATTATTGGAACCTCCAACCCTCAAGATTCTATAGCACAAACAAATGCTGTGCCTGCTTTTATAGGATCAATAGCGTGACAGGCATTTTGTAGGGAATCGTTACACCTATTAACTACAGATATGCATCCTACACATGTAAACCCTAAAGATACTATAACAATAGGAAATAAACTTTTATCTTTATTACAGGACAATTCTAATTATAATAAATGAATAGGTGAGGTTTTTGGTAAACAGGATCTAGAAATTTTATTTAAACAGTTTCCTATAAAACAAAATGAAAGTATGTACTTAGAACCCAGATTTCTGGAGTTTGCCTTACACGCCCTACATGTCACGGCTAAATCCTCAACCTTTGATAAAAATCTTTTATATAGTCTTTGATTAGAAAGCCCAGATAGAGATAGTGATGAATCTAACACATCTGAAGGATTTTTCGGATGTGGTCGGGCAATGTATAATCTAAAATTGTATCTCGAGCAGGCTTCACAAATAAAACATAAAATTAATACTACTGACATAGGGAATTTCCCTAATACAGTTTTTACGGCTAATCATAAATGTGGAGTAAGCTTCAAGGACCTTGGAAATTCAGACCTTATGCGTGCTATCTTACGCGATCACCCTGAAATTCTTAGTGAATTTTCTGAATTTTTACTTGATGTATCTGATACTAATTTTGTTACCAGTGTGTTGAAACATAGCGCTGGAGATGCCCTTAGAATAATAAACTTTTTACTTGTAACAGCTGAATCGGTACGAGCAGGACATAATAGGAGGTGTCATTATCATGTAAAACTAAAAGAATTTTTTGATAAAATAAATTTAGATACTAGAGAAACTGCTTCCCTTTCTGCCTATCATGTAAAAAACAAAAACAACAAGGTAGAAACCAAGGTTTTTACAAGGGGTATAGGGATAAATGTGCTTTACAAGGAATTAAGATGTTATTTATTAGAACAAGTAAACATGACACAACGTGTAGAGCCTACTATGTTAGGTGAGCTACACATATCAAGTTATTATGATATGCTTTTAAAGGAGTTTTTTAATAAGAGTCGTCACTTTATACCACCTAGCGGTTATGTCGCCGGTACTCTATCCTATCATACTGTTACTCTAAATTCAGAGTTATTAAAAGCTATAGACGAATTTAGCATTTAATAACTCGCCAGAATAAAGCATGCTTTATGTTAACAGCAAAAGATTTAATTTTTGCCCCAATACCACTGTTATACGGTAAAAGAGCTAAAATTTGCCATGTGTATAACTATATATTACATTACTTGTATAGGGCGCAATAAAACTATATTTGTATGTGTTGTGTTGTGTTGTGTGATCAACGGTAATAGACCTTGTCCTGCTATCTTAGTGTTGTAAGTAGTGAACTAAGGTTTATCATGCCTGCGGAGCCCTGCGGAGCCCTGCGGAGCCCTGCGGAGCCCTGCGGAGCCCTGCGGAGCCCTGCGGAGCCCTGCGGAGCCCTGCGGAGCCCTGCGGAGCCAGTTATACTATTTGTATATATTTAAAAGAGTTAAGCGGTCAACCAGCTTAGCACTTATAACGCAAATAATCTCTTCAATCTTAATTGCAATAAAAAAGTGTGCGTAAAGTACAATGGCATGTTTATCCTAAGATAAAACTATTTTAATTGGTATCTAGTATATTTTTATAATTATCGAAGAGATGTAACTGATAGAATATAGGTGAATGGGTTTACTGTTAACTTGTGTTTATACAATTATAGACATAAATCCCTTAAACGGAAACACAGGTGCCTTATCATTTACCTTTGAACTGTAAATGATAGGGTATAAGGGGAGAAGGGTTTATATGGTATATAGCATGAAAAATGTTATAGCATGAAAAATGTTATAGCGTATGCTTTATAAGTCCTAAAGCCCCCTAGTATATTAAAGCATAGTTTATGCTTTTGTCTACTTATTATATTTAGATAGCCATTGTTTTAAAAACACATCTTAACCTTATACCATTATATATAACTTAATACATATCAGCTAAAGTTTAAAAATAATAAGGGTGGATTATAGTAATTGTATTTTTGTTAACTGCTTATAAACATATAATCTTTATTTAACTATTCATGTTTGCTTTTTTATTTGTAAATAAAAATTTGTAAATAAAAATTTGTAAATAAAAATTTGTAAATAAAAATTTGTAAATAAAAATTTGTAAATAAAAATTTGTAAATAAAAAATCGCGGATATTGTTAATTTTAGTTTGTTTTTATCGGTGATAGTTTAGCTTTTAGTTAAAAAACTATATAATATAAGATCTTATATTATATTATATTATATTGTTTTGTTCATGTTTTGCCTTTTGTTTGCGTCCACATAGGTTAATCACATAGGTTAATCACATAGGTTAATCAGATAGGTTAATCACATAGGTTAATCACATAGGTTAGTAATACATATAGGATATAGATATGTATGACACACTTTTAGATATATATAATAACAAAAATGAATTTATCACTAATACTTTTTTTAATAGGTATATTAGGCTTTGTTTTTAATAGAAAAAACATAATTTTAATGCTTATTTCCATAGAAATAATGCTTTTAGCTATTACATTTTTAATATTGGTAAGTTCACTTAGCTTTGATGATATATTAGGACAAACTTATGCTATTTACGTAATAGCAATAGCTGGAGCAGAATCAGCTATAGGCCTAGGTATATTAGTAGCTTTTTACAGATTAAGAGGAAGCATAGCTATAGAAAATAAATAATGTATCTAGCCATAATCGTTTTACCCATATTAGGTTCAATAGTTTCCGGTTTTTTTGGTAGAAAAGTTGGAGTTAGCGGAGCACAAATAATTACGTGTATATCTGTAATAATAACAACATTTATGGCTACAATTGGTTTTTTTGAGGTTGGTTTAAATAATGTACCTATATTGTTTTCATTATTTAGATGAATAGATTCAGAATCACTTAATGTCATGTGGTCATTTAATTATGATTCTTTAACAGTTTCTATGTTAATACCTGTACTAGTAGTTTCTTCTTTAGTGCATATATATTCCATAGGTTACATGAGTCATGACCCTCACAACCAAAGATTTTTTAGTTATTTAAGTTTATTTACTTTTATGATGATTGTGCTTGTAACAGCAAATAACTTTTTATTAATGTTTGTGGGTTGAGAAGGTGTGGGTGTTTGCTCTTATCTTT
>JAABUL010008235.1_pt1 | contig 10727 bp, 17 predicted proteins | sample 5559151 | NCBI WGS metagenome assembly JAABUL01 (sample SAMN10711876, study PRJNA513368) | rock metagenome | isolation source: Antarctica rocks | place: Antarctica: Victoria Land, Pudding Butte sud | reverse complement strand
ACCGAGCAACTCGGCTTGGTCCGCCATCAAGCCAGGTCGTTCGCTGGGCTGCTCACCCGAAGCGGCGCCACGCTGCTTGCCCACACCCTGCTCCGACTCAACCTTGTTCAATTCACATAATGCGCCTCAGGGTGCCGTCCTCTCCATTGGCACGTCGCTGAACTCCGTGGGGCAGAAATTCACCGTCCTTGCAAAGCTCAGTGACGTCGCGGACGACCTTCGGCATCACTACGAGGCCCTATGGCAAGGGTCCGAGACGCTGGCTGTGGGAGGCGACGTCCAGCCGGACGACGCCTCGTCGGACCAGTCCGCCGATCCCGGCGCGTCCCGCGTCCGGGGATGAGAGGACCGCCGCGACGGGCGACGCCGGATAATCAACAAAAGGAGCCCACCATGCAGCATACGCAGCGGGTGACCGCCGTCATCGAACGCGAGGGCGATGGTTACGTCGCTCTCTGCCCTGAGCTGGACGTCGCCAGTCAGGGCGAAACCATCGAGGAAGCGCGCGCCAACCTCCAAGAGGCTCTCGGCCTCTTCTTCGAGACCGCCAGCCAGGAGGAGATCGCGGAGCGCTTCCACCGCGAGGTCTACGTCACCCAGCTCGACGTCGCCGTTGAGTAAGTTGCGCGTCCTCTCCGGCCGCGAGGTCTGCCGCATCCTCGCGGCGCACGGCTTCGAGGAGGTGCGCCGACGCGGCAGCCACATCGTCATGCAGCAGCGCAGAGCGACGTCGACGCGCACGGTTCCCGTTCCCGATCACAGCGAGCTGCGCATCGGGACACTCCAGTCGATCATTCGGCAGTCGGGGCTCCCCCGCTCCCTCTTCGAGGAGCGCTGACTGCGCCATCGGCAGCGCCTGCCGGCTCTGCCAGCGGTGGGAGGTCCTACACGCCCCGTACGTCCTCTGCGAGCGCTGTCTGCCCCGTACGCCCGTGTTTTTGGAGCTACGCGGGCAGCCCACGCTGCCATAGGGGGCGCGCTCGTTACAACGGCGAGATCTGAGATCTGTCCGAGTCGCCTCGGGGCCCTGGCACCGGCCGTCCGCCGTCCCCTACTCTGGGCCATGGATACGTGCAGGAGCAGCCGTGCCGGACTCCTCCGTGGAGAGTGAGAACGGCTCACCGCCGCCGTGGTACACGCCCGGGTGCCTCCTCGCAGAGGAGCAGCGTCCCGACTGGCAGTGTCCTAGCTGCCTGCGCCACGGTCTGTTCGTCCGTGCCTACTACGTGAGCCCCACCGAGGAGCCGCGCGAGTTCGTCGAGTGCCCGCGCTGCGACTACCGGGCTGAGGCCGCTGCTTGGTGACCGTCTCGGCGATCAGGCGCTTGGCGAGCGCGTGTTCCACATCTACTTCAAAGCCCGTCCCTTCACCTTTCATTCACCCTGGCCGCCTGACTCGCCGTTTTACTATTCCCCGACGCCGGTGCAGTTCTGGATGCCGTTCGACGGGGGTGAAGGTCTGCACGATGCTTCCTGGCGCTCAGACTTCGGCCCCGGGTCAAACCTGGGCGCCGACCGATCTACAGCACACTTCATAGAAGTTGGCCCTAAGGAGAAGCTGGAGGTCGCCGAGTCCCTGGCTGTCACAGGTCCAACGCTACTGAAGACCGCTGTAATGGTTATCGAGCAAGGGGCAGAGACTGTCCGTCTCGCTCGGAACGCGTTTGGGGCCGGCGCGGATCGTAAGGGACTGTGAAGATACGTCCACGATACTGTCCTCCGGGAGGGTGAACGCTTTGGGACCACTCTCATGATAGGTAGATGGTATCCGATACGATGCCACGGGCGCCGCGAAGTGCATCTGGCAGGGCATAAGGGACGAGGTTTGTCAGTGGGGAGGGAAGCTGGTATGGATCGAACCATGCAACCTCCGCGATCTCACCGCTATTCGGCACGGCGGGCTGACCGTGCTCGATCTCACTGCGGAAGGCAAAGGTCATCCAGGGATTTCCGTTTGCCGGCACGAAGTGGTAGACACCGATGAGATGCGCTATGGCTACTGTCATGCAGGTCTCTTCCAGCGTCTCCCGGATCAATGCCTGCTTGGGGTTCTCGCCAGCCTCGATCGTTCCACCCGGTGGGCCATATCGACGCCGTCCGTAGTTCTCCTTGATGAGGAGAACCCGGCCAGTCACGTCGAAGATGAACGCGGCGACGGTCAGGCCGAGGACCGAAGGGTCGCTATTATCGTGGCGGATGGTCGGCATATCGCCCTGCTCCCACTATGCTTTTCCCGTAGTCTTTCGGAGAGGAGATGTAGGTGTAGTAGCGCCAGTACGAGGAATTTGATCTCACCAGCAGCAGATAAATCGTCAAACTGTACGCCTCCGCGATCAGTCAACGAGGTTCGCCCGCGACGGCTGCTCTCTCGTAGAAGTCCACCAGGCGACGCATGGACCGATCAAAAAAGTCCTCGTGCAGCGTATAGGTACCCAGGAACGGAGCCATCCTGCACCGGAGCCCCGTGAGCCAGAGCTCGCGCACTCCAGCAAACGCACCGACCAGTGAGAGGTCTTGACGTGGCAGCGGACGGACAGAACTGTAGCCCTGCAGAAAGCGCCGCCAGACATCGACCCCGTGGTCGTTGATCGTCATAGACCAATAGAAGACGGCGAGATCGTACGCGCGCCAGCCCGGCCCCGCAAAGTCGAAGTCGAAGTGAATGACCGAATCGTCCCAGTAGGTCGAATTGCCGCCGGTCACGTCTCCGTGGATCGGCCCCCAATCCACTGATGAGAGTTGGGCACGGTGGAGGATATCTTTGTACAGCTTGACCATCTGTTCCCAGCCCCGGATATCGGCTCCGCGACAAGCATACACGTGGGCAATCGCCTGCAGGGGCTGGTCGATGAGATAGGTGAGGTCGAGCTGGAATCGTGGGAGCGTCGAGTGGAAGCTATCGGCGGCGGCATGGATCCCCGCCATCGACCTGCCGAATTGCTCAGCGTGGTCCGCGGGCGATATCCGCCTGGACCCCGGGCCGCCGAAATACGTGTACACGCCGGGTGCGCGCTCGAAGAGCGCAACCTGTCGCACTCCCTCGATGGCTGGAATCGACGAGTACCAGCCGCGGTCCGTCCGTCGAATCCCCGCCACTACCGGCGCGTCGCGCTCTCGCAGGTGATTCAGAAGCTCAAGCTCCCAGTCGATTTCCCCGGCCGATCGCCAGGCGGACCGGTACACGCGCACGATGCGTTCCCCCTCCTCGGTGGGAAGAGAGTAGTGGTCGTTCACGCCGGATTGAATGAGGAGTGCATCGCCGGTGGACCGCACCCCGAAGTCGGCGTGGATAAGATCGCTCAGTGCGTCACCACGAATCAACGAGTGTAATACCGGGTAGTACGGCACCGCGGCACCCCTATTCACATCTTCCCCTTGCGGCATCGGACTATCCTCGGTAAGGGAGTGCTGGGACACGAACCATTATGGTGAAGCGTGCCGCGAGGATCTCTGGGAGCGGCGGGAGGGGAGACTGAATTCACATCGGTCCCAACTCGCGCCAGATCGGCGATTGGTTCGTGAGGAAGAACCGGTTGAGCTCCACCAGCATAGTCAAGGGACGCTCAGCCCAGGAGTGGTTCGGCTGGGGACCGCGGCGCGCCGTAAAGAGCGCAAACTGTATCTGGCGCCTGAGGATGCGAGCCTCCGCTGTAGCGTCGTCCTGGAGCGGCGCGAGCGAGCGGTAGCCTTCCAGGAGGTAGGGCACGGCGCGCAGGGGAACATCACCGAAGTCCCAGGCCGGATCGCCCCACCCCGCGCCACCCCAATCCAGCAGTGCGGCGTACTGCCGTGACGGAGACTCCACCATGATGTTGGTGGCCTGGAGGTCGCCGTGGGAGAAACAGCCTTCGACGGGGGCGGTAGCGACGGGTGCGATACGATCCAACCAGCGTACGAACCAGCGTGCCTCGCTGCTCGTGATCCATCCGCCGCTGGCCAAATCCTCCGCCAGCTGGCGCGGGTCGGGAAGAGTCTCTCGGTCTCCCAACGCTGCTCCTGGGCCGTCCCGGTCGACGCCGGTGTGCAGCCGCGCCAGATCGCACCCGATATCATGCCAGACCGCCGGTGTCTCCTCGGGTTCCAGATCGAGGTGGCCAAGCGTATCTCCGTGGACCCGCTCGTAGATGGTGTATGGGACGGGGAGCGCAGTGCAGGAGTCGTCGTAGATCAGGAGGGCAGGGGTCCGAACCCCGGCACGGCGCGCCAGCGGCACCGCGATCGACTCATGGTAGAGGGCGCGGTCGTGCAGAGGGTGCCGGCGCGGCACGCGCAGGACATACGCATCACCCAGGAGATAGATGGCGTTGAACATGCCCGTGTCGGGCAGCCGGACGACAGGGTGTGAGGGAAGCCTGTGATGATGTGCCATCTCCACGATGGCACGGTCAGAGACATCGGCGTGCGGGGGAAGCTGCATCTGGAATCCCTCCTCGCGGAATGATGTCTGTCGGTACGCGTCAGGGTCACTGTTCATGCCACGGGGCAGCACGATGGACCGGCAAAGCGCCGCCAAGGCGTGTAAGAGCGCCGGAGACGACCCGAGCCGAGTGATCGATGCGGGCGAAGGTTACGCGGGTCTAGTCCGCACGACCGGGCGGTGCAGTTGCTTGTCTGCAGTGGATATGGTTTTCATCATGGCACCTCCCAGTCGGATCTGATCCATCGCGTCCTCTCACCCTACGTGATGATAGGGCCGTCTCTCAATGGCGACGAGTCCTAATTGGTTTCATGTCCAAAGCCGGCATTGGTGCGACCGGCTGGTCCTGCGATCGAATGGCTGGCAGAACTAGTATACATGGGCAGCCCCCCGCTCATGGGGCATCGTGATCGTTCCAGATAGGCCGGGGTACCATGATTGCTTCGCACCTGCGTTCGGTCGTCTTTGATTGCCATCAGCCGGCAGCACTGGCCCGATTCTGGGCCGAAACTCTGGGCTACTCTGTGCGCCGTTACGACGGCGAGGATATCGCACGCCTTCAGGAGCAGGGGTACACCCCGGAAACGGACCCGTCGGTCGTGATCGATCCTCCGGCCGCGGGGCCAACAATCTGGTTCAACCGAGTGCCGGACGCGAAATCGGGCAAAAATCGGGTGCATCTGGACGTGAATCTTGCCAATCATGGGGACGTCGACACCCTGGTGGCGCGCGGGGCGCGGATCCTCCGTGGCCCGGCCGGGAGCGAGGATTGGTACATCATGGCCGATCCCGAGGGGAACGAGTTCTGCGCATTCCCACAGGGCAGGTGGCCTCATCGGGAGCCCTCGTCCGGCACACCGGTGCGAGCGGAATCTGGCCGCCCACGCTCTCCCCTGTGGGAGATAGAGGGTGTTCGTGGAGACGGATTGGCGCGGACGAGACGCGCGGCGCCGGAGAGCCGCCTGCGCCCCATCCTTACTGTATCGCCGTAGCACCACTTGCTTCAAGACGTCAATGACACTGTAGGCTCAGCAGAGATATCCAGCGATGGACGAATGGGAGGTTCGCATGACGGATATTGCGGTCGCCGTGGAACGATTCGTCGGGCAGGCAGCAGCGGAGAACCGCTTCTCCGGCGTGGTGCTCGTCGCGCAGGGGAATGAGGTTCGCTTCGCGCAGAGCTACAACCTCGCGTGCCGCCGCTCTGGTGTGCCGAATCGGATTGATACTCGCTTCGATGTGGCCTCGCTCGGCAAGATGTCCACTGGTGTCGCCATCGGTCAGCTGGTCGAACGCGGCTGCCTGGCCTTCGATGCTCCGATCTCGCGCTACCTCCCGGACTGCCCGTCAGAAACCGGTACCCGAGTAACACTCCACCATCTACTAACGCACACCTCGGGCCTGGGCAGTATTTTCGACGGCGGCTGGGACGTCGCTTCCCGTGCCCGCTATCGGAACATTCACGACCTGCTTCCCTACTTCCAGGATCACCCCCTCCTCTTGGAGCCGGGAACCGGGTGGGAGTACAGCAACGCGGGATATATCGTCCTTGGCGCGGTGATCGAGGCGGTGACGGGAAAGTCCTATTTCGAGTACGTTCGGGGGCATATATTCGGCCCGGCGAGCATGCAGGACACCGGCCCGTACAGCCTGGATGAGGACATCCCGAACCTGGCGTACGCCGCCAGCCGGCTCGATCCGGACGATCACGAGGAAGCCGAGCCGCGCTGGAATAACTTCTTCCGGCACTGGGTCGTTAGTACGCCCGCGGGATGCGCGTACTCCACGGTCTCCGACCTCTTCCGCTTCGCGCAGGCCCTTCGCCACGGTGACCTCGTCAGCCCTCGCATGCTGGCGATGCTAAAGGAAACGACAGTCCCAACGGGACAGAGGGCAGGGCAGTCCTACGCGTACGGCTTCTATGTCGACGATGTGGGCGAGACAAAGACCTTCGGCCACGCCGGTACGGTGCCAGGCTATCAGGCCTGGCTTGTTATCTATCCGTCGCTGGACTACACGGTCGTGGTGCTCGGCAACTTCGGTCATCCCGCCGCGCGCGATGTGGCGTGGTTTGTTCGAGACCGCTTCGCCACCACGAGCCCGCACCCCGTCCATACCAATAACGCCAGAGAATCATGGCATCACTAGCACGATGTCTACACACAGTTCTGACCCCGGTACCATCTGCTCCCGCCACGGACCGGTCTGTCTCGATGACCTGAGCCACCGAGGCAGCACCTCGGACCTCATCCTCCGAGTACAGGATGTACAGGGGCGCGAGTATGTGCTCAAGCACGTGGGCTCCGAGCTGGGAGAACCGGAGGTGCGGGCTCTCCAGGTCTGGCAAGTATCGGGTGTGACGCCGCGCCTCATCGCGGAGCTTGAGCCCGGATATGACCTGATCGAGTGGATGGAAGGACCCTGGCGGAGGTCCCACGGGACGAGCCCGTGCCGGCAGTGGATATTGGGCAGGCGCTTGCTGCCCTGCACCGCGTGTCTCCTACCGACGAAACTCCAGACGTCCGCCCTCGCTTTGCCTTCGCACCTGAGGCGGGCTGGAAGCTTCTTCCATCATCGCTCTCTGGTCTCGCCAATCGGCTGGCGTCGCGGCTCCAGCACCACGAAGCTCACCAATCGGTCTTCCTCCACGGTGTGACCTCGTCCCGGCCAACGTCATGTTGACGCCGGCTGGCCCTCGGTTCATTGATCCAGTGGGACGACGCGGTCTCCCGGCCCGGGATCTGGCACAGCTCGCAGCCTCCAGCGTGGGGCGAGGTAGACCGGGGCTTCTTGCTCCCCTTCTCGAGGGGTATCGCACCACACCTCCCCTGCTGGCCGAAATGTTCGCGTGGATGGTCCTCTTTTACCTGCAAAAGAATCTCGCCCTTCCCAACAGCCCCTTCACCCAGCACCTACTGCCGGTCGCTGCTGAACTGGACAAAAACGGCGATGCTGAGCGGTTTCTGGAGACCTGTCTGCGGGGTTTCTAAGACGGGAGGCGACCCAGGGCCTACAGGCACGTGTCGCTCCAGGTCCGGAGGGCTTGACTCTCAGCGTCAATCCATCCTTCAACCCGCAACGTGCCCGCCCGCTCCGCCCAGAACGTCACCTCTCGCGCCATCATACGGAAGTAATTGGTGGCCTGAATGTACGGACCGGCCGAGAGATCGGCCCCGCCCAGGGGGCGAATGCTCGTATAGCCAGCGAGAAACGCGTCCCAGTCGGCCCGGGGGGAGGCCTGGACGCCGTTGAGGTCGAGTGCGCGCCAGGAGTACGCGGCGTGATCGAAGTCGTGCAGGATGAGCCGGTCACCCTCCACCACATGGATGTTGTCGAGCGAGTAATCGCCCTGGCAGGTGCCCCAATCCATGCCCTGCTGAATCAGGCCATCGAGTCGATCGTGGACAGCGTTCCCGAGCGACGACAGGAAGGCCCAATCGTCGGGCCTCTCAACGAACCAGGGCTGGACGGTGGCGAGCGGCGTATCGACCAGGGCGGCCAGATCGAGCATGGGAGCGCGGTACGGAGACGAGAAGCGATCGGAGGCCTGGTGGATCTCCGCGGCGAGGCGACCGAACTGGGAGTAGAACTCTGGCGTGAGGGGATGGTCGGGCTTGATGCCCTCGATGAAGTGGGACAAGGTGACGGGGCGTGGCCCCTCGTCCGTCTCCAGGGTCCCGGTTAGTGATCCATCCGCGAGCGGGATGATGCGGACGACGCCCATACCGTTGGCCGCCAGGTACGCCTGGAGATCAGCTTCCCATGCCACCTCTTCCCTCGAGCGGCACTGCGAGCGGTACACCTTCAGGACGGCATGTCCCTCAGCGTGGCGGATGTCGTAGACATCGTTGGTCCAGGCCCGGAGAAGTGTGCCGGAGAGCGGGGGCGTGAGGCCATACAGATCCTGGATCTGTGGGAGGAGCGATTGGATGGACAGAACTGAGTACACCGGGACCTCACCTGGTAGCGGCGGCACATTCGCTCTCATATTATGGATAGGTCCGCACCGTACAGCACCAATCCCAGCTTCCTAGCCACGACTTGCGAGGCGAGATTATCCCAGGACGTGCTGTAAAAGGGGATGCGGCCGGACTCGCGTACCGCATTTGCCCAAGACGCCGCCACGGTCGGCGCGTAGCCGTGACCGCGGAATTCCTCGACGGTGAAAACGCCGGCGGCGCATGCATCCAGCGCGTTGCGCGAACTAAAGCACATGCAGACGACATCTCCGTCGACGAGCACGCCGCGACACGGCTGAACTTCCTCCAGGTGGGTCGCGGTCCAGGGAAAGTATCGCTCGCACGCCGTGAGGTTCGGAGAAGTGACAGGAACCACTTCTCGAGAGTCCGGGAGGTGTTCCGGAAAGTGCCAGACAGGTCCTTGGGTCAGGTCGCGAACGGGTTGGAGAGCTTCAAGCAAGGCGGGTAGGACGACAGGTGGTTGCTGGAGATCGGTGGCAACCGGTTCAGTCTGCAACAAAGTGTCAAGCCTCTGAGCGAGGGCATCGGGCAGATCGGCGCGGAAGCGCCAGATATTGCCGCCTTTGGTGCGCCCAAGATAGAGGCGCGGCGCTGGATGATCGGGCTCGGGCTCATTGATGGCGAGCAGGCGATCGCGGGCATCGTGGCGAAACGAGATAGCAACATGTAATTGCATGAGTTGGAGGTCCGACAGCATGTGAAGCTCCTTTGTGGCAGAAAACGAATCCGCCTGGACGGCCAGCGCCAAATACCTCAGGCCTCGACCTCACGATCCAGGATGTCGGTGCCGGTTCGATTGTTTCATGGAGGTCGCGCGAGTCAGCGATTGATCGCTGCCATTGCTCGGCAGGAGACTAGACGGGACCCGAGAACCACTCCGACACGACTGTCAGACCGGCTCCTCGCAGCATGTCACGTTTGGGCTCGTCTGCAGGGCCACACACAACAATCATCTGCACCGATCCCTGCTCCCGCGCGCGAACGCTGACCTCGTTAAGTAGCGCCCGACCTACCGTTGCCCAGAGGGAAGGATGTCGGACCATGAAGTCATCCACGCCCGTGCTCAACCCACCTAGATCATAGACGGGCGGAGCGGGGGCCGGTAGTGGCAATGATGAAGCCGTTGACCATGCCATCCTCATCGTCCACCAGAACCGTGCTGTTCTCGCGCTCTAGCTGGCTGGCGAGGAACGAACGATGTAGGTCACGCGCGTTTGCAGCAGGTCGATGAAAACGCGGATTGTATGCGGCGTACTGGGCCCTCTTCATCTCGGCGAGGTCGAGCATTGCCTCGAGGTCGGAATGAGTTGCAGGCCGAATCATTGCTCGTGATTCTGGCACTTCCCTGATGGCGAGTGCGAGACGGCAAGTCGACTGCGGATGCTATGCGCACTGTACGTGCTGTTGGTCGGTAACGAGGGAGGCGGGCTCGTATTTGCCGGACAATGGAACCGGCCACGGTTCTACAGACATCAAAGCCACGATCCATCCCCGCTTTCGTTTCGTTTGATGGCTATGTACATCAGAGTTTTCATTAATGCCCCGCCCCGCGCACTGCGCCTGGCGCGTCTCCCCGCATTCCGCCATCCCAGTACCCAGCACTCATCGCCCAACTCACGGCCCACCCCGACATCACGCTGGATGAGCACTGCGCCCTCTGGGAGGAGGCCAGTGGTGTACGCGTGAGCAATCCCACGATGAGCCGCATGCAGCGGCGCGTGGCGTGGACGCGAAAAAAAAGACCATAACCGCAAGCGAGCGAGACGAGGAGCGTCGTGCTGCCTGGTGGGAGCAGGTGATCGCGCTCGATCCGGCAAAGTTCGTGGTCGTGGATGAGAGCGGGTCCAACATCGCCATGACTCCACGGTACGCTCGCGCCCCACGAGGACAGCGCACCTATGGTAGTGTCCCACGCAATCACGGCAAGAACATCACGCTCTTTGCCGCGCTCTCCCTTGACGGGCTGGGGGCGGTCATGACGCTGGATGGCGCCGCCGACACCATCGCCTTCGAGGCCTACGTCCGCACCTTCCTTGCGCCCACGCTGGTCCCCGGCCAGATCGTGCTGCTGGACAACCTCTCGAGCCACAAGAGTGCAACGGTTGAGCAGCTGGTCGCCGAGCGGGGCTGTACGCTGCTCTTCTTGCCGCCCTACTCGCCTGACTTCTCCCCCATCGAGATGGCATTCTCCAAAGTGAAACAGCACCTGCGGCACATCGGCGCCCGGACGCGCGAGGCCTTGGAGGCGGCGATCAGCACCGCCATCGACTCGATCACCATCCACGACGCCGCTGGCTTCTTCCGCCACTGCGGCTACCACCTTCCGGGTCA
>JAABUL010008234.1_pt1 | contig 10728 bp, 12 predicted proteins | sample 5559151 | NCBI WGS metagenome assembly JAABUL01 (sample SAMN10711876, study PRJNA513368) | rock metagenome | isolation source: Antarctica rocks | place: Antarctica: Victoria Land, Pudding Butte sud | reverse complement strand
CATTCAACATGCTAACATCTTCTACGAACAGACGTTTGGCTCGCCGCGGCGGCGTGAAGCGGATCTCCGGCCAGATCTACGAGGACGTGCGAGGATCTATTCGTGATCGCCTGAAGCTCGTACGCTTGTTATTGCATATCACTGTTGTAGCCTGTACTGACAGTCCCATGGTTAGATCCTCAAAGATTGCGTGATTTTTTTGGAGCATTCCGAACGGAAGAGTGAGAATCAGACCCTTCATCAAGTAATTATGCTGACGAGCTTTCCTTCGGTACAGCGGTGACCGTGTCCGACGTGAGTACTGCCTTCGTACGCTTTTCACGGCGCATTGTGCTGATAATTACAGGTTATCTTTGCTCTCAAGCGCGTAGGTCCCGACTCAATCCACACCTTGGTGTTTTTTCCTGCAACCTATGTCACAAATCTCGCTAACACTTTGGCTGCCTCCAATACAGATGGGCCAACCAATATATGGTACGCTCATCATGCTGCCCTCATTCATGAACCCAATGCTCATAGTCTTAGGCTTCGACAAGTCTACCTACAATCCGAAGCGTCGTTGAGACGCTGGCCCCCTTCCAAATCTCCCATCTATTCGCCTAATGTTTGCTAAGAAGACGTCTTGAGACGAACCCGTACATGAATCGAGCGTTCTAGCGGAGGTTACGACTGCATGATACCCAGATTTACGAGAAAATGGCGTATCGGTTTCGGTTTGGGGTTTCGATTTGTCACGAAGGCAAATGGCAGGATGATTTTCAACATACCCACAAGCTGTATTGTACCTAGCTAGAACATGCTTATGTTTTGGCGCCGGGTGATTTGGGTGGATTGTGGTGGACGGGAAATCTCGTGAATAGTGGGCAGGTGAAAGGTTTCCAATTTCTGTTCCAGAGAAAAAAAATTTAAATTTTAAATCTCTTTGGATTATACATAACATCCAGCTCCCCTCCCTCCGTCCCAACCTCTTCAAAAGGCAGATTTCCCCACCCACCACTTCCGCAACTTTCCATCCCTACAGCATCTCCCATCCCCACAACCTCACCCCTTTCATCCCCTCCCCCGCCCCCCCTCTCATCTCCAAATCTCCCTTTCTTTCGGCCGCATTCCGCACCCCTTCCTCAACCCACAAACACCCCCTTCCCTCGCACCTCCTCGCCGAAAAAAGTCCTCGCAACAAAATCTCATCGTCTCCCTCTCAACCTCCCCGCCGCTTCATTCGCCGCAACGGAAATCTCTAAACGAACGAGAGCGGCTTTGGGGCGGTTGTGCTGGTTGGGTTTTGGGAAGGTGGGGTGGATGTTGGTGTGGTGTGGTGTGGTGTGGTGTGGAGTGGGGTGGGGGCCGGAAGTTGAAGGGGTGGGATGTTCAAAGAAGGGGGAGGGGGTATAGGGAGAGAGGAAGGGTTTGGTGATGTGGGCGTTCTTGAGCTGAATGGCAAGGGCGTCAGCTTGATGCTTTGGTGTTTGTGGGTGTCTTTGGCGTATGTGTGAGATCCCGGGGGGGTGGAAAGAAGGGGGGGAGGGTGGAAAGAGTGGGATTGAGAAGGTTAATGAGTGAGTTTTGTTGCGTTTATGCCAAAGGTTTTCGTTGGGTGACGGGGTGCTGGAGTTGAGATTGTGAATATATAGCGTGAGACAGATGTAAATATTTGAATATTTCACATCGATATCCTGTCTTCCCACCGGTTTTTTGGGCGTTTTGTTCTATTTTCTGAGATGAGCACCCATGATATTGACGGTGAGGGGTGATCTAGGGGTCTGAGGGGAGGAGGTTGTGTGCGGTGAATGCTTTCAACGGTCGCGTGATTGACTGATAAAACCGAGGCGTACGTTGCACTGCAAACGTGTTTTAGAGGATGTGGATGTGGTTTTTTGTCAGAGCTGTGGTTTTCGATCGAGGTAGATGGGTGCGGAATAATTGGATGTTAATATTGATATCGTGTCGGTCTGGAGTTGAGTTGAAATAGGGATAGGGTTGAGGGGGTGTTCGGTTTAGGAGGTTGTGTATATTAATCACAAAGCCCAGATTTTGAGACTGTTGTCGAAAAGGTTTCCTGGTGGGGAGTGTGGTTCGGATTTGGTGAAGGACGAAGGGCTTTTTGAGGATGAGGAGGCGCTGGAAGAGTTGTCGCTGTCGCTTTCGCTTTCGCTGTCGAGGATCTTCTCTTGGTTCTGGGCAGGGAGACCGGAGGTGGAAAATTGTCTCTGACCTGAGCTCGTCGCCAATACGCTGCCTGTGGGATGAAGCACGGTAGAGCTTACCGCATCTGTTGCGCCCCTCGTCAGCTCATATACTCTTCCTTAAAAAGCGCCACCTTCGCAAGACTCACCATCATGAGCATGAAACTCGAACACAGGTTCCAAAACCCCTTCCTTCGTACCGACTCCCTCCCAAACCCTCACATTACCATCTGTGCCACCAGCCCAGATCTCATCACCTATCAAGTCCACACTAAGCCTTTGATTTGTTCTCGCATTCCTCCCTGCTAACCAGGCGAGTTTCCTCCCAGTACCCCTGATATCCCAGACCCCGATGCCATCGCTTCCGCGTTCAACGACGCACAGATACCGCCCGCAGGCGCTCCAGACGAGTTGGGTGATGCCTGTCCCTTGTTGTTCTTTTTTGTAGTCGGTGGTAGGGTTGTGGATGGGGAAGACGGCAATGGTGTCGCCGCGGCCGTAAGAGCCGTAGAGACCCACGCAGCGTGTGAAAGTTCCAGCGGCTAGGATACCACTGCTGCCGATGCTGAGAGCGGAGATGATTCCTTTCACCCCACCGCTAGCGATTGATGAACTGCGCCGGGAAGGAGTAGTTGGCATACGGTTCAGCGGCCCTTCGCCGTTACGGTTGATGTCGAATGTGCTTATAAGACTAGCCGAGCCGGCGAAGAACTGGTGTGGTTGATTGGGCGAGAAAAGCAGCGAGTGCGGCGCGGTGAAAGCTTCCGTTGTGGGCGACACGAGGGGATACGATGCCACGATCGAGGGACTAAAGGGCGAAAGGAGACGGATTGGGAGGCTGCGGAGGGAGGAGAGGAAGAGAGTGCTGGTGGCATCTTGGAGATTGTAAGACGAAAAAAATGTGGTGGCGTAGATGGGCTCGGGTTGGGGGTGTTGTGAGTGGGGTTTGAGAGTGTGGGGAGTAGATAGGGGGAAGAGGAGATCAGGGGGTCTGGCTTGCGTGCGGGGTCAGCAAGGTGGATATGGGAGAGCGGAGGAAAAGAGAATTTACAGGATGAAGGAGCGAAGAGTATTGTCGGCCGTGGAAGTTAGTATTGTGGTACCGTCTGGGGACCTGTGACGAGAAAGTCAACTAGTGGATGGAGTAAGGAGAGGAAGGAGGTACCACTGGGCGCTTTTGAAGTAATTTGATCCTATTGATGCTGGATGAATAGGTGCGACGGCGTATTTGAATAGTGTGGAGTTTTGTACTGGGTTATCTCCCGATTGTGGTATTTCATTTCTTGCTTCTTCGGGATTCAAGATCTGATAGAGATTTCCCGTGGATCCTACAAGGCGCGGTTGGTAGGATGGACGCTCCTCTAGGGCCATTTCTGCGAGAGCGTTCAGCTTTCGTATTCAGAATAGGCACGCTTAGAAGAAATGAAATCGTCATGTGGTAGTCCGTGCATGGAAAAAGCTCCGTGCAGTTTCAGACGTTATAGACAGGAATTCTTGACCTCGAAATGTCAGATGAAAAATGAATAACTTGAAGAACAAATTGCTTCACTTATAGTACCTAACGCCGGTCACGGAGAAAGGTATTGGACACTGAGCGAGGATACTTCAAAATTAATTTGTTAAGCCAACATACGGAACAGACGACTGTACAAAAAGAACCATAGAGCTCTGAAGTCATTCGTAATCCAAGCAGCTTTGCACTTACCTTAACAGTGTATTTCACCGGTAATGCAGTACACTTCGCAGCAGGCTTCGCCCATTGACATCGCCACCAACCGAACCAAGAGCACAGATATCAAACTCAATCGTTTTAGCGTCGTCTCACAGTCGCCATCTAGGTACACAGAGGGTTCTTCAGCTCGGTCTAGGTCTATTGGATTCTCAAACTTCTTGCGAAGCCATCAACGACTTTCTTCTCCCGCAGTCTCACTGTACCGTAAAAATCTGAGGCTAGATGGCCACCAGACTCCCAGGTCGGACAAGCTGTTGCCAGTTCTGATTTCTATACGAGAAATGATGGAAAATATTGCGAGCGTCAGTCGATTTCTCAAGGCTTATACCGTCTAATCTGTTGTGGACTGTTATCAATGGTGTGCCCGATAAAGCTTATGCATTCATGGAGCAAGAGCTGCGCCTTCTCTTAGTACTAGTCGACCCCTATGGATGGGTTTGCAGTGACATGGCAATATCAAGGTTTCCAATCTTGGGGGCTGTGTATGAAACACAGGTGCTGATATAATACCGTACCAGGCTTACTATATATGGCTAGCACCAATACTAGTGGTAATGGGTGAGCATCAGATTTACTGACTTACCTGCGCCTTTATTCTCCAACCCTTTGAGAAGCGGATCGGCCTCGATTGTGCAGAGTGATCTATGGTATACTCTTGGTAACTGACATTTATCACAAAGTCACCCTGTTGGAGAGTTAGGGTTGTTTTGTTGATGGCCTAATGAAGGCAATTTCCTTCTAGCATGATAGTTTGGTTCTGGAGAAACAATGACGATGCTGTCTCCAATTTCCCCTTGTTTGTTAAGATATGAAATTGTTGGGGTAACTATATATGCACGTCTCCCCCCCTACGCTCTACTTCCAGTATCTATCGTCTCTAGAATTTAATCATATTCTATCCACTAGTAACCAAACTTTCCTCATCATCTCTCAGCCATCATGATCAACCGCATCTCTGTCGTTTCGCTTCTCATTTGATGTCCTCCGTCGTCAGAGCAGACTTCTGTTGAAATATGCTATACATACCTGAATAGGATTGTTCCAAAGTGTGTTCACATTTTGGCCGATTCGTCAACCAACAACTTCTACATCATCGGCGCCACATTCAACGCTCAGGTCGGCAATATAGCAGACGCACCCTTGGCCGGCGCTACAGCAGTCTTTGGCGGCATCGTTCCTATCGATAAATTTGACTGTGGCACTCTGGGATCTCTCACATGGCCAGCATTCGATGGCATCTCCGAAGTCGCAACCATAGACGACACCATCTGTCACGCAGGCATTGTCAGCTTTACCAGCCATGGCGGTGGCCATTACACCATTAGCAACGCCAACGGCGACATCGGCAGCTGTGTAACAGATCATTCTTAAGCCAGTTATTGCATTACCGGACTCAAAGCGAGAAACGGAGGTGCACTGATCCCATGAAGCAACGGATTCTCCGCAGCTTCGCTTTATCGATGCATCTCGCCAAGATGTGCATCCCAGCCTGCACCACCTCCTCTACCGCTAGCCAATGGGCCACCGGCTAACGCTCCCAGCTGTGGTGCGCCGTTTTGTGGATAGGCTGATCGGGATCCGATGTTTGACCTTGAGAACCAACCTAATGAGCGACATCATTAGTGCGAAAATAATTAAGGGCAACCGAGACCATGAGCCTGTTCAAGGGAAATGAAGGTCTACTGTATAATTAAGGCTTCATCGGCTTTTCGACGAGAATAGTTGTATTATATTGACGCTGGTTTTCCTTCATACACCTCCATTTATCCCTAAAGAGACCTTTCTCACTACCGCAGAGGATAGTACTTAAGTGGCCTTGACTGGGACCACAAAGTCTTGGTGTGCTGCCGTCATAAGAGAGTTGACGTAGTTATGACAACTCAGCCCGGAGTGTAGCCTTGTTAGCAAGATAACTAAGTCAGACTAATGAGAGTTCTTGAGGAAGAAGAATTCCATAGTATATTCTCTTCTCAGTACTACTTATTAACATTGAATATTATAGTTTTAGATTCTTATCATGGTATCTGTTAATGTATTATATCAATTAACGTTTCGCTTCATCAAATTCAATTCAAAACAACTCCGGCCCAATTTATACAGCTTGGTCAACGATCTCGACTATCTCATAGCGGAAGAACTAGCCCTACCGGCTGCAGAGTTATCAACTTCTATTGTAGATGGCTTCCTACACAGATGCTACCATATAATTAATATACATATACATGCTCTACCTGCGCCCCATATGCCAATACTTTAATCTTTGCTACAGAAGAGGACAAAGTTCAGCCTTCAGCTCAGTTGAATTCTATATCAAAATTGCAGCTTTTGTGCAGTAGCGACCAAGCTGGGGGATCTAGCTTCCGGTCGGGATGAGGAAGGAAGCCTGAAGATCATAGATAAGCGCGCGTGTCCTTGCGCTCGCTTGCACAGCTAGCAGGTGGGGTGTAAAGAGGAGACAAGTCGAAAGTATGATCTTCGATAGGAGTAGCAAGTCCCTGAGAAGCATACATAGCTCTACACTCGTCTACAGTCTTTTTGTTATAAGCGTCTTCACTCCATCAGGGGAGTGGTAAAAGTCGTGGAAGCAAAGCGATAGAGTCACTCCAGAATACGTCGATTATGCTTCCACGACTTTCATCGCCCCGTGGTGAAACGTCTATCCGAAACAACATCCATAGCTTTTGGCCCTTCAGGTTGGTCGATGTCTTCGACCCCGACGACCGCCCTCGTTCGAAATCCTAATATCGCAATCAATATAAATTCTGTCGTCATTTGATGCAGGCAATAGTCCGATAAGCTAATGTTCATAACCAGGGCAATATGCCGATGTTCCTCGCGTGCATACACGCTCGCAGCAACAACGCACTATTTATAAAAGGATTACCTGCATTTCTGCTGTGCGTGATGCCTGCATGTGCTCCTTCAAGTGTTTCAGCCTCGACGCAAACTACCACAGCCGTTGTCCTCATTTCGTTAAGAGAAGAGCGTTCGCCGGAATTCTTGTTCTTGAGAGCTTAGGGTTGAAAACAGCTCCCGCGTCGTGCATGACAAAATTATGGACCACCAGTATATACAACTTCCGGCTAAATCAGTTCAAGAGCCAAGCTTGTCATTCCCGGATGGCAAGAACCTACTGATCGATGTAGAAGAAGCTAGCTCGGCTGGCCTTGATCTCCTCCCAGGCTCTAGAAACATACTTAGCCGGACTGACAGCGCCAGCGCTGGCACAGCTCAATTCTTGATTCCAAGGAAGCCAGTGGGGAACAACCAGCAAACCCGAGGCAACCAGCCAGTAGGAAGCAACCAACTGGTGGGAAGTAATCAAGCAATGGGAAAAAGTCAGCACTCGACACCCATATTACAGTCAACAAAGACACATGCTCGCGGGGCTCACATCTTCAAGAATTGGTGGATGGAGATTAGTGCCTGTTTTCTCTTCTCTATGGCCCTTGTAGCCATCACCGCAACACTGCACCCACTTCAAGGAGAACCGTTGCCAAAATGGCCATATCAGATATCGGTGAATACCTTGATATCTATCTACGTGGTCGTGTTGAAGGGAACCGTTCTGCTGGTGACTGCAGAAGGTCTTGGTCAGCTCAAATGGAGATGGTTGCAAAACAACAGACCACTGGAAGATCTTGTCAAATACGATCAAGCCACACGCGGTCCGCTGGGAGCCTTGAATTTGTTGTGGCGATTGCGTCTTCGACACCCTCTATCCTCTGCTGGGGCTCTGATATCCTTCGTTATACTCGCGGTCGATCCGTTTACGCAACAAATCATTCATTATTATGACTGCAGTGTACCTATGAATGGATTGCAGGCGACTATACCTCGGGCGAATTTTTATAACCAGCGAGATTGGCGAGATTGGAACAAGAGCAGCCAGGGTCTCGGCACGAATGGGTGGGTTGATCCTGGTCTGCAGGCCGCCATCAGCGATGGTATCATTTCCCCGAACGGACTTGTGAGTTTCGAATGCCTTACAGGCAACTGTACATTCGAGAAGGAGTATGACACAGTCGGCTACTGTAGCAGCTGCACCGACGTCACAAAGAACTTAACCATCCGCTCGACGATTGTTAAAAGCAACTACACAGGCGTCATTTTGGAAAGCACTCCGAATTCAAACGGAACGTCTGTCACTCGAAACTTGACGGAGTTCGGGATCACGGGAAACACCAACATTTCTGTATCGACATCTCTTCCCTCGGGCCTATCTGTTTCGACTTATCCGGGTAGAAGATTCAATCTCACAGCAATGGGAGTCTTTGAACAGCCAGAGGGCTCAGAAGACTTGTACCGAGTGGAGATAATTTCAGGGAAACAATTCTTGTTGTTTGATCCAGCAACAGGAGAGCCTCCTATGGGATGCGATACAGCTGCCACAAATGATACTTGGTATTGCAAAGGGTATGGTGCAGCAAGCTGTTCATCATTTCCATGTGTGCGCAGTTATTCTTCGACAATAGAATCCGGTGAGCTTCACGAGACTCGAGTGTCTACTAGTAACAGCACAAGAAGCAGCTGGGGACACACGGTCCCACCTCCACCAAATCGATCGGATCCCTTCCAGACGAGTTATCGACCATACCTTGGTATGGTTGACACAACGTGTTTGTCTGCTCATGAGCGCCAAAGTCTATTAAACGTTGGCTATCATCTCGACTCAAGCACTAGATGGCTGGCATACAATTTGACCTTTGATCCGGAGTCTCAAAACCTATCTAGCAATGCTTCGTTTCCTGAGTCAATGTTAGTCAGCGAATGCATTTACATTATCGACGATTTTCTCGTTGTAACTATTCGGGAGATTTACCTGAAATATTTTCTCCGGGCTACTGTCGAAGGAGACAGCGCATTTGGTGGAGGGATCGAAAATTTGAGAGGATCCCAAACCCTCCAGACCATCTACAACTACGGCGACGTGAGCTTTGATCGAGTCAATAGGACGTTCCAGAACATCTCAGACTCTATAACGAGTTTCTTCCGACAAAAAAGAGTCTCCAAATACAACAACCCAGCAAAAGGTGTGGTGATGCATAATCGAACTTGTCTCTCTGTGCAATGGGCCTGGTTGGCTTTCCCGTCCATATTAGTGCTGTTGACCCTGATTTTTTTCGTCGCCACAATCATCGACACGAGACCGATGGGAAACCGCGCACCGGTTTGGAAATCCTCGCCGCTTGCACTCGCTTTTCATGGTCTTGAGCTGCCGAACAGACATGAGACGGGCGTTGGTGATATCGAGGGCATGGAAGCGTTGGCGAAAGACATGGTTGTTAGACTTGGCACTACCGAAAAAGGGTTGAAACTCGTGGAGTCGGAGAACGAACACACCAAGAACAAGTGAGGCAAAGAGAACGGTTTCTGCTGCCAGAGTTTCAGCACTCTGACCGGCATCTGTTGAAGAAAGTCGTTACAAATATGAAGAAGCAAACGCGGCTCCGAACGCCGTATGGCTAAGTCTTTTGAGTGTTCTTAGTAGATCCTGGGTTTGCAAATCAGAACGCTTGGACCCTGGACTGGCGCTGAGCATGTTGTAACAAGATCGAGAGTCTTTGCCTTACTCGAGAAGAAAATTGATATCACCAGTACGATAGTCGAAGCACTTATATACGTTCTTTCAGAATATCATGTTAAGATAGGCTTAAGCGTTGATTGAATAGATTCCATCATTATTGAAAGAGATAACAGAGGGAAGAGAAGATCTTTTCTTTGTTTAAGTAAAATCTTACTGCTTTTTAATATAGAACATTCGAAGCAGCTATCCCAATATTCGATAAATGATACGTATTTATTCCAAAGGACGAAATTCGTACATCGTCGTATAATTACACTTTATACGGCTAGAAGAAGAATAAGTGTCCGAAACACTCAACACTGCACTGAGTACGCCGTACTTTTCAACCCTTCAAAAAGCAAGATGAAAGATCGACCTCAATCCTGCTAATTAGCCATTGGCATACCTCTAGTACCCGACGTTTTTTCAAGCTACCATGTCAAAAATTTCGGGATATTTCTTGACAAAGTATTGCATTCAGCGATTTGCTGCTCTATCATGCGTCTAGTGTAGGCACTTCTTCTTCTTCTTCTTCTAGCATGAAGCTTTGTCTTTCCGGTGAAACAGTGAGAATGTCCTCCTATTTAGTAAGATGTGTATTTGTCGAAAAGTACTATCAAGATTTTATAATAAAAAAAATTATTTTGTCAAGGTTTTATATCGACTAACACAATTCTACTTCATTAGATTCGGTTTTAAAGATTATTTTTAGCCCATTTTCATCCAGTTCGAGCAAGACGTTTGGAAATGGTCTCGTTAGCGGAAAAAAATGCTTACACATGCGTTCACTGACCTACTGGTGGCCGCCTACCGGGCGTTGGGATCATACCGCATTTTGCGGTGTAGTGGATGAGAGAAGTCATGGTAGCTTGGACGACGCACAGCGAAGACAGTATTTGCGAACGTTTACCATGGGCACTGATTAGCGCGCAGGAATTCTCGGATGGTTGTACGCAGTAGATGCCAGTTTCAATTGAAGCGAATACATCTGCTCGCGGGATGATTAATTCGCTGTTTGGTGAATGGCCGCAGCTCCCGAAACCCGACCTCGAGGTTAAGCAGCGCTCTTAACAATCATATCAAGCATCCTATGCCTCACCACCGCATCCTCGAAATCCGCATATTTCCCCTTTTCGCCCTTCGCAAATGCCTCATACACCCTCGCCACATTCGTGCCCGGAAACCCTACCTTATTTACATGTTCCTCCTCCCTGATCCCCTCCTCCCATCCCACCTCTTCAAATCCC
>JAABUL010008232.1_pt1 | contig 10729 bp, 2 predicted proteins | sample 5559151 | NCBI WGS metagenome assembly JAABUL01 (sample SAMN10711876, study PRJNA513368) | rock metagenome | isolation source: Antarctica rocks | place: Antarctica: Victoria Land, Pudding Butte sud | reverse complement strand
CACATGTCACTTCATGTTGCGGATAGCGAGTCTTGAGGTCTGTGATTGATAGAGAAAGCTTCGTTTTGACAGCTCCATCGACACGGACTTTGTGCTCGTCTTCTTCAATGATGCAGATAGCTCCGTGATTGCGATCATATCCGTTCTCCTCAGTGATGAAGCTAGGTCATATTAGAGAATGTAAAAAGATAGAGGTTTTCTTGCAACAGTGGAGAAACTTTGATGCACCTGGTGATTAGTTCTTTCACAGGTGGTTCCCTGTTGAGAGGCTCTTTAGCTGAGTATTCGAGTCTCATGGCTGTATTGCAACAGCTACAGATTCTTATCCGGCTTGCGATGGACACGGCAAGGAATTTGCTGGTGAAGGGTGTCGCAGAGGCTCTGGTGATGTCTGAAGACTATGAAGCGAGCCTTCATTCATGATAGAAAGAGGGGTCCGTAGACTACAGATGAGGACTTCGGAGGACTTCGACCTGCAATGTCACCCAGAACGAACGATGCACCGGGACGGGCGGGACAGGGAATAGGCGGGGCCCACCCAAGTCGTCGCCGGGTTTAGGGCGCGCAGTCACCTGATTCACCCACGTCATGGGTGGTGGTGACGGTCTAGACTACGGCGGACTGTAAGAGGCTTCCGGAAAAAACTATTTTTCGGTTTTCCCGAGAAAACCGAAAACCGAAAACCGAAAAGTGAAAAGTGAAAAACGGTTTTCCGTTTTCCTTCTCGGCTAAGTTGCCCAAATTCTTATTACCCAATCTTTTTAGCCGTACAATATACAATTATATTATTATCAATTAATTCAATAGTAGTAGCAATAGATATTGTACAATTATTGTATTATAGTAATAAAATTATAAACACGTATTTGTACAACATAATTTGTCAAATCTTAATTAAACGATTGTTTGAATAAAATCTTGTTTTATATATTTTAAAATTTGCTTCTTTATCTTCTTCTTCTTTTTGAAGAATTTTAATTATTATCAATATACGTACATACTTTATATTTTAGTATTCTAATATATTATACAATACATGCATAGTGTTTTAATACATTGTATAATATTGTAAATTATGTTGATTTTGTACAACAAATATTTGTACAACAAACTTAAGCTATTAATACTTAAAATAATATTTGTCTAAATATTGTCAATTAAGATCTTGCACTCTTTACTTGCACAAATTTAGATTGTATAATTTTTGCACTTCTAAATACAAATATAATTGTACAATCTATTGTTGTTATGTTATAAAGAATTGTCGATAGTCGAGCTTTATATATTAACGCAATTCTTATTTAATTGCGCAAATTTTTATTTCTTGTTTTGTGCAATACTTGTGCTTCGATGCAAATATCTACTCGCAATAAAAAATTCTTTTCAGATTGTTAAAAGTTTACGAGCTACTTTAATAATATATATAGCAATTGCAAATAATTTAATTACGCAATTCGATACTTTGTACAAAATGTAAAGAAAGCGTTGTTATTATTTTTGAATAGTAATAACAATTTCGACAATACAAGTAATAAAAATAACAACAAAACTTGAAACAATTTTTAAAAGAAGATATTGATAGTTAGCAAAAATAAGTCGATACAAATTATAATAATAACTAAAGCTTTTATTTGTACGTAGCTTTAAATAGCTTAATTTTTTATACTATATTTGCTTAAATAGAATTTTAATATATAGTATTATAAAAGACGTTCTAACGTACAATGTTGCAACAAACTAGCGTTTAATATTTAAATATTATATTAAGATTAATAAGAGCTTAATATAGTATCTTTTACTTGATATAAACTAACATACTATCGATTTAATTATACAATTTGTACTTTTGCGCAATAATCAAGACTAATAGTACAACTCTCTTAATAATACTATAATTAAGTTAAAGAGTTATACAAAGCTAAAATAGATTGTTGTATATAGCAAGTTAAAGCAATATAAATAGACTTATACAACAATCTAGTTTTTGTCTATCTATAGAAAATACTCTAAGACTAAGAAATAATCAAATTATATATCTTAAATACTTAAAAAAATATAGTATTATATATCTTAAATACTTAAGAGAATACAATTATTGTACATCTTAAATACTAAAGAGAATACAATTATTATATACTTTAAATACTAAAGAGAATGCAATTGTTGTACGCTCTAAATATTGAAAAAAATGCAATTGCTATATATTTTGAATATTAAAAAGAATGCAATTGTTGTATACTTTAAATACTAAAGAAAATACAATTATTATATATTCTAAATATTGAAAAGATTGCAATTATTGTACGCTCTAAATACTAAAAAAATTGCAATTGTTGTATATTTTAAATACTAAAAAGAATGCAATTGTTGTATATTCTAAATACTAAAGAAAATGCAATTGTTGTACGTTCTAAATACTAAAAAGAATGCAATTGTTGTGTTTATTTTTTTTTCTACTTTTTAAATTTTTTTCTTTGTTGTTTGCTTTTACAAAATATAGAGCTTTAAGTATTAATAGAAGAGATTTAAGTTATACAATTAGACAATTAAGTAATAGAAAAATCTATTGAAGCTATTGTTAATACTTTTGTTATATAAGAACTTAAAAATATAGACAATAAATTAATTGTTAAAGTATCGAAAGTTGTACAAAATTGATTAATTGTTTAAAATTAAGTTATATAAATAATTTTAAATAATTTTGTTTCTAAATTGTTCTTTTCGAGCTTCGACAAAGACAAATAGTTTAAAACTTTAAAAAATTTAGCGTCTACTAAAATATTATTGATAAACAAAAAATTATCAAAATTAAATATTGTACAAGAATTGTCGTTATAATATATTATAAACAATAATTAAGATAGACTTGTACAATAGTATTTTTTAATATCTAGATTACTAGATATTATAAAAAGCTCTTGTTTGTACAAAACAATTTAATTGTTTATTGCGTTCTAAATATTAGACAATTGTATATTAAATTGTATAGTTTGTTAAGAAACTAATAGATATTGTATTATAAACAATTTTTTCTTAATTAGTTAAAAAGACTCGAACTTAATTTAAGAAAACAATTTTTTTTTAACTTATATAAAAAATTCTTTCTTAATTTGAGACTTCGACTTAATTGCTAATAATTATATAGCAACAAAGATTTCTTGTATATTTTTAATAAAATAATTAAGAGTTTTTTTCGATTTTGCTTTGTATTTAATATATAAGTAATTTTTTTCTTTCTTTATTTTGTTAATAGTTGCAAAATAGTTTATAAGTTTATTTATTATACAAACTATAATAACGCTATTAAAAAGCTCTATAATAAACGACTTTTAATCTTTGTTTACAATTAATTTAACAAAAAATATTAAATTGTATATAGAATGTATTTCTATATAGATAGATATACTATAAATCTAAGTCAAAATATTTTAATTAATAAATTTGTTTAAACTAATTAATATACAATTGCTAAATTGCAAAAAATTGTAAACTAAAGAGAATTAATCTTATACAAAAATTAATATTCTTACTACTATTTATATAAAGTATTGATAGAGATAATTTGTATATTTAAAATATTTCGAATTATATAGTTTTTCTCGATAATTATCGCAAAATATACAATAATCTCGAATTTTATATTAGTAAAAGAAATTTTGTTTTTGAATTTTTTAATTTATTTTGTAATTAATTTTGTACAACTTTGTTTTAATTAATTTTTTGTATAACAATTTGTTGTATATTTTTTACAATATTATTGTACAAATTAAAGTGCTATTTAGAAAAGCTCGAAACTAATTAAGAAATAGCTTGTACAATATTAGATTATACAATAAATTGTATTAAAAAATAAATAGTTTCTACTTTTCTCTTAATTTTTGTTAAGATATTAAAAGAATAAATTATACAATTGCAACTAAAAAATATATTCTTAATAATAATAATCTTAGATTTTTGCAATTATTAGTATACAATTGTATATTTAAGAAAAAAAAATTATAGAAATAGAATTAATAGCTTTACAAGTTATACAATCTATTATAATAAATAAATATTAAATATTATTTATAAAACAATACAAACTTTAGAAATTCTTAAAAGATATTAAGAGAATTGTATAATAAAATATTAATACTATTTAAGAGCAAGCAAGATATTGTACAATATATAGATAAAAACTTTAATATTGATACAATACAAGAAAGAAAACAAAATATCGAAACAAGAATTGTACAAAGAGTTTGTTTATATTATACAAAGAAAAATAATACAATTGTTTAATAGTCTATATTAGTATTGTACAATTTCTTTGATTTATTATATATTAGATTTATTTTTAAAATGTTTTTAATATTAGTTTTAAATTGTTAATTGCAATTTCTATACAACTTGTTTAAAAAAATTAATTTAGATTCTATTTTGTTTTTAACGTAATTATATATTGCTTTTCTAAGACTTTTATAAATTGTACAATAAAATATTGTTTGTTTCTTTTAAAAAATAGTAAACAAATTATTAATATTAAAGTTTAGTAGTTGCAATTGCTCTATATATTAAATTAATATAATTAGAGAAAGATATTTATTTTTATTTGTACTTTATATTAATAGTTTAATTGTACAATAAGTATACAACAAGTTTATTAAATTTATTGATATTTTATTGCAATTTAACAAACTTCTTTAAAAAGTATTATATATTATAATTTGTTATATATTAATTAGAATAATAATAAAATATATATAAATATTTCTTAATATTGTTGAATTGCTTTTTTTGCTTTTGTATAGAATAATTGTTTTAAAAAGAGACAAAGTTCTTAATCTTTATACAAAGAATAAATATATAGATAGTGTATAATACAATAAGATCTTTTATTATTTTAAGATTAAAAATATTTTTTTGTTGAAAACAATAAAAGTAAATCTAAATTTTAATTAACAATTGTACAATGTATATTAATTATACAATATACTTGTTAGCAATTTTTATATTCTTTGATTAATTAATTTTATTAACTTTTAATTCTTTGATTTGCTATATTTGTATTAAATAAGTAGCAATTTTTAAATTAAAACTCTAATTGTATTGTACAACGCTGTTACAAGTCTAGCGGTATATAGAATGCGCAGAGAAGTAGAACCAAGCACGGATATCCGTATATACTCTATCAGCTTTATCAGAAGAGCAAAAAGAGATTGCTCTTTCTACTTCTTCAGAAAAACAGAAATAGTATTGTTTTATAGTTCTATCAGAAAAGTCAGAAGAGCAGAAACAATCTTATAAATATATAGATTTTCTAGAACACAACTTTTTTATAAATTGTGTTCAATTTATCTATCAAGTTACTCTCTATTATTGATACAAGTTGCAAATTCTTGTTATCAAGTAATTGCTTGCATTGTCTGAAAATATCTACAGATTTTTTCAAAAATATTAATCTATTCTGATACTCTAGTTGTCTAGATAGCAGTATAACACTTTAAATATTTTAAAAATATTTGTATCAGATTAACGCGTTTCTATTTCGAGCACTAGTTTATCAGTACTATATTAACTATCGATTATAGAAAACAACAAGATCAGAATTAACAAATTCGATATCTATTATAAAAATTGTATCGATCTGAAAAACTGATTTATATAAATAGATATCTATTTTATTTTCTATTCTGTTTCAGCGAATCAGAAAACAATTTTTGTATCAATATTTTTTAGAAAAAAAATTCAATACTGATTTAAATTAAATTTACAAAAGTATTTAAAGAATTATAACAAAAATCTTTATGCAATATTTACGAATTTCGACAATTTCAAAAGAGAGCTTCGAAGAATTTTTGAAATATTTAACAAAAAACAGATTGCAGAAAAAGTAATTCAGTATTTAATTTAATAAATTTCTGCAGCAGACTATGCAGCTAGATTTCAGAAATATATCAATCTAATCGAGTAGAACAATACTGTATTTATAACAATATTTCGAAGAGATTTCAAGAACAATCTAAAAAATAAAATTATATATAATAAAAGATCTATCAGCAATATATTCGATTTTATTAAAGTAGCTATCGATCTCGACAACAAACTGTATAAAAAAGTTATAGAAAAAAGATATAATTAATTTCGAGAAAAAACAGAAATCTTTTTTGAATTAACAATCGAATATTAGTAGAAAAAAAATTGTTTTAATTAGAAATACAGTAATTCTGATTATTGTAAATTTGTATCTATAGAACTGAATTTTACTCAATAATAAAAAAAAAAAAACTCTAGAAAAAAGCAAGATAACAAATTTCAGAAAATATACTATTTATATAACAAATCGAATTACTTCGCAAAAAATTGTCGATTACAGAATTTGATAAATTGTCGACAGATTAATACTATATTAAAAAAGATATTCGATAGTTAAAACAATATCAGAAAACAAATCGATACAGAAACAGATATTCTCGAAACTGAATCGAACAACAATTATTATCTGATAGAAAATTCAAATCAGTTACAGAAAGTTCTAGATAGAATATTATTAGACAAAATATTTGTATCTATATAGAAAATTAATCAAATACTTAATAAAATTATAAAAGTACAGTAATCAGAAATGTTATATTTTTATTCAGTAACAAATTTAGACAACAAGTACAACTGAAAAAAAATTTACAAATGTTTAGACAATATTACAAATTATTTTGATATTTTAGTTAGTTTATCAAAAAAAAAGAAGATAAATCAAACTGTAAATAAATGCGAGAAAGCGCTAGAAAACAATATTACTATAAAAAGAGATATTTTTGAAAAAATCGAACAACAACTGAGCAGTATAAATCTATCTCGAGAAAAAATAGAGAAAACAAAAAAATATACAATATTCAGTTAAACAGAATACTATAACAACTTATATTGAATTTATCTAGAAAACAAAAAAAAATCTGAATAATTTTCTAGAAAACTATCTATTTTTAAACAACAGCAGAAAAAAATTCAGCGCAAACAGATATTTAAAGCAGAGATTGTAGTACAAAAACAGAAAAAAATTCAAATTTCTTGATAAAAAATATATCAGAGAAATACAATATATTAGTTTAATAGCAGCAACTAAATTTAACAGTACACGCACGATATTTTATTATATCAGTTAAAATTAATAGCTGTCAACTTACTGCAATAGTCAATTCTGATACAACAGATAATTTTATAGCCAGAACTCTTATTAAAAGAAAAGAGTATTTTACTTAAAAGAAGTCTGATATATACAATCTAATAATTGTAGATAGAAATTTATTATCCGACAAAAATAAAAAAGTAAATAGAGAAACAAAATTACTATCGATAGCTATTTAGCAATATTACAAGAAACTAATTTTTAATATAGTAAAAATAGCTATTTACAATATTGTTCTAGAAATATCTTGATTGAAACAGTACAATTCAGAAATCGACTGAAATACACAAGTATTCAGATTTGCGCAATATAATTACGTAATTTATATTTAATCTATATATCGGCAGCGTTCGATAGTAGATAAGAGATTAAGTCGAAAATCGATCGCAAGTAGCAAGCTTGTATTTTTGCAAAAAAACAATCTAACAGAATTCGACTCGACAGATACTGACAGAAATTAGTCGAATTACAAAATTAGAATAAATAAAAAAAATTACAAATTTTCTGAAAGTCTTGAACTATCTGATACAGCAAAAAAACTGCTAAAATATATATTACAAATATACAACAGTTAAAAGTATCTGTTTTAAAAAAAAAACAATAGAAACTCTCTCTAAATATCAATTATAGAATTACAAAATCAGATTTGAATTAGATAAGTAGTTTATATTTGAATCTATATATATTTTATTCGAGAAAAAACTTGAAGTACTTCGCGGATATCTGACAGAAAACAAAAAAAAAATTTATTAGAAAATCTCAATTACAGACAGAATATTCGATTCTTTTTGTATCAAAAAAAAATAGAATTTTTTGTCTATATATTGATTATCGGAAGCTAAACAATATTACAGTTAAAAATCGATATTTACTATTTAATATCAGTAAACTTCAGAATCGACTATTCGGAGCAAAATATTTTATTAAACTGAATTTACAAAAAGTGTACAATCAGATTAGAATAAAAACAGAGAAAAAGTAAAAAACAGTTTTTTGTATACAATATAGATTATACAAATACACAATAATACTATTCGAATTTACAAACACTTCGGCAATATATCAGAAAATAATCAATAATACACTACAACAATATTTGAATCGATTTGTTATAGTATACTTGAACAATATTATAATTTATTTAAAAATCTTGAAAGAATATATTAGTTATATCTTTAAAATATTAAAATGTCTGAATATAAGAAATTTATATTTTAAGTTAGAGAAATACAAATTCTATCGAGAGAAAATTAATTTTCTCGAATTTGTTGTTAAACAATATAAAATATATATAGATTTCGAAAAGCTACAAACAGTTAGAAAATAGAAATTATCAACAAATATCAAAAAAGTACAATTTTTTCTAGATTTTATAAATTATAACAAAAAGTTTATCAAAAACTATTTAGTAAACACAATATTACTGACAAATTTTACAAAGAAAAATATATTATAGATATAGAAATTTGCAGAAAAGAAATTATTTCAGAATCTTAAACTAGAATATTTAAAAAAATCAGTACTAAAAATATACAATCTGCAATTATTAAGCAGAATTGAAATCGACGCATTAGATTTAGCTATCGATATATATTTTAGTCAAAAATATAAAAATATATAATATTTAATAATATATCTCTCGAGAAAACTTTTGTTAACCGAACAGAACTATAATATTTACAATAAAAAACTACTTGCTATAGTAGTTTTCTTGAAATTATAAAAAATATATACAGAAAAATTATCAGAACTTACAATTTTTACAGATTACAAAAATCTTGTATACTTTACTACTACTAAACAGTTTAACAGAAAACAAATACAATAGTTAGAAAAACTTAAACAGTATAAATTTAAAATACAGTATATTTTAGACAAAAATAATAGCAGAGCAGATATATTCAGCAGACAAAATAATTATATAGAAATAAAAAAATTGTTTAATTATAGTATACTAAAAATTAATAAAAACAGATTACTATCAGCAAACAAATACAAACTAAATACTATACTACAAATACTCCGAGACAATATAGAAAAGTTTTCAATAGAAAAAGAAAAACTTCAGATATCTATCGATAAAATTAACAAATATATAAAAAAGTACTATAACAGATTACTGCAAGAATATTCGAAAATAACAAAAACTCTTCAGTTTTTATATCAGTATTGTCAGTTTTTACAGATAAGACAAGCTGTCGAGATATATATTAAACAATATTTTAGCTGTCAGCAGAACAAATATAGTATATATATAAGCTATAACAAAATTTAATATCAGAAATTATCTGAATTGTTATAGAATAAAATTACAATAGATTTTATTATCAAATTGTCGAAATTGACAAATCTAGCAACTGAAAACAGATATAATTCGATACTGATAATAGTTGATAAACTTATCAAGTACTTATATATTATTGTATACAAAGAGAAGTTTACCGCAGAACAACTGAAATATATTATATTGAATCGACTTATACAATATTACAGTATATTCAAAAGACTAATTAATAACAGAGACAAACTTTTTATATCTAACTATTAAAAAATACTTTTTTTAATATTAGATACAAGATTTCGAATATCTACTGTCTATTATTCGATTACAGATAGTCAGACAGAACAAACAAATCAGAATTTTAAACAGTATTTGAAATACTATATTAACAATATTTACAGCAGTTAGATATTACTTCTATCTATAGTACAACTGATATTTAATACAAAGATTTCGAATATTACTAAAATAACTTTATTTTTTGTTAACTATAGCAAGAAATCAATTTTTTTTAAAAAAAAGCGCATGCATCTGTCTGCGCAGTCAGCTATCGAAAAAGTAGCAATATTGAAAAAAATATACAACAATATCTTAAAAATACAAGAAAGATCGGCCAGATATGAAAATAAAAAACAAAAAACAGTATTTCAGTTAAAAAAGAGAGATAAAATATATTTTTTTACAAAAAATCTTAGAACAAAAAAATTAAGCAAGAAATTAAATTATATTAAAGTCGGATCGTTTTTTGTCAAAAAAACTAAAAAATCAGTTAACTACAAACTCGATTTATTCAAGAACGCTAAAGTATTTTCAGTATTTTATATATTATTGTTGGAACTAGCAGATTCAATTATATTTTTACAGAATATCTTTTATTTTTATTAACAGAAAAAAAAACAGTTTGAAATCGAAAAAATTCTACAACAGAAAAGTCAGAAATATTTTGTTAAATAAAAGAGATATTCTATTTCTGAAAATATTTGAAAATCTATTAAGAATTTGAAGCACTATCAACACTGTCTGCAGTAATTCTATCAAAAGAAGTTAACAAAATAAACAATTATTTTTCTATAATATTGAGAAAAACAATCTGTTCTGAGACAATATCGATCAGAAACTCAGAAAACAGTTCGAATATTAGTTTTTCAGCTAATAAAACAAGTTTTTTCAGATTTTGAAGCTTTCTATCTATTATTGTTTGTTGTTTATTTTTTACGTATTTCAATTGCAATAGCAAGCGATCTTTTTTTGTCTGCATTTTACAACATTTTATTACAGTATTA
>JAABUL010008231.1_pt1 | contig 10730 bp, 8 predicted proteins | sample 5559151 | NCBI WGS metagenome assembly JAABUL01 (sample SAMN10711876, study PRJNA513368) | rock metagenome | isolation source: Antarctica rocks | place: Antarctica: Victoria Land, Pudding Butte sud | reverse complement strand
GACGCACATTCCCACCATCGTTCTCAGGACGGCCCTACTCACCCCTCCCTTCGTAGCCTTCCAAGCCCCCTCTCCACCCCCATCCTCCTTCCCCACTTCACTAGCGGCAGCCGACATCCTGGACGGCGGATCGATTGTCCTAACAGCCAACAGATCCAAGCCCCTATCTCCGCCCTTGCTTAAGGATGCACCAACAGTAACAGCCAACACAGCGTCCGCGACCGCGAGTTCCGAGTGGGTGGGGTCGAAGAATATGTTCTGTCCGACCGAGATTACTAGGAGGGTTATTGGTGGGCGCCTTGAAGGGGTTGACGCATAGGCTTCTGGGGAGGGCGAGGTGTAGAGGGGGAGGGAGGCATCCCAGTCGTCGTTGAAGAGGGGATCTTCGTCGTGGGTCGATATTAGGGCAGGCAGGCGGGTGGTGAGGAGGGCGAGGTGGGTCGTAAGGGAGAGGAGTGGAAGTGGATAGGTTTGGGGTGGAGAGAGGAGGAGGATCTATAGCAACAGCGTTATTGAACAGATCTGTGGTAAAATCCATGAAGAAGTTGTAGAAAAAAAAGGGGGATGGCGTACATCAATATACAACCTCCAATGCCACCTCCCATTGATAACGAGCCTACTCCTCAACCATCCATCCGCGACCAAGCCCTCATCAATCATCTGCGCCAGAAATACAACCATAGCATCATCGTCTCTCTGCCCTGGCACATCAATCGAGACTTCAATCCACCCGTCCTCTCCCCTCTCTTCTCCAAACTCCTCCGATCCTGTACCCCCCATTCCTTCATCCTCCCCTCCCACATCAACATTCCGCCTGGCATCACCTGTCCTCTCGACTTCGCCCTTCACACCGACGATTGCTTCTGTGCCATCTGCAAAACACAAGCGCGCTGAGCCGTTGGCGGAGGGGACAAGGTCCGTTTCGGCCACCAGAGGGCGGAAAGAGGTTGGAGCGCGGGCATCGGGGCGGATGGGGGGTTGCAAGGATAGGGAGGAGTGGAGGTAAGAGAGCTCGGAAGGAGAGAGAAGGCTGGGTGCTTGAGGTGCCATGGCGTTTTCAGTTAATGAGGTCGATGAAAATCGGCGGGGGAGGGATGTTTAGAGCGAAATAGATAGAAGGGTTCACCCCATGACCCCCCAAATGGTCCACGCTTATTCCCTCTGGAATAATAGACTTTGATCGTTTAATTTCACTTATAAACTTATAGTACTCCTTAACTAATTAATCTTTATCGCGAAATCTTTCTGAGAATCCGTCCTGTTGTTAAGTTATGGGAACTTGGTATATAGGCCCTAGAGTACCCTAGAGCTTGAAACCCGGAGCTCGGAAGTACAAGCTCCGGGTGAACCCTTCTATTCGGAATAGGGTTTAGGCTTTCAGCGAGCGTACAACGTGCCTAGATATCGCTTCTGTCACATCTGGGGGATATTTCCTTCTACATCAATTCCTTCTATTTGAGTATAGAGACAGGGTAGAGGTGCTAATTACATGTCGGCGCCCTTTGCAAGCGCCTGACAGCAGTGTGAATGCCACATAATGATGTTGGTGTAAACAAGTCATCCCTAATGATATTCGAACACCATGACAAATTCCAACCCGCAAGCAACCCGGTCTGCCACAATAAGAAAGCAGCCCAAGGAGGGAAGTCTCATGAAATACATCACCCGTAGCATACCTTATTCGCGCGCCCGACCAAGGGCGCAAGACATGACAACCCTTATCCTATCAATGGTGCTTCAACTGACCACAAGTCTTGCAAAGGTCGCAAGATAAACCAGCAGCCCTCCTCTGCTGCTGAAGTCCGCGGTCCCGACGTAGCAAAGCCTGCGCGACTGTCAGCGGGTCCGGAGGGTAGACGATCGGTGGGCCACGCTGTTTCTGTACCACCGCTTGATGAGCCCAGTGAGTCAGACTATCACCGCACAAAAAGGTCCTAGTCTCGAATAGACGTGTGTCGTGTAAGATGCCAGAGAAGTTGATCATTTCCAATTTTGGGAGAACACGAGACATCCTCTCGATGGCTGTCGTCCACCTACCCTCTCTCAAAACCATAGACCCGAGCCGCACTTCCTTGAGATCACTGTGAGCCTCGAAGAAGGTCAAGAGATCTTGTTGGGAAACCTTTGCATAGTTGAAATCCACGGAACGGAGATGGCTCCACGTCAACCGGCAGACCTCGCCGAGGTCGACGAGACGAGGGAGGCCCCTCTTTCCGAAGCTCAATTTCAATTCCTCGAGATTTGTGGCAAATTGAAGATAATGTGCCAAGGGATGGCACTGCGTCATCTCTGGATGTTGAGGATGAGGTTGTACCGTCAGGTCGAGACGCAACAAACGACCAGCAGCATCCTCAAGAACCTTGAGGTTGAACGCATCTTTAGACAGGCGAGAGCCTACACAGCAAGGACTCTGCCAGCCTACACATTCCATCTTCAGGTATCTTATGTTCATACTTGGTACACTTTGAACGTCGTACAACAGGAAATGCATCTGCTCAGACAATCTAAAGTGCGTATCCGGTGTCAAGAATCGATCTTGTTGGGTATTTATGCGCATCTCGAAGGCTTCTAGATTCGTGAGATGCTGTATGCAACTCTGGAGTTGCAACTTCGAATACAACCGCTGGTCTTCTCCAGGGTCAACTCGATACACTGAAGGAAACAACATTGTGAAGAACCCGTGTTGACCGCCAACTAGCTCGAATGTCCTGATTCGCTGACAGGTCATGGGGCTCATTGCGATTGCCTGGAGCCGGTCGAAGTGATCAGGATGTAAGTGGATGCGCAATGTCCCTTGTCGAAACATGTGCTCATCGCCAATCATCGCATGCCTTTTGCTTGTGCGGCGGAAGTTGCCCAAGTCCCCTTCATCAAGATACTCGCAGACCTGGTGAATAATTTCTGGGGGCACACCTAGCACACCTTTGTGGACGCGTTGCTCCAGAGATCTGAGAGGTGTGAAGCTGGGATCGATCTGATTCATAATATGCTGGGGTATTTCTGCTAGTTGATGAGATGACGCTAGTACGCCACAAATATAACAAGGGCAAGATAAGCAGTAACAAAGGTCAGTATGAGGAAGTACATCGGGTACAGGGGGTTCCAAGCCTGGTGGTGGGTTGGTCTGATGGTTCCATAAGAAAGCAGACGCATCGGAGAGCCGTTGAGGTCTGGTAGGAGCTGTATCTTGTCTACCCAGTATCCTCCCTGAGTACTGAGTCGCCAGGTCAGAGATGGGTGCTGAGGTAGATGAAGTCCCTTCAATGTACTTTTTCCTCTTCGACGAAGGGCGGTGCACGAGCTGCGGAGGAGCTGAGATTGGAGAAACCGAAAGATTGCTCTTCCTCTTATGAAGTCTCGCCGCGGCCGGCATATGGGACGCAGGTAGTGCGCCAGCTGCATGTAGATCATCGGCCTGCATGGGCGGAAGCTGGTCAGACATGACCTGACCTTCGTAGGCAACCCTTTGAATGGACAGAGTTAACCGATTGGATGCAGGCAATCGAGAATTGACATAGGGAGAATGAGCTATGATAGCAGGGTTGTGAACGGACCCCATCGTATAGGACAGCTATTCTGTGTCGGTGTACAAGGGTCTGTCCGTGGGACAAGGAATTACTTAGAAGCAAAGCACAATTCGAAAGATTCTGGCGAATTTTATAGCGGGAGTTGGTCATGACTGTTGACGACCGAGTGTTATCAAGGCAACGTGTTCATTCCTCGTCCTAGTCTCGAGCCATCGATTACCGACTTCAAGTGAATGATTTCGGAGTGTGTAAAAATGAACATCTTCACTTTCGTAGAGCCGATGAATCCACTGGCGACTCACAAGCTTTCGGGCGCATGCATTCGAGCAACCACGCCCATCTCTGGACACAGTCCCCGCAACATCGGCCGTACAGATACCGTCCTTCAGCACCGTGGTTCCTGCTTCGGCGCGAAGGATTGCATATATAATGTCCCCACTACCAAATCCCAAGCCACTTCTTAACAGGCTTTTTCCTACCTTCTCTATCCCCATATGCTGCTTCTGTGATTTTGCCACCGGTAGCTGCAGGATCACTTTCTGCAGACTCGCCCGCCACGGCATTAATGGGTCTTCTCGAAATAGGCCCCTCGACCGTAAGTGACGGTCCAAGAGTCTCGTCGTCACTTCGTGCTGTCCATCCACCTAAACCTTGGCTATCCTCGCTTTCCAAGCCATGTGCTCTCCGGTAGGTGCTTCTTTTCTGCACGTCCTCAACGCCACGCTTTCGCCTCTCAGCTGTTTCGACACTTGTTCGTGCTGCATGCATCTTGTATATTTCGATGACTTGAGAACACGATGCTATTGGATGCGAAAGAAATTCACTCCCGGTCGGTAATTGTTCTCGGAAGGGAGTGTCACGCTTCCAATTTTCGTACGCCGTGAAGGAGGCCAGGAGGACGAGAACTCCCTTAAATTGACTATAATTAGCAAATGATCGAGTGACTATATGAAAGAAAGTAATGGGAGAGTGAAGTAAGCCCACCATGCTAATAAAGGTATGTATGCCACGACTCGTAAGAAACCAGAACATGAAAGTACCTGGTGGAGGCATCATATTAGGATACTTTTTGGTCGCTTGTTCGGCCTTTTGCGTTTGCGTGAGCTGGGGCCCATAATGGCGGAGAATCTGCTGCTTCAGTCGTTTACCATGTGAGGGAGGCACAAATTTGGTGGGCTTTTCAAGGCGGATGGTCTTCGGTGCACTTGCAGATGCATGCCGAAAAGTGGGCAATCGCTTGTGTGCGATTCGCGAGGTTTTGGTTGCACTCAGTGGCCGGCACAGAGAGTATATATGCCATTGGGCCAGGAGGAAGCGAGGCATAGAGGCGGTTGTATTTACTGTGGACGGAGAAAGCGGCCTCGAAACATTACTGCTTCCACGATTGGCAGCCACCAGGCTAGCTATCAGAACAAGTGGCGCTCTCCTGTAGATAGCTCAGACTAGTATGTTTGTAAAGTCTGGATCAGGGTCAAAGTCGTGGTATATAGAACGGAGCACTTGAACTCCTCTATAACTTAGTCTGGGTATACTTTATTACTCTTATTTATTCTTGATGGCGAGTTGTTGGTGATGCCAAGACTTTAGAAGTACTCGTGCCAACCACTAGTAAATCCGGTTAGTAAGTAGCGTCGGGAGAAGCCACCAATGCATCTTTGGTGAGAGGCCAGATCCTGATAGATGGATTGGTGGCTTCTTCCGCCGCTACTTACCAATCGGACTCACTTGTGCCTGTGGTTGGCACGAGTAGGTTATCTTGATAGGACTAAAGTTGCTAGTGAGCTAGCACCCACGGCACATAATAGGGCTAGCCTGCTCGGTACCTCACAGTGTGGCAATGAACCAATCATCAACGAACAGCCGAGTATTCTGGAGGTGATTACAATATAATGACTGGCAGTTCACAGAGTCCCGAGTGGCTCTACGAGATTGGGTGCTAGCTAGTCTTTAGGCCCAAGATGGACAACGCTAGCTTGTCTACTGCTACTCCTGCTGAGAGCTTCTCTATCTCGAAGTTGTATTTAGAAGCTTCTTTCCGCATACAAGACTTGATCATATGATAGAGAATACCGTAGCAAGGCGATTGTCCATGGCATTTTTACTTACCTAGCACATTTAGCGGATGATCCTCAATGCAACCGCCTTTGGATTAGTTGTGTATGGAGAAGTGCAGTAAGATTTCCAACATAGCCAAACGTAGTAAGAAAAGGGCTTGCTGTGCTGTATATTTGGTCCCATATAAGCTCTTAAGGCCCCACAACTGCTCCAATGATCGGTCTGAAAGGGTTATGCCTTTACCAGGGATGTTGCTAGACTGCCTTAGCTCTTTAATAAGACCAGAGAATTTTCTGAGGACCCACAGTTCCCTGCCATGTCCAAAAAGTTCCTGTATCTTGAAAAGTCTTCTTCTCTATAACCTGAAGCATTCCAGCTACAGACTCCTGAGCGCTGATAATTCCTTCAATCTCCCAGCCAACAGACACGTTGGCCATGTCACTGAAGATGGGCAGAAATCAGACCTATCCACGAGATGCAGAGGACGCTCACGTTGATACTTCGCCAGGATGCAAAGCCAATACTGTGGTGAAGACCTTCTTCCTTTGCAACTCTGCGGCCATATGCTAACAACTCTCAGCGTGATTGATCAACGGTCAGAAGAGATCTCACCCGAAGCATTTGGTTCAAAGCAGCTTTCGACGCAGCATACCCTAAAAGACGTGCGAGTTAGACAGGGATCCAGATGATATCGTATCCTTAGGTTTCGTACCGGCGAACCTAGAGACGTGCGAATTAGACAAGGATTCATGTCACATCATTTCTTAGGCTTTGTACCCGTCCTCGAAGGCACGAAAATCACCTGTAGACCCAGAGTCGCTGGACATAAAAGTGATGGTTTGAATTGGAATGCGTGTCTGTAAGAGTTTCTGGGCAGTGATGATCGGGCCAACAGCATTCGTTCGTAAGTGTTTGGAGAAAGCATCGAACGACCTCATGGAGATTAGTGTTCGTCTCTCTCGAATCAGGAATGAGTATTTACAATTCGGTTGCCCGCTAACGAGTCAACGGAAGATCAGAGATCTCGTATAAGCAGGAAAACCTACTGCAAAGTAATCAGTGTTTGGAAGTGTACGTCATCAGTTGGAATGAACCGTTGGGATACTCGAGTATTCCAGCTGTGAATAGATCAGCTTTGGAGATGGGTATGGCATTGGGTGGAATGAACCATTGATGATGACTTGATCGATCCTGTCGATGTTCTTCATCGCCACAATCTCTTGCACAAATCTCTGAGAGTCATCAGATGAAGAGGTTGGCTTTACCGAGCATCTAGGACCTACAACGATGCTAGCTTCCGAAGAAACATCACACTCTAGCAGTTGGCAATTGGCTCGGGGTGCAGCCCCAGCAAGTGTCCAGAGTTGAGAGGCATTGCCGGGATCTCGTACAGCTAGGGCGACTTAGAATACAGAGTCGACGTAGGCTGTCCTGGCTAGGAGTATTCTGACTGGCATATACATAGTCCCCTCGAGCAAGAAGCTGGCGCACCCATTCAAGACCGATGCCTCTGGATGCACCCACAATTACCCAAATAGCCATGTCGTAGAGGTCTGAGGAGGTGAACAGCCCGCCTGGAATGGGAGAGGGAGGCACTCAGGTCACATCAATTGTATCAACGTTTAAATCATGTGACGAGGTGTCTCCGTTTGGCCGGGAAAACCCGGGCTGGAATCAAAGTAGCTCTAATTGGCTTAATCCTCGTCGCTTTAGTTAGCTTTCCGCTTCCGTTTCGTCACTTTATTTCATTTTCTTTCCGGCCTCAACTTTCCACCTTTGATCAACCCAACTCGCAAACCGACATCTACACGTACATATTTAACCTACACTATCAACCATGGCCAAAGGAAAGGAAGATTTCTTAGATGGTATGTGCCTGCCTTTCCGCTTAGTTGTCCTGTGCGTTCTTGAATGAAACTGAGAACGCCCCCTTGAACGTTGGGTCAACGAAGCTTGTCTGTGGGCTTTCGATGAAGCCACGGTCGACCCTCTAGGTCGATGGGACTGTTCTCCTCGAGTTACGAGTGATAAGCAACTTGCAAATCGAGCTTAGAGGGCCATTTGTGTGCATCCAATGAGGACCACTAAAACCATTCCAAACGATGTCGCTGACTTTCTTGTGATAGGTGATGACAAGAAAGGAGCCAATCTCTTCAAGGTATTGCCATCTTCTCTGATCGCATTGCTGTCCTCCCTACGAGATTGACTTTCATCAGACGCGATGCGCCCAATGCCACAACCTCGACGCGTCCGAAGGCAACAAGATTGGGCCTAATCTCCACGGTCTTTTTGGGCGGAAGACTGGCCAGGTCGAGGGCTTCTCGTATACGGATGCAAATAAAAACAAGGCGGTCGTGTGGAAGGAGGACACCCTGGTAGGCAATCGCAGGATCGCTGGGGCATCGGACTTACAGCGCTAATACGGCATACCAGTTCGAATACTTAGAGAACCCGAAGAAGTACATCCCAGGTACCAAAATGGCTTTCGGTGGTCTCAAGAAGGCAAAGGACAGGAATGACTTGATCACGTATGTACTTTCGACACCGCTCCCCTCACGCGCTGACAAGCTATAGACATCTCCGCAACGCCACCAAGTAAAACACTGCCAACCCTTTCACAGCTCTCCACTCTCACATCTTCATTGCGTTTGATCCGATCTGCGCAAGATGTATTTTATGCATTAGATTCGAATAGACAGACAGGCGGCATGTCGTCTGGAAAGGGCCCTTAGATCATGGGCATCGCTTCTTACGGACCGATACAAGCATTATTACTGTTTTGAATACGGTTTTCAGGCGTGGGAATTGCTGAAGGCTGTTGTATATATACTAATCCAGTCTTCTTGCTCTCATACTTGCTCATCCCCGTCTCTGAAAAGCACCGTGCTCTAGACCTCTATGTTCTACGGTCTAAGGCGCACCGCATCACCGTTCAGTGATTCATGCACTCATGTTATCGTGGAGCTGCAATTGTCATCCTCCTGTCACCCTGTCACCCTGTCGACTGGTTAAGTAAGATCGAAACATGGATCGCGGCTTTATCTAATATTATGAACAGGACCTGCCCTTCCGTGCCGTGCTTGCGTGCATGCCTAGCGGACTTGGCCGAAGAAACCGGAAACCACGTTGATTGGCTGTCATCCTGGAAAATTGATTCGCTCACAACTCACCAGCCACTCGATTTTCTGGCCGCATACGAGACCGTCCTCATTCAGTGTTCAAGATGCCCCTCCTCCAGCATGAAACGTCCCAGCTACGCTTTCAATCGCAACCTGAGTCACAATCCCGACAACACAACAAAGCGCAAAGGGCAGTCCCCTAAGTTTGTGCGTTTCATGTTGAGAGTCAGGTCCTGGCAAGCGCTCTCTGGTCGTTCAAATAGTTGCACTGTTATCGCCAGCGTCAGGTTGCATATCCATATCCTTCGCTGCTTACAGGCTGATGACACAGATCATGATGGCGGCGAGCCGTCAGGGAAGTCCACGAATGTACGATGACCATCCTTCGCTATCTGCATCCTTAGAAGACTTCGAACATAGCCCCCGCTCCCCTGTCTTTGGTCTCCCGTCGCAGCATTCAGGTTTCCAGTTGGAAGAATCGGAATCAGAAGATGAACCAGCCTCGGAGGTACCAAGCGAGCCATGGTCGCCGCCCGCATGGAGGCAGAGAAACCCTGCTGGAGGATGGTACCAACATCAGCCATATCCGCAGGACAGCAACCTTCCTAAGGCTTCCGCAAGCGCCTCACCCTCAAGAGGTACAAGTCCAAGATACGAGAGTGCACATGAAGAAGAGGGGGACATTACGCTGGCCGCAAAGATACCGTTGCCTAGAGGCTCGACGTCGCCTGTAAAGGAGCGCTCGCCAATTCGGTCCTCAAAAAGAGATTCAGCTTCACCAAGTCCATCACCGTACCCGGAAGGGGGACAAGACTTTGGTCAGAAATTTGGCGAGGCAGAAGAGGTACTAGAAGTACCCGCTAGTTCAAACAATTGTCTGCTCCCATGTATCAACATCCCTATCGACTGTTACTGACTATCCCAAAGACATTCGTTTTGCTTTGCGCGCGGAAGTCCAACAACGCACTGAGCCAATCGAAGCAGCACTACAATGGATACGAACATATTTAGAACAGATCTCCAGATCATGGAGCTCCATTTCATCTACGGTCATGGTCCTTGTTCTCGCCTATACCTTGCTCCGCATGCTCACACAAACGCCCTCACAACAACCAGTCCCAGATCTCGTCAAAGTAGCCGGCCTAGCCCGATCTTTTGAACCCTTGATCTTCTACTCTGAGAACGGAGTCCGCCAAATCGGCGACCTACAAGAGACAGGCGTCGCAGTTTGGGACCTTGGAGAATCTGTCCGCTATGTCAATATGACCTCCGCTCCACTCATCGTATCTGCGCTAGATTCGCTGAGCGAATCCCTGAAGACTCTCTCGATGGAATTGACAAAATTCTTCGCAAACGTAGATGGCGATATTGACGGCATACTCATAGTGATGGATTGGGCTAAGCGCGAGCTTTCTGCGCTCTCCTCCCATCAAACTTCCTCTTTGAGCTCAGCATTCACTAATCTCCATGACTTGCTGTCATATGTTGGCCTTCTGCAACATTCTTCTACTGGTCTCCCAACACCCTTTGGGCACGTCTTCACTGCCCTCTTCGGCACTACGCACACTCAGCGTACATCACAAACCCTTCACCGCACCTTTAACGAATTTCTGGGCGTGCTGGAAGAGAGTATCAACGCCGAGCTCACTCATTCAACCGCACTCTTTGCTCTCTTCGAAAGCATAGACCGCCAATTTCTTAACCTTCATCGCACAGTCATCCGGGAAAGCGACACCCAAGAGCGGCTCGAGACAGAATTTCTCTCCTCCCTCTGGACTCGTATCGTCGGCGCAGACGGCACCATGCTAAAGAAATACGAAAAGAACAAGCAATTACTGGCATCTGTGAGACTAAGGACAACGCAGAACAAATCGCTACTAGTGGAGCATAACGGAAAGCTAGTAGCACTGAAGGGCAATCTAGAGAATCTGAGGCGGAAACTGGTCAGCCCGTTGGTTCGAAGGAGCGATGGAAGCACGATTCGGGTTGCAGAGCAGGTTCGAGGATTGGAGGTGACGTATGATCATCT
>JAABUL010008230.1_pt1 | contig 10732 bp, 16 predicted proteins | sample 5559151 | NCBI WGS metagenome assembly JAABUL01 (sample SAMN10711876, study PRJNA513368) | rock metagenome | isolation source: Antarctica rocks | place: Antarctica: Victoria Land, Pudding Butte sud | reverse complement strand
GCATCCGCGCGGAGAGTAGGAGATCGTCGTCAAATATGACGAGCGCCGCGTATCATCCAGTCATCCGGCCGGTGGCCTAAGCAGGTGGGCGGCCTGCTCGACTTTTGGTACCACGATAGAGGGGCATATGTCAAGTTTGGGGAATTTCCCTCACCCTCACCCCCAACCCCTCTCCCTCAAGGGGCGAGGGGAGACGAGCAGCGCACGGTAGGCGGCCCCCCCTTCCCGCGCACAGGGAGAGGGGTTGGGGGTGAGGGCTTAATCCCCCGGATACGAAAACGGCACGTTGATGCGGCCGAGCCAGCCGAGTACGCGCGCCGTCGCGCAGGCGCGCTCCCAGGTCCGCCAGGCGTGATCCAGGGCGGGCTGGCGCGACAACTCACGTTCGAAGGCCCAGGGCGCACGAGGACCATACAGGAGGGTTTCGACGCGCGCGCGCAGCGGGTCTGGCGTGATCGAGGTCGCGAAGTCGCGCGCGTCGTCGAGGCGCAAGCGTGAGTGGATCGTGGGCACGCGCACGTAGCGCTCTTGCACGGCGACCGTGACGCCGCAGCGCGCCGCGACTTCGGCGGGGGGGAGCACCTGCCCGCTCAGGCGATCAAGGTAGAGCCCCGTGGTCGGCGCGCCCAGGGCCGCGTTGACCAGAGAGATGAGATCAATTCGTTGTTGCATCCTAATCCATCCGCATCCATCCGCCGTGATCGGTCTACGCCGTCTATCCGACTGGACATACTCGGATAGGACGAATTCGTGTCCCCATGCCGCCGCGGGGGCCGCCTAGGTACTATACCTCTTTTTGCCCGCCACACGACCGACGTATCCCCACACGCCTCCGCTCTAGTAGTGTACTATGTCAGTGTACGATGGACGATAAAGACCGCGCCATTCTCGATATCCTACAGCGCGATGACCGCACTGGCTACGCCGAGATCGGGGCCACGGTAAAGCTAGCCGCTTCCTCGGTGTTCGAGCGCGTCAAGCGCATGGAGCGCGACGGCGTCATCCGCAATTATGGCGCGCGCATCGACGCGCGCCGCCTAGGGCGCAACGTGACAGCTTTCGTCAGCGTAGCCACGCGCGCCGCCTCCGCCGACATCGTAGGACGCGTTTCCCACTTTCCCGAGGTCGAGGAATGCTACAGCATCGCGGGGGCCGATAGCCTGATGCTCAAAGTGCGCACGGGCACGACACAGGAGCTGGAGACCCTGCTCGAACGCATCCGCTCCACGCACGGCGTGGAGCGCACCCGCACGACCGTAGTGCTCGACACCTATTTTGAGGCGCGGCCGCTTCCCCTACGGGTCGCCGCGGAGGAGGACGTATGACTGGCCGTCAAAGGCAGGAGGATGAGCCGGCTCCCGAGATCGCGGTCGAGGCGCTGCGTGAGCGGCTCACCACCGGCGGGGAACAAGCGGCGCGGGTGATCGACGTGCGCGAGGATTGGGAGTGGGCGCAGGGCCACATCGCCGGCGCCACGCACATTCCTTTAGGGCAGATCCCCACACGGTTGAACGAATTCGACGGCGCGCGGGCGGTCTATTTCATCTGTCACTTGGGCGGTCGCAGCGAGATGGCCGCGCAGTTCGCCCGCCAGCAAGGGCTGGTGAGCGCTATCAACGTAGGCGGCGGCATGGACGCCTGGGAGTCGCGCGGCTACCCCGTCACGTCCGAGCCATAGCCCTCCTCCGGGTACCCCCTCCTCTCGCCCCCCGGCTATCTTCTCTTCTCGCCCCCTCCGCCCCCTCCGGGGGAACCTGGGGAGACGCCTATCCCCCAGCCTCCCCGAACCAGGACCATCCGCCCGCGCCACGCTTGGGGGTGATGCCGCAACCCCCATGTGACCTCTGCTACCGTATACACGCGCTCCAAAGGAGCCACATGCGCCACACCAATGATCGTCGCCGCGACAAGGCCGAGCGCGCCCGCGACGATCACGCCCCTGACCGATACGAATATGTCACGCCCGATTCGCGGCATCATCACTCGTCTTTCTCACCCGTCGTCAGAACGCCATGATCGTGTGATCCGCGACGAGGCGCGCGACAGCGCAGGGGACGGGAGGCCGGTAGGAACAAGGATGGGGGACGACAAGCCGGACCGCGTAGACGGCGCGGCGCGCGCGCGGGATGTCGCGATGCAGGAAGCTTTGGGTGCGGCGCCCACCCTCATCGAGGGGTAACAGCGTCGCGAGGTACGCCTCCTGCGTGGCGGCGACCGTGGCGGTCGGATCATATAACCATAGGTCGGGAGCGCCGGGGACTAGCACTGGACCCGGTTGCGGATAATCCGTCAGATACCCCGAAACGATGCCGCGCACGAGGATCGTCCGGCCCAGCCAGTGATGCGGGCCGTGGCGCACACCCGCTAACACCTGCCCCACTGTGTAGACCCGGGGGCGCGCTTGGCCGTATCTCGCCGCGCGCGCCCCGGTCGCTACGCCTGGGACGCTTCCTGCCAGGGCGTAGAGGCATACAAGAGCAAGGGGCAAGCCCCGCGCTGCGCCACGCCGATGTATTATCATTCGCACACCTCCATAGACCTCATGCTCTCACGATAGCATCTCGCCGTCTTCCGTTCCGTCGCCGCCGGTAGCGCTTCGGCTTGGGTGGGGCGCGGCCGGCGTCTTGCCACCCGTCGCGCCCCTACGGAGCGCCGTACTTCCCTCCATCCCCTATCACCGCCTGTGATCGGCGCGTCTATAGTTCGTCCTTTACGGCCTGTCTCCTCCGCGTCATCGGGCACGAAGAGGAGCATCGACACCAACAGCAGCGCGACCGGGCGGTCGAAGTCGAGCAGGCGCCGCGTTTCGGGATGGGCCAGGATGGACGCGGGGGCGCGCGCGTCGGCCTGGATCACCGTGGCCTACGCGTTGCCCCGCAGAACCGCCGCGCTGAGCGCCGTCGCGACGGGATCGACGTCGACGTAGACGACCCGCGCGGCTTCGTTGGCGTACTGGGCGATCTCGTGGACGTTGCCGACGGTGGGGATGCCCACGCCGACGTCGAGGAACTGGTCGATGCCCTGCTCGATCAGGTACAGGATGGCGCGGCGCAAAAAGGCGCGGTTGGCGCGGAAGACGAGGGGCATGTCCGGGTAGATGGCGCGGGCGCGCTCGGCCGCGATGCGGTCCGCCTCGGTGTTGTGGTTGCCGCCCAGGATGTAGTCGTACATGCGCGCCGGGTTGGGCGTCATGGACGTGTCGTCGGGCAGGCCGGCCAAGCGATCTATGGTCATACGCGGCGCCCCCTCTATACGGCTAATGGCCCCACGCCAATAACAACGCTTGTCCATGAAGTATACGCCCTCGCGCCTGTCAGAGAACAGACCCAGTCCTGTGACGCTTAGCTCCCATAACCACGTCCACGAACTGCCGCTCATAGCGGTCCAGCCAAGGGTAGCGCACGAGGCCGTCTGGTTGTCGCGGGCACAGCGCCACCTGACGGAGATCGTCGTCTACATCGCCGAGGATAACCCAACGGCCGCGATCCCCGTCAAGGAACGCATCGAACAAGCGACCGGCCACCTATTCGCCAACCCCCGCCTGGGGCGCCAAGGGCGCATTGATGGGACGCGTGAACTGATCGTTTCTGGGCTTCCCTACGTTATTCCCTACCGCGTACGCTTTGGCCGCGTCGAGATTCTGGATGTGATTCACGCCGCCCGCCGCTGGCCGGCGCGCCTCTAAATCGACTATCGACTATCGACTATCAACCGGCACGCTGGCGTCGGGCCGGATGCGCAGCCACTCAGGGTTGTCGTCGGACCCGCCGGAGAGCAGGAACTTGACGACCTCGCGCCGAACCAGCGCTTCCTGCTCCAGCACGACGACCCACACCCGCTGCGGCGATTCGGCGCGGCCCCGCGTGAACAGCGCCATCGGATCTTCGACGGCGACCACCGCGTCGAGCAGGCTCGTCCGCTGGCGTCCCTGCCGTACCATCTCCAGGCCGATTTCGTCGTAGGTAACTCGCCACCCAGGGGCCTGTCCGTCGATGATCGCATCGACCGCAGCCTCGACCGTTTGGTGGTCGGCGCGGCCCTGCATCGCTAAAAGAGGCGGTTCCATATGTTTTGTATATCCTGTTCCTCACCGTCCTACTCACGGTAACGCGCACATGCGCTACCCCCGTGGAGTGTGCCCCCAGCATACACCACTCAGCCGTACCGTGGCCTTTCCACCACTCATCCACCCTCTTGTTACTCGCATTATTTGCAAATCTTTGCATAATGTAGTATCGTGGTGATATCGTCAAGGGGCGCGCCGCCCAAGAGCGCGACGGGCGATGCCGCCTGTCCCAGGCCGAAAGGAGTGGTCCATGAGCACGCTGGCCGCCCGCGCCCAAGACCGAGGCCTGTTCGGCCGCATCGCCGCCGTGTGGCGTAATGCGCCGCCCGACCTGAAGAAACGCCTGGTCATGATCTATGCCCTGCTGATCGGCTTCAATGCCGTCATCTGGGCGCTGCTGCTGCTCACGTCGGCCCGTTACCCGCTGCTGCTGGGATTGGCGCCGGTAGCCTTCGGCTACGGACTGCGCCACGCCGTCGACCCCGACCACATCGCCGCGATCGACAACGTGACGCGTAAGCTGATGCAGGAGGGCCAGCGCCCCGTCGCCGTCGGATTCTTCTTTTCGTGGGCCACTCCACCGTCGTCTTCCTGCTCTCCGTCCTGATCGCGATCTCGGCCGCGTTCGTTAAGAAGAACCTGCCACAGATGCAGACCGTGGGCGCCGTGATCGGCACGGCGGTCTCGGGCGTCTTCCTCGTCGTCATCGCGATCATCAACTTAATCGTATTCATCGACATCTACCGGACCTGGCACAAAGTAGTTCAGGGCGGTACCTACGACGATAAGACGCTGGACGACTATCTGTCCAACCGGGGTCTGATCGCCCGCCTGCTCAAGCCGATGTTGCGCGTGGTAACGCATAGCTGGAACATGTACTACATCGGCTTCCTGTTCGGCCTGGGCTTCGATACGGCCAGCGAGGTTGGCGTTCTGAGTATGTCCGGCCTCGGCGGCGTCCACAGCATCCCGGTCTGGTCCGTCCTGCTGTTGCCCCTGCTTTTCGTGGGTGGCATGTCGCTCATCGACACCAGCGACGGGATCGCTATGCTGGGCGCCTACGGCTGGGCCTACATCAAGCCGGTGCGCAAGCTGTACTACAATATGAGCATCACAGCCATCTCGGTCGCGATCGCGCCGCTCATTGGCGGCATCGAGTTGCTGCAAGTGCTCATCCAGGAGATGGGCCTCAAGGGTGGTGTGTGGGGTTTCATCGGGAACACGATCGACATCAGCAATTGGGGCTTCTACATCATCGGAGCCTTCCTACTCGGTTGGATTGTGTCGATGACCTACTACAAACTGCGGCGCGTCGATCGCATGGACGACGAACTGCCGCGCGCCTCAGCCGGAGGGGCGCCGGCGCGGTAAGCGGATAGGTCTATCTTGACGACGGAAAGGGGAGTACCATGGACGCGACCGGCAACGGTAACGGGGATGTGGCCGAGCTCAAGCGCGTGCTCCGTGCGCACGGCCTGCGCGTCACCATCCCCCGTGTCGCCGTGCTCCAAGCCCTCGATGCGGCCCCGAGCCATCTGAGCGTGGAGGAGATCGCGCACGCCGTCGCGGAGCGCTATCCCGCGTTCGATCGCGTCAGCTTGTATCGGACGGTGGAAACGTTCGAGGCGCATGGGCTGGCCGTCCGCGTCGAACTTGGCGACCGGGTGTTGCGCTGGGAGCGCGACCGGCACGCCCATCATCACATGGAGTGCCGGCATTGTGGAGCGGTTATCGAGCTGGAGACCGGCCACTTCGAGCGTCTGGCGGACGAGTTGGCGCGGGTCTACGGCGTGCGCGTCGAGTTACGCCACCTGGCTCTGCCCGGTCTATGCGCCGGCTGCGCGTCGTCGGTCGCCTGACAGAGCAGCCTCAACCTCGGCCTCGTCCGCGGCGATTCCCGCCCGCTCATCCGCGGCCAGCATCATGAAAAAGAGGATGGAGCCCGCGCCCATGAAGACCAGGCTGCCGGGCAACCACATGATGACGCCACCCAGCCGCTGGTCGTCGAGCGGAGCCCAACCCTGCAACGGCATTTGCGTCGCGTAGAAGGGGTACCACAGCACGCCCGAAAAGGTGTAGATCGCGCCAAGGAGGTTCATGGGCAGCATGGCCGTCACGCTGTGCAGCAGCCGCGCCCCCAGGTGCAGGCGCGGCCGCCCCGGCTGTGGCTCGATGACTACCCACCAGAACAGCAGCGCGGTCGTCAGAAAGCAAATGTGCTCCAGCAAGTGAACGCCTACGTTGGTCAGCGTGGCCTCGTAGGGCGCGGGCATGTGCCAGAGCAGGAGGTTGCCCACAAAGAGCGGCCACGCCACCAGCGGCGACGTCAATTGCCGTGTCGCATGGTGAAACCAGGACGCTCGCCGATGCGCGCGCGCCACGGCGCGGACCAACCCGCGCGGCAGGCCCACGAGCAGCACGGGGATCGGCTTGCCGAGCAGCAGCAGCGGCGGCACGGCCTCCAGCAGGACCAGGTGCTGTATCATGTGCACGCTAAAGAGCCGCGTGTCGTAAGTGTCGAGTGGCGACAGCAACGCCAGCGCCAGCGCGAACAGACCCAGGGCAAAAGAGACGGCGTGGCGGCGCTTGACCACGCGCCAGAGCTTGCCACGGCGACCCAACTCGCGCAGGCCGGCGCCGTAGACAACGGCGGTGAGGACCAGGCCAAGGATAACCTGGGGGTCGGCCGACCAATCGCCCAGCAACGATACGATGGAAGAGGAATTGCTCAAGTGGACCAACCATGATCCTATCCAGGCCGGCCGTGATCATATGATCGCGTCAAGGTCTAGCGGGATCGCTACAATCATCGCCGGGGCGGCGAACGGAAAGTGGTGAAGGGGCGAGCATGCCGACTGTTCAAGCATGCCACGTTTCTATTTAAGCATAGCAGGGCGCGCGGAAAGCGCGCCATAGGCTTCAGCAGTAGCGCCAGGGGGCTCGGTCAGGGTGATATACTGCGCCTATCAAGATCAAGCGGACCTATCAGCGGAGGGACAATGCGCCATGGCTATGCGCGCCCACGAAACCGACGTCTCAACGCCCGACATACTATTGACGCCCGGAGTCGTCGAGGTCGACCTCTCTACGTTCCCCACCGGCGACGGTAAACCCATGGCCGAGAATTTCGTCAATGGGCTCCAGATGACTGGCTTGCAAGACGCCCTGCGCCGGCTGCTTGAGGCACAGGATCGCGCCAATGCCGCCATCGGCGGCAATCAATTCCTCTACTACAATCCCTACAATAAGCGCGACAACCTCTCGCCCGACGCCTACGTCGCCCTCGACGTCGCCCCCGGAGCCCGCGACGTCTGGTTCACTTGGACGGAGGGTAAGGCGCCGGACATCGTGTTCGAGATCACCTCACCGAGCACGCGACGCAAGGACCTAAGCACGGAGCCGCGTGGCAAGCTGACCCTGTACGGGCGGATGGGCGTGCGCGAGTACTACGTGTACGACCCCGCGCTCAAGAGGACGAGGACGCCGCGGCCGCGTCTGTACGCTTTTACCCTACAGGGGAAAGGCATGCAGACGTGGCGACTGGAGGAGACCGCGCTGCTGCCGAGCGGGGGCGTGTGGAGTCCCATATTGCGAGCGGAACTGCGGCCCGTTGTGACACCGGACACGGAGTGGGAACCGGCGGGGGTGTACCTGCGGGTGATCGACCCGACGACCGGCGCGCCAATCCGCGTGGGCGAAGAGATTCGCCAAGACTACCAGGCGGCGCGGGAGCAGGCCCAGACCGCGCGGGAGCAGGCCCAGACCGCGCGGGAGCAGGTCATGGGTCTCCAGGAGCAGTTGACGCGGGAGGAGCAGGCCCGCCAGGACGCCGAGGAGCGCGCCCGTCGTGCCGAGGAGGAACTGGAGCGGCTGCGGGCCGCGCGGGCATAAGAGGAATGGATCAATGCGCGTCGATGGCTCGCGCCAGCGCGTCGAGGACCGCTCTGAGCGCCTGAGCGGTCGCGGGGTCCGACACGCCGCCGTTGTCATCCAATTTCTTCTTGACGCCGGATACGGTCAGCGTCCCTCCGTCCGGGACCACCGCCCCCAGGGCGGTCAGCGTCAGCAGGAGCGATGCGTGCGCCTTGTCCCCGCCACTGTACAACGGGGAGGCGCTGATCGCGGCGACCGGCTTGCCGTTGATCTCGCCCGAGGACACGGTCCAGTCGGGGGTGTTCTTCAGGGACCCCGGCACTCCGAAGGCGTACTCCGGCGTGCAGATAAGCACGCCATCGGCTTCGTGGAGCAGCCCACGCAGCCGGACGACCGCTGCCGGCGAGTTCTCGTCGTCGATGTCGGGGCTGAAATGCGGCAGGTCGCCCAACCCGTCGTAGATGGTGACCTCCATGTCATCGGGAGCCATCGCCGCGATCGCGCGCACGAGGGTCGTGTTGGTCGAACTGGCCCGCAGGCTCCCGGATATGGCTAGGATTTGCATAATATGTCTTCCATTCTTTGGCGGATGACTAGTCAATAGTCGAGAGCGGTCAGAGCAAGCCCTGTTCGCGCGCCAGGCTGACGGCGTGCGTGCGGTTGGCCGCGTGTAGCTTGCCCAGGATGGTGGAGACGTGGTTCTTGACCGTGCTCTCGGCCAGGTAGAGTTTGGCCCCGATCTCACGGTTGCTCGCGCCCGCGGCGAGCAGGGCCAGCACGTCGCGTTCCCGCTCGGTCAGTTCTTCCCCTCGCGGCTCCTGGGGCGCGCGCGAGCGGCGGCCGAACTCGAGCAGCACTTTCGAGGCGACGCCCGGTTGGATGAACGATTCGCCCGCGTGGACGCGGCGGATGGTGTCGATCAACTCGCGCGCCGGCACGTCCTTGAGCAGGTAGCCCATCGCGCCGGCTTTGACCGCGTCGAACACATAGTCGTCGTAGTCGAACGTGGTCAGCACGATCACGCGCGTTTCGGGGCACGCCGCCGTGATCAGCGCGGTGGCCTCCACCCCGTTGCGGCGCGGCATCTGCACGTCCATCAGCGCGATAGCGGGGCGCAGTTCTAGCGCGCACCGCACCGCTTCCTCGCCGTCGGCCGCCTCGCCGACCACGGCCAGCCCCGGCTGCAACTCCAGGATCGTGCGCAGGCCGTCGCGCACCAGCGTCTGGTCCTCGCACAGCAGGATGCGGATATCGGTCACAACCCCTCCTTCATGGGGATCGTCGCGCGCAGCACGGCGCCGCCGTCAGGGCGTGGGCCAAGCGTCAGCGTTCCGCCCAGCGCCTCCACGCGCTCGCGCATACCCCACACGCCGTAGCGGGCCGCCCCGTCCCCATCACACGCGGCGACGCCGAGCCCCACCCCGTCGTCGGCGACCTCCATGACGGCGCGGCCAGCATGGAGGGTCAGGGCCACTGTGACGCGCCGGGCGTGGGCGTGTTTGGCGACGTTGGTCAGCGCCTCTTGCCCCACGCGGTAGAGCGCCTCCTGCGTGGCGCGGTCGAGCAGCGACGCGCGCTCATCGACGCTACACGTCGCCGCCACGCCGGTACGCCGCCCCATCTCACACGCCAGTCCGGCGAGCGCCTCGGCCAAAGGCTGATCTTCCAGCGCCGCCGGGCGCAGCCCTGCCAGCGAGTGGCGCAGATCGGTCATGGTGGAGCGCACCAGCGCCGTGGTCTCGTCCAACTCGGCCGCGGCGCGGCCCGCGTCGACCACGGAGAGGAGCTGGGCCGCTTCGAGCTTGATAGAGATCGACACGAGGGCGTGGCCCAGGCTATCATGCATCTCGCGTGCGAGCCCGTTGCGCTCACGCAGCGTCGCCAGGTCCGCCTCGCGCGCCGCCGAGAGGCGCAAGCGTTGGTGCGCCTCGCTCAACTCACGGAAGAGCCGCTCTCGCTGGAAACGTTCGCGGATAAGCGCCGTCAGCGCATAGATGATTCCAACAGACGACGTGAGGGCGAATAGCCCTCCCATCACGTCGGACCAGGTCTGCCCGTGCGCGGTCGACGGCAGGGCGCCAGACGCCCACGCGTCCATCAGGATGGCCACGCCGACGGGTAGGAGCGATTCGCGGAAGGACAGTATGACCGCGCTCGCGCCCATCAGCATGAAGAGCAGGCTCGCGAAGCTGGGGCTGAACAGGAGCAGCAGCGCGACCAGCACGAATCCCGCCCCCAGGTGCGCGTAAAAGATGCGCCGCCGCGACGGCCAGTTGGCGTGCTAGCCTAGGCGTGAGACGATGAGAGGGAACAGCAGATACCAGCCCACAACCCCCAGCGACACGAGAACCATCGCCGGCCCACGCCACGAGCGCCATAGCACGGGCTGGTCATGGCTGGCGCTGGCGCCGCCGAAGACAAGCATGGCGACGATGGTCGCCAGCCAGAAAAGGTTCAGGCGCCGGATTAGCGGCGAATCGTGGCGCTCCGACGGGAGTCGAGGCGTATCCGTGAGTGGACGTGTGGCGCCAGACGCTCCCGCCGGCGGCGTATCGCGGGCCAGTGGGTCGGATACGCCGGCTGTTGTCGCGCTCATATGCTGATTCCTACCTGCATGAGTGATGGTTATGGTTGGCTATCGACGGTCGCGGCGCTGGTCGTACACACCTAGTGGGTCACGCCGCAAATAAGTGGAATTAAAGAGGTCACTCTGAGAGACTGAGGGAGGAAGGGAGCAGAGATAGTGATGGCACGAGCACAGAAAGAACCGCTGCGACTGCTTACCGCAGAGGA
>JAABUL010008226.1_pt1 | contig 10738 bp, 8 predicted proteins | sample 5559151 | NCBI WGS metagenome assembly JAABUL01 (sample SAMN10711876, study PRJNA513368) | rock metagenome | isolation source: Antarctica rocks | place: Antarctica: Victoria Land, Pudding Butte sud | reverse complement strand
AGGTGGTCGACCTGGCCGAGCGGCGCAGCGTGCAGGCGGCGCGGGCCGGGGCGGAGGCACGCACATTGTCCGCGCTCGCCGGGGACGCCTTGCGCGGCGAGTCGGCGATGCCGGCCCTGCTGGAGCGGGCGCGGGATGCCTTCGGGGTCGCCGGCGCGGCCGTGCTCGCGCCGGCCGAGGGGGGCGGCTGGCGGGTGCTCGCCGCGGCCGGGCTGGCCCCGGACACCCCCGCGGCAGGCCCCTTCGCCGCGCTGGACGAACGGCGGGTGCTGGCCCTGTCCGGCGCCCCGACGGGCGCCGTGGGCCCGGGCGTGCTGGCCGCCGTCGCCGCCCAGCTCGCCGTCGCCCTGCGGACCCAGGAGCTGGCGGAAGCCGCGCGGGCGGCCGCCCCGTTGGCGGAGGCGGACCGCGTGCGGGTGGCGCTGCTGGGCGCCGTGAGTCACGACCTGCGGACACCGCTGGCGACCGCGACGGCGGCCGTGAGCAGCCTCACCGATCCCGAGATCAGCTGGAGCGACGGCGATCGCGCAGAGCTCACCGAGACCGCGGCCGCGGCGCTGCGCCGGCTGCAGCGGGTCGTGGAGGACCTGCTGGACGCCAGCCGGTTGCAGGCCGGGGTGGTCAGCGTCTTCCCCCGCGCGCTCGACCTGGGCAGCGCCCTCGCCCGGGCGCTCGACCACCTGGCGCTCCCGGCCGGTGCGGTCCTGGTGCGGGCGGACGGCGACGTGCCACCGGCCTGGGCGGACCCCGGCCTGCTGGAGCGGGTGCTCGCGAACCTGGTGCAGAACGCCGTCCGGCACGCCCCGGCCACGGCTGCACCGGTGGTCAGCATGTCCTGCGGCGCCGGCGACCGCGTGGTGGTGGAGGTGGCGGACAGCGGTCCGGGCATCCCCGCGGCAGACCGCGAGCGGGTCTTCACGCCGTTCCAGCGGCTCGGCGACCGCGGCGGGGCGGCGGGTGCCGGCGTCGGGCTCGGCCTCGCGGTCGCCCGCGGCCTAACCGAGGCGAACGGCGGGAGCCTGACCCTGCACGCCACCCCGGGTGGTGGGACCACCGTGCGGGTGGAGCTGCCCGCAGCGGTGGGGATCGCGGCGCGGTGACCCGCGTCCTCGTGGTCGACGACGAGGCGCCGCTGCGCCGTGCCCTCGAGCTGAACCTGCGGGCTCGCGGGTTCGACGTCGAGCTGGCCGGCGACGGCGGGGAGGCCCTGCGACTGGCCGGGCGGGCGCCGGTGGACGCGGTCGTGCTCGACCTCGGCCTGCCCGACATGGACGGCCTGCAGGTCATCGAGGGACTCCGTGGTTGGAGCCCGGTGCCGATCGTCGTGCTCTCGGCGCGCAGCGACACCGCCGACACGATCGCGGCCCTGGAGGCGGGTGCCGACGACTACGTCACCAAGCCCTTCGTGGTGGGTGAGCTGCTGGCGCGGCTCGCCGCCGTCCTGCGCCGGGTCTCGGCGCAACCGCCTGCCGCCCAGGTGATCCTGGGCGACGTCGTCGTCGATCTCGCGGCCCACGCGGTGACCAGGGGCGCCGAGCCGGTGCACCTCTCGCCGACCGAGTGGCGGCTGCTCGAGGTGTTGCTCCGCCACCCCGGGATGCTCGTCACGCAGGGGGAGCTGCTGCGCGCCGTCTGGGGTCCGGCGTACGAGACGGAGGCGCATTACCTGCGCCGCTACCTCGCCAAGCTGCGAGCCAAGCTGGAGGTCGATCCCGCCCGTCCTCGCCACCTGCTCACCGAGGCGGGCATGGGGCACCGGTTCCAGCCCTGAGCCAGTCGGGTCAGCCGGCGTGCGAGGGAGCGGGTCCGGACCAGCGGGCCAGCCGGGCGGCGCGGCGGGGGGCATCGGCTGCCGCGGCCAACCCGGCCAGCGCCGCCGCGACGCGCGGCACGAAGGCGGGGTCCGCCCCGTCCGGCACGAGAGCGTCGACGACGCCGAGCGCAAGCACGTCGGCTGGCCGCAACGCCATCGCCTCTGCCGCCTCCCGCGGGCTGGTGCGCAATGCGACGGCGGCACCCTCGGGCAGCAGCGCGGCGAAGTACGACGAGGGGCAGGCGAGCACCAGGTCGCAGCCGAGCGCGGCCAGCGCCCCGCCCGACCCGCCCTCTCCCACCAGCACTCCCAGCGTCGGGGAGCGGCAGGCGAGCACCGCTGCCATCGCCTCGGCGATGGTGCCGGCCAGCCCGTCGGCCTCCGCCGCGGGGCCCGGCTCGGCGCCGGGGGTGTCCACCAGCGTCACCAGCGGCAGGTCGAGGCGGTCGGCGAGGCGGGCGGCGCGGCCCAGCAGCCGGAAGCCGTCCGGCGTGGGTCGCCCCCCCGGCCGGGCGGCCACCGCGACGGCGACGGCCGCGCCTCCGGCCAGCTGCCCGACGGCGGCCGCGCAGCTGGTGTCACCGTGCGCAGCCAGCAGCGGCACGGGCCCGGACAGCAGGCGCCCCAGCAGCTCGCCGGCCCCCGGCCGGCCGGGGGCGCGCGCCGCCGTGACGGCGTCCCACCCGCTCCCGACGGCAGGCCCGGCGGCGGGCCCGGTGGTCGGGTCGGGCGCGCCGGCCGCCGGCAGCTCCGGCCGACCCGCCAGCGCGTCGAGGACGCCCCGCAGCCAGGACGCCACGCATCCGGGCGCGACCTCGGCGTCGACCAGTCCGGCGGCGGTGGCGGTGGCGGCCGTGTGGCTCCCGGGGCCGGGCAGCGAGCCGGTCACCGCCTCCACCACCCTCGGGCCGGCGAACCCCACGGTCGCGCCGGTGACCGCGCACCGGACGTCGGCGCGGCTGACAATGGTGACGAAGACGCCGCCCGTTGTCGGAGCGTCACCGACGGCGATGAGCGGAACGCCGGCGTCGGCCAGCCGCTGGCGGGCGATGGTTGCCCGCGCCATCCCGACAAGCGCGCCGATCCCCTCGGTCAGCCGGGTGCCGCCGCTGCGCACCAAGGCGACGACGGGCCGCGCGGTCCGCACGGCGTAGTCGGTCGCCTGCACCCAGCTGCTGCCGTCGCGCTCGCCGAGGCTGCCGCCCGCGACGGTGAAGTCCCAGACCACCAGGACGACCGCGTGGCCGGCGAGCACCGCCGGCGCCCACGACACCGACGGCCGGGCTGGTCCGTCGGCACTGCGCAGTGGGAGGCCGGCGAGCAGCGGCGCCCGCCAGTCCTCAGGAGGGACGACCATGGGGCTGGAGCATCCCAGCCGCCGGCTCACCCGGCGGGAAGGGGGTGCCGTGCATCTGCTGGATGATGCGCGCTGCCCGGGGTTGTGCACAGGACGGAGAATCTGGACGGCCGCGAGGAAGCGCATCGCCGTGCAGATGCGCGCAAGAACCTGTCTCCCCGGCGGCTGGGCTCAGGGGGACCTCCGACGCCGCCGCGCGAGCAGGCCCCCCACCAGCAGGGCGGCGCCCGCGGCCGGCACCCCGAGGCCCAGGCCGGTGAAGGCCAATGTGCGGGTCGGCACGGTCGGGGCTGCGACGGCGGTGTTCGTCGTACGCCGGGCGACCGGGCGGCGGGCAGGGGTGGCCCGGTACGTCGCCCGGGTGGTCGGCCGCGCGCTCGCCCCTGCGGCCGCGGTGGAAGGCGCCGTCGCCGCCGGAGCCGGCGCGGCGACCAGCGGGCGCTGGGGCACGGTGAACGTCGAGGGGTCGGGCCCGCCCGTCACCACGCTCAGCTGGTCGGCGATGCCCGGCACCTTGTAGCTCGCGTCGGTGGACGCGAGCAGCAGCCGCACCCGGTGGCCGGCGGCGAACACGTGCGCGAAGCCCAGCAGCTTCATGTCCACCGCCGCGCCGAGCGCACCGTCGGCCACCCGCACGGGCGCCACCAGCCGGCGGATCAGCTGGGCCGAGCCGTCCGGGGCGACGTCGTAGACCTTGCCGAAGAAGACTGCGTCGGTCAGCGGGTTGAGGTGGCTCAGGTGCAGGTGCGCGGCAGGGAAGCCCACGCTCTCGGTGTCGACGGCGAACGGCGGGCTGGTGAAGGCGACGTTCTGCCCCGGCTGCTCGGTGGGCGGCACCCCCTCCAGCGAGGGCGAGCTGTCCGGACCGGTGAAGTTCGCGGTCTCGGAGTACGCCGCCGGCTGCCCGCCGGCGGGCACCAGGAAGCTCGGCGACCCGGCAGCGGCCGCACCGGTCGTCAGCGCGTCGGTGCCCGACAGCCGGTAGGTCGTGGCCGGCATCACCGGCAGCGCGGGAGCGGAGGTGTACGCCGAGGCGCCGGTGGGGGTGGCGGTGTTCGCGACGTAGTCACGGAACCAGGAGAAACCGACCACCGGCACGTCGAGGCCGAGCAGGTAATGGTCGAACCAGCCGAGCTGGGCCAGCGGGATCGTGTCGTGGTCCATCTCGGCCGGGGTGCGCGCGACGCCGTCGAATTCCTCGCCCTCACCCGGCCGGCTGTTGTAACCCCCGTGCCCCCCGTCGTTCCAGAGGAAGCCGACGGGGATGCCCCGGCGCTGGAGCGAGGAATAGGTAGCCATTGCCTCATTGAGGTTGAACAGCGTGTCGCTCTGCCCCTGCTGCAGCAGCGTCGGGACCGTGAGCCTGTCGATGAAGGCGCCGGAGCTGCTGCGCCGCAGAGTGTCCAGCGAGCTCTGGCTGGCGTTCGGGTTGGCGGTGACGTCGGCGTAGGTCGTGCAGATCGCCAACGGATAGCCGGGGCAGGTCGCTCCGGTGGCGTCGCCGGCCGCGAGCTTCTCCTGCTCGCAGCCGCCCTTGCCCTGCGCCGGCCCGGCATTGCCGACCGCGAAGAACAGCGTCGTCCACTGCTGCTTGAACACCGTCGCCGTGCTCCGCAGGTGGTCGAATCCGGTGGGGTCGGCCGGGTCGACCAGATTGTTGGGAGCCAGCGCGTATTGCAGCGCATTCCAGGTGCGTCCCGGCGCGATCGCGCGGACCCGCGGCTCGACCTCGGCGGTGGTGGCGTCCAGGCCGCCGCCGAGCGAGCCGCCGACCATGCCGGCGACGATGCCCTTGCCGTCCTTGAGGGTGTCCGGCCGCGCGGTGAGCAGGTCGAGAAAGGCCGACGCGTCCCTGCCCTCGTAGTCGACGCTGTCGTTCTGCACGCAGCCCCCGCTGGTGCCGAATCCCTGCGCGGTCCAGGCCAGGAAGACGTAGCCGTGGCTGGCGAAGAACTGGCCGAGGCTCACCAGCTCGGCGGCGTCCTTGTCCAGCCCGAAGCCGTTGGTCGCGATGAGGACCGGCGCCGGCCGGGTGGCCGAGGCGGACGCCGGCAGCCACAGGTTGTAGGCCAGTGTCACGGCGTGTGTGCCGGTGGGACCGTCCATGACCGCGAGCGTCGAGGTCGACATCGAAAAGGGCTGGCCGCCGGGCGATCCGGCGGCGACCAGCGCGGCCCGGCCGGCCGCCGGCGCGGCCTGCACGCGTGGCGCGGAGGTGCCGAGGGCGGCCACGGCGAGGACGGTCGCGGCGAGGAGCTGGACGGTACGGCGGGGCATGCGCACTCCTGCGGGTCGGCGACCGGGCGGTCAGGAGAAGTGTTCACCGTCACATGCCGATGTCCTGCACAGATCGTGTGCCACACGGCCGACACTGCCACCATGACCGACGCGGCGCGGGGGCTGGTGCTCGTCGTGGAGGACGAGCCGGCGATCGCCGACCTGCAGCGGCTCTACCTGTCCCGGGCCGGCTTCGGGGTGCAGGTCGAGCGGGACGGGCCGACCGGGCTCGCGGCCGCCCGCCGGCTGCACCCGGCTGCCGTGGTGCTCGACGTCGCCCTTCCCGGCATGGAGGGCACCGAGGTCCTGCGCGCCTTACGCGCGGACGGCGACTGGACCCCGGTGCTGCTGGTGACGGCGCGCGACGAGGAGGCGGACCGGCTGCGCGGGCTTGACCTCGGCGCCGATGACTACCTCACCAAGCCCTTCAGCCCGCGCGAGCTGGTGGCCCGGGTCGTCGCGGTGCTGCGACGCACCCGCGGCGTGCAGCAGCAGGCCGAGCTCCGGATCGGCGGCGTCGCGCTGGACCCGCTGCGGCGCCGGGTGACCGGGACCGACGGCGTGCCGGTGGCGCTGACCGTGACGGAGTTCGAGCTGCTGGCCTTTTTCGCCGCCCGCCCCGGTGCGGTGCACCCCCGGGAGCGGCTGCTCAGCGAGGTCTGGGGCTACGCCGCAGTGGGCGGCACCCGCACGGTGGACGTGCACGTCGCGCAGCTGCGCGCCAAGCTCGGGCCGGAGGTGGTCCGCACCGTGCGCGGGGTGGGGTACGCCGCCGGCGACGACCCGCCCCCAGCCGGGCCATGAGACCGCGGCTCTCCCGCCAGGTGTCGCTGGTCGTCGCCGCGGCTGCGCTGCTCTCGGCCGTGCTCGCCGGCCTGGTCTCCGTCGGCCTGGTCCGCACCGCAGCGGACACCCAGTCCCGCACCGTGCTGCGGCGCGAGACGCTGCTGGTGGCGAGCCTGCTGGAGCGCCAGCGCACCGCGCTGTCGACCCGGCCCCGCCAGCCGGTCGGGCAGCTGCTGTCCCGGGCCGGGATCTCCCTGGTCCGGGTCGAGGCCGACGGCAGGGTCGGCCAGGGCGGGTCGCCGCCGGTGGTGCCGCCCCCCACCCTGGACGCCGCCGATCTGCGCGCGGCCGCTGCGGGACAGCCGGTCTCGGCGACCCGCATGCTCGGCGGTTCGCGCTACCTGGTGGAGGGGCAGCCGGTCGCGCAGGGCGGCGGGGTGGTGCTGCTGGAGCGGGCCAGCGTGGCCCGCAGCGCCGGGACCCCGGTGCTGCGGCGGCTGGCGGTGGCGCTGCTGCTCGGCGTGGCGGCGGCCCTGGTGCTGGGCCTGCTGCTCGCCCGGCGCATCGCGCGTCCGCTGGAGCAGGCTGCGGCCGGGGCCCGGCGACTGGCGGCCGGGGAGCGCGGCCTGCAGCTGACGCCGGAGGGTCCCCGCGAGGTCGCCGCCGTGACCGAGTCGCTGACCGGGTTGGCGGCCGCGTTGTCGGCGAGCGAGGCGCGCCAGGCGGCGTTCCTCGTCAGCGTCAGCCACGAGCTGCGTACGCCGCTGACCGCCGTGCGCGGCTTCGGCGAGGCGTTGGCCGACGGGGTGGCGACCGGGGGGCAGGCGGTGCGCGCCGGCGAGGTCATCACCGCGGAGGCGGATCGGCTGCAGCACCTGGTGAGTGACCTGCTCGACCTGGCCAGGCTGGGCGCCGAGGACTTCCGCCTGGACCTGGCCGAAGTGGACCTCACGGCGCTGGTGACCGACGCCGGCGAGGTGTGGCGGCACCGCGGCGAGGGCCAGGGGGTGGGCTTCGCATTGGCCGCCCCGGCGTACCCCGTGGTCGTGCGTACCGATGCCCGCCGGGTCCGTCAGGTGCTCGACGGCCTGCTGGAAAACGCCCTGCGTGCCACCCCGTCCGGGCGCCCCCTGGTGTTGGCGCTCGATGCCAGCCGGCCGTCGACGGTGCTGCTGGAGGTGCGCGACGGCGGGCCGGGGCTGACCGATGCCGACCTCGCGGTGGCCTTCGAGCGGTCGGCGCTGCACGACCGCTACCGCGGCACCCGTCGGGTCGGCACCGGCGTCGGGCTGGCCCTGGTCGCGGGGCTGGTGGCGCGGCTCGGGGGGCAGGTGCTGGCGGGACACGCGCCAGAGGGCGGCGCGTCGTTCGCCGTGCACCTGCCCCGCTGAGCCGGCCGGGCCGATGGGGTCGGGCGGACCGGGTCAGGCGTTGCTGGCGGGTGCCGGCGCTGGGGTGACCGGGACAGGAGCGTCGGTCGGCTTCGGCGCCCGGGTGATGGTGAAGGTGCTGGTCTCGGGCGACGTGCGGCCCTTGCCGAGGTGCACCTCGCTGGCCGGCGCGGGCTTGCCGGAGTCCTGGAAGGAGAACGTCAGCGAGTTCGCGCAGGAGGCGGTGAAGTTGATCCCGTCGATGCGGCCGTAGTTGGTGAAGCGGAACGACAGCACCCGACGGTCCGCCGACAGCGAGACGTGGTCGGCCTTCTCCAGCCTGCGGGGGGTGTCGCGGATGGCAGCGCTGGCGACGATCGTGCCGGCGAGGACGGCCTTGTCGTGCAGCGGCTTGGTGACCCGCAGGACATAGCCGTGGGCGTCGTGGCCGACGTAGAAGCCGCGTGCCGAGCCTGCCTTCACGGCCGGTGCACCCTGGATGGCCGGGGGCAGGACGCCGGTGGCGCAGCCCTTCTGCTCGGGTGCGGTGCGGTGCGGTGCGGTGCGGTGCGGTGCGGTGGCGGCGCCGGCGACCCCCGAGCCGGCGGCGAGCCCGGCGACGGTGACGGCAGCGGTGACGGCGAGGCGGGTGGTCGTGGTGCGCATGCTGTTCCTCCTGTTGAGGGGTTGACGGCGGCTGACACCCATGTCGTCGTGCCGGCGGGACCGGCGTGACGCCTCCCGACGTACGGGCTGTGTAAGGCGAGCGGCCGCCCGTCTACGCTCGCGGCACTGCTGCCCCGCCACCGAGGACGAGGACGACGCGTGGACCTGTACGAGTACCAGGCGAAGGAGCTCTTCGCCCGTCACGGTGTGCCGGTGCTGCCGGGCGAGACCGCGGACACCCCGGAGGAGGCAGCGGCGGCTGCCGAGCGGATCGGCGGTGACGTGGTCGTCAAGGCGCAGGTCAAGGCCGGAGGCCGCGGCAAGGCGGGCGGCGTGAAGTTTGCGACCTCGCCCAGGGAGGCGGCGGAGAAGGCCGCGGGGATCCTCCAGCTCACCATCAAGGGCCTCGAGGTCAACCGGGTGCTCGTGACCCAGGCCAGCGACATCGAGACGGAGTACTACGTCTCCTTCCTGCTCGACCGGTCGAACCGGACCTACCTGGCGATGGCCAGCGCCGAGGGCGGGATGGAGATCGAGGAGCTCGCCGTCGAGCGGCCGGAGGCCCTCGCGCGGGTGCCCGTCGACGCGCTCGCCGGGGTCGACGCCGCCAAGGCCGGCGAGATCGCCGACGCCGCGCGCATCCCGGCCGACGTGCGCGACCAGGTCGTCGACGTCCTCGTCGCGTTGTGGCAGACCTTCGTCGCGGAGGACGCGACCCTGGTCGAGGTCAACCCGCTGGTCCGCACCCCGGACGCCAGGATCGTCGCGCTGGACGGCAAGGTCACCCTCGACGACAACGCCGACTTCCGGCACGAGGCGAACGCCGCGAGCTTCGCCGACCCGACCGCCAACGACCCGCTCGAGGAGCAGGCCAAGGCCAAGGGTCTGAATTACGTCAAGCTCGAGGGCAGCGTCGGGATCATCGGCAACGGCGCCGGCCTGGTGATGAGCACCCTGGACGTCGTGACCTACGCCGGCGAGGCCTTCGGCGGCCAGCGTCCGGCCAACTTCCTCGACATCGGCGGCGGCGCCTCCGCGCAGGTGATGGCCGACGGGCTGGGGATCATCCTGGGCGATCCCAGTGTGCGGAGCGTCTTCGTCAACATCTTCGGCGGCATCACCGCCTGCGACGCGGTGGCCAACGGCGTGGTGCAGGCGGTGGGGATGCTGGCCGGCGGGCTGAGCAAGCCGATCGTCGTACGGCTCGACGGCAACAACGCCGAGGAGGGGCGCCGGATCCTCGACGGGGCAGGCATCAACGGCCTCGAGCGCTCCGACACCATGGACGGAGCCGCGGCCCGCGCCGCCGAGCTCGCGAGCAAGGGAGCCTGAGCCGTGGCCATCTTCCTCACCGCCGACAGCCGGGTGATCGTGCAGGGCATCACCGGCTCGGAGGGCAGCAAGCACACCCGGCGGATGGTCGCCTCCGGCACCCAGGTCGTCGGCGGCGTGAACCCGCGCAAGGCCGGGACCGACGTGGACGCCGGATCGGGTGTCATGGTGCCGGTGTTCGCCACCGTGGCCGAGGCCGTCGCCTCGACCCGCGCCGACGTGTCGGTCGTGTTCGTGCCCCCGGCGTTCGCGAAGGCCGCGGTGGTGGAGGCCATCGACGCCGCGGTGCCGCTGGTCGTGGTCATCACCGAGGGCATTCCGGTGCACGACAGCGCGGCCTTCTATGCCTACGCCGAGGAGCGCGGCACGACCCGCATCGTCGGCCCCAACTGCCCCGGCCTGATCAGCCCCGGGCAGAGCAACGTCGGGATCATCCCGGCCGACATCGCCCCCAAGCCGGGCCGGGTCGGGCTGGTCAGCAAGAGCGGCACGCTGACCTATCAGATGATGTATGAGCTGCGGGACTTCGGCTTCTCCTCCGCGGTCGGCATAGGCGGGGACCCTGTCGTCGGGACCACCCACATCGACTGTCTCGCCGCCTTTGAGGCCGACCCCGACACTGCCGCCATCGTCATGATCGGCGAGATCGGCGGCGACGCCGAGGAGCGCGCTGCGGCCTACATCGCCGAGCACGTCAGCAAGCCCGTCGTCGGCTACGTCGCCGGCTTCACCGCCCCCGAGGGCAAGACGATGGGTCACGCCGGAGCGATCGTGTCCGGATCGTCGGGGACCGCCGAGGCCAAGAAGGTCGCGCTGGAGACCGCCGGGGTCAGGGTCGGCAAGACCCCGTCGGAGACCGCCCGGCTGATGGCGGAGATCATGCGCTCGATATAGTCGCGCACCGCGTGGTCGCTTGTGGCCGAGGCCGGCAGCCGACAGACTGCAGCCGCACGGTCGCCTCCCGGCGGCGCGTGACCTGCACCAGAGGGGACCCGGCTGTGGCTGCTGTCGACGTCAACCGCATGAAGCGGAGCGATCAGGTCATCGCCGTATGCGGTGCCATCCTGTTCATCTGCCTGTTCCTGCCCTTCTTCAAGGGATCCGTGCACGGCGGCCTCGGCGCCTCGGGAACCGTCA
>JAABUL010008221.1_pt1 | contig 10743 bp, 1 predicted proteins | sample 5559151 | NCBI WGS metagenome assembly JAABUL01 (sample SAMN10711876, study PRJNA513368) | rock metagenome | isolation source: Antarctica rocks | place: Antarctica: Victoria Land, Pudding Butte sud | reverse complement strand
CCGAATCGAGGGACATAATGGTTGTTGGCCGAGAAGATGAATATCTGCCCTGATCTCATCTTCTATTGGGCATCGGGTGAGCGCCGCCTTAACGCCGCGCGATCTGGGTGATCATCGCGCAACCCTAAAGTAGGTACATTAAGGGCGGGTAGGATAGAATGAAAATTGTCCTAGGATAATATAAGATCCTATCGTGAAGTCCTTACAATAATATGTTCTTTGCGCAAAAGAATCTTAAGATATCTTTAAGATATTTCGCATTTGTAGATCTTTATTAAACTAACTATTTCGAAAAATCTTAATTGTTAATAACTTTCTATAATAAAGAAACTCTAAAATAGAGATCTATAAAACGCAAAATCTATTGCATATAATAGCTGTTAAAGTGTCTTAAAAAGCATTTATTTTACTTGAAACAAATTCAAAGTTAAGAAGATCTAACATTGAAGATTTTTTATAATATTAAAATCTTTGTTTAATACAATCTTTTAATTATAAGAGATCTTTGTTCTTTAAGACTTTTTAAATTTTTCTATATATACAAATTCTTAATAGAAGACTTTGTCTAAAATATTAATATAATAATTCTTTAGCTAAAATATCTTAATACAATAAGACGCTTGTAGAATAATTTTAAAATTAACTTGTATTCGAAAGTTCTCAACATTCTTTAAAAATTGCTTCCAAATTAGATATCTACTTAAGAATATATATAAAAGTAAAAGAGATAAAATAGAATATTTGTGCTTTGTCTACTCTAAGAGTCGCTTTTTGCTTTTTGTCTATTTGTATATTGTAATTATAGCAGCGTCTTAATACTAACTTGCTTTTTGCTTAATTTCTAAATTTTATTGTGTTTATTTTTAATAACAATGTCTCGCGCAAGCTTCTCGCTATTATAAATTGTACAATATAATAAAATAAAAAATATAGAATCTTAAAAAAGACAAGCTTGTTATATATAAAGAACTCGAGATTGTTAATACTCGCAAATATATTATACAATATTGTCTTAAATACTTTGTTAAGTACTTAGAGAAAGCAAAAAATAAAGTAGAATAACTATAAGATATATATTGTAATTTTGACGTTATGAGCAATTCTCTTTAGCAATAAAGACAAGCTACATCTATCTTATTTCAAAACTAATACTATTCGAGACAAAAAATTCTTTTTGTACAAGTTAATAAGATTGTATCTTATTAAATATTGTTAAATTAAACTTATACGCTAAAGTTTGCAAACACATTTTACGACAACAAGTTTCTAATATATATTTTGATTTCTCTTTTTTTATTTTTAACGCGCTTATAATATCTAATTTCGTCGAATTTGCTACGTCTAATAATCGAAAACCAATATTAGTATCGATCTAAAATCTCTTTGCAAGCTTCTAAATATTAAAAAATCGAAAATAAGATAATTTTAAGCAATAACAATATATTTCGATTTCTAGAAATTTTATAGTATTGTATTTGAAAAATTAAAGAAAAAAAATAAGCTTTGTTCTAAAATTGTATCTTTTTTCTTTATTTAAACTTGAATAACAATAATTGCTATAATATAGTATTAGTAGCAAAGCGCATTTTCTTTAGCAAATTCTTACTTACTTGCCATTTAATTTAAATCTAGAATTAAGTTGTTGCAATTCTAACTTCTATTAATTATATATACGTACTTTATTAATATCTTACTTACTAAATATAATTGCGCTTTCTCTATTAACTTTTAAATACTTTAAACGTTTTGTCAATTATGCACGCTAACTATATTAATATCTTACTTATCTTTAATTCTTCTTAGCTATTGTTAAAATTTAAGATTAACTTAAGAGCTACTAAAGTTAATTTTAATTTCTAATCTTCTCAAATTAAATATTGATCTTTTTTATTATAGAATTTACAACGCTTAATATTTTAAGACTAATAATAATAACTTAGAAAATACGTTTTTCTATACTATTTTTTCGAATATTATTCTTCAAATTTTGCAACGTCTATTCTCTTTTTTGCGAACAATCTATATCTATAGAAGCTTACAAAATTACTACTGCAATTATTAATGTCAAGACTATTATCTACAAATACGACAAGCTTATTAAATATACAAGAAAGAGCAAATATTCAAAAACAACAAAGAAAACTTAAAAAAATATTATGTTTTCAAATATAAAAGCAAATCTAAATACAAAATAAAGCAAAACTTATATATAGATCTTTATTAACTTAAGTTGCAAAATCAAGAATACTTTAATATTACAAGAGAGCGCACAAACTTAAAAACAACAATATCTCAAAAATTAAAATAAAACTACAATATAACAAAAAGCTAAAGAAAAAATATATTGCAACAAAAATAAAAAGATTAAAAAAATAAATATACTTTGCGATATTAAACAACTACAACAAAACTTTGCTCGAATTTTAAACAAAGTCGCAAAGAATTGCAATAATAAAAGATATAAATTAAAAAAATAAAAAGCAAACTAGAAACAAATTGCAATAATCTAGAAATTGCAACGCTAAACAATATTCGCATTCTTAATTAAAGTAGAATAGCTCTTTATATATATATTTTATCTACTACTATTTATCAATTTAGCGCATTTATATTAATCAATTACTTTATTATTGTTTTTAAGCAAATTATTTAAAACGTTATTTAAAATCAAATATCTTATTAATTTAATTTAGATTCTAAGTTAATAAATAAAGTATTGCATATATCTTTTAATATTTTTCGAACAATTTCGAATATTATATATCTATATAAAGTACTATTTGAGCAACAATATATTTAAGATAAAATTGAAAAAACAATAGCAATATAAAGTTCTACTTAGAAATACGTCGATCAAATAAAAGTATATTCGAAAAAAGAAAAATATTTTAAACAATAATTGAATTTAAGTCTATACATTTTGTCAAATTTTCTTTAAAAACAAATAAGACAACATTGCGACATAAGATTTTAATACTATAATATTATTTTGTATTTATATTTTTGCTACTAGCATTTGACGTCTTAACTACAATACAATAGTTTTTTTTCTAGCTTGCTCTTTTCAACTTTTAGCAAGATTATTTATATTTTTTTAGAAATTAAATTTAATAAAGATTAAGTCTTAACTCTTGTTGTAACTCTTATTATCGACAAATTTAATACTATATTTCTTTTTCTATTATCTCGAATTTTTGTATCTATAATAAAGATATATTTCTCTATATTAATTTTAAAACTATGCGTAAATATTCGATCTATACAAATAATAACTCTATTTTTGAGCTATATAAATTGCTTTTTGCGAATAGAGAAGCAAGCTAACAATACGCTATATTCGAGCTATTAGTTTCAAGCATTAAAAAAACAAAAATAAATAAAATCAAATATATATACAAATATATTTAGTTTAATTGTTTATATCAATATAGAGATCTATTTTCTAGCATCTAAATATTGTATTTATAATTTTCTATAGTCTTTCTTAGAGTTTGCACAAAAAGATCTTCTTAAACAAATGCTTTTAAGACAATAAGTAAATTATATAATTTAATATCTTTTTGTTTAAACTTTCTATAAAGAAGAGATATCTAGTATTTTAAATTCTTAATATAAATTTTCTTTAGTTTCTTAACTTTAGTTAATATCGAAGATATTAGATTCTTAAATAAATAGAAATATTGTTGTTGTAAAGTTTGAAAAACGTTTGTAATATTAAAATCGATAATTGTAAATACGTCTTTAATAGCTAGATATAGTACTAATTAAATAGTAGACTTTAGCAATAATTGTCTCTCTACTTTGCAATAATTAGTAGAGAGTACTACAATCTTAAAAATTTTATAAAAATCTTTTAGTACTATTATTTTATTTATTAAACAATACTTATTTGTATATGTGTTTGTTAAATAGAGTATTAAGATTTCAAAACAAGTTGTACTTGTTTATTAGAGTCTTAAAATATATTGTTGCGTATATATTGAATAGAACTGCTATTTTGTTCTTATTAGCTATAATATTAGATAGCAATTAAGTAACGTCAATATCTCTAAACATTAATATAATATTGCTAATTGCTTAACTTAATACTTTGTTCAATACTTAATTAAAGACGTCGCTATAACTAGAACTAAATTAACTATCTATTTTTACAATTTTTAAAAATATCTCTTGATTTTTTTTGACAATCTTCTTTTTAATCTTTTTGATAAAAAAAATTTTCTTAGTAATTGCTCGTTTTTTGGCAATTCTTACGCGCAATTTGTAAATTATATTTATTAAAGTAAGAAAGTCTTTTCTAGCAATAAAAATAATTTTCTCTAGAAACTCTCGATTCTTTGTGTCAAATATTGTAATAGCAATAATACTATTGTTTTTTGCAATTCTTGCTAGATTGCAAATAATAAGTTTGACAATTAATATATATATATATTTTTTTAAAAACTCTCGATTCTAAAGTTTTAATATTTCTTTGTATAGCTTTCAAAAATAAAAAGATCTCAAAAATTAACAACAAAGAAAAATAAAAATTACAACAAAAGTATATATATATTCTAATATTGTTTAAAAAGTTATATAAATTTGTAACAATTAAATACAATTTTAATACATTAACAAAGAAAATAAACAAAACTCTTTAATAAATTTTTTAAAAGTCTTTAATATTAATATTTTTGTACACAAAACAAATATAATACAATATACAATTCTAAAATATTTATTGTAAGCAAGATTGTCTAATCTATTAATAATAATATTAAAATTAAATATTATCTTTTTCAAAGTTAAAATCTTTAACAATATATTATATTTTAAGAAGAATTTCTCGCAAACTTTCTTAATTATTGACGTAGTATTATTTTCGATACAAATAAATATTGTTTTATAATAATATCGATTCTCGATTCTCGATTTTAGATTATATATTATTTTTGTTTTTAAAATTAACAAAGTATATTCGATACAAATACTTAGCTCTTAATTTTATAAATTTAATTAAGACTTGTTGTAATTTTATATTATCTATAAAAATTATAATTAATACTTAGATATATTTGTTTTAATTTTTAATCGACAATTAATAGTTATATTCTAGTTAAACAAAGTTATACTATATAGTTTCTATAATATTATTAATATTAAAATTGTGCAAATCAAGTATAATAGAATAGTTGTTAAGAATTTTTTAACAATTTTTGTAGATAAATCTTGTTAACGTAAGATAAACTTCAAACAATAAGCGATATATATTATAGTAGAATTCAAAATTGTCGATAAAACAAATTAAAGAAAATAAAAAGATATTGTTAAAAAGTATTTTAGTCAAATACTCTCTTTTATAGATTTAAAGTTCTAATTTTTTTTACAAAGTTAAAAGTTTTAAAACAAATCTTAACTTATATTTATCTATATTTAACTAAGTATTTTAAATCGATCGAACAAAAGAAAAAGAAGAAGTTTTTTAAATCTTAATATAGAATTTGTTTATTTTCGACTTATAGTATCGATAAATTTGAATATTTATATATTTGATAATTAAAAAAGCTAAAATTTTAATAATAGAGTCTTCGAAAATAATATACTTAATTAAATTTAACAAGAAAAATACTAAAATAATCTTTTGCAATTGCAATAAAATTATGTTTATTAATATAAACTTTTTTCGATAATCTTGTTTAAAAAAAATTACTCTATTAATTAGCGTTTTTGTATTTAAGTATTCTCTATAAGCAACAAAGTTAAAAAAAAAATCTATCTAAATATTGTGCAAAATTAAACAAGCATATTTTGATTGTAAAATTTCAAGTATAAAAGTACTATAACTTCTAAAAACTTTCTACTATATTAGTTATTTTAAAATGCGTGCAATACAAGATGTCTTCGATACTTATTAATATAGCAACAAATATTTGCAAGTTCAAATATTACAAATTTGTTATATTGTTAAAGATTTTCGAAAATTGTTTTTTAACAAAAACAAGAATTGAAATCTTGTATAAAACAAATAGTAAAAGTTTGTCTTTTGTTTATTTTAAAAGTATAGATAGACACAATAGCAATTTTATTTCTAATTTTTTAATCAATAATATTTTTCTTATTAATGTGTAGTTCTCTCTAGTAATTTTTTTGAGCTTATATTATATAACTAGATCTAGTACGTAATCTAAAATCTTACGCATTAAATATTGTTATAAGATTTTAGAAACAATTTTATCAAAAATAGAAAACTCTTTTTGTGCGCAAAACTCGAAAGAGTTAACTAAATTAGAGCTTTTAAAAATAATATTAAATATAATTTTCTTAAAAAATAAGAAGAGCAAAAGATTAAATATAGATAACAAAAAAATGGTAGTTGTTAATATAGAAATATTCTTAAATACAATAGTTAGTTATAGTATATTAGCAATATATTTAATATCAATAAAAAACAATATACAATAGTTAAGTTCTCTTTGTAATTAAAAATAAGAGTATTGTGTTCTAATATATTAGATTTAGAAATATAATCTTTAAACAAAAAGAGTTTTTTATTATTTTCTAGAATTATGCGCAAAAATTGCTCTTCTATTTTTTTTTAAAAATTCTTAATTGTTTAATTGTATTTAATTTCTTAAATCTAATTTGTTAATATTTATTAAATTGTTTATTATTTGTCGACTTAACTAGCAAGTAATATAAGAATTAATATTTGCTTTTAATTTATATTAAAAAGAAAAAAATATAACAATATATAAGAAGTTTATCGAGACAAATTGTAAAAACTAATTTGAAATAAAATTATTGTTAAGAAGATCTAAATTAGAATATTTAAAATCGATCTTAATTAACTCGATATTTTAAGAGTAGAAAAGTATTAATTTATTTATTAAAATTAGTTTAATTTTTACTTAATATAGTATTAGATGTTTATAATCTACAAATTGTTATATTAACAATTAAAAAACTCTTGTTGTAAAATCTTGCTTGCAACAATACTTTTGTATAATAGATTTCTTAAATTGCTTTTTTATATTACTATTATTATTTTTTTTGCAAAATATAATAGCGATTCTTAAAAAGCACTTATTAAGAGTTGATTAAAAAAAACAAAATTAAGAATAATATAGCTTAATATAGCTTACTTCGACGCAAAATTTGTTGCAATTAATTTTATTTTTTATAGATTATTTTTTAGATACAAATTTTATTATTTTTAAAACTTAATTGCTAAAATTAAATCTATAGATATTAAACTTATAAACTTGATTTTATAACTTATACTTATTTCTACAATACTTTTTCTTAGATTAATTCTTGTATTTTTTGCAAATCTATTCTATATTTTACAATTACTTTAGTATCTTTATTTTAGTTGTTATTTTGCAACTATTTTATCTCTTTATTTTAATTGTATAAACGCAATATTGCTAGCTATTAATATATTGATACAATAGAGAGATTTTCGAAAGAGCAAATATTTAAGATTTGCAAAGAAAACACAAGAAAAACTTGTTTGTTTCGATTTGAAAAAAAATTAATTAAAACAATCTATAAAGATCTATACAAGTTGTTGTTATACAATTTGATTAAAAATAGTTTTAAAAGTAGAAATACAATAGCGTATTAAAAGAGAGAACAAAATATTGTTAAAAAGTAAGAAAAAGATTAAATCTACAAATTACAATATAGCAAAGCTTAAAATAAACAATTTACAAGCAATAGAAGATATTGCTTAAGAAGCGCTATATTTAAATATATTAAATATCTATAATAAAAAGCTTTAGTAATATAACTTAAGCGCAAATTAAAACGCTCTTATAAAACAAAGTTGAAAATATATATTTAAAAATAGATACGTTGTTAACGCGCAAGTGCAAAACAACTAAAAATACAACAAGCAATTTTGTATTGTTTGCGCAAATATATTCGAGCTCTTTGTTTTAAAATTTGAGTATATATTTTCTACTTACAATAATTTTCAAATATATAATATATAATCTTTTTAATACTAATATTCTACGCGTTATTTATCTTAAGCGCGTTATTTAACGCATTATTTGTTTACAAGTAATTTTTTAATTGCGCTTATATTTAAATAATTTAATTAAGTCTAAATATATATATTGCGTCGATATTAAGCGCAATCGAATATTACTTTTGCGTTTAAAAAATTTGTTAAGACGCGTTATATAGAGTACAAGAATCAAAGATATATATATAGCAAGATATATATTTTTTTGATACAAAATTATCTTAGAGAAAACAAATCTTTTTTGATATTTAAATTTTAAGAAGTTAAGAATAATTTAACGTATTCGATTTAGCTCTAAGAACAAAATTAAATCGCGATTTTGCTTTCTTAAATCTTAACTTTGTTTTACAAATATTTTATTTTTTTCTTTTAATATTATTTTAAGTCTTAGAGTCTTTGCTTTTTAAAGATATCTTTAAGATATTTAATTTGTTATTATTATTTTTATAGAGTTTTTATATACTATTTTTAAACAAATTTATTTTAAATACTATAATTGAAATTACTCTTAAATTGCTTTTTCTTCTCGAATCTTGTCTTATTGTTAAAAAAAAATTGTAAAACGTTATAAAACAATATATCGATATTCAAATTTGTTGTTTTTGCGTTTGTTTTTCGAAATTCGATATTAATTAAATACAATAGCTTCTATATAATTGCGTCGAAGATCTTGTGTCTAAAAATAATAAATACTACAAAAAAAATCTATAAAAACTTAATTCAAATATCTTTATCTAGCAAAATCAAATTGTAGATACTATAATAGTAAGTCTTAATCTTATCTTTTTAATATAGAGTGCTAGAACTTGCTAACAACTTTCTTTAGAAATAAATAAAAAATAAAATTGAAACAAATTCGAATTAAATTTTAAGCTCTATATATAATGCTATTGTTTTGTTCAACTACTTTGTTCGAAAATTTAATATCAAAAATACAAAAAAAAAAAAATTGTATATAGCTAAGATCTAAAATATAATATATTTTATTTACTTTAATAGTATTATACATTTTGCGACTTGCTATATTAAAGATAAATATTCTCTTGTAATACTTAAAGATTAATTGTATTAATAAAATTAATCTTTGTAGATTTCTTTGTAAATTTTGCTATCTTTGTTAAATATTATATTGATAAGTTTTACAAATTTGAGACAAATTGTATTGCTTTTTTTTGATTTTATTAATATTAAAATTGTAACGCAAAACTTAATACTTTTTCTTTTTAATACAAGAATATTCTTCTTTTATACTTTATATAATATTGTGTTGTTCTCTTAAATTGCAAGTTCAAGAAATCTATATATAAACAAAAGACTTTTAATTATTTTTTAATAAATATTAGTATTATTAACGCTAATAGTTTAAATTTTGATTTAATTATTTTGAATTCGACTACAGTTAACAACGTCTAAATCTAGTTTCAAATTCGATTTGCTATTAAGATATTAATATAAGTAAGATATTTGTATAACTTTTTTTTTGCTATTCTTTAAGCAAGATATTAGTTGTATTTAAGATACTTTAAAACAATTTTTTGCATTTGTTTTGCATCTTTTAATATCTACTTTAAATAATAGTATATAGCTTTTATTATATAGTTGCAATAGATAGAAGCTTTCTTTAACAATAAGCTCTCTAATTTTTTTAAAATATAAACTTCTATAATATTATATTATCGATATAATAAATACTATAGCTCGATTTCTTTCTATATATAATTGATAGAAAATACAATTGCTTTAACTTAATTTCAAAATAATATAATTTGCTTATAAGATAATTTTAAGATATTTTTGCTTTAAAATATACTAATATGTTTTCAATTGCTTTTAATATACTTAAATATAATTTGTATTTAAAAATGTCTTTTACAAAAAATATATTTGATATACTTTTATTATACAAGATTTTCGAATGCTTGTTTATCTTTTTGTAAAAATATTAAGTACAAGATATTGATTTAACTCTTAGATTATTTTATTTTGATACTATTAATAATAGCTTTTGATAAAACAAACTCTAAATTGAAACACAACTTGTTTTGAAAATATCTTAAAAATTTGAGCTCTTTTTGACATAGAAATCTCTTGCAATAATCTTATTTATAGAATATTATTTATATAGCAAGTTCTTTAATTAATAGAGCTTGTATGCGTAGTAATTACAGAATTATAATATGAACAGAATCTAATAGAAGGACTCCAGAAAGATGTTAGTAGGGAGACAGTTCTATAAGAGTCTACAAAATCCCCTACCCGCCCTTAATGTACTTTAATTCTGGGTGATCCTGAGTGGCTGCGCCTCCTTAGGATAAGCTTAGTAATGCTACCCCAATGTACCAGTAGCGCCGTATGCGTTTCAATTGCTAGCTAATCCGCAACTACATTGATAGTCGGCACCGCGCCTATGTTCAACATCTCCCGACGCGCAAATCCTATATAATCCCAGATCTCGTCTCAAGCCCACCATGTAAGCCAACCTTATGCGCCCGCAGATCCATCATCAGTCGACCAGGTCACCTTCTCTGAATTCTCACAGGCATGGGTCCAACAATCAAATTCATCGTCTCCTGCCTGCTCGGCTCCCAACCCGGATAAGGTAAATTAAATTCATACCGACGCACCATGCTGGCCAAAAGCATAGTCTGCAGCAGATAAGAGATCGGCCGTCCAATACAACCCCTTGCTCCAGCAGAGAAAGCGATGAAATATTGTTGAAGCTGCTTTGCCTC
>JAABUL010008219.1_pt1 | contig 10745 bp, 19 predicted proteins | sample 5559151 | NCBI WGS metagenome assembly JAABUL01 (sample SAMN10711876, study PRJNA513368) | rock metagenome | isolation source: Antarctica rocks | place: Antarctica: Victoria Land, Pudding Butte sud | reverse complement strand
GTACTCATATCCTCATTGGTCCTGTTGGGCAACACGGCCACGGAGTAGCATCCCCGCAGTCTCCACTGCTCCTTCTGTTGTGCAGTGGACGAACCAGCACCCCACCGGCTGCCTGGGCGTCGCAACCAACGAGAAGTCGAGCCGGGCCTGGGACGCGATTGCCGTCGCGGCGCTGGGCACCGAGCTGCAGGCACGTGGAAAGCTTCAATGTAATGTATTGGGATTGGCAAATCTCGACAGCCTTGAAGTCCTTGGGATGCAAGTGCAGTCGCGGCGCTGGACAACGAGCACAGGTACACAAAGTTTGATTGCGCAGATCGTTTGTGATTCCCGCTGCGAGAACTCTGGCCGAACACACCACAGCCGATACAGGGATCGAGATTGCAGAGCAGACGAGCTGCGCTGGAACGCAGCAAGCAGTGCACTGTTATTTTTGGCCGGGGGGAACCTTGCATTGCTCATCTCATCTCATCAAGAAAGCTTGTATACTTTCTTACAAGCGGGCCCGAGGACGCCAATGCAAGAAAGCTTGAAATGAAAAAGGGTGCAGTGACGCCCCTGTAAGAGAGTCGTCACGACCAACCTTTCTGATGCCGTGTGCTGCAGGGCCTCTTCCCGACGGCGCTGTGCGCGATGTATGCCGCTATCGGCTCGGAGCGGAAGCTGGCAGCCGGCATCTCCTCTCGCCACCACTTGGGCGCCAGGTGAGCTGGAATTAGGGTTTTACTGCTATGCCCTTCCTCAGGATGACTCGCTGGGCCGTCCAGGACATTCTGCCGGGAGTGCTGATGTCTGAGATGGTCTGACTGAGATATGCACATGAGCTCGGTCTACTTGCCGGGACATCTCCTCGCTCTGCTACTAGGGCAGCAGGCCGGCGGCCCTGAGGATCCCTCGAAAGAAGTGAGAGAGTTTCTGGAACGCGTCTGGCACCCCCTGTTGAGTGGAAAGCATCTGCAGTGGTGCGGCATGTCCCTCCCACCGGTTGCAGCAAGTGCTTGCAGTGGTACAGTATGCCGCTCCAACCATGTGCAAGAAGACTGCAGTACCCTGAACCCTAAACCCTACAAGCGCGCCCCATGGAGACCATGGCCGCCCATGGGACAACGTACACCTCGTTCGTACCTCTAGAATTTCCATGTGATTGCAACCGCAGGCCGAGCTAAAACGACGTGCGGCATGACAGGGCGGGAGACCATGAGGTCATGTCCGCCTGGGCGGAGGAGCGGTCTCACAATGCTCTGTGTTCTCTAGAATACTTGTCATATATACGCAAACGCAGGCCCAACCAGTACTACAGCCGGCATGACAAAGCGCGCGACCACGAGGTGATGTCCGCCTGGGCGGAGGAGCGGCAGCGGCAGCGGCAGCGCGGCGCGTCGCGTGCCGGGCAGCGGAAGCAGGAAGTAGACGATGCCGTGCGACTGGGGCGCGCCCGCCGTCTTGTTTCAGCCGTGGAGCGCGCGATTCACATTCTCGAGCAGCAGGTCCGACTTCTGCCCTGCCAGTGAGAGGGACTGCCTTGTTGATTCAGCCAAGGTGCTCAAAGGATAGCCTGCCGCCTGGTGGCGGCGGTTGAGCGTGCTATTCACACCCTGGAGCAATGGGTCCGCTTTCTGCATTGTCAATGAAAATGAAAATGACTTGTTGACACTCGCGCAAAGTTTCCCACCTCGTGGCTGATGTGGATCATGCTATCCGCATCCCGGAGCTGCACGTTTGTGTTGTTCCGTGTGGGATACTTGATCGTAACAACAGCTCGGAGATGATTGGCGATGGCTGGGGCGGGGGTTTAGGGTTTATATAGGGTGTTCACGCCGACGGAAGCCCTGCCAGGCTCTGCGGCCGCCAAGGAGCTCGCAACGCTTGCACGCTGCTGCTGGGCCGAACTCCCGCAACATCACATCTGCTGTGTGCAGGAGGCGGCAGGGTCGCGGCATCAGGCCCGGCGCAGGCACCCCATCGCCTGCCGGACCTCGCCAGTCAATACCCTATCATGTCTCACACAGGCCAAGCAGACAGGGTTTAGGGTTTAGGGATCACCTAGATGCCATCAGTTGCAAGACATGGGAGCCGGCGGTGCAGCGAGATGTGTCGGCGCCGGTGCAGGCGCCCCTGATTCTGCCACATCGTGCCAGTCAAGAGCAGCGCGGCACGTGGATATTCCTGTCATGTCGCATGTGCAGGAGGCGGCTGTGCAGCGAGATCTGTCAGCGCTGGGGCCCGCGCAGGAGGCGACGGCGCAGGCGCGGCAGGTGCTGTCCGCTGGCCACATGCATCTAGCGCGGCTCGAAGACGCTGTCTTGGCGGCCCAGCAGCGGCAGGTGAAACACGGGATTGCTCAGTGATCATCTCATTGCTCAGTTCAAGAGATTCCGCTGCATCTGGCGCACCTGTGGGCTGTGGTGTGTGCGGCTCAGCGGCAGCCAGCCTCACCTCACTTCCAAGCCCTTCTCGACACTTGTCCAAAACTGTCGCTTGTGCCACGAACGTTCCAAACACACGCTTGGCGTGAAGGCTCTGCATATTTCCCATTCGCAGGCGGAGCATCGAGCCGGCGGGCGCTCAAGCGCTGGCACGGTGTGGCAGTCCGTGCGGCCGTGACCGCACGCCGCCGAACACCGCTTGCGGAAAACGGGATGGCAAAGGATATCCGGAACATCCACTGGGTCCTATTTCAGAGCTTTCAGCTGCTCCAGTGCAAACCTGACTGCTGGCGCAGCCGGCGCCGGCAAGGCCACCACGGCCTGCGCTGAAGGTGCGGCAGTCTCCAACTGCACGATGATGCGCTGGAGCCAGGCTTCCCGAGTGGCATGTGGCGCATGCTGGAGGACTTGCTCTGATGCAGCATTTCTCAAGTGCAGAGCGCACTTGCGTGCTCCACATTTGAATCTGTGCCGAGGGCTGACGACGGGATGTGCTGTGTGCATCGGTGCAGGGATTCTGCACAGCACATCTGGCCCCAGGTCTTGCCGCCAAATGTGATGAGGTTCTAGCAGATGCAGTCGCGGGTGGCGTATCCGTATCTAGCAACTGACAACCGAGAAAACCTAGAGGAACGGTGGAGCATGTGATGCCTTGTCTGAACTTCTGAGTGTGTTTGTGTTTTGAGAGCTACTTGTGGAGGCAGTGTATTTCCCGGATTGAGAGGCCGCACATGCGGCAATTCCCTGGATCGAGATGGCGCGGCTGACTCATTATCACAACTGAATCTAAAGACGGAAATCACCTAGATGCCATCTGGCCGAGCTCATAATGCGCGAAATCGTGTGGATAACATGCACAGCCGAAACTCGCATGCAGGACAGGGCGGTCTACAATAAAACCCTAATGTACAGTGCGCATGCCCGCCCAGTCAGAACAATCCCCAGACCGAAGTTCAAAATATTTCGAATTGCGCTACGACCAAGCCCCATGCGAACACAGCAGACGTTGCCCAGTCATGAAATTTTATATGACATCATGCTTCGCTGACAGCTGGTTTGCCGCAGCTACTCGAGGCGCAACTGCCGTCACCGCTGCCGCTGGCCTTGGAAGGCGGCTCATCCATTGCGGCGCCGTCTTGCGGCTGTATGACGGGCAGGTTCGTCATCGGCGGCCCAATGCCGGCGACGTACGCTGGACCAATGAGAGAGAGCGCCACCGGCAGGAAAATCAGGCCCACCAGCAGGCTGAACAGGATGGTCCCAAAGATGAGCGCAAAGAAGGTCCGCAGTATCTGAAACGGCAGCAAACTTGACTCGTCAGCAACTTTTCCTCCTTTCGTCAGCACATTTTTCTTCAAATTTACAAAGATTCTTCGTTTTCTTCAGATATTCTTCAAATTTTCTTCTTTCGTCAGCAAAATTTCTTCTTTTCTCATTTTCACCTTTCATCTATTCGCATTTCTACACACACATCGCCACATGCAACAACGTGTTGCACGATGAGGGTCATGCCGGCGAGCGACGGTTGTCATGCCGCCCAGCGCCATCTTTGTGTCAGATGGCGATTGATATCACATATTTCTGTGGTTGTTTGTTGTGCTTGTTTTATGGTGTGCGCACAGCAAGGATGCGCCCGCGAGCGGCAGCGTGCCAACGAGCGTAGTTATACGTCCGCGCACCGCCATTGCGTCAGGCTCCTCACTTTTGTATTCTGTTTGCATCAACCTCCTGAGGTGTCAAGACGTCCTCACCGTGGAGGATGCGCCCGCGAGCGGCAGCGTGCCAATCAGCGCTGTGATGCCGCCCAGAGCGACCGCCGCGCCGGTGTTTTGCATCGATTTCGCGACGCGCTCATTCTGCGATACGCCGGGCGTCGCTGAGAATTTGACGGCGATGTAGACGCTGTAATCGACCGCAAGCCCCGTCGCCATGATCAGGTTGACCATAGACACACTGCATTTTGCAGAGGAGTCCCCTCAGCTACAGGTGGTTGACGCGGTTGCTGTCTTCAAAAGGTTTGGAGCAGCTCTAGTGTGGTGAACACACTGTAAGCCACTGGGCAGTTGATTTAATTAATTAATCCTTGACGTCACGGACACGCTGCAGTCGTTGGACGCAAACTGCATCGTTGCAGCAGGGTTTGAGAGTATGCGTTACTGGGTGGGCACTCATCGGCGAGCGGCGGAGTCTCAACATGCTCCAGCATCTCAGCACATTCCAAGGCCATATCCGTAGGATTCAAGTGGCAACAGGAGGGGCGTACTCGTTGAAGCGCAGGCCCAGGATCCAGAGCTCGCCGAAGAGGAACACGATGACGGCGGCGACGCAGCACATCATGAGCAGCGTCGTCAGCGGGTGCACCAGCAGCACTAACAACACCGCGCCGACGCCCAACTGCAATTGACACCGTGCCAGTCACAAGGGTATATGACCTAGCCTAACATTTTAGTTGCTGGGGAGGCAGAGTTGCAGTCACCAAGCCAGATCTGTATTTGCAGAGATAGATCTGCAAATCTATCTCTTTGCGGTATCTATTACGCACCACTGCATATATCGCAAAGTCCAGCGCCGCCTTGGGCAGCTGCGCATCGCCGGCCCTTCCGTGAAACAACGCACAAGTCAATAGAAATCATATAGATATAAGTAATAGTAGTCACGTATTTAAAGACATAAACCACAGATGGGCCAATGGCTGGATCTGCCGCGACCAGCCTCACGATCAACGCTATTGGACAACGTGAAGCATATCCCAAGAAAGCACTTTGATGGGGATTGTGTCCCACAATTTGATGGGGATTGTGTCCTGCGTTCACCAGTAGATGTAGTTGGAGGTGTAGATGAAGAAGGGGTCCATAGCTTCCGACTTCGAGGTGACGTTGAAGACATCGTTGTTCACGCGCTCCTGCGTGTCACGCAGCGCATGGTACGCCTCCGATGTGTACTTGCCCTGCCAGAACAAGTAGACGTGTTGTCAGGTATCGGTATCTTTTTGCGTTTCTACATCCACTGCGGTGCATCCTCCCCCTCGAGATCGCATTTGCCCTGCAGCGAATCGAATCCCAAGCGGTCACCTGGCAGCACTCGATTGCAAGTCTCCGAGCGTGTCTTCACCGGGCGGTTCCAAACACCGGGCGGCTCCAAACACCGGGAGGCTCCAAATATCAGCACCTCAGAATGCAAAGCCTGTGACGCCGCTGCGGCGTGAGACCTCAGTGGGCCAGCGTCTACATTGTTCCCGTTAACTATGTTGATTACGCGCCTGGTCGTTGGGCGGCGAGTGCATAGCGCCGAGCTGGGATGTGATGACGGTTCCATTGGCCGCTCGGATGACGTTGTTGCGGTTTTCTGTTCCCGCTTCAGACGCCAGCCACTCCGCCAGCAGAGGGTAGAAGCTCGCCTGCAGACGTACTCAAGGTTGCAGTGCGCGCTTGCTTGCTTTCGACCGATGTCCAAAGCGCAAATCAGGAATCATGACATGAAATGGTGCCAGCCTGGGGCGTGCAGCCACTGTCGGGCTGCGGGGCCGCCGGCACAGTGGGCCGATACCGAAGATGCAAAGCCAAGAAAGGAAACCAGCCGGCAAAGCGAAAGAAGACTTTTCCAAATTTTGCCTGGGGCACACAGCCGCCGATGGGCTGCGGGGCCGCCAGCATACTGAGCGGCGGCTCCGCCGATGCAACATATAGGTTGAAGCAGCCGTCGCTTGTGAGTGCGACTTCTGGGTGCTCCGCCTCCACCCACTGGATGAAGCTGAGCAGCCTGCACAAGATAGGGATGAAGTTTGGGGGTTCAAAGCATTCTTGACAGAATGCCCAGCCAGTGCGAGCTCGTGTATTTCACCTCGGGTTTCCGTCAATGCATGCGAAGCGTCCAGCACGCCGCTTCCTTCCCGAACATTCAAGCAACATTAGGGTTTAGGGTCTAGCAACATGCTTGGAACATATCGGACTGCTCTGATCACCCGCTGCTGGTAGGTGCACCATGGCAGAGTATCCTGCTGTGCCACAATTTGCACGAATCGAGGGCAGCTCAAATTTCCTTGGGAAGCGCAATCAATGGCGGCCATGGGTGGACAGCGTGTCATTGAAGCAGTCGGTGAGGATCGTCTGATTGAAAGCAGACCAACATGGTCGTTGCCCGACATCAAAGATACTTCACTCGCTGTTGTGCATAACGCGCACCAGTTGTCGGCAAAGGCGGACAGCGTGGCATTGAAGTAGTCGGTGTGGATCGTCTTGTTGAGCGCAGTCAGCATGGCGGCCTGCACCGCCGGCTGCGACTGGTCGACGTTTCGGAAGAATAGCTCTGTTGCTTCGCCAGACTGCAGTGATAATAACAGAGCCTATATCCTTGACGAAACTTGACAGATAGACACAGCCTGTATTGCTGGCAGCAGCTGATCCACGCTGTGGACTAGGAGCTCCATTCTGTCGCCGTACTTGCTGCAATAGGAGGGAAACTGAGAGTTGCAACTTACAGATATGTATACACATATACGCATCGGCTTGCATCATGGAAAAAATTCCGCTCGCAGAGTGCATCACGGGTCTTGATGGGGACATCCATGCAATGCTGCACCCGCAAACATCTTGTAAAAGCATTGGAAGTTACCATGCTTGTAGATGGCGGACCTTGCTGAGCTTTTGCCTGGTGGAGAGCGACTCGTATCTTCATTCTACTGTGGTGTGTCTATCTGATGTACGTACCTGCTTGTCGAATGTGGCCTTGTTGAGTTGCTGGAAGGGGATGACGTAAGAGCCATCCGGGCACAGGTCCTCTATGGGCTGCCCCTGGTCCACCTTCCAGATGCCTGCAAGGAGTAGATTGGAAACATGGATCGAAATGTCACGCTCTTGTATAATACTGTGATGGAGTCCGGGCACAGGTCCTCTATGGGCTGCCCCTGGTCCGCCTTACAGATGCCTGTCAACCAATTAGGCGGAAACGTGCATCTCGTGAGCAGTATAGGGTCTTCCCCCAGGCAGGAAAACACTGCTCAGAAACGTATAGATGTCGGACCCATGAAGGTCGAGGAACACGAATGTACCTGAAACGGAGCCGCCGAGGTACTCGTAGGGGAAGAGTGCCAGCAAATTTGTTAACTTATTTAAATTTAAATTTCTTCCACTTGCACCAGCCTGCATCCGCCCATGAAGAAATCAGGCGCACCGGCGAGAGAGACGCCGAGGTAGGCAAAAAAGGCTGCCAGTACGAGCGCCTTGACTGGCTTGGACAGCAGGAAGGGCGTGTACCTGCGCCACATTGAGTAACTCAAAAAAACAGGGGGTGTAAAATACACAACCACAATACCTCTGCGAATATCTTGAGTCCCTTGACAGGCTTGGACAGCAGGAAGGCCGTGCCTGTGCCGCATCAATTCCCGCAACATTGACACATGGTGTATTGCATTGGGCTGCTTGACCTGCTTGTACAGTAGGGCGTTCACCCGTGCTGGACAACAGCGCACTGATGGCGCCCCTGACTCTTCAATGTAGCGCTGTGTATTTCTTCCATGGATCAGATGCGACAACAAATCGCCGTGATGTGCTGCATGCGGCAGGTGGCACGCTCTAGACCCTGCAAGCAAACCAGTGAGTGCACCGTTTGGCGATGAAGCGGTTCACGAGTCCGTTGCGGGAGCGGGCGGCTCGGCGCGCCATGACGGACCTGTCAACCCCTGGACCCGCTGCGAACGCCGGCTGCGGCTGCGGCGCCGTGTCCATCGCCTGCATCTCCCGTCCTGCGGGAGGTGATGTTAATCGTATCAAGAGGTCGAAGCAGACGCCGCAGCAGTGCTCACTGCAGCGGGTTCTTCCGCCAGCGCATATTGATGGCACTTAGGGTTTAGGGTTTATGGTTATTTAGGGTGCGCCAGGCTGATAGCCAGCGACTCCAGCAGTGCGCAGCGGTGGCAGATAGATGTCAGACACGCAGGGTGCATGTGAAATCCACCTTCGGGGTGCGCTCCGGCGGCAGAAGCCTCAACGGCGTCGGCCGCGGCCGCCTTGGCCGACACGATGCAGCAGCAGCAGTCAACACGGCGGGCGGCAATGCGCCGCTCGTTCAGGACAAATGCCGCCAGAAAGAATGTGGTGAGCACCACGAAGTTGGTGGCGACACTGATGGTAGCGAAGATGCTGAACCTGTGCAAGATTTAACCCAGCCAGGAGTCAGAGCAAGGTTGGTTCCAGAAACAGACTCCAAATTGTTCATGAAATCGCATTCTGTGGCCAATGACATCAATGCGCTGAGGTTGATGCGCTGATTTAACGGTTTAAGGTGGCGACAAATTGACTTACATACCGGAAAGCTATGCATGTGCAGTGATTCGACAGGTGGTGTGCAGCCTGCTGGCGTCCGCACCAGTGGATGGCGGGAATGGCAGAAATGGCACCGAGGCCAAAGGCAACGACGTTGGTGACAGCCACCACCGCGACAGAAAGACCGGCAGTCTCCATGAGGCGCTGGAAGCGCTGGCTGCGCGTCAGGCCCGGCGACATGAAGTCCAGCTCGTCCAGGCCCTGTAGCGAGAGGCGGCAGTCGTCGACAGTGTTTGATCATGCATCATTTCACTCAGGACGTTCTGCGGCGGTTTCATGGCGCAGCAGTGGCAGGGCGCCTTTGCGGCTGCCAGCGGCTGAACTTCAGCAGTGCTGGATGTTGGGATGGTGTTGGTCCAAACCCCGTGATGGCGATACTCGATAATGAACACTCGCAGTGGCCATCATCAAACGTTATCCGCAATTGCGACTTGCAAGTAAGATGCGCAATTGCGACTCGCAAGTAAGATGCGCACCTTGACGAGGATGAAAATGACGTCCAGGCCGATGCCCTCCAGGATGTACGGCAGCGTCTGCAGGCGAGAACTACTAAACCTCAGAATGCATACAGCGGACGATACAAGTACACGGGGCAGAGGGATCGGTCACGCATGCATGGGAGCGCAATTGGCGGCGGCCGGCTGCGCAACATGCGAGTCGAAGTGCACAGGCTGACAGCGTCTACTGACCTGCTGCAGTGAGGTGAAGGGCAGCCCAATGAGCATGGCCAAGCCGTAGCCCGCCACGATGCCAAAGATGATGGCCACGACGCCCGTCAGCGCGAGACTGGTACGCGTGAACACGCTGTCCCAGCTGCCGGGTGTCAGAACATGGGATGGGTATCAGAGAATCGATTGAATAGATCACACTGGATGCAGAAGCTGAATCCGAGTGCCGAAAATTTCGGCCACAGTGCCAGTCAGCGAGATGCGCATGAACACGCTCTGCGAGCTGCGGGCAGCAAAAATGTTTCGAATATTCGAAACATTAATGCCAGTATTGGGTTTAGGGTTTATTGCAGCAGCAGCACAGGGGTGTCGTCTCCGCACGAACCTGGACAGGAAAGTGACGGCGAGCACGACGAAGATGGCGATGGAGATAGCAATGAGGTAGATGTCGCTGCCGACGGAGTCTGCAATGGCCTTGTCCACCTGCATTTTTAAATCAGCCAAAATCTCAGATGATAATGCTGAACTCAAGATAAAATGTTGGGCACAGGGGCGAAGAGGCGAAGTGTGCTGGCGTCAAGACTCCAACAGATATGTCGCGTGCTACATCAATGAACACCTACCGAGTTTGCGGCCATGTAGTTAATGGTGACGTTGACGGAAGCCGCGGCTCGCGCCTCCAGCAGGTCAGCAAAGGCGTCGTACCTGCAAAAATCAGGCGGGTGCCAGAAGTGGGTTAGCGAGGACAGACGAAATTAATGAGCCTCTCTGAGAGCCAGCGTCACTGGCACTCGGATCGATTTGCCTCAAGGTTGGTGGCGGCTAGCGGCGTCAGCTCGTCGACCCACAACAGCAGCTTGATGAAATGAAACCATGGTGGCTCCGGTATACAGGTGCTGAAAAATGCCGAAGTAAAGCAGTGCCGCCATTGCTGTAGCGCAAGTAGCTCCGCGCTGGAGGCTGGCCACGCCGCAGCAGCGGCAACAGCCTGAATCCTGGCAAGGCGGGTGAAAGTGCAAGTGTGTGGCGCTCTGCTCAGTCCACTAGCAGCGGGCCCGTTCTCATCGTCAGCCAGAGCGTCGTCGGCTCAGTTCAGCGACTGTTCTTGCCTCGGCAGTGACTCGGTGAAGCCTACTCATGTCTCTTCCAAATTAACAACTGCCACGTAGATTTGCATTGCTTGATGCCGGCATGCCTGCGTGTGACCAGGGTGAGGTGCTGTCGTGTGTTTCATATGGTGATGCGCAGGCGAGAGCTCTCGAAAACAGCAGAGGGCGTGGTGGGCTGCGCAGACGACGGCAGTGGCCATGTGCCGCATGAACGTGGGGCCG
>JAABUL010008215.1_pt1 | contig 10748 bp, 16 predicted proteins | sample 5559151 | NCBI WGS metagenome assembly JAABUL01 (sample SAMN10711876, study PRJNA513368) | rock metagenome | isolation source: Antarctica rocks | place: Antarctica: Victoria Land, Pudding Butte sud | reverse complement strand
CGTGCTGGTGGTGTTTGCCAGTTTGATGATTGTTGTTGCGACCTTTATCAGTCACACGGTTGCTGCGTTGATTATTCTGCCCTTGGTTGCGCAGGTGGGCCAGGGCATGAGCGAGCCACATCCGAATTTGTTGGTGTTTAGCAGTGTGATTATTTGCAGCGCCGCTGCAGGGTTACCTACTAGCGGCTTCCCAAATATGAGTGAGTCTCCCTTTCTCTCTTTTTTCCCTCTCTCCCTTTTTCCCCTTTCCCTTTTCCCTTTTCCCGCTCCGCTTTTCCAAACCCCCCTCCTTTAACCCACCTCACCCGCTCCCATGCCCCACCCAACCCTTATATCCCCCCTATCAGCCAATCTAACAACCTCGTAGCCGCCATAATGATGGAAGACGACCAAACCGGCCAGCGCTACCTGCAGGTCAAACACTTCATCTCGAGAGGAATTCCGGCAAGTATCATCACTTTTGTAGTTGCCATTACAGTTGGCTATGGGTTATTACGTGTGGTTGGGTTTTGAGGGGGTCGAATCATAGAGAGCGTTGCATCTTTGGGCGTTTGGTTCTGAGGGGATGTCGTTGAGGTTGGTATATAGGTGTGGGATGTATTTCGAACCCTTTCACTCTCACCCTCGACACTTTAACTCTTCCGTCTCTCTCTCTCTCTCTCCCTCTCTCTCTCTCTCTCTCTCCCCCCCCCCTCCCTCTCCCTCTCTCTCTCTCTCTCGCTCTCCCCCCTTCCCCCACCCCCCCCCTCCCCTCTCCCTCTCTACGAACCCCTTTCCTACAGAAATACAACCTCGTAGAATATTTATTTACAAATTCACAATCTAACATAGTATCAACCCCCTCAACGCCACTTTTCCTCACCGCCTTTTAACAAAACATCATCGCTCTTCGTCTCGTCACGTCACCCCTGCATTCTTCTTCCCTCATCTACGATAAAACAGCGACTTGAGTACTAATGAAGAAAGAAAGAAGAAAAAAAGAGATTTTGGGGGGGGAAGGGGGTTTCTTGGGGAGAGTTGGTGGTGGAAGTGTGAGATTGGAATTATGTGTATATATATATATATACGAGGGCGGGTGCTGCTAATGGTTTAACAAATCATAAGACGGTAGCTGTAGTTTGTTTACCGTGCCGAGCAGGTTCCTTGGCGAAACATCGAAAATCAATTTTCAATCTGTGTAGTAAATACGACTTATTTGCAGAGCTTCCGTCAACGCACTACATCGATATATCGCTATAAAGTATATCAAAAGTATATTCAAGTATACTCTACAACCTGCAAATAATCTTGAGTAGTTTTATACATAGTATTATGCAAACTGATATAAAAGATATTTAATAGACACCGATTCACCTAGGATTCATGATTACCGTTTGCGTTCGGAAAGGGGAGCAGGGCCGCTTTAAAGGGAGCACCAGGGAACAAGGGAGAGCAGAAGACGAGCAAGAGGGAGCACCGAGGGAGCAGAGAGGGAGCACTATGGGGCAGTGCAGGGGCGCAGCAGGTGGAAGCCTAAAATGGATCTCCCAGCCTTCGGCCTGAGCTGCCCTACTCGTTTTCAACAACTTTAGACTTTGGTACTTCCCAATGGGATCACCGGATCAGAGGCTTTCCAGCGAGCTGACCGGAAGAGAGGCTCCCCGCGGTGGATCGGCCAGCCCTGCCAATATATGGACATGGCGGACCTTGATCAACTAGATAGGCAATAATCTAGCCCTATCAAGCTAAATCCAAGGTAAAAGAGTGCCCTACACATCATAGCAATCCAACAATCTTTCTGATGAGTCTCAATACACTCAGCAACGTATATAGCGGAACTAAGGGGAAATCTGACTAGCCCTCATATTGACACACTTTGACGCACTGGGCCAAAGAATCATCTCATTCATCGATAAATAAAGCTTCATTAACAATTTTAGCAGCAAACTTACAGAAATACTTCATACACAGGCGGAAGAGAGTAGACGCGCTCTCGTATAGCTAGATTCAAGTTACTTTGCAGATGACCGCGCAGAAAATACATTAAAGGGCTCGAGACTTCTTTATTTAAAAAACATTACGATTGAATTCTGCAATTTATCGAGCATGTGTATATATTAACTGAACTACTCTAGAAAGTAGGAACTACGAAGGGAGGAAGAAGGTGAAAACTCTGGGTAACAGTACTGTTCCCTGTTTCCAACACAGACACCAGTCTACAGACGCGTTACTGACGATGATCTGATAACACAATATGTATATGTTGGAAGAAGACTGAATGCTATCGATCTCTATGAAGACAGAGGACTTTTGAATAAGATCATAAATCCTACTCTTAGTCCATCAATCACCCAGAGTAGCACTAGGACACCGCTTGGGCGCTACATCTGACATTTGCCTGAGTTGTTTACATAAGAAGAGCATGAGCATTATCCGCGCTTTAGGAGGGCAATGTTCGGCGTTGAAAATCTTGCTGTCCACCACCCCTCAGCAAGGCGTCAACGGGGGTCAAATTCGCTTCTCAGGCTTCTGAGACAACTTCTTCGAAGTTGCAGAAAAAGACTCGCCGTGCTGAACGAAGAGAGTCAGTCTGATAGTGGCAGTCGATTTTTTTTTTGAAAAGACAAGACAAAATTACCCCTATTTCATAGTGAGCTGGCCAGATTAGAATTACCAAAATCGAGGGTCCACCCTCTGCAAATTTTGCCCTGCAACCAACCAATTCGCTGGAGAAGCCTAACCACCACCCCACAAACCAAACAGTCATACATATAAATTTTCATTCCATTTAATCATGGCTAGACTACAGTCAGCAAACAAACGCAGGCAATCGACGAAGATGCGAAGCCTTCCGAAGCAGGAAACTACTTCCAAAGCCCCTTCCAAAGCCCCTTTCAAAGCAGCTGCCGTCAAAGCAACAGCTGCCATCGATGATTCAGCCCCGACGACAGCAGAAGTCAGGCATATCATTCGCTTGCGACCCAATTATACTCAATAAATCAGATTCACGGAGAAATCAGATTGGGTGAACCGGAATATATCGACTGGCCTGAGTAAGAGACTTCGTGATGAGGTCAAGACGTATCAGATGCAGTGCAGATTAGATGCTCAGCGAAGATCTCAGCAGTCTGCATGCGATCTTGATGCTCTTGTTAATGCAGCACTAGAAGGCGAGAAGCTTGAGGAGTTTGACTGTTTTGAACAGTAGTATATTTGATGATCATGAATTATAAAGTATATATTTTATTAAGTATACATTTACTCGAAAGTACCTGTCATATCAGTCAAAATAGTAGACATACGAAGTATTGACAAGGAAACAAATCAATCCGTATCTATATTTACTGTTATGTCCGCATGTCTGAAGTGACCGACTGCAAAATGATCCTTGTCACAAGCTCTCATCGTCATGTGCAAATAGGCTTCAAAACTCATGTCTTCCGCCAGCTTGTAATGTCTTTTGAGCCAGGCCTTAAGCACTGAAAAGAACTCTTCAATGAAATTGAAGTCAGAGGAGTAGAGTGACAGATATAGTAAGATCATACCGGCCTGACGGCATAGATCTTTGACTTCCTACTGATAGTTAGCAGGGCTCAGCTCGACGTCGACGTCACCCACCTGAGTGTGATGCACAGAAGCGTTGTCGAGAATCAACATCGATTTAGGCCCTGGAAAGCGACTGCATCTCGAGGGGGGATCATAGAGCTCTGAAATCACGCTGGAATCGCGCTGGAATTGATCCTGCAACACGTCAGATATACATGAAAGGGCCGTCTTTGTAAAACCTCATATTACATACCGAATGAAAGGAATTAAAGGTCTGTGGGATGGTGGTTAGGCTTCTCCAGCGAATTGGTTGGTTGCAGTGCAAAATTTGCAGAGGGTGAACCCTCGATTTTGGAAATTCTAAAATCTGGCCAGCTCACTATGAAATAGGGGTAATAATTAGTCATCGAATTTACTAGCTTAAAATCTCCATCTTCAGATATCTCAACAAGACATGCTCTTCTCTGAACCGAGATTTGTCCTTGTTTTATTATCGCAAGAGACACAGAGTTTCCGGCTGAAAAGAGGTATCGCTCTCCGATCACAAGTCGTTCCACCGACTTTCACTTTTATCGCCGTCGCAGTACTCGTTCGCAAGCTTCTTGATATCTCCGTGCCCACGATCACTCGCGATATCACATTAAACATTATAATTGTGCATCCCTGGAATTACTGTAAACATCTGCCCGGCTTTTATTTGGCTTCCGGTCATGCAGCCCTTAACCTCAGCGCTGTCCTTCCCACGTAGCCTGCGGTCCACATTTTATTCACGTATTGAAATATGAGAAAGGCTAAGGACCTGATTTAAGGAAAAGATTGCTCTGCACTCATTAAAGTCCAGGCTATCTCATGGGCGTCGGGGCAATTCCGATAAGCCGTAGGAGTCGTCTACGCTCTCAAATCCATATCTCTATGTTTTCGTTACAATTATGATGCATATTTGCATGAGCGAGAGCCGCTCCAGCTAGTAAAAGCTTCTCAATGTCTACCTTCCCCAAACTTTTGAAGCTCCATCTCTCTCTAGCAGGGTACCATCTGCAGCTTGGCTTGCTCGGAACATTTGCTCGATCTCCTGCGCTTCTCGAATCCTTCCCTGATCTAGAAGCACCGACCCAAGGCATATCATACTCCTCTGTGTGTGTGGGTTGTTCGGACCGAAGATCTTCCGCCGTGTTCGCAAAGCTCTGCGATGATATTGCTCGCTCTCTTCAGGCCGCTTGAGGTGGCGGAGAACAATACCGAGCATGTTGATGCAAGTGATCGTTTGGGGGTTGTCCTCACCTAACTGCGCCTCCCTGATGGCTAGACTATTCAGACTGATAGTTTCGCATTCCCATAATGCTTGCATTGCCAGTGCGTTGTTGCCTGTCTCATTGTGCCGTAAACCGATATCCTTGAGAGTCGCAGCGAGAACGTCCATCGTAAGTACCGCTTCTAAACTGCTCTTGCCAAATACTCGATTCTTTTTGATGAGAATAGCTCGCGACATGACTTCAGACTCTTCGAGCAAACCTTGCTCCTTCAAAATTTTGGCGAGACCATCCTCGGAGCGGAGCGTGTCGGGGTCGTTGTGACCCAAGATTTCCTTCTGATGTTGGAGCGCCCTTTCCTGGAGATTTCGACTTTCATTGTGCTTTCCCAGACGCGTCAGTACATTGGCGAGCCAGAACATCGAGCCTAATGTATTACGATTATGTTCGCCAATGGTCCGTACTCGGGCGTCCATGACTTCTCGGTGAAGTGTTGCAGACATGGCCCAGTGTCCGCGAAAATGTAGTAGTTGAGCAAGTTGAAACTTTGCCTCAATGGTTTCACTGTGATCGTCACCAAGAAGTGCGCTTCTTCTCTGAACAGCGTCTTCCAATCGCACGCGAAAACATTCCGAGACCATAGCGAGACGCGGATCTCCAGCGTCGCATTGTTGAATCCAGTCATTCAGAAGGCTTTGCGAAACGAGCAAATTACTGATAGAAAACCCGGCATTGTTGACGGCAACCGTGCGCTCGATGTACGCTAATAGCTGATCGGACTGTATGAATAGATACAAACGGCGCAAAAGGTCAATTGACGGTGGTCCAGACTTAACCAAATGTTGCACCCAGTACAAGGCTGCGTAATCAAGGAGGTCTTGAGGTACAGAATTGGGGTATTGTGTTGACGTCGTATTTGCAGAAAAATTTTTGAACACATCGAAGCTCAGATACGTAATGCAGGTGCTTGCAAGATGTCGATTTGCTTCGAACCTGTCCACTCGGAACTTGGCGACAGGAGTCGACTTCGAACTACAAAGCTCTTCCGAGGCAAGTAGGTACTCTTTGACTGTGAGATGTACCAAGCTTACCACAGGTTCAGATTGATCCTTGTTCGGCTCGGATACCCTCACAAGTGACCCACAAACATCCTCAAGAAACCCCCTTAGATCGATGACAAGGTCGTCGGAATGAATTTCTGTAGCTCCGAGACGCACAGCTAGAGCTGTGGCTAGCTCTGACATTGTCAAGTGACGTTCAGCACAGGCAAGCCAACTGAGCAAAAGCTGCGCAGCATTTTGTCGCCGACTAGGCTGGGTGAGCAACTTTTCCAAAATTCGACTGTACAATTGGCCGAGGCCGAGAGGAACATCACTTAACATTTGATTGATTTCGGATGCGAAGGTTGCTTTCTCAAGCGTCTCAATCATTAGCCGCGTCCACAGAAATTGTCCGTCAGCTTTTTCTATTAAAACTTGTTTGATTCGTCGAGCCAGAGTTTCGTTCGAGAATCTGGAAAGTGGAGGCCTCTCAACCGCCTTTTGAACGTACAGGATCATGTCTTGCTCTATAGCTTGCGGGGTTATTTCAACAGAAGGCCAGGCTGACAGCACAGGGCGAAGCCATGGTTCGCTTCGACTGAAGACCCCTAGATAAAGTGGCTGCATGGCGGCTAACTCAGTGATTTTCTGGAGCAGGCCAGAATGAGGCCCGTCGACACACTCGTCTAAGCCATCAATGATAACATATATTGCCGAAGAAGAACGCTCAATCATTGACTTGAAGAGACCCATCAGCCTGGAGAAGGATGTGGCTGTTTCCTGGCCACTTTTGATGATCACTTCGCGAGCCAGTTGCACGAGATCGGGGTTCCCAGCTACTAGCTGTGCAATGAGAGACTTCAGGATCCCGATGGAGGTTCTCTTCATCGAATGTCCATCGTCACAGAAGAAATATGAGACTCGGCTCCCTGGTTGATTTGAATTTAGATGTGCGACCAGAGTAGAGCAAAGGATGCTTTTACCGCATCTATAAAACTCTCAGTCAACGGACAAGACACGGCGTCGAGGGCCTAACGGAACGATAAACAACGTTACCCTGGTATTCCGTTCACCCACAACAGCTTCTGAGTACCCCCTGACCATGATTTGTACTCTGGTCTTTCGAAAAACCACATACCAGTGCACTCTGCATGCAGTCGCTGGAGTTTGTCGAGGTGGTCTTCTGTATCTGCAGCACCAAGCCACTTAAAGACCTCTAGGCATTCCAGGAGTTCGCGGTGAGAACTCTGCTGATGCCTCTCAGTTTTGGACTCGACAGCATGGCACGCGTTGGCTTCGACGTCGAGGATATCTCTGTGCTTTGACAACCTGGCAACGATCCTGCTTGAACAGACCTCAAAATCGCCCCAAATAATCTTCCTGAGCATAGAAAAGCCTGGGAAGCCATGGTGAGCTTCAGACTCAGACTGGAAAGGGGACATAATACTGACTTTTTCTGCCAAAAAAGGTAGTTGCGAGGATACAAAAATCCATCAGATCACTATACACCGCGGCAAGCATGTCGCGCAGCCGAACATTGTCTGAGAACAGGCCTGCGTACAGCTGCATTCTAGGCAAGTGATCGCCAAGATCGTTCAGGACCTTAGCAAACATATCTAGGTAGTTTAGGGCTCTACGTGAGACCTAGAAGAGAATAGTAGGTGATGCTGCTCCAATCTTGGAGGACTGCAATGACTGGAATACGTATACTTACTACTAGAAGTAGGTTGACGGAGCCCCACAGAATTGCCACTGCCATGTGGCTGTTACTGTAGATTTTCATGACCTCTTCGAATTGGGCTACGCGGTCGAGAAAGCCCCGAAATCTCCCATAGAAACGGACAATCGCTTTCTTATTTGTTTTGCTCTGCAGCACCTGCAAATGCTCGAGGACGTTTTCGACTGACTCGGCGGAGGCAATATCCGCCAGTTGGTCTTGCATGTAGTGTTCCAATGCATATCGCCGGGCGTTTTGCCATGCGAGGTCAATGGGATCCACATTCTTAAGCAGGGGACTGCTGATCGGCGTTGCTCCAGATCAGTACAGTCTTACAGTATGATAATTGCATATGGAGTTTCCTGGACAAACCTAGAAGCGGCAATTGTTGAAGGGCATGGCGAAACGGGCTTAGTCGAGCCGGGTCCAGACATTGAAAGAGCAAAGAACGTTCCTCGCGGACGACAGAGCTCGGCTTGTGCTGATAATTTTTCACGGTAAATTCTAATGCGAGGAGGCCTTAATACATACAAGTCGAAGTTCCGTTGTACATCTTGACGACCTAACAATACGCACTTTTTGAAAGGCTGCCGACGCGAAAGCGCCACGAGGCGACCAATCACGAGATGCGTAAACCGCCAAAGGCATAAGTATAGTGCTCAGCGAAGTCGACATGCAGGGCAAACTTGAGGCCGGCTTAGGTAGAGGGTCTGTGTAGTGGGCGACTGGGTCTTTCTTGTAAATATGGGGGCCGGTGCATTAAACGTGGGTATGTAGCTTCAGATATAATGTAGGGCGGGCCATTCCAAACCGCCTATTTGAATCACCTATTCCGTACGCCAGACGGAATACGCAGCAACGAGCCAAACACCAAGGCAATTGAAGCCAGGCTCAATGAATTCCGTTCAAGCTCCAGCGTGCTGAGCCCCTGCACTGCCCCCTTTGCTCCCTCGCTAACGCCTGATTTATCAATATTTTCCCCAGTTGTTCCCTTGCTCCCTTGTCGCTTCCTATATCGTGCCTGCCAAAGTTTCTCGGGTCGTTTCGGAAAAATCACCAATCACCGTTTCTGTCGAAACGTCAAAAAGTTCATTTTTGACACTTTGTATTGATTTAGACGACTCGTATCGCGTTCAATCAATTTGTCTCTCATTTTAAACATAGCTCAAATGTTATGAATTTATGGTTCTCAACTCGTGCTTAATTTTAGTATCTTCAAGTGTGATCTCTGTTGCTTGAAAGTCCATTGCTGGTTCACTCAAATCGTAAAAATCGCAAAAATTTTCGAAAATTCTATCCTTGCGGAAAATCGAAAATCACTTTTTAATTTGTGCGATGAACACGACTTATTTTGCATAGCTTCTGTTAACGCACAAGATCTTTATATAATTCAACTCTTTCTATATAAACATATTATAGTATTCTCTACTATCTAGAGTTTACTTGAAGTCTACAAATCGAGTGTATGTGAAATTCTTGAAGATCTGAATTGAGATTTCAGAAAGTGCGCAAAATTTCACAAATTGTCTCGGATCGCGACCAGAAATACAAGATAACATATAAATATATATATGAAAAGTCCGAAGAATACAACCACATCATACATGAAAAGGACCGTAAACCAAAAAACCAAGAAAAACAAAACCCCCAGACTAAAAAAGAAAAGAAAAACCAACCAACTCCTTCAAAATCAAACAATATCACCACGCCTAACCACGGACCACGACCGATTTCCCCTCCGATAAAATTTCCTCAACCCGCCAAACCCAAGGGAAAAAACCCACCAAAAACCGAATAACCGAGATATTCTATGTAGAAGAAATCGAAAAGGAAGGGAAAAAAACCATTCACAAACCGTTACAAAACAAACATAACCAGATATTTCAAAAACGGGCAAAGTTGGGGGGAAAGAATAATGATATGTTGTGTATCCCTTTCTCGTTCTCTCCCCTCCCTCTCCCCCACAACAACCAACTCTACCACCACCACACGCGCACCTCGTTTCCTCAACTCCAGCGCCCCGTCGTCCCCCTTCTTTTTGCTTTTTGCTATTTTGATCTAAAAAATTCCTATACAGATCCGTTGGAAGAAGAAAAATCATAGGGGGGAGGAATCAAATGGGGAGGGAGGGATGGGAGGGATGGGATGGGATGGGATGGGATGGGATGGGACGGTTGGTTGGTTGGTTGGTTGGTTGGTTGGTTGGTGGTTGGTGGTGGTGGATTTTGGGGAGGAGGAGATTGGGGAGGAGGAGATACGTACTGTACTGTTGATGGGGGGGGGGATGTTTGTTTGATACGGTACTGAAGGGGATGAGGAAATAAAAAAACGTGAGGTGCTGTGATCGGGTTATGGTGGATGCTCCTGGTCCTGCTCAGTTGAGAAAGAAAAACAATCGATTTCTTTGTATGGATGGGCTGGCTATTCTCACGGGTTTCAAGGTAGGGTCGTTTGCTTGTTTTTGCCTGTTTCGCATTTTTTCTACGTTCTAAGCTTTGCAGCACTGGCGAAATCCTGCAATGGATACTATTGCATCGTACTGCCCGTGGGCAATGCATCTGCCAGTTCAATATTAATGCTCCGGCATCGGATCCCAATCCGTGGGTATGCATATAGTAGCCCAAGTAACCGACACCATCTTCCTAGGACGCCCGAACCCCAATGCAGCATTAATCCCTCCAAGATGCACTTTCCAATCCCACATCACGATCCTAACCGCCATCCCCCAACGCCCCCAGCACCCTCGCCACCCTCCTAACCCCCCTCCTCACCTTCCCTCCCGCACTCCCACTCAAAATCCCTTTCCCGGCCTCCCCTTCCACCTCTCCCTTTGGGGGCCACTCGCCATCTGCTTTCAAGCCCGCCACCATGGCTCTCACGACGTCTTTGAGGTTGATCGGCACCGTCGGGGTGAGGCCTTGCACGACGACTCTACTGTAGATGGCGGGATAGGTGTGCGGGGATATGGAGGCGCGGATGGGGTGGGTAGGAGCCAGGATGGGGGGTGCGAGAGGGAGAAGGGGAGGTGGTGGTGGTGATGGAGCGGATGGGGGTCCCAGATGTAGGGGGGAGCGTCCGTTGGTAGGGAGGGGAGATGCGCCGTCGACTTGGTATGGGCTTTGCGGTAGTGCGCCGCTCCATGCGTCTCTCCTCTCGACCCAGATCCTGAGCCCCTCGTTCCAGGCCATCTCTTCATGGAGCTTCCTGTGTCTTTTG
>JAABUL010008214.1_pt1 | contig 10750 bp, 9 predicted proteins | sample 5559151 | NCBI WGS metagenome assembly JAABUL01 (sample SAMN10711876, study PRJNA513368) | rock metagenome | isolation source: Antarctica rocks | place: Antarctica: Victoria Land, Pudding Butte sud | reverse complement strand
TTTCTCCGCCTGCTGCAAGATGGCGACGATCTGCTCGTCGGTGAACTGGCTCTTCTGCATCTGAGTATTCTACCTTTCGGGTCGATACTCACTTCGCAAATGGTACAGTTCTCGGGGGGAAGGTCAGCTGTAGGTGCAGGTGTAGGAACCGGCGCGGGCGGAAGGCGAGGCGGCAAAGCCAAGAAGCGCGGCGGAGAAAAGCAAGGAGAAAACCTTTATTTAATAAAGGCGTTTGCGGGCAGGGGATAACACAAAACGGGGCGAGGTAGGCATGGGCGTGAACCTTCGGTTGTTGTGGGTGCTGCGGCTAGGCGAATTGCTTACAATTCTGTCTTACAATACAATCTTATCACAAGTTGGGCAGGCTGTCAAGCGGTTTTTTCTTCATGGGGTGCTGTTCTTCTGCTTGCTTGACTTCCATGCATAAATAGGGAGTAAGTGTTGCAGAGAACTCGCCCCATGCAGGAAACCGACGCCCTCGCTCTCGCACGCCATGCCATTCTGGTCTCGCTGCAACTGACTTTGCCCATTATGATCTTGTCTTTGATCATTGGAGTTGTTATCTGCCTCTTTCAAGCGGTCACCAGTTCAGAACCTGTTCCTTCTCGGTGGAAAACGTCGCCGCCTATATCTTCACATGGCATAAAGCAAACCCCGTTTGAGCGTGCGCCCCTGCGCCGCGTGGGAAACTCCTACACAGCTTTTACCCCTCGGAGTTGATCACTTTTGATGCGGGTCAGCAGAGCCAGTCCGCCGCCGTCGCGCCGACCGTGGTTGTGACTCGCCTCACAGGGTAAACTTATGCATTGGTCTTGGGCCGCGTCGCGCGCATCGCCCGCCTTCGGGTATAATGCACACACCAACCCTTTCCCGCTAAGAAAGTCTACTCATGCCCGATAACAGCCCCGTCCGCGTCCTTGTGTGGGACGAAGCCCCGCACCATGCCCCCAAAAGCGTTTATCCCAACAGCATCAACGGCGCGATTGTGGATGGCCTCAATGCCCTCGGCGACGGCCAGATTGTCGCCACGGCCGTCAATCTGGAAGACCCCGACCAGGGCATCAGCGACGATGCCCTTGCCACCCATGATGTGCTGATGTGGTGGGGCCATGCCCGCCATAATGAAGTGACTGAGGAAACAGCTCAGCGCATCAAAGCCGCCGTGCACAAAGGCCTCGGGTTTATCACCTTGCATTCTGGCCACTATTCCAAGCCGTTTCAAGCTGTCATGGATGCCACCGGCGACCTGTGCGGCGGCTGGCGCGAGGCGAGTGATCCCGCCGATACCGAGGAAATCCGCGTCTGCGCTCCCCACCATCCCATTGCTGAAGGCATTGAGGACTTTACGCTGCCCGCCGAAGAAATGTACGGCACGCCCTTTGGCGTCCCGCCTGTAGAGACCATCGTCTTTCAATCCTACTTCCCTTTGGGCGGCGAATACTTCCCCTCGTTTGCCACCACCGTAGGCGAAGGCATCGACCCTGACTTTAAGTGCGGGCCGGGCGGCGGCGCGAACCGAGGCAAGGGCGCGGGGCGCGTGTTTTACTTCCGCCCCGGCCATGAAACCTATCCCACCTACTTTGACCCGACGGTGCGGCGCATCCTGCGCAATGCCGTGCTGTGGGCCGCCAAGAGAAAGTAACCTATGCCCACCTGGAAACGCGCCCTTGTTGTCGGGGCCTCCTCGGGCATCGGGGAGGCTGTTGCCCGCGACCTTCTCGCCGCCGGAACACAGGTCGCCTGCGTGTCCCGCCGGGGTATATGCCCCGAAGGCGGCATCGGCTTCGCCCATGATGTGCATGACATTGATTCCGTTCCCGCGCTCTTTGCCGAAATCACGCAAACGCTGGGCGGGCTGGACTTGATTGTCTACGCGCCGGGCATCATGCCTGCTGTCGCCCCGGATGAATACGACACGGCCAAAGACGCCGACATTATCGCCGTCAACCTGACCGGCGCGATTGCCTGGCTGAACCCTGCCGCCGTGCGCTTTGAAAAAGCGCGGGCGGGAACCATCGTCGGCATTTCCAGCGTGGCGGGCGACCGGGGACGGCGCGGCAACCCGGTCTACGGCGCGACCAAAGCCGCCCTCAATGCTTACCTAGAGTCCCTGCGCAATCGCATTGAGCGAGCGGGCGCGTTTGTCGTGACCGTCAAGCCCGGCCCGGTGCAGACGCCCATGACGGCAGGCCTCAAAATGCCCGGCATGATCCCGGCTGACCAGGCCGCGCGCGAAATATTGGCCGCCGCCACGGGCAAAGTGCGCGTCGCTTATGTGCCCGGCAAATGGCGCGTCATCATGGCCGTCATTCGCGCCATTCCAGCCCCTCTCTTCAAATATCTAAATATATGAGCACGCTGACCCTTCCCCCCGACAAATTGGAGCACGTGGAAGGGTGGGGCATGGCCTCGTCTTCCCTGAGCCATGTGTACCGCCCGACCACTGTAGACGGTATCCGCGATGTCTTCCAAGTCGCCCGCGAGTCTGGCCGCACGGTCGGGCTGCGTGGCGCGGGACGCTCGTATGGCGATGCCTCGCTCAACAGCGAAGGCATTGTTCTTGACCTCACCCGCATGAACCGTATCCTGGCCTGGAACCCGGATACGGGCTTGATGACCGTGGAACCCGGCGTCACCATTCAGCAGATATGGCAGTACGCTATCGAAGACGGCTGGTGGCCGCCGGTCGTGTCCGGCACCATGTACCCGACCCTGGGCGGGGCGGCGGGCATGAATATTCATGGCAAGAACAACTGGAAAGTCGGCCCGCTAGGCGACCATATCACCGAGTTTGACCTCTTGCTGCCGACGGGCGAAACCAAGACCTGCACCCGCGAGCTGCATTCGCAGCTTTTCTTTGCCGCCATCGGCGGCTTTGGCATGTTGGGTGTCTTTACGCGCCTGACTTTGCAGATGAAGAAAGTTTATTCCGGCCTGCTGGACATTCACGCGTACCCCGTCAAAAACTTTGACGACCTGTTCGCCAAGTTTGAGCGCGACCTGCCCCACTCCGATTACCTGGTCGGCTGGATTGACTGCTTCGCACAGGGGAATGCTTTGGGGCGCGGGCAGGTGCATCGCGCCAATTACCTCGCCCCCGGCGCAGACCTGTCCCCCGCGCAGACCCTGCGCGTGACAAATCAGGAGCTGCCCGACAGCATCTTAGGGATTGTGCCCAAGTCCATCATGTGGCGCTTTATGAAGCCGCTGGTCAACGACATGGGCGTGCGCGCCACCAATGCGGGCAAGTATCTGTCCAGCGCCCTGCACGAGTCCCACTCTCGCCAGACCCACGCGGGCTTCGCATTTCTGCTGGATTATGTCCCCCACTGGAAGCGCGCCTACCAGCCCGGCGGATTGATCCAATACCAATCGTTTGTCCCCGCCGGTGAAGCGAAGCGCGTCTTTTCCCAGCAGCTCACCCTGGCTCAAGAGTACAAGCTCGTCCCGTATTTAGGCGTCTTCAAGCGCCATCGTCCTGACGACTTCCTGATGACCCACGCGGTGGACGGCTATTCGCTGGCTTTAGATTTCGCCGTCACCCCCGAGCGACGCGGCGGCTTGATGAGCCTGGCCGCCGAAATGGACCGCCTGGTTGTGGATGCCGGAGGCCGCTTTTACTTCGCCAAAGACAGCGCCCTGCACCGCATGTCCCTGGCCGATGCGATGGGCGCCGACCGGGTCAGCCAATTTCAGGCCTTGAAAGCGCAGTGCGACCCCGAAAGCCTTCTGGAAACCAACCTTTACCGCCGCCTGTTTCACGACAGCGACCAGTGACAGCCTCTCCCGTTCTTACGCCTGCTGCGAACGCGGTGTCTACGTGTTGCCCCGGCTTGCCAAGCGCATACCAACGACGGAAGAAATCCTTCCGTCGTTGGTATGCGCTTAACACACGCTTACTCATGGCTAGCTGCACCAGCGAGAGACGTGTGCCGGTGGCCAAAATTGATCCGGCCCCGGTTGCTTTGTCCCCGGCAAAAGCCACTGCCAAAAGACAGTGCTCCCGCTGCGTCTTATCAGTGTCACGGGGTTGAAACCCGTGCTAACTCTACAAAACCCACCTTCGTGGGTTAAGAACAACCCCCGCTTAACCCACGCCCTCCGGGTCTGCCAGTGCAGCAGGTGGGTTTCGTAATGCTAGGCCCGCATTTCAATGCGGGATGTGTAATGCCAACGGCGCATTTTAATGCGGGATTATGTATGGGGCATGTGCGGGAGACATAATGCCGCTCGTGTCTTGTGATGCGGGAGACGCAGCGGCGATCTATGCAGCAAAGCCGTGAAGGCCTACAAAGGCTTGCGGTAGAAGAAGGGGCGAAGCATCTCAAAGCCGGTGGCCCGATGATTGGAAAGGCGCTCCGTGCCTCCGACAAAGAGGACGCCGCCGGGACGCAGGGCCGTATAAAAGCACTGGTAGATGCGCTCTTTGGCATCGTCGTTGAAGTAAATCACGACATTGCGGCAGAGGATTAGGTCGTACTCGGCTTTGGGGTAGGGGCCGACGAGGAGGTCGTGCGAGCCGAACATCACGCGGGCGCGCAGGTGCGCCTTTGGCTGGTAGGTGCCGCAGACTTCGTGAAAATGCGCCTGCCTGCGGGCGGGGGAGATGTTGACCATGTCGGCCGCGCTGAACGAAGGACAGCCTGCTTTGGCGAGAACGGCCAGATCAATATCGGTGCCCTTGATCCGGTACGGCCCGGCAGCGTTGGCCTCGTGCAGCAGCATCGCGACGGTGTAGGCTTCCGCTCCATAGGAGCAGCCGGCGCTCCAGACCGAAAGGCCTGCCGCCTTGCGCTGGGTAAGAAGGCTGGGAATCACCTCTTTCATCAGCTCCTCAAAGCGGTTCGGGTTGCGCAGCAGCTCGGTGACATTGATCGTCATCCGGTCCAGGAAGTCCGCCAGCCGCGCCGGGTCGCGCTCCACCAGGGACGCATACGCCGAAAACGAGCTGCACCCGGCTTTTTCGGCCAGCGAAGCGATCCGGCGGCGCATTTGGTCGGCTTTATATTCACCAAGCCGGATGTTTGTCTTGCGCTCCACGCGCTGCTGGAAACCGGCAAAGTCAGTTTCCCCAAATCCTAGAAGCGGGGCGCACGATGCTGTTCCCGGAGTAAGAGCGTTAGGTGGAAGAGACAAGGGTGCGCTCCGTTTCCGCCCCATTTTGGCCCGCGCCCACGCGCGAAACGGCTTTGGCGATGTCAACGATAAGGGCAACGCGCCCATCTCCCAGGATGGTCGCCCCGGAAAGGCCGGGAATGTCGCCAAGCAGCGCCCCAACGGACTTGATGACGACCTCTTGTTCGCCCACCAGAGCGTCCACGCACAGGCCGACCTGCCGGTCGCCCGTGCCGGTCACGACAACATACGAGTCGTCCGCGATGCATTCGGGCTGTGTCGCGCGGGAACTGCCGCAGAGAAGGTCGGCCAGGTTCGCCAGCGGGATGGTGCGTCCGCGCAGGTTGATGACCGCCTGCCCTCCCAGCGACCGCCGCGCGGTCTCGCCGTCGCCTGTCCCCAGCCGCAGCATTTCAATGACGTTTCCCAGCGGCAGCACATACGTCCCGCCGCCTGCCTCCACCAGCACGGCGCGAACAATGGCGAGCGTCAGCGGCAGATGGATGGTGAACCGGCTGCCGCGCCCGATGACGCTGTCCACGAGGACGCGGCCCCCGACCCGTTCCAGGTTGGACTTGACGATGTCCATGCCGACGCCGCGTCCCGAGATGTCGGAAAGCACGGCGGCGGTGGAAAAGCCCGAGGCGAAGATCAGGCCCAGCGCATCCCGGTCGGTCATGGCCGCCGCCGCATCGGTAATCAGGCCTTTGCGAACAGCCGATGTCTTGAGACGGGCAGGATCCATGCCGCGCCCGTCGTCCTCAATCGCGATCACAATATGGTTTTCCTCATGCCGGGCCGACAGGGTCACGACACCCAGAGAAGGCTTGCCCGCCGCCGCGCGACCTTCCGGCGTCTCAATCCCGTGATCCACCGAGTTCCGCAGCAGGTGAATAAGCGGGTCGCTCAGGACTTCCAGCACAGTGCGATCCAGCTCGGTCTCGCCGCCCCGCATCTCAAACTGCACCTCTTTGCCCGTCTTCTGCGCCAGGTCACGCACCATGCGCGGCATCCGCTGGAAGACGCCGTCAATGGGCAGCATGCGGGCCTTCATGATCTGATCCTGAAGCTCCGCCGTGACGCGCGCAACGCGGTGCGTCGTTTCCAGAAGCTGCCCGGCTTCCTCATCGCGCGGGTACCGCCGGTGCAGTTCGGCGCTGATCCTGTGTATCTGCGCGCGCTCAATGACCAGCTCGCCCACAAGGTTGAGCAGGCTGTCCAGCCGCGAAACCTCCACCCGGATTGTCTGCGAGGCGGCGGGCTTGTCAGCGGCAGGTTTGTCCGCGCCCGGCTTGTCTTTGTCCACGCCGGGCTTGTCTAAAGCGGGGCTGTTCACAGTGGGCGTGTCCGGCACGGGCGGCGCTGCTGCCGGGAACGTGTCCGGCACGGGCGGGGCATCAGCCGCCTCCCAAAGCCGCACCGTGACCACCTCAAGTTCGGAAAGTTCACCCAGGACGGCTTCAATCCGGTCGCGCTGGGCTTCGGCGGCAAAGAGCAGGCGGAAAGTCTGCCCGAACTCCTCCGTCTCTAGGGCATCCTCGCCGGGATCGGAAGCGAGCACGGTGCCCAGCGGCTCCAGGGCGCTGAGCACCATCCAGGCGCGCACCGACTTCATTAGGCAGTCGTCAGAGAGTGTAACGGCAACCTGGTAGATGCTCAGGCCAGCCTCTTGCGCGGCTTCCACGCCGCCCTGTTCATGTTCGCGCAGGGGAAAAGGGGTCTCTGCCCCCGGCTCTGTGGAGGCCGCCGGTTTCACGGATATTGCGGAGAGGGCAGCCGCCGAAGTGCCTGTCCGCAGCGTGTCCAGGCGGGCAACCAGCGTGGGAATGTCTTTGTCCGTCGCGCCCGTATCCGTCCCGGAGCTTCCGACCGAGTCCACCAGAGCCGCAAGGGCATCCAGGCAGTCCAGCAGAACATTCACGATTGGCGTCGTGACTTCAAGCTGATCGAGCCGCAGGGCGTCAAGGATGTTCTCCATCTCGTGGGTCAGGTCGCCAATCGCGAGGAAACCCATCGCACGGCTGGAGCCTTTGAGCGTATGGGCCGCGCGGAACAGAACTTGAAGCATCTCCGAAGTATGGTTGCCACGTTCCATTTCCAGGATATTGGTTTCCAGCAGGACAAGCTGTTCGCGGCCTTCATCAAGAAAGACATCTAAATATTGTGACATGTCCGGGTTAATCATCGTATGTACCTGTGTTATCTCTTGCGTTGTCGTTAAAGCTTGTTATGTTCCGGCAGGCAGCTTCGTGCAATGGCCGGCGCAAGGGCGGTCAGCGGCAGCAGGCTGCCGACGCTGCCCAGTTCGAAGGCGGCTTTGGGCATGCCATAAACGACGCAGGTAGTCTCATCTTCGGCCAGGGTGCGGCCGCCTCCGTCTTGGATCAGTTTCATTCCGCGGGCGCCATCTTTGCCCATGCCGGTCAGCAGAACGGCAAGCAGGTGCGCGCCGTAAAGGCGGGAAAGCGAAGCAAAGGTGATGTCTACGCAGGGCCGGACGCCGTGAACCGGCGGCTCCGTGGTCAAGCGTGCCACCCCCCGGCATCAAACTGCAAATGGAACCCGCCGGGCGCGACCAGTATCTGCCCTGGGTGCAGCCTGTCCCCGTCCTGCGCTTCCTTTGCCGTGAACGGCGAGGTCTGTTCCAGGCGGCGCGCGAGCGAGGCCGTAAAGCCCGGCGGCATGTGCTGGATAATGACAATCGGCAGGCCAAGATCAGCGGGCAGCGCGGGAATGAGCGTCTGCAGCGCGCGTGGGCCGCCCGTAGATGCGCCGATCACGAGCGCCTTGATCTGTTCACGGCCCGCCCGAAGCCCACTTCCGTTCTCCGGTGCAGCGGGGCGGCCTCGTGGCACTGTATTTTTGTCTGCGGGCGCGGGCGGGAGAACGGCAGATCGGGGAGCGACGCTCGCCCGCGCCGCCGCTTTAACCTTGGCAATCAGCTCCGTTGCGATCTTCTCTATGTCCAAAGAAATAGAGCCGGAGGGCTTGCCGACAACATCCACCGCGCCCATTTCCAGGCAGCGCAGGGTCGCATCCGCCCCGGCCTGAGTGAGGGAAGACAGCATCAGAACCGGGGTCGGGCGGCGCTGCATGATTTGTGCAAGAGTGCCGTACCCATCCAAAACAGGCATCTCAACATCCAGGGTGATGACATCCGGGCAGAGCGTGGTGAGCTTGGCAAGCGCGTCCGCTCCGTCTCGCGCCTGGCCCGCGACGCACAAGGCCGGATCACGCGCCAAAATCTCGGTGACCATCTTGCGCATAAAGGCGGAGTCGTCCACCACCAGCACGCGGATGGGCGAGGCGGTCATGGCTCCCGATCCTCCGTTAGTTGTCGGCATGGAAGGAACCGGGTGTTTCTGTTGCTGCCAGCGTCAAGGTTTGTGGAATGTCCAGCAGCAGGATGAGGCGATCGGATTCGTCCTTGTTGTCGCCTTTGCGACGCCCCCCCGGCACGCGGCCAATTCCCGTGAGGCAGCGCAGGTCGGCGGAGGCGAGCAGGGCAGAGGGCGGCTCTATCGCCGAATCCGGCAGACGCAGGACTTCGGAAACAGAGTCCACGACTAATCCTGCTGTCAGCCCTGCGGCTTCCACAATCACGATGCGCGCCGATTTTTGCTTGTCGGCTTGCAGGGACGGCAGCCCGAAGCGTGTTCTTAAATCCAGCACCGGCAGAATGCGGCCACGCAGGTTCATCACGCCTCGGACATACGCAGGCACGTTCGGCACCTGCGTGATCGGCTGCGGCGTCAGGACAGTATGGATACAGGCGATGTCTACGCCGTAAATCTCGTCGCCCAGATGCAGCGCCACCACCTGTCGCTCGGTTTCGTTCCCCGCAGACGTGCAGCCTGGTTTTTCTAGAAGAGCTGTGTTCATTATTGTTTCCTGTGTTTGGTTCCGGCTCTGCGGCAGGTAAGCGCCACAGAGCCGTTTGCATAGAGAGATACTTTCTCAGGCGGCCTTGCGGAGCGTCAGGGTAGGCTTTGTGCTGAGCAGTACACTGGAAGCAGGCTGTGCCCCCGATCCTTCCACCTGGAACTGAGCCACCAGCGCGGAGAGCGTCTGTGCCACGCCCGACAAACCAGACGCCGACACCACAAGCGCCTCCACTGCCGCCTCCTGCTGCGCCGTCGTTCCCGCCACCGTCTGCACCGAAGCCGAGACCTGCTCCGAAGACGCAGACATCTCCTCCGCAGCCGCGCTGCTTTGCTCGATCACCGCCGCCACCTCCGAAATCGTCTGCGTCACCCCCTGCGCAGAAGCCGACATCTCCTCCGATGCGGCGCTGATCCCAAGCACGCGACCAGACATCTCTTCCACAACACCCCGGATCCGCTCTAAAGCTGCCCCGGCTTCCCCCGCAAGAGCTGTTCCCGCCGTCACTTCCCGCGTTCCCGACTCCATTGCCGTCACCGCGTCCCCCGTTTGGCGCTGCATCTCGCCGATCAGCGTCCCAATGTCCTTGGTCGCCGCCGTGCAGCGCTCCGCCAGCTTGCGCACCTCGTCGGCGACCACGGCAAAGCCGCGTCCCGCCTCGCCTGCCCGTGCCGCTTCAATGGCGGCGTTGAGGGCGAGCAGGTTGGTCTGTCCTGCGATCTCGTCAATGGTGTTGACAATGCCGCCGATCTGGGCCGAGGTCTGCCCCAAAGAGGCGATGACCTGGGCGGACTGCGAGACGGCTCCCTGGATGCGCTGCATTCCGGCGACGGTCTGCTCGACGGCTTGTGTTCCTGCGGCGGCGGTTTGGGTGGCCTGGTCCACGGCGTGTCCTGCGGCTTCGGCTTCTCGGGCGACGCCCTGGACGGCGGCGGCGAGTTCTTTGACCTGTTCGGCCCCTTCGGCGATGGAGCTTGCCTGTGCGGCGCTTCCCTGGGCGATTTCTCCGGCTCCGCGTGCGGACTGCTCGGAGGCTTGTGCGACTTCGCTCATGGTGGCGCTGATCTCTTCGGTGACGGCCCCAATCTGCTGAAGGGCGCCGGCCAGCGTCCCGGAGGCTGCGGTCACCTGAGCTGCGCTGCTCGTGACCGTCTGAACAAATTGCCGCAGATTGGCGATCATCGCCGCGAAGGCATGGCCCAGCACGTCTTCTTCCGATTTGGGCGTGATGGACTGCGCAAGGTCGCCGTCGGCAATCGCCTCGGCAACACGCGCCATTTCCACCTGATAAGCGATCAGCGCCCGGAACGAATCTGCGATCTGCCCGACTTCATCCACCCCGCCCACCGTCACCAGATGCCCACTGTTGCCGCGCGCGAGCTGCCGGGCCGCTTCGGAAATCTCCAGGATGGGGCGTGATGTGCGGCGGGCAATCACGTAAACCAGGGTAACCATCAAGGCCACCGAAAGAAAGCCCAGAAGAAGCGCGCGCGTCCTCAGAACATTGACCGGGGCCAGGATTGCCGCTTCGGGGACGTTCATGACGACCTTCCAGCCGGTCATCGGGGCAGTGGCCCAATAAACGCGGCGCGCCTCGCCGTTGATCTGCATGGAGCCGAACCCTTCCGGCTTAGAAACTGTATAGAAAGTTTGGCTTTCTTCCGAAAATATGGGCATGGAACAGTCACCCTGCCCCCGAAAAGCCTACTCAACCGACCTGACCGACGCCCAATGGCAGCTTGTCGAGCCACTC
>JAABUL010008211.1_pt1 | contig 10755 bp, 14 predicted proteins | sample 5559151 | NCBI WGS metagenome assembly JAABUL01 (sample SAMN10711876, study PRJNA513368) | rock metagenome | isolation source: Antarctica rocks | place: Antarctica: Victoria Land, Pudding Butte sud | reverse complement strand
ACGAGCGGGTTGCGGAAGGGGCGATGCGGAGTCTTGGGGCACGGGGTAGGGGAAGGGGAAGGGGGAGGGGAGGCGGAGGGGGGAAGGTGGATGATGGGAGAAGGAGGTATGGGAAGAGGGCTGTCCCGGGTAGGGTGTGTGAGGGGTGTGGTGGGGAGGGGCTCAAGATTTGGAGGAGGGGTCCGGGGGGAAAGGGGACTCGTAAGTGATCGTGGTGGAGAGAAAGGGGACGGGATGAAGCTGATAAAGTTGGTGGGCAGTGTGTAATCCATGTGGGGATCAGTACCTCGCTGGTACGCTGGGGGATCTTAAAGCCCCCGGGGCGGGTTCGCTGAACGCGGACGTGGAGGAGAAGCCTGAGCAGAGTGATCAAGAGGCTCTTGAGATTGGCGAAGGATCGGAACCTCAGCTTGAGCCGGATCGGAGGGGTGGAGCGGTGAAGGAAAAGGCGGAGGTCCACGCCATGGCTGAGCGACCTCCTCAAACAAATGTGGAAAACATTCGTGAAATACCAGCGACCATCATCACTCCGACATCAACAGTAGCAGCGACTCAGACCGTCATCGAGGTCCTCAATCCGAAGTCTGTCATCCCGACGCAAACAGATGGAGTCGGTAAGGAGTCAGAGGCTTCCCCGGCTGTTGAGTTGGGAGACGGTATGGCACCTGGACAGCAAAGCACCCCTGCAAAGCAGGCGGAGGCGGAGAAAATGAATGTTGATGGGTGATGTGTACTGTTCATCGATGCAAGACGGGCTCTGGCTCGCTCAAGATGCGGCTTTCGCTGAGATTGAATCCTGGACTTCGGTGTCAACCCTGGGAAGCTTCTTGCTGATCCAGCACATGACTCCAATATATAATGGAAGTAGGGCTGTCATTCCTACCGCGTACTGACTTCCTCTTGAACAGATTTACGACTCCAAAGAAAAAATCGCTTACCGCTATCAGCCGCCAAGCGGATTCGGCCCAAACCCAAAAAACGCGAGTTCTGAAACGCCACGACGCGTCATCCAATGTTTCACCTCACAAACCCCACCTTGCTCTCCTCTTTCGCCGTCGGCAGAGATTCAGGGCGGACGAGCGGGATAACGATAGAGTTTCGGACGGTTTGTTTACGAGCTTGAATATGCGCGGGGAAGGGAGATTGGGATGGCGAGATAAGCTGTCAACAGCGTATGGGGGTGACGAGAGGACTCGCTCAACCTGTATCTAAGCTGTGTTATGCCTTGTACTACTGCTACTACTGCAATCGTGTCTTGGTGTGCTTGAGGAGCGAATCCGAACCATCGGAGTTGGAATTGGTGAAACATTGCTAGTGCTAGACGCAGTGACCTCTGGGATTCCCGCGGGACTTTTCACCCTGATCACCCCATTCGACTTGGCATATCACAACTCAATCTCTCACACTCCCAATCGTGTTCGACACTAGCCGAACAATCCCTTGTGCACCTACAAACATTGCGACCCGAATTTTGGCCGTCTTGATGGCTGGAAGACGACTTTGACCGAGACGTGGGGCGGCTGTCGTTCCAGTCGGGTGTAGAATCATCCTTCATACTGTGGGTGAGTCCACCGTTCCTGCACCTATACCTGCACAATCTCCCATCGCCTTCCCAACTAAGAGTGGTACTAGGAGCCATGATGTACACCCCCACGCCTGTCGCCCGTCGTCCCCGTCCACCCGGATCCCTCACTCGACCCCGAACCGTCCTCGAGCAACCCGGATCCGGAAAAGCACTTCCATCCCACCCCTCTGTCTCCTCATCCCTCGCTTCCTCCTCCTCTCAGCCCGATGCCCCTTTGTCCACCTATATCCGGCGACGACAGGAATATTCGCGCACTGGACTGGCTCGGATCAGTGCGAGTCCCGGTGAAGTGGGCGATGTGAGCCTTGGGCTCGACGTCGAGGAGTCGAAGCCGATTGGTCTAGGTCTCCTATCGAGTGTTGTCGAACCGTCCCCGCCACCGCCGTATGGGATTACCCTGCCTGATGCGCCCACGCCACCCAGACAGGACTCGGGAGTGCTCACTAGGCATTCGTCGGAGTTTAGGCTGGAGATGGAATTGGAGGAAGATGAGGGGGAGATGAGTGAGGAGGATGTGAAGGTGTCCCTCCGGGCGATGCGGGAATCTTTGCGGCTGCGAGAGGATGGTCTGTCCCTCTACTTGTCGATAAGACTGCTCGCTTACGGAAGTAGAACTCGCCAAAGCTGCCTCGGTCCTTCATCAATTATCACCCCGCCACAACAGCATGTCCGACCACCATCTCTCCGCTCACCACCATGACCCAATCCTCGGATTCTCCAATTACCTCTCCTCGCCCTTGTCCTTCTCGCCACCACCTCCCGACCGACCCTTCCGAACCATCCGAGCAACCGCTACCTCCCTCCCATTCCCACTAGACAATTCGAACACCAAAACCCGACCTCGCCACACTTCATCCTCCCATCCGTCACCTCACTATGTCCGCCTTCAAGCGGAAACCGACGAGCGTATCGCCTCGCTCGAGCAGGCCCTCGCCGAAGCTCGCGAAAGCGAGGATGCGCAGCGAAAGCTCGCCGCAAGGCTACGTCGGGATTTCGACAAGCTTCAACGGGACTTTGAGCGGGCGGAGAGAAGGATGTTACGGGAGCCTGTGGATGTTCCGGTTGTCGCCACACCGAAAGAAAGAGATGGGTGGCGGAGGACGGAGAATACTATCGATAGGGACTTGCGGGCGACTTATGCGCGAGCGAAAGCCGAAGAGGAGAGACGGATCGGTTGGCGGTCGACGGCGTTTCCCGACTTTGCTCCCGGTCCGTCGAGATCAAGGAGAGTGGGAGAGCCGGAATTGGGGGAAGTGACGGAGAGACTTGGGCGGATGAAGGTGGACACCATCGTCACCGAGCGACCGACATACACCTCGATGGTCTCATCAAGCTCCGTACAGCAGATCGACGAGATGACCAGTCCGGGTTCGACGACCTCGGTTGGCTCGACGACTGTGCAACGTGCAGAGACCCTCTCGCGGCGATCTGTCCATCGATTGACATTGCCGCTCGAACGGCGGAAAGTCAGGAAAATGGTCTCACCGGCGAAATTTGCTGGTCCGTCAAAACGACCTGATTCAACATTATCCACACCCCTTTCTCCCCGTCTGCGGGTCGAAGTGGTCAGTCCCCCACCGTCGACATTCAGTCCGCCCCACGGCTCGTACAGGGAATCACCTTATCCCTCCCCTCAACCCCACGCCACTACCGCCTCACCCACCTCTCTCAGCTCGAAGATTGCCAGTATGCGAACGTATGTCACCGCTAAGCTTGGATTGGCAGCTTCGCCGACTCTAGGTCGGACGCTTGGCTCCGAGCTGGGCAGCGACTTTGGCGATGATCGGGAGCGGCGTCTCCGGTCACTCGAGGATATCAATCCGGCCACGTCGGAGGACGATAGCGATCAGTACTCCGAACCGCCAGCTCCTCTTCCACCTCATGTGTCAGCGGCGTTGTCGAGTCTTGCAATAGCCCTTGCTCCGCATCACGACACCTCCAGCCCGATACCATCGAAAGGTAGCCTGAGAGAACCGGGTCTGGAGGTGGTGGCATATGAGCTATTGAGTGAGGCAGTAAGGGTCCGTCGGATCAATTGGGCAGATACGGACAAACACCTCGAAGTCTTCGCGCCGAACCTCGCATGGGGTAAACCAGCCGAGTCAGGGGAAGCGAGTGAATACCCAGACGAAGTATCCGAATCGAATACCGCCCTTCGTCCGGCTCGGCTTGACGCTCGACCACGAGCGCGACCCATGGCGATCCGAACAGTGTCAAGCGGGACCAACACCTCTCTCGCGCTCGCCCATCGCAGACGGCCCTCCAATCTGGTCAACGAGATTGCTATGTCCTCATTGGGACTAGGGATGGACGGATGGGAGGAACCGAGGACGATACCTGCGAAAGTGGTACATGATCTGATTTGTCTGATAGCGATCGTCGCGGATTGTGTGGAGGGTGTGGTCGTGGTGCTGTATCGCGTGATGATTGATATCCGCTACGGGCGGAGGGCTATCTTGTGAGTGTTTCGATGTTGAGACTTTTGGAGGAGCGTAGGCGCTGATGGGTGGACGATAGGGGATTGAGGCGAAGAGCGAAGATGAGGAGGTACTACTTCTAAGCCGACTTGCGCCCTCGAGTGAGGGAGACGAGGATGATCTTGAGCGGGATCGGAAAGGTCAGCGGTCGGTATCGGGCGAGTGGTTGTACTGAGTTCATGATGGACATTGGGTGTAATGAGTAATGATGGTAAAGGGTAGAGTTTACGATTCTGGATGGCCTACAATGCAGTTTGACGCATAATGATTGACTCAAAGCGAACCAATCTGCGCGTAAGGATTGCTTCCTCATGCCGTCACAATGTGTCATCGGTGGCGGAGAAGATGAGTCCAGCGAAGGATGAAGGCGAGGCCACGTGGTCAGCGCACGGAGGCGATCCTCTACGCTGATTAAGAGAAGGAAATCAACGGTGGAAACAATTTCTGGGGGGAAAGAGGGAAAGTGCAGTCAACTCCTTTCTCCTGGAACTTCCGATACGGCGCCACGACACTTCCTGCTTGCCCAAATTTGCGCAGGGTGAGTCATACCCCCTCCTGAAAATCATGTTAGCTATCAGCGACGGGAGCATAGGATGAGCGGCAACGTCAGCACTGATGGTGTATCCCGAGTTATTTGTCCTTGCATTCGTTTGGGTGGATGCTTAGCTATAGTCTTGGTGTAACAAATACACCCAATGGATCAAGCGGTACATTCTCCTCACCATACACGTCCCTTGAGCAGTTTTCCATTTCCAACCATAGCCTTTGTCACTGAGCAAAGAGTATAAGTTTCAGCCCAGTGAAATTGGCTGAACCCAAACACAGTCTGGTGGTGGGATGTTTTTTATGTGTCATCAATGACACCATAAGGTTATGATGGCATTCAGCCAGTTCCACTGGTTCTGAATAATGTACCTGTTGCTCAGTGGTACGTTACCCATTAAGAGTGTTTATTTACGGAATATTCAGCCTCCCCGTCATGGGTTCTGTCAGGGTACTACGCCGGTGATAAGGCCCGACGACCAACTCCTACGACTGGCGATCGTGGCCGAAGGTGGCGATTGAAAGGCAAAGAGGGTCCAGCGTCAAAGGTACTGTCGGGGACGTATGAGAACGTAGCCGAAGTAGGCACTGGTCGGGTAGCGCTATCGATGCAAAGACTAAGACAAGGGGGTACTACGAAATGACTTCAATGACTTCAATCTCGAATCGCTGAGGCTATCCCTCAGCGATCTATAGTACCTATATACTTCCATAGCTCGATCTCTGCAGTGGCGCAAAAGGTGAATCTCGGCAATCTTGGGGTTCGGAAAGCAATGAGGCCGAACGAACGCACGTTGCCGTTTTGGCGATAGTTGGCGAAAACGTGGTTTTGCCGTCGTTGTTCGATATGCGATCGTGACAGGACGTAGCCCGCGTTGGGGCAAAGTGTAGTGACCAGAGTGATTCGTAGCTCGGCCTGGAGGGAGGCTATGAACGCGCAGTGGCTAAGAGGGTTTACCCCGCTGCCTGATGTGGATCAAGGTACCATCAGTAGGTCTTGAAACCTTGATATGCCCGAATATCCTTGGTCGTAGTCCGTCAGTCGTGGAATGTGCTCAACAGTTCTGGACATCGATCATGCTTGGTCTGAGGAGTTGGTCCCGCAAGTTGACTGTTCTGTTTTCGAGTCCATGGGTGCGTCGGGCGGAGTTTAACGATCGGATATCCCGGTGTTATCGTATGGTGGCGTAGATCGCGCTTATGCCGGGATGGGGTCATAACAATCTGATGTGGTGGATGCAGCTTTTGATTGTCTAAAGGAAGCTTCAGATCATGGCTGGATCCAAAGCGGGGGTCACTCGTTTGAGGCAAGTCTTTTCAACTGAATGGGTCTATCATTGACTTGCTGCGCCACAGGGTGAGTGGAAGGGGCCAAGCAATCACATTTCAGTGAGGAAAGCAGCTTTCAGACCTCGAAGGTACAATCTCACTCAAATGGCGTGATCAATTCCCGGATCCCTCAGGCAACGGGGGGATTTTCTATGCTGAGGGATTCTACTGCCTGACTCCCTGACCACAGTACATCACCAGCAGCAGTCAGGCTTCCGCAAGGAACCTGACAATCAGCATCATCAATGGGATGGACAAATGGAATTATATGTGGACAAAAGACAACCTACCGACAAGCAACGGGAATGGGCCAAGGCATGCTATCAGCTGGCCAAGAGCTGCTATAGCTCGGGACACATACAGCCGGGAAGGTATGATGTGACGGCGAGTCTTGCAGTCTACCTTGTGATGTGAGACTGAATTCTTCCTCATCAGGTGGATTTTATTGGGCCACAGATGTGCTAACCAAGGCAACTCAAAACTCTCCCAGAGGACATGCATACTTCAATCCCGCTGGAAAGTCTTGCTGAGGAACAGAATGCGGTTGCAGACGTAAGCGGCACCAAGCTTTCCTTGAAGACCCATCTTCATAGTGGAGGAGAATAAATCCTACAAGTGATAGAGGTGGGGTTGGGGGTGCAAATGTAAGTCACTTCGACGTATCCCGTACTTGGTCTGAACCTATGCATGAGGTAAAGTGCGACTAGTCTTCCAACGAGGGTCCGGATATGGAAACGTACCAAAGTTAAAGTGAACAGAGCTTTATCACCAGATTTCGAGAGGACCCGATGCAAATCTGGGAGGCATCCTGTGTGAGGCCCGACTACATAATCTTATGACGAATGAGCGAATAGGGAACGAATCGTGATGTGTGTCGAGCCGCACGACAGAACATGCTTCAGTGCAAGGCGTCGACCGAACGCCGGATTCTTCAACCTTTCATGCGCTGCATCGCCTCCCATCTACTTGTACCCGATCATCGGGAAATACGCATCCTCATCCCTCGGAATCTCATCACCCGCCATCGGCACCCACTTCTTCCCAAACCCGGGCGGACTGGGCGGCATCGCCTCTCCCCCCTCACCTGTCCCCGTCTGTAGACCCGCACCGATGAAGCTCTGTCCGGTAGGTAGCTTTTCGAGGACGGTGCTGAGTGTGGGTACGGAGGAAGCCACGACGGCCCGTTCTGCGCTGCCGACTGGGGCGATGGACGAGGAGTTGGTGGGGACTTCGGTCGTTGTGGTTGGGGACGGGAGTGAGGCGAGGGTGGGGGAGGAGAGGAGGAGGGTGGATAGGTGGGATTGGGTGATGTAGCTCGTTCGGGGGTAGGAGCGGCGGGCCTAAAGGAGGTGGAGAAGGGGGGGAGGGGGTGAAGGGGAAAGGGAAGGGGGAAAAGAGGGAACGCCGCGCGTCAGCGGAATAAGCGGAATGGCGAGGTGGGGAGACGTACATCGCGCTTGTAGTACTACAATGCAATCCCTAGTCAGCAAAATGAGATAAGGTAAGGGTACGCACAGGATTGAAAGCCGGATCACTGGCACTGGTCGCAGGCGCTGCGTACTTCTCCGCCCGGGAGCCGGGTTGAGGATATCGGTTGAGTAACGGGATAGGAAGGCCGGACGAGATTTCGGGATTCACTACGAAGCCGTCAGTGTTCGAACAGTCCATTCCATCTCGTCAGAGATGATTGGAAGGCCGTCGACTGACCGACAACCGCATCTCCTACATGCTCCTGTCAGCTGAAAGCTGTTAGAAACACTTGAGTGGACCCACGGAACTTCTTCCAAAACCCGGTCGGCGCGAGGTGATACAACGTATGATCCGCTGACATTGGCTCTTGCTTGCCTGCAGCGAGAGCAGCGCCAGCCCTCACAGAAGCGCCAGCCCTCACAGAAGCGCCAGCCCTCACAGAAGCGCCGGCCTTGGCGGCTCCACGCAGGATTGCGGAAGTTCGGGACATCGTGTTTATGGACGGGATAAGAAGAAAGCGACGAGAGGAGCGAGGAGGCAATCAAAGAGAAGCGAACATGCTTACGTAAGCCGAGATGCTCTCCCTGAAATCACGTGCTGCCTGACCTGGGGTCCCCGATGGTGGACGTGCTGAGACGAACCCGCCTGCTGTTATCCATGCATCTACCCAGACACTTAGCTCTTATATTGCCCTCAAGGTTGAGGATGTCGAAGCCGGGGTAGACACGATATCGATTGGTGATGTCTGACCCCGTCCTCCTTGCCGGTACCCTGGACCTTCCTCGTCCAGTCCCCCCTATTGCCACCTCGAATGAATGCAGCTGGACTTCCCCCCTACCTACCTAAGACATCTGAAGTTACTGCTTCATCAATGGCTAGAGCTAGAGCAGCAGCAGCGTCATGATATACCTGGTCAAGATGCTACGAGTATATGGGAGCCTGAGCGATTGGGGGAAATCGGGAAGGTGGTCTGACGAGGGGCAGTACTAGGAGAGCATGGGCTTCTGAAAGCAAGACTGGCATGCCTGGATCGCTGGAGCGTGGAGAAGGCGGAGGACTTGGCAAGGGGAAGTGAAGAATTTCGGGATCAATCCGGATCGCAAGATGGATATGTGAATGTCAAGTCCTCGAAGAACAGCACGAAGCCTAAGATCGGGCCTCGTACCCCTCCAAGTTCCGCTGTCTCAACATCAGAAAAAGCCGAGACTCGACCGCCCTCTATATCGACAACTGAGGGTGCGAAGGAGACTAGCGATAACGTCGGGAGATCAAGGGTAGCAGTGAAAGTGACGATCCTGGAGCAGTCAGCCTTATCATCGGAGGTGAAGAGGACGTTGTTCCCCGTGATCAAAACGTGCGAGTCGTAGGAGGTACGATCGTGATCAAGGCGTAAGGCGGGATGAAGAACGTCAAGCCCTGGAAAGTGTCTTTCGAGTCCTGGTGAGTCGCACATAGTTTGGCGCCATCGTGCTGATGGTCCTAGCTATACTCCATTCAGTCATTTTCATCGAGCTTGAGCTCCTGGACGCTTTCCGTGTCCCTTGTGAATGTGATGCCTGCCTATTCCGGTTGAAACACATCAGCACACTCGAGCAGTTCCCGCGGGACCACAAACAGATGTCAATGACAGACATCCGGAGAAGTCAGGCCAGAAACGAGGGTTCTTCCATCGACTCAGCAAGGACACGCGAGGCGCGTTCTGGGACGGGTTGATCGGAAGGAATTGTCAATCCTCCTTGTCGGACTATCGGCCATTGTTCCCTGGCCAGGCGGATAATCCACTCAGCGAGTCCTCGGGAACCCCGGCACAACAGGAGTTTGTCAACGTGCCTGTTCACCTCACATCCGCTGCGCTTCCGGCTACGCCACTCACGCACAGCACCGACCGACATCTACGAAAGTCGGCAACTAGAGAAGATCCTGCCATCACCGACTCCAGGGCTAAAGATACCGATGCCATCTCTCTTAGTGCGGGTCGGCGAAGAAGACCGGCTGCGGTGTGACAACGCACGGCAAGAGGTACAAGACGGTGGCGAGTGGATCGATGGCCTAACTCATGATGGGATGAAAGGCCGGGGGATGGAATATCGGCTTGGCGGAGACGTCAGGGCTCGTTTGGGAGCGCTCGTACCGGGAATGGAGAGCTTCGAGGGGTGGATGAGGCTGCAGCGTCTCGAGACGTTTTATTGCATGGGTATCGTCAGCGTCACGGACCAGTCGGAGAAGGAGCACCACGGAGCTTTGTCTGGTCAGGAGGTCATTCGCCAACGCCCAAAGACCACGACTTTCAGATTCTTCGACCCCGATCACGACACATCCATCGAATCCTTTCTTATAAATTTGGAACTCGCCGATGACGATTGTGCGTGGTCGGGGTGTGAGGCCAAGCGCCATGCACATACTCGCTGGTGGATACATGCGGGGAAGAAGATCGGATTGAGAATTGAACAGGGGGAAGATCCTGTCGAGGGGACCGAGGTCTGGGTGAAGTGCGCAGAGTGTCAGCGGGAAAGCACACCCCGGCGGATGAGCGATATTTCAGGTTTCGTTCCTGCTGAATGACCCAATGCGCAAGGCTGACGAGCGCAGGACTTGTTCCAGGGGAAAGCTCCTCGAGCTGCGAGCTTTTTCAGTTGTGTTCCCAGACCTCGCTGATTCTTTGCAGCATGCTATACACCCACATCCTTCAGCCGCCTGACCATGGCCCACATACTCGGACATCCGATCTCTCCCTAGCTCCTCGATTCTCGCCTCTGATCCGATATTTCCGCACCTCCATGTTCTTGATCTGTATAACGGTCGAGCCGGTATCCGTCTTGGACACTAGATTGCCGAAGCTTCAGGTTGGACCGAACATGGCGAAGCGGAAACCTGGGACTGTGAGCGGCGTCGTGGACAGCCTGGCCACGGGAGATGCCGAGGGTACAGTTGAAAGGGAGATCAAAACTACCTTTCAGGGGTTATCCACTAGAGTAGACAGTCTAGTGAGCCCTTACCCAGCTCCGATGAATTGATGAGCTCACACAGCTGGTAGAGAGAGCAACCGAGGTGTCACGATCGCATATCGAACAACGACGGCAAAACCACGTTTTCACCAACTATCGCCGAGAGTCGCACATTCACAGGACGCCCTCGTTCGGCCTCATCCCAAGATTGCCGAGATTCACCTTTTGCGCCACTGCAGAGATCGACGTGATGTTTGGAAGACGAGACATGGAACACAAAGCTATGGAAGTATATAGGTACTATAGATCGCTGAGGGATAGCCTCAGCGATTCGAGATTGAAGTCATTGAAGTCATTTCGTAGTACCCCCTTGTCTTAGTCTTTGCATCGATAGCGCTACCCGACC